>Ga0075158_10002798_pt1 | contig 12541 bp, 9 predicted proteins | sample JI91814BDNA_FD_70968 | JGI IMG/M metagenome (GOLD analysis project Ga0075158, IMG submission 70968) | Wastewater effluent complex algal communities from Wisconsin, to seasonally profile nutrient transformation and Carbon sequestration -... | ecosystem: Engineered > WWTP > Effluent > Algae... | reverse complement strand
CAATTTAGAAGTAGATGTTTTACTCACAAGTTATTTATTTTAATATACACAAGCTAAATTGGTTTTAGGGTTTAGGGAAAGGTAAACCTTTTATCACTTGTGTGGTAAGGGCTAGCACCCATACCACAAAGTAGTTCGCCCCGTCGGGGCTTTAGAAACTACAGATTAGTAACTTCTTACTGGCCTGCCTAGCCTGCAATATCGACTCTTTCGATTTTGTAAATGTGATTAATAGCAAATAGCCCCACAATGACTCCCAAATTGAACTAAACAGTAATCAATTCATAGGAGGGCATCCCTGCATGTCTTTAAACACAAAAGGAAACCTTCTAACTATTTTACATTCCTTCTTAAAACAGATAATTTTTTAGACTAGTATCCTAACCCCTCTAAAGCCATGTACAATATTTAAGTTTTAAATTTTCCAATTTCCCGTTGCAAGTCCTCAGATAAAAGGCTGAGCGAGTTTGCTGATGAAGTTATTTCTTTTGACGATTGTAATTGCTCTTGCGAGGCAGCAGTTATTGTTTTTGTATTCTCCGAGATACGATTAGAAATGTGAGATAGCTCGGAAGTGGAGGCATTTAATTCTTCCGTACTTGCAGAAACTTGTTCAGTGGTTGCAGAAACTCCCTGCATCTCTTCAGTAACTGATTCAATCAAAGATACTATTGTTTGAAATGTTTTACCAACTTTATTTACCATTTGCACACCGTTGTCGACTTCTTTACTTCCCTTTTCCATATTGGCGATCGCATCTATCGTGTTTTTTTGAATTTCTGCAATTAAATCTTTTATCTCCTTTGTTGCCGATTCCGATTTTTCTGCTAATTTTCTAACTTCGTCTGCAACAACAGCAAATCCCTTTCCCTGATCTCCAGCTCTGGCTGCTTCGATGGCGGCATTTAATGCAAGTAAGTTTGTTTGGCTTGCAATTTGGCTAATCGTACCAACGATTTCTCCAATTTGCTTTGAGTTTTCACCTAACGTATTGATGCTTAAAGAGATTCCTGCAACGGATGAGTTTACTACTTGCATTTGCTCTATGGTTTTAGAAACAACTCCTCTTCCATTTTGCACTTTTTCCAAAACACCGGAAGCCACATTTGAAACGGTGGAAGTCGCTTCGGCGATTTTCTGCATTGCCATTGAATTCTCGTCCATTGCACGTTTACTTTCAGAGAATGATTGTAGTTGGTTTTCGGCTCCCTCTTCGACTTCAATAATTTTCTTAGCAATATTGTTTGCCGATAAAGAGGATTGTTTTGCATTTATGTATAATTCCTTTGAGGATCCAGATACCTGCACGGCGGCGTCGGATACATGACGAATCATTTGCCTTAAATTGGATGTCATAAAATTAAAACTATCTGATAGATTACCGAACTCATCTTTAAAACGAATATCCGTTTGTTGGGTTAAGTCTCCTTCAGCTGCCTTTTCTATTACAAATTTAATTTTATTTATTTTGGACGAAATTATACTCGCAAAGAAATAGGAAACAATCATCGCAAAAAGTAAAGATACTATATTTGTAAGCAAGAATACATACTTTAAACCTTGTAGCCTTCTTTCGTATATTATTTCCTCCCTTCCACCAGCGCCAATGACCCAGTTCCATGGTTCATAATAGGCTTGATAGGCAATGAAGTAGTAAATTGGTTCTCCAGCATTCTGCCACAATTCTCTGACGACTCTTCCTGTAGCTTTTGGATTTGACCATGTATCTCTTACAGTATACTTTCCATTGATTGCATAGTCCCATAGATTAACCTTTTCCACATTAAAAGGGTGCATTGTGAAAGTGCCATCCGGATGTGAAGCCCAAAGATACATGTAATCATTTGTTGACATTTTTGTTTTGCTTATATCTCGAGTTCCATCGGGAAGTTTAGGTCCAACAATATAAACTCGGGCTATTTCCTGTGCTTCATCGAGTGTTAAGTTTCCCGCTTTCACTCTTTCATTCAAAGCATCAATAAATCCAACACTATCTTTTAAAACATTTGTGAACATCTCACCACCAACATCCAAGACCTGTTCTTTTGCATTGTCATAAGAAATATAGAATGTTACAGTTAATACGGTCGTTAGCAAAACAAAGATGATAGTCATCAATTGCAATTTTAAACTTATAGCGTTTTTCATTACCAAAAATCCTTAAATGGTTTGTTTGAAATAGGTAAGATTATTTTTATCGAAGGTATCTCCAGATAAGGTATTTATACATTTAACCTTTTGGTTCTATCGATACGAAAAATAAAAATGACTTATCCCAAGACTGTTTAGTAAAAAGATTATAAGCTTATTTAAAATAAATTGCTAGCCCAAGCAGAATTTATATAAGCCCTTTAAGATTTTTTCTAATGCGCTTTAAGCAAAGAATTATTCTTATACACTTTTTTGGGAGCGAGTTTGATTGGAGGAATAAATGTATTTTTTTCTAACTCTCATTTTATAACTCTGTATGAGTGTTAGAATTCTTTTGTGAGCAGAATTTAAAATGCGCGAAAGTGGAAATCTATTTCAAGTTCTATTGACTTCAATGGTAACTTCGAGTGTTTCATCAGATATAGTATAATCAAAATGTAAAATGTCTTTTTGGTTTGCTATTCGATAAAGCCCAATTCTACTAGTTGAATCTTCAGGATGATTCATTAGCATTTTTAGTCGGTTAATATAAAGTTCATGCGGTGATTGAGAGGATTTTATCTCTTCCATGATTCTAATAAAATCTTCCAAGAAATCTCTACTAGTAGTACCATTCTTTACAGAAATAAAAACCTTATCATGGGCAACCTTAAATTCAAAACTAACCTGTGGACTCTTATCATTTTCAATTCCATACTTAATTGCATTTTCTAATAATTCGGACGCAATGATTTCAATTCTATCAATGAGAGCTTGCTCATTCTCCCTAAGGCTAACACGTATTTGCTTCTTTATTTGTGCAATTACTCCCCAGGAAGGAGTCACATCTAGACTGAACTTTGAAAACTCATGCATAGTATTTATTATACATGACAATTATAATAATATCGTGCAATTATTTTTTTAATTCTGACATCCTTTTAAACATTAGTAAAATTTATTATACTTGAATTATAAGAAATACCTAATATTCTTGATTTCATTAAAAAAATCAATTGTGAGTTTATTTTTATTTCTCTCTTATTTTTTTTGTCGCTGTGATTTCTAGAACGTCACCCTGTATATGGAATTTCAAATCGAACTCTCCTTTACTTACTATCCGGTATAATCCTAAATGAGAGGCATGTTTAGAAGGATTGTCTATTATTTCTTGTAATCGATCCAGGTAGAGAGCTTTTTTATTTTCGCTTTCACAGATTTTTTTCATCGTCTTTTTCAATTTCTCTAAACTTTCACTTTCTTCTACACCGTTTTTCACTTTGATTGAAACGATATCATCTGCCAATTCAAAATCCAATCCCACTTGTGGTATATGATTATTTACCACTCCGTATTTAATTGCATTTTCAAGTAACTCAGTGGCAACCATAGATGTAGAATCAATACTACTTTTCTTACTTCCTATCATTGCTGAAGCTATTCGGGTTTTTACCTCTGCTATCATCGACAACATTGGAGCAATTTCTAATTTTAGTGTTAAAACCATCCCATTTCACCTCTTAGATTTTTTTAATGAGTAATAGTGTTACATCATCTGGAGTTTCATAATTAGATAGACTTTCGATTATGGAGTGTTTAATAGTCTCTAGCGGTTTACTCGAATTTGCCTGTAATACTTCTCCTAGTCGCTTTGATCCAAATAGTTTCCTCTCGGAATCGGTGGCTTCTGTTACTCCATCTGTATACAATAATAATATATCACCTTCTGATAGATTTGCTTTCTGTTCTATTGTTAACGACGTTATATCATCTTCCATTCCTAACCAAAATCCTATGCTCGTTAGTCTTTCTATTCTATTAGTCTTGAGTCGATACACTAACATATCCAAATGCGCTCCCGAAAAACTTACTTCTCCATTTTCTTTCATTTCGAACAAGATCATCGTCATATACTTACTCTCTTTTAATTTCAGTATATTTTGTGTTAAGGTCACATTCGCACGGCTCAAAATTTCCGCTGTCGTCTCTTTTCCATTCCCGTTTATGATCGTATGCAATATCGTCTGTGCCATCATCATCACTAAACCGGATGTCACTCCATGACCGGACACATCTCCTATCACAGCAAATTGACGGTTGCCGCTTCGGATTGTATCGTAATAATCCCCACCTACTTCATCGGCTGTCTTCATGTAGCCTAATGCCTCGTAGCCCTTTAACTCGGCTTTCTCTGGCAATAGTGAAGTCTGGATTCTCTGGGCTACTACCATCTCGGTTTGAATTCGCGATCTCTCTGCGGTAACTGCCTGAACATTTCGATACAACTTCGCATTCTCTATCGATATCGCTGCCTGTGCGGATAACATCGTTAGCAATTGCACTCGTTCTATCGTAAACGCGTCTGTCGCAAGTGAATTTTCTAAATATAATACTCCTACTAATTTTCCTTGATTCAGTATTGGTAAGCATAATACCGATTGCACTTTCTTAGATCTTATATATACATCTGTTCCAAACTCTACTGACTTTGAAGCATCTCCTAATACTATCTCTTTTCGTAATCGACTGACACTTCGTAATACACTGATTGGTAATGTATGGCATTGCTCAAACGGTAGAGATTGCATCACTTGTGTCTCACCATTTGCATTCGACTCCGCTTGTATATAACCTTCTTCTTTTTCACATAACGCAAGAGCTACCTTATCGGCCCCAGATGCTTCCATCACAACTGACATTAACTTGGTTAGCAATTTTTCTAGGACTATCTCACCTGATATAGTCTGGCTTGCTTTCATCACTGCTTGAAGGTCTAACGACTCGTTGCCACTCTGCTCTCTTACTAATTCTTTTTTTTCTCTCCGATTCTTTAATTCGGGATAGGTTTTCTCTAATCTACTAACTACTGCATTAGCTCCCCACTCTTTATATGCTTCACAAGATGATTCTAGCATCTCTAAGGCTTCTCTTTGTTTGCCTCTACGCCATAGACTACTTCCATACAATTCTCGAGCCAAACCTGAATCAGCTAAGTGTTCATACTTATCCGAATTCTTTATCGCTTCCTCATACAACACTGTGGCTTCTTCTGATTTACCGCTTACATCTAGTAATTCTGCTTTCAGCAATTCATACTTCTGTTGAAAATTCGTTGGTGCCCATTCTGCACGTTTCTTTAACCACTCCAAATTCTTTTTTACAGTCTTTCTATGGAGTTTGTGATTCTTCTTTTCCTCGATTCCTGCTTCTCCTCGTATTGCAGCAATTGAGGATAACGAGGAGTAGTATTTGAAAAATAGTTCTGATATGAGTCCTTGGACAGCATTAGAATATGGAAGATAGCGTTTTATGGTTGCCAACGCTTGTTTTATCGCTCCCAGAAAATACGCCAATTCTATTTCAATTTCATGCAATAATGCAATGACGGCGACAGACTTTGCCTCATGTGCTTTTTTATATGCTAGTTGAACATCCAAGTATTCTCCTGACCATAAAAACTCACCCTCCTCTGAAATTGTATACCTCCCATCCCTTAATATAACCATGCTTTGTAAATATGTATTAATGAAATTACCACTAGTAGTAGTCGCAACTTTACTCTTTTTAAAAAAAGACTGCCAGGGTTGGAATTTTTCTGCAAATACACTGAATTTAAGCATGTGAAATGTAAAAAACGGTGCATTTCCAATGGAATGACTCATATACAACATCTCTCCATTGGATCTTAACCTTTCACCAACTTCAAGACAGGAAGTTTCTACTCTTGGCAATGAAAGATTATACCACCCAAAAAATGTGGCGCTCAATGTTTTCGTTATTCCCTCTCCATATATAGTATCTAAATTCGGATGGGCACACAATGCCTCCGAAAAGACTGCCAATCGTTTCGCAAGAGCATTATCCTTTAAGATTAAAACAGCATAGATTAAATACAAAGTAAATCCAGGGGCTGATAGCGGTGTATACCCATTAGCCAAAGATAAACGAACAATCGCTCCTGCGACAGCGGCTACTAGCAAAGGCTGAGCCGTGAAGGTAGAATCACATATTTTAGCTAGTATTCGTATCTTAGCAATATGAATGGGATCATTTGATAGTTTTATCTTACTGACATTTTCTTCCCATTTTCGTAACGCAATCCTAGTATGAAATACCTCTTTGAGTGTAAGTGCAATACTACCCTTGGAAGGAATGGAAAGTCCCAACTCATTTAATGCCTTTGCACCTAATTCAATTGAATCCTGAGTCTTTCCCTGTATCATGCGAGATGAAATTTTAAATCCATACACTTCGGAGCGCTCTAAGACTGTCTTTACATTGCCTAGCATCTCCTGTGCAACTACTTCTAACATTTCAAACTGTGCAGTTAGCATAAGGGCTTTGATTAACCCTGCCTTAATATCCTTTGTTAGTTCATATTCCTCTTCCCAATACTTATTCGGTAAAAGACTTTCCGCTAAACGAAAATACTGCACAGCAACATCGTTCGCAGCGGAGGATAAGGCTAGTTCACCTCCTCTCAAATTGTAACGAGACAATTCTATCTTCTCTGTCTCCTTCGTAATTAACTCCACTCCTTTGTTTAAATGTCCAACTACATCAAATAACTTTTCCTCTATCTCTTTTTCACTCAGTCTACTCACTAACAATCGACCGATTAGTAAATGAACCTCTTTGCGTTTACTCTCTTCTATCAAGCCATAGGCTGCCTGTTGCACTCTATCATGTAAAAACTGATACTTTGCCTTTTCTAATTTAACTCCACTATTTTCAGTCTTTGCATTTGCCTTTAGCCCCTCACCTGCCTCTGAATAAGTTGCCACCTGCACTGTGTCATGCACAAACTTGTAACCGTCTCCTAGTGGGATTAATAAACCTTCTTCTACAGCAGACCATAAATTCTTCGCTGTCTTTGCTTCACTTGCTTGTGCGATGATTGACAATAGACTCAAATCAAAGATATTTCCCATACAACTCGCTAGACGAACTACATTCTGAGTCTCGATTGGTAATTCTCGCAATCGGCTTATCATCAATTCTACTACGTTATCCGATACACCGGCATTCTTTACTCTTTCTAAACTCCACTCCCATTTTAATTCGTTGTGGTTAAAGGCAATTATCTCCTGACGATTCAACGCATGTAATATCTCACAGACAAAAAAAGGATTCCCCTCTGTCTTCTTATGCACTACACTTGATAGTCCTTCTACGGTTTTTAGCGGTTGCTTCAACGTATCCGATACCATTTCACATATATTTTCTAAGTCCAAGGGCTTTAGAATTAAGCGAGACACTATTCCCTCATTCTTCTCTATCTCGCTTACTATCTTAATAAATGGATGCATCTCATCTACTTCATTGTCTCGATACGCTGCTATCACTAGCAGACTCGTCTCATCTGAACTTATCATCAAGGTCTTTAATAAATTTAACGTCGCGGCATCAGACCATTGCAAATCATCTAAAAATATTACTAAAGGATGCTTCGGACTCGCAAAGCATTTTGAAAACATCTCCATCGTGTAATTAAATCGGTTCTGTGACTCTTGAGGCCCTAGCTCTAATAACGATTCTTGTTTGTCGATTATCTGCTCTAACTCAGGAAACAAATCTACTACTATCTGACCGTTCTTACCTACCGCATTTTGAATCTTCTCTTTCCATATCTTTAACTCTGATTCTGGCTCTCGTAATAACTGCTTTAACAATCCGTTAAATGCCTGTGTCACTGCACTAAATGGTATATTCTTTTTAAATTGATCAAACTTCCCCTGAATAAAATATCCGCGCTTTTCTACTATGGGTTTTTGCACTTCATGGATTAATGCCGATTTGCCTACGCCTGAATATCCCCCTACTAATAGCATTTGAGTCTTTCCTACCGCCGACTCAGAAAAACGACTCATCAAATAGCCTACTTCTTTCTCACGTCCATACAACTTCTGAGATATCTGAAATTTATCTGATATATCTAAGCTTCCAATTTGAAACGTCTCTATCTTTCCAGTGGTTTTCCATTCTTGGTAACACGATTCTAATTCTAGCTTTAAGCCCTTGCTGCTCTGGTATCTTTCCTCTGCGTTCTTACTCAGAAGCTTCATTACTACATCAGATAGTTTTGGGGGAATATCCTTGTTTACCTCAATCATTGACAATGCTCTTATCGCAATATGCGCATGAACCATACCCATTGCGTCACTCATTTCATAAGGGACTCTACCAGTCAGCATCTCATAAAATACTACTCCTAACGAATACAAATCACTTCGAGAATCCACTAAACGATTCATCCTACCCGTTTGCTCGGGTGAAATATATCGCAAATCCATTTCTAGCGCATTCGCATTCTTTGTTTGACTTCTCTCATTACTCAATTGGCTTGATTCAGAAAAATCTATTAATAATAACGTTATATCTTTCTTTAACTTGCTCTCAACTTCTCGCGATATTAAAATATTCTCTGGCTTTATAGACTTATGAATGATTTTCTTCCGATGTATTTCGTCTATCGCTTCTGCTAAACATATCGCTATTGGTAAAAACACTGATAAATCAAATCCTTTCTTCATTCGATCTCTTAGTGTCTCTACTTCATGACCATCTTGCATCAATAGTCCTACATGATTACCATGACTACCTATCCCCAATGCTCTTGGTATATTTTTCGTTTCTAATTTCTGTATTATCTCAAATTCATGGTGTAATTTCAAAATTTCATGGTTGCTAGAATTATTTCCTTTTGGAACTTTAAAAAATACGTTTCCCCTTCCCTCTTTCTCAATCCCTTTATACAGTATATATTTCCCTTCTGTATTTAGTATTTCTTTTATCTCTAAGTCGATCTTCTTCACTTCCATTCATTGCCTTTAAATAATGTTTACACTATATTTTTTATATTAAATTTCTTTCACTTTCCTAGTAATTGTCTAATTGCAACTAGCCTTTAAAATCTTTGTCGCAATGATTTCTAGTCCAGAATCATCTAATCGAAAATCTAAGTCATATTCACATTCACTTACAATTCTATAGAGTCCTAGCCGAGATTCTGTCTGGAATGGGTCATTCATGATTTCTAAAAGTCTTTCTACATGGAGTGCTTTTTTGTCTTCTGATGTTTTAATTTTTTCAATTACTCTTTTAAATGAATCTAAATTCATACTTTGACTGATTGGATTTTTTACTTTAATGCAGATATGATCTACATTAGCTTCAAAATACAAGATAATCCCTGTAAGCCTCTCTTCTTTTGATCCATACTTAATCGCATTTTCTAACAACTCTGATAAGACGATCAAGGCAAAGTCAATATTGCCTTTGTCCAAATTCAAAATTAAAGTTTCGATTTCGTTTCTCACATCTTCAATGGCAGGCCATATTGGTGCGATTCCAAGATGTAGAGACACAAGTGTTTGCCTGTTTAATACCTTTTTAGGAGATCGATTTGCTGGCATGTTAGTTTACACTTTTTATATACCAGCAACGGTTACATTCTTCAAAACTAAACAGACAGTTTGAATAGGTTTAAAGGAAGCAGTCTGCCATTCTAAATTCATATTGTAATTAACCACAATGCTACTAGCGCTTTGAGAGCAAGATTTTATGAATTTAATAATCGGTGGGACAGTAGAGGAATTCATAAACTCTAACTCAGTGTAATCAATCGCAACCTGTTTATCTTTCAATTTAGAAAGCATGTTCTCAAAATAGGGATTTAATAGCTCGGCTGGGTTTCTTGCTTCACTTCTCCCAAACCATTGAATTTTTATTTGGTTGTTCTGATTTATGACCTTTATTTCAAAATTGTCTGCCTTTAATCCGTTAATTTGCATTTTTTTCCTCCGCAAAATGTTTGGTTGCAATCATTTCCAAAATATTATTATTCAATCTATAATTCAAATCAAATTCAACTTCACTAATAATTCGGTATAGTCCTAAACAGGATTCAAGTTGCGTAGGGTCATCCATAATTTCTTGTAGTCTTTCGAGGTACAAATTTTTCTTATTCTCGGAGGCATTAATTTTATTCATAACTAATAAAAACTTATCTAGATTCGGACCATGGGCAATTCCATTTCTTACATTTAGAGAAACCTTACTGTGATCAATTTCAAATTCAAAATCGACTTGAGAACTCTCATTATTTGCAATTCCATACTTAATTGCATTTTCTAATAACTCAGATGCGACCATGACGGTAAAATCAATATTGCCTCGTGGCATTCCTACCATTGAAATTTTAACCTTTTCTTTTATATCCGCGATCGCTGACCACATTGGTGTGATCTCGATTTTTATACTTGTAAGCATTTCCCTATTTTTCCCTTTTTAATTTCCATTCCTATTTGCTTTATTTAAAAAAAGAGATGGTTTCCAAGCTCGCGTAAAGAGGAGAAAGTAACAAGAGGATGCAATACCGAAAACCATCTAAAAAAAACAAACAAACATCAGTCTGGAAAAATTAATATTTAGATAATACATGATTTAAATATCTTTGCGCGCCTGATCAGAATTTTAATCAGCCCGAAACGAAGTTTATTCTTTAATAGAGTTTAATTTACTTAGGAAAAGTAAGTTAAGTATTAGTGTTTATAATATTTAATAATTCTAAACTAAATTTGGATTAGGAGAAGTCGCATTGTATTGCTTAAAGAAGTTTGGATTGACTCCATATTTTTTTCGAAAAGCTACTGCGAATTTGCTCATAGAATTATAGCCAACATCTAAAGCAACCTCCGTTACGTCTTTTTTTTCTATCGTGAGTAAATACTTTGCTTTTTCCATTCGAATATTAAAAAGATAATTGTAAACAGTAGATGAATAAAACTGTTTAAATCCTAGTTTTAATTTTTGCTCATTCAGACCAACCTTCTTGGCTAACTGCTGGATAGTTGGGGATTCTTCAATATTAGCCCTCAAAATTTCCTTTGCATTATGAATACGATTAAAGTCTGCCTCTGTAAATTTTATTTTCTTTTGATTTGTAATGGCAATTTCTTTATTATAATCTAGGAGATGATAGATTAGATCAAAGACTTTAAACTGGATGTATTTCCCTCTATATTTTTTATGCAGAGGCATTTGCTCAAATGTTTTCAGAAAATCATTTAGAAAAACTTCTTCGTAAGAGGTAAAGTATAAAAGCCCACTCTGTTTTATGAATAGAATGGAATTTGCAAAGTCATTATTGGCTTTAAGAAATTCTGGATCAAAGTATTCAGTTAAAATATCGCGATTTAGATTTAAGAGGAGAAGTCTAACTCTAGATCCAAATTTTTCTTCTGTCTGAATCGTTAAAGGAAATTCGTAGAAATTTGGAAGGAAGGCGTTTTGAAGCCTTACATCGTTTTCCTCTTTATCTGAATGAATCTTTAGTCTAGTTTCCAAGCTAATTAGAACTGAAAAGGAATTAGAAAAATCAGTCTCAGTAAGTTTCAATGGACTGTTTAATTCAAAATCCAAGAAGTATAAATCCATTCCTTCTTTCAGTAAGAATTTTAAAGCTTGAGTCCTTGTATTTGAGTTTAATTTAGTTAATTTTTCCTGTAGTTGTTTAAATCCTTCCTGATATTTTGAAACGTTAGTAACCGGAGCATAATTAATTTCATGGTAGTATCTATTGATATAGCTACTTTCATATAGTTCTTTTATTGTAAAAAAAAGTTTCATGTATTTATTAAGAATGCAACATACTTTTAAAAAAGTATTCGTCTCAGATTGGTAAGATACACAGAGTTTACAATTACTTTTTCTAAAACAGGTTCCTTTTAATGCGAATTGGTTATCTAACTAGTAAGGAAATCAATCCAATGTTCAATTTTTTTCATGATATTTTCTTTGTCAGCCGTCTTGTAAACAACATCATTCATTCCACACTGAGTTGCTCTCTCTTCGATACCGTCCTTTCCACTATAGGCAATAATAATAGGTTGCTCCTTCTGTGTAGCTCTTCGACGAATAAGAGTGGTAGTATGAAACCCATCTAATCCAGGCATTTCAATATCCATTACAATAATGGAAAATTTTTTTTGCCTAGCCTTTCGAAGTGCCTCTCGCCCATTGATTGCAGTTATTACGGAGTAACCTTGTTTTTCTAAACACCTCTTTAGAACAAAGGAATTTATTTCATAATCGTCTACAATTAGAATTGAATGCTCTTTATTACTAGGCTTAAAACTTCTATTTCCCGTATTTTCCATTTTCAGTAATGATTTGAATTCTAATAAATCCATAATATTAAATACCTACCTTTTTATTTTGAATAAGTAAATTATTGCATGAACGTATTCTTTCTGCTAGCCCCATCGGGTTTTATTTAAGCCCGATTTGGAAATCAATTATTTTGGTTTATTGATTATTCAGTTGAGGATTTTAAACAGGAACTAAGCAGTCTTAATCTTCTATTAATCTAAAACCAACCTTACTCTAATCTAAGAGAGACATAGAAGCC
>Ga0075158_10002793_pt1 | contig 12561 bp, 15 predicted proteins | sample JI91814BDNA_FD_70968 | JGI IMG/M metagenome (GOLD analysis project Ga0075158, IMG submission 70968) | Wastewater effluent complex algal communities from Wisconsin, to seasonally profile nutrient transformation and Carbon sequestration -... | ecosystem: Engineered > WWTP > Effluent > Algae... | reverse complement strand
ATCACCGTGCGCACCACCGCTTTCGAAGCGGCGGGCGACGGCGGGGCGGCGACTGTCGAGCAGGTCACTCCGGTGGCCGACTGTGGTTTGTCGAAGCTGCTCGGCCGTGAGCTCACCAAGTCGGCCCGTCCCGAGCTGGGTGCCGCCAAGATCATCGTTTCCGGCGGCCGTGGCATGGGCAGCGGGGAGAACTATCAAGCCTTCCTCGCGCCCCTGGCCGACAAGCTGGGGGCCGCCCTGGGTGCCAGCCGGGCGGCAGTGGATGCGGGATACGTGCCCAACGACTACCAGGTGGGGCAGACCGGCAAGATCGTAGCGCCCCAGCTCTATCTGGCCGTGGGCATCTCCGGTGCCATTCAGCATCTGGCTGGCATGAAGGACTCCAAGGTGATCGTGGCGATCAACAAGGATCCGGAGGCGCCGATCTTCCAGGTGGCCGATTACGGTCTGGTGGCCGACCTGTTCGAGGCGGTTCCCCAATTGACCGCCGCGGTCTGAGCCGGCGAAACGACCCCCGGGGCTGGCCCGAGTGAACCTTCAGCCCGACCTCTTCTCCGGAGCCTGGCATGTCTTTGCCGCGCTCTGCGGGTTGGGGGTCGCGCTCTGGATCGCGCGGACGGCGCCGTGGCGTCGCCTGCTTGACGGGCATCAGCTCAACGCCATCCTCGGCGCGGCTGTCATTCTCACGCTGCTGTGGAGCCTCAACGCCGGGGTCTACCCCGGGCTGAACCTCCATCTGCTGGGTGCCATGGCGGCAACCCTGATCTTCGGGCCGCAGTTGGCCCTGGTGGTACTCGGCCTGGCCCTGGCCGGCGTGACCCTCAACGGCAGCGTCGAGTGGGGCGCCTACCCCATCAACTTCCTGGTGATGGGCGTCATCCCGGTGGCCTTCGGCAGCCTCTACTTCACTCTCATCGAGCGCTGGCTGCCGCGGCACTTTTTTGTCTATATATTTGTCAATGCCTTCATCGGCGCTGCGGTGATCGTCCTGCTCCAGGGCCTCGTCGCTTCGCTGGCCCTCTTTGCTGCCGGTGCTTACCCGGCGGACAAGCTGCTGTCCGAATACCTGCCTTTCTTTCTGCTGCTGGGTTTTGCCGAAGCATGGCTGTCGGGCATGGCCCTGACCCTGCTGGTGGTGTATTGCCCCGAGTGGGTGGCGAGTTTCGATGACAGAAGTTACCTGATGAACAAGTAAGCCGGCCTGACGGGTCGTAAAACCTAAAACAACATTCCGTGGAGAAAAAACAATGAGCAGTTATTCCGCACCCATTCGCGACATGCAGTTCGTGCTGCGCGAACTCGCCGACCTGGACGCCGTTGCGGCCCTGCCGGGCTGTGAGGACGCCTCCTCCGATCTGGTGGACGCCATTCTTGAAGAAGCCAACAAGTTTGCCAGCGGCGTGATCGCCCCCCTCAACTGGATCGGCGACCAGGAAGGCGCCACCTGGGACAACGGCGAGGTGCGTACCGCCACCGGCTGGAAGGAGGCCTACACGCAGTTTGCCGAGGCGGGCTGGACCGCACTGGCCTGCGAGCCGGAATTCGGCGGCCAGGGCCTGCCCAAGCTGGTCTCCACCGCGGTGATGGAGATGTGGAAGTCGGCCAACATGGCCTTCTCCCTGTGCCCGATGCTGACCAACGGCGCCATCGAGTCCATCAAACTGCGGGGTACCGACGAGCAGAAGGCGCTTTATCTGCCAAAGATGGTGAGCGGCGAATGGACCGGCACCATGAACCTCACCGAGCCCTCCGCAGGCTCCGACCTGGCCGCCGTGCGCACCCGCGCCGTGCCCCAGGGGGATGGCACCTACAAGATCTTCGGCCAGAAGATCTTCATCACCTACGGTGAGCACGACTTGACCGACAACATCATCCACCTGGTGCTGGCCCGTCTGCCGGACGCACCGGAGGGGGTGAAGGGCATTTCCTTGTTCGTCGTGCCCAAGTTCCTGCTCAAGGCCGACGGCACCCCCGGCGAGCGCAACGATGTGCACTGCGTGTCCATTGAGCACAAGCTCGGCATCCACGCCAGCCCGACTGCCGTGCTGGCTTTTGGTGACAAGGGCGGGGCCATCGGCACCCTGGTGGGGGAGGCCAACCGCGGCCTCGAGTACATGTTCATCATGATGAACGAAGCCCGCTTCGCCGTCGGCATGGAGGGCCTGGCCCTGTCCGAGCGTGCCTACCAGCAGGCCCTGGCCTACGCCAAGGACCGCATCCAGGGTACCGAGGCCGGCGTGCGCGGCGGCCCGAAGGTGAGCATCATCCATCACCCCGACGTGCGTCGCATGCTGATGAGCATGAAGTCGCAGATCGAGGCCCAGCGCGCCCTGGCCTACGTGGTTGGCGCTGCGACCGACATGGCCCACTATCACCCGGACGAGGCCGTGCGTGCCCAGAACCAGGCCTTCATGGATCTGATGATCCCGGTGGTCAAGGGCTGGCTCACCGAAGCCTCCATCGAGATCACTTCCACCGGCGTGCAGGTGCATGGCGGCATGGGCTTCATCGAGGAAACCGGTGCGGCACAGCATTTCCGCGACGCACGGATCACGTCGATCTACGAAGGCACCACGGCCATCCAGGCCAATGACCTGATCGGTCGCAAGATCGCCCGGGAAGGTGGCCAGACCGTCAAGCTGGCCATCGCCGAGATGCGCCGGGTCGAGGCCCAGTTGTCGGAAGCGGCCGGCGAAGAGTTCGCCGCCATCCGCAAGTCCCTTTCCGCCGCCGTGACGGCACTGGAAGAGGCGGTTGCCTACATCGTCGCCACCTACGGTGCCGACATCAAGTCGGCGTCGGTGGGTTCCGTCCCCTTCCTCAAGCTGCTGGGCATTGTTGCCGGCGGCTGGCAGATGGGACGTGCCGCGCTGGTGTCGGCCCGCCGTCTGGCCGAGGGCGGTGGCGATGCATCCTTCTACAAGGCCAAGATCACCACGGCGCGCTTCTACGCCGACCATGTGCTGGCTCAGGCGCCGGGCCTGGCCTACTCGGTGGTCAGCGGTGCCGCGGGCGCCCTGGCGCTGACGGAAGACCAGTTCTGATCGATGGCTCGCAGCGATAGGTAAGGGCAGGGGCCATCCGGCCCCTGGTCCGCAGCTCACCGCAAGGTGGGGCGCGGAGAATGACAAAGGCCGACGGCGAACCGTCGGCCTTTGTCATTCTGCCCAGGCCGTCTTACTTGACCGTGGCCTTGGTGCGCAGCTCGGCGATGTGACGCTCGACGCGCATCTGCTCCAGGCGCTGCTTCAGCTGGCCCTTGGCTTCGTCGAAGGACGGCGCCTTTACCGGACGGCTGTCTTCGAGCTTGATCACGTGGTAGCCGAAGTCGGACTTGACCGGGGTGGTGGTGTACTTGCCCTTCTCGAGCTTGGTCAGGCCGTCGGCAAACGGCTTGACGAAGCCGGCCGGGTTGGCCCAGCCCAGGTCGCCGCCCTTGTCCTTGGAGCCCGGGTCCTTGGACTGCTTGGCCAGCTCGTCGAACTTCTCGCCCTTGTCGAGCTTGGCGATGATGGCCTTGGCCTCTTCTTCCTTCTCGACGAGGATGTGGCGAGCCTTGTACTCCTTGTCACCCAGCTGGGACTTGATCTTCTCGTATTCAGCCTTGATTTCGGCGTCGGTGACCGGGTGGGCCTTTACGTAGTCCTGCAGGTAGGCGCGAATCAGCACCGCCTGGCGGGCGAGCTCGACCTGGGCCTGCACGTTGCCGGCCTTCTCGAGGCCCTTCTTACGGGCTTCCTGGGCGAGGACTTCGCGGCGGACCAGCTCTTCCTTGACCGCGTTGCGCAGTTGTTCGGAGTCCGGCGCGCCCTGGGCCTTCTGCTCGCTGATCATCACGTCGGCGCGGGCTTGGGGAATCGCGGTGCCGTTCACGGTGACGACGGTCTGAGCGAAGGCGGGGATCGCGACGAAGGCCGCGATGAGGGACAGAGCCAGACGGCTCGGGACGATCTTCATCAGGTTTCCTTGCTTGGGTGTTGCGGTTTGAAAGTCAGTTTTCTTCGGGACTGCGTGCCTGGATGGCCAGGGCGTGGATTTCCTTGCGCATCAGTTCGCCCAGGGCATCGTAGATGATCCGGTGGCGGGCGACGGTGTTCTTGCCCTGGAACGCAGTGGACACGATGGCGAGGCGATAGTGCCCGCCACCGGAACGCGCGCCAGCGTGACCCGCGTGCAGATGACTGTCGTCGATCAGTTCGAGGCTGACGGGCTGAAGGCTCGCCAGGCGGGCGCGGATCTCATCCATCACGTTCATTGGGGAAAGACCTTCTTGAAGGGCTTGACCGTGCAGCGGGCAAACACGCCGGTGGTGCTGTAGGGGTCGGCATCGGCCCAGGCCTGGGCATCGGCGAGGGAGGCAAATTCGGCAACGATGACGCTGCCGGTGAAGCCGGCAGCACCGGGGTCGGGGGAGTCTACCGCCGGGCAGGGGCCGGCCAGGATCAGGCGGCCGTCGGCCTGCAGGGCCTGCAGACGGGCCAGGTGCTCGGCACGCACGGCCATCCGCTTGTCGTGGGAGTTGGGGGCGTCTTCACCGATCAGGGCATACAGCATTACTTGGGTTCCTCTTCAAGGTAACGGGACAGCAGCATTCCCTGGGCCAGGACGAACACGAGCATCAGCCCCATGCCGCCGAACAGCTTGAAATTGACCCAGGTGTCTTCGGAGTAGGTGTAGGCAACAAACAGGTTGAGGACACCCATGCCGGCAAAAAAGGCCGCCCAGGCAAGGTTGAGGCGCCCCCACAGGGCGTCGGGCAGCTTCAACTGTGCTTCCATCAGGGTGCGGATCAGGTTCTTGCGCAGTACCAGTGCCGAGAACAGCAGGGCGCCTGCAAAGAACCAGTAAAGCACAGTGGGCTTCCACTTGATGAAGGTGGGGTTGTGGAAGAGGAGGGTGGCACCGCCGAACACGGTGACAATGCCGAAACTCACCCACAGCATGGTATCCACCTTGCGATGGCGGAACCACACCCACGCGATCTGCCCGATGGTGGCGACGATGGCCACTGCCGTGGCGGCGAAGATCCCCGAGAACTTGTAGGCAACAAAAAACAGGATGATGGGAAACAGGTCAAAAAGGAATTTCATCGGTCGGAGAGCGGAAGGCGAGGAACGAGACGGGGAAGGTTGTCCGGAGGAGGGCGGGTCAGGCCGGTTCGGCGCGATTGCGCATGTGGTCTGCCAGACCCTCGATAGCGCCCCACAAGCGTTCGCGCAGGGGGCTGGCGGGGATGCACTCGTCAAAAGCCTGCTGCATGCACATAAGCCACTGGTCCCGCTCGGCGCTGGCGATTGCAAAGGGCAGATGGCGCGCGCGCAGCCGGGGGTGGCCGAACTCCTGCTCGTACAGCGGCGGGCCGCCCAGCCAGCCGCTTAAATATTTGAAGAGCTTCTCTTCGGAGCCGGATAGATCTTCCGGGTGCATCTGGCGTACGTCCCAGGCCTCCGGGAGGGTGTCCATCAGGGTGTAGAAGCGATGCACGAGGCGGCGGATGCCCTCGGCGCCACCCAGGTCGGAGTAGGGCGTAGCTTGCTCAGGCACCATGGATGTCGTGTTCTCCAACGTGGCCACAGCGAAGATTGGCGGACAGGGCCTCGTCGATCATGTGCGGGCGGGGCAGGTCGAGCTTAGCCATCAGTTCGATGAATTCATCCCTGCTCCGGCCGGACAGGCGCGGGTTGCTGGTTTTTTCCTGACCGATGCACGAGACGCGGGCGCCGCGGTAGTCATGGCCCGGATAGACCAGGGTTTCGTCGGGCAGCACGAAGAGGCGTTCAGTGATGCTGTCGTAGAGGGTCCCTGCATCGCCGCCCTGGAAGTCGGTCCGACCGCAGCCGCCGATCATCAGGGCGTCGCCGGTGAACAGCCGGTCGCGCCAGTGGTAGGTGACGCAGCTGGGGGTGTGACCGGGCGTCGGGATCACGCGGATGAGTTCGTTGCCGAAGATGATGGTGTCGCCGTCGGACAACAGGCGGTCGGCGCAACCCACACCACCACCGGCACCTATGGCACTGCGTGCGCCGGTCAGTTCGCACAGCCCGGCGGCTCCCGTGATGTGATCGGCATGGATGTGGGTCTCCAGAATCCAGGCCAGCTGGAGCTCCTGCTCCTGCAGAAAGGTGATGTAGGCGCCCACGTGCTCCTTGACCGAGTCGATGATGACCGCGTCGCCCGTCAGGGGATCTGCAAGCAGATGGCTGAGGGTGCTGCTGGTGGGATCGAAGAATTGATGGAACAGGATCATGGGAACACTAGGAGGAGGGAGACGGACCTGATTCTAGCTTCAACTCAGGCTTTTGGTATGACCGCGCAGCAGGATGCTGGCACGCAGGCCGCCGCCTTCGCGGGGGAGCAGGCGAAATTCACCATGCTGGCCGCGGACGATGCGGTCAACGATGGCCAGCCCCAGCCCGGAGCCCTTGGTGTTGCTGCGGGCAGATTCCAGACGGGTGAAGGGGCGTTTGACTTTCTCGGTCTGGGCGGCGGGAATCCCGGGGCCACGGTCGAGCACCTCGATCATCGGGCGGCCGTCGAGCATGCCGACGGCGAGCTCCGGCGGGTGGCCGGCGTAATGGAGGGCGTTTTCGATCAGGTTGGTGACGGCCCGGCGCAGGGCCTGGGGGCGTACTTGCGCCCGGGCTGCCGTTGTGGCCAGCACGGAGATGGGAAATCCCCGGCGGGCGTAGAGCCCGGCCAGTTCATTGGCCAGTTCGGCCAGATCCATGGTTTCCAGGCCTTCATCCCCGTCGGCCTTTGAGAAGGCCAGGAACTGCCCGATGATACGGTCCATGTCTTCGATGTCGGAGACCATCGCGTCCACCTCGGCCGGATCTGCGCCGCACATTTCAATACCCAGGCGCAGGCGTGCAAGGGGCGTGCGCAGGTCATGGGAGACGCCGGCCAGGATCAGGGCCCGGTCGGCGTCGAGCTCCTGGAGGTCGTGGGACATCTGATTGAAGGCGTGGGCCAGGTCGGCCATTTCTGCCGGCCCGCTCTCGCTGAGGTGGGGTGGGACTTCGCCACGGCCCACCGTGCGCGCGGCGGCGGCCAGGGCCTTGAGGGGGCGATTGAGGCGCGAGACGATCATGTAGGCGCCCAGCATGGCCAGGCTGAGCGCGGCCGTACCCCACCACATCCACTCCAGAGCATGGGGGCGCATGATCCGCTCGGCCGGCAGCATGAGCCAGAATTCGCCCGTGTCTTCCGGATCGTCGGCCTGAATGCGGAAACTGACCCAGAAGCCGGCCAGCCCTTCCCACGACGACGCAAAGCGGGTGTCCGGCCCGAGCTGGTGGCGGACGTCGGCGGTGAGCTTGCGCACCAGGTTGCTGTCTTCCAGGGGGGTCGTCCTGTCGTCGGCTTCGGCCGGATAGATGCGGATGCCTTCCTGGGTCGCCAGGTCAAGGAGGAGGTCCTTGCGTAGCGAGGGGTCGGCATTGAGCAGGGCCGTGCGCGTCAGGTTGATGATGCTGACGACCGCCTGGGCTGTTTGTGCGGCTCGGCTGGCCTGGTCGAAATGGCTGAAGATCGCCGACCAGACGGCCACCGAGGCGAGCATCAGCAGGGTGACGACCAGGAAGATCCGCCACAGCAGGGTGCGCGGAGCCCCTACCAGGAAAGAACGATAGCGGGCAGGCGCCATGGGGGCGGGGTCAGGGGGTGTGCTTGTTGCCGTCCGGTATGAAGACGTAGCCAAAACCCCACACGGTCTGGATGTAGCGGGGCTTGCCGGGATCTTCTTCAATCAGCTTGCGCAGGCGTGAGATCTGCACGTCGATGGAACGGTCGAAGACGTCGTATTCCCGGCCTCGGGCCAGTTCCATCAGGCGGTCGCGGGAGAGGGGCTGGCGCGGGTGCTGCAGCAGAACCTTGAGCAGGGCGAATTCACCCGTGGTGAGGAGAGTTTCCTCGCCATTGCGGATCAGGATGCGGTTGCCCAGTTGCACGACGATCTGGCCGAAGCTCACATCCTCGTCATCGGCAACCGGCGCGCCGGGCGGCGTCTGGGGCTGACGGCGTAGCACGGCATGGATGCGGGCCACCAGCTCACGGGGGTTGAAAGGTTTCGGCAGGTAGTCGTCGGCCCCCATTTCCAGGCCAATGATGCGGTCCACGTCGTCGCCCTTGGCCGTCAGCATCACGATGGGAATCTGGTTGCCAGTGCCCCGCAGGCGCCGGCAGATCGACAGGCCATCTTCCCCGGGCAGCATCAGGTCGAGCACCATCAGGTCGAAGTGTTCACGCAGAATGGCCCGATCCATCTGGGCGGCATCATTGACCACCTTGACGTTGAAACCCTGCTCGCCGAGATAACGCTTGAGCAGGTCACGCAGGCGAAGGTCGTCATCGACGACGAGAACGCGATAGGTTTCTTTTTCCATGGCCCAATCCTAACGGCTCACCGCCCGCCCGGCTAGGCCGGCCGTACTGGTCGGGTAAGCAAACGTAAGTCCTTGTGGGGGTCTAACATATTCTTACAAAGGCGGATTCCAAGTCACACGCGGGCTGCCAGAATCAATTCAGGGCCGGGTGGGGATGCCGAAAAACGCCGGTCCGGGTTAGGATAGGGACTATGCGCCACGGGATAGATTCACCGAAATGGATTCGTCACGGCCTGCCCATCGGGGTGGTTGTGCTTCTGTCTTCGCTGGTTGCGGGCAGTGCCATCGCTGATCAGGGTGAGCGTCTCACGCCCTTTCTGCGTCAGTATGCGGCGCCCCAGGATCGCCCCGTCCGCCAGATCCCTGCTTTTGCCGCCGAGCCGGCGCGCCGTGGTGAGCTGGATGAGCGTAACCCCCGTCGCTGGTCGCCGGAGGAGCGTCGCCAGTTACGCCGCGATGTGCACGAGGCCGGTCGCGATGTCTACGGCAATCCGCCGCGCCGCCCCGATTGAGGCCTGAGCCTCTGCCCGCAAGGACCGCAGGCCCGGAGGGCGGTAGAATGCGGCCGCTATGAAGATTCTTGCCCTCGAAACATCTACCGATTCCGGCTCCGTGGCCCTGCTTGACGGAGACGTCCTGACCGAACGTCCGGTTGTCGGTCGTCCAGGCCACTCGGAAACCCTTCTCCCCGAAGTTGTCGCCCTGCTGGAAAGCTGTGGTGTGGCCCTGGCCCAGCTTGACGCAATCGCCTTCGGTGCCGGGCCAGGTGCCTTCACCGGTCTGCGCCTCGCGTGCGGTGTTGCCCAGGGCCTGGCCCTGGGCCTCGGCAAGCCGGTGATCCCCGTCGGCAACCTTGAGGCCCTGGCCAGTCAGTGCCGTGAAGGGGCGGTTTTCGTGGCCGCCGATGCGCGCATGTCGGAAGTCTATTTTGCCGCCTACCGGCGTACGCCTGCGGGGCTGGAGGAGGTGATGGCGCCGGCCTGCGCCACACCTTCGGAGGTGCGCTTGCCGCCAGAGGGGACGTGGTTCGGCTTCGGAACGGCCTTCCGGGCCTATCAGGGGACTCTGGTGCCGGGACTCGGGGCGCGTCTGGACGGGTTTGATGAGGCGCCGGTGCCCCTCGCCTCCAGCATCGCGCGTTTGGCGGCGAAGCGATTTCTTCGTGGCGAAGTGGTGGACCCGGCCTTGGCCGCACCGCTGTACGTGCGCGACAAGGTTGCCCTGACGACCGCAGAGCGCCTGGCCCGCGGAGGCAAGGCGTGATCGTGTGGACCATCGCGGGGGCAGCAGTGATACCGGGAGTGGCGCGGTGAGTGTCCTTGCCCTGGATTTCGTGCCCATGGAGACCGCCGATCTGGAATGGATCGCGGCCCAGGACCGAGAGCTTTATCCTTTTCCCTGGTCGGCACAGAATTTCGCCGATTCCATCGTTGCCGGATATGGTTGCTGGACCCTGTTCGAGAGCGGGGAGCGCGCCGGCTACGCGGTGCTGATGATGGTGCTGGACGAGGCTCACATCCTGAACATCAGTATCTGCAAGGCGCGCCAGGGCTTCGGCCTGGGGCGTCGCCTGCTCGATCACCTTGGGTCCGTGGCCCGGGCTGCGGGAGGGCGGCAGATGTTCCTGGAGGTGCGTCCCTCCAACGCACCGGCCCTTGCGCTGTACGAGAAGGCCGGCTTTGCAACCATCGGTCGGCGCAAGGGCTACTACCCGGCAGCCAACGGTCGCGAAGACGCGCTGGTTATGAGGTTGCCGCTGTGAGGTGCAGGGAATGAGCCTGCGGCGTGATGCGATCCTGCGCGAGATGGGGCTGGGGCCCTTGTGGCGCCTGCGCGGCAGCGAGCCGCTGGAGGCAGCGCCTGCTCTGGTCGCAGTGCCGCCGGAGCCTGCCACGAGCCAAGCCGAGGCCGTGCCGGCTCTCGAGCGCATGCCCGTACCCGAGCCACGCCGCGTGCGGCCCGATCTGCGGGAGGGCATGCAGCAGGCTGCCATTGAGGCCCTTGCGCCGGCGCTGCCCGTGCCGCGTTCCGATATGGGCGAGGCGGTGTCCGGACTGGACTGGGAGACCCTGGAGGCGCGCATCCGCGACTGCGAGGCCTGCGGCCTGTGCAAGCGACGCAAGCAGGCTGTTCCCGGGGTGGGAGACCGTCAGGCCGACTGGCTGTTTGTCGGTGAGGGGCCGGGGGCGGAAGAGGATGAGCGTGGCGAGCCCTTTGTCGGCCAGGCCGGGCGTCTGCTTGATGCCATGCTGGCGAGCATCGACCTGAAGCGCGGCGAAGATGTGTACATTGCCAACGCCGTCAAATGCCGCCCGCCCAACAACCGCACGCCAGAGGCCGCCGAGCTGGCAGCCTGCTTCCCCTATCTACAGCGCCAGATTGCCCTGATCCGGCCCCGCCTGATCATTGCCCTGGGGCGACCGGCGGCCCAGGCCCTGCTCAATGAAGAGGTCCGCATCGCCGCCTCCCGTGGCAAACTTTTCTCCCACAATGACATTCCGGTGGTCGTGACCTACCATCCAGCCTATCTATTGCGCAATCTGCAGGACAAGGCCAAGGCTTGGGAAGATCTCTGCTTTGCCCGCCGGACCATGGTTGGCCTGAAGGCTTCCTGAACCGGAAGTGCAAGATTTCAATACGTGGGGTGGCAAAGCCCGCGTCTGCCCCGGGCGCCGCTAGAATGGCCCCGACCTTGCCCCGGGTTGGCTGACCGCGGGCTTCAACCCGATTTCTCCTCTACGAGGGCGTGCTCCATGTCCATCAAGCATTTTCTGTCCCTGCTCCTGTCGGTCTTCCTGCTTTCCGGTTGCGGATACAACCAGATCCAGATCAACGATGAGCAGATCAACGCCTCCTGGTCGGAGGTGCTTAACCAGTACAAGCGACGTGCCGACCTGATCCCGAACCTGGTGCAGGTGGTGCAGGGCTATGCCGCCCATGAGAAGGAAGTGCTGACCCGTGTGACCGAAGCGCGTGCCAATGTGGCCGGCATGAAGGTGACCCCCGAACTGGTCAATGATCCGGAGGCCATGGCCCGTTTCCAGAAGGCCCAGGGCGAGCTGTCCGGTGCCTTGTCCCGCCTGCTGGTGGTGTCCGAGAACTACCCCAACCTCAAGGCCGACGCCAACTTCCGTGACCTCCAGGCCCAGCTCGAGGGTACTGAGAACCGCATCACCGTTGCCCGCAATCGCTACATCAAGGCCGTCCAGGACTACAACATTTCGGTGCGCACCTTCCCCAACAACCTGACCGCCATGGTCATCGGGGCCAAGGCCAAGGCCAACTTTACGGTGGAGAACGAGCAGGCCATCAGCGAGCCGCCCAAGGTCAATTTTGGCGCGCCCGCTCCGGCAGCCGCGCCGACCAAGGCGCAATAAGACATAGCCGTGCCCCTGGCCATGGGCCTTACCGTACTTCTGCGCGTGCTCCTGGTGCTGCTGTGCAGCCTGGTCGGGGCGCTCCACGCCCAGGAATTACAGCCGCTTCCGACTCTGTCGGCCCATGTCACCGACACCCTCGGGCTGTTGCCTGAGGCCCGTCGCGAGGCCCTGGAAGCGCGTCTGGTCGCCCTCGAGAAGGACAAGGGCGCCCAGGTGGCCGTGCTCGTCGTGGCCACCACCAAGCCGGAGGCGGTCGAGTCTTACGCCCTGCGTGTGGCCGAGGCCTGGCGACTGGGGCGCCAGGGGGTTGATGATGGGATCCTGTTCCTGATCGCCCGGGATGATCGCCGAATGCGTATCGAGGTGGGGCGTGGCCTGGAAGGGGCCGTGCCTGACGCCATCGCCAAGCGCATCATTGCCGATGTGGTGGCGCCGCATCTGCGGGGTGGCGATTTTGCCGGCGGCATCGAGGCCGGGGTTGAGGCCATTGCGGCCCGTATTTCCGGTGAGGCCTTGCCGCCCCCGACGGCTGCCAACGCAGGGCAGGAAGCCGGTTTCGAAGAGCTGCTGGTGCTCGGGATCATCGGCACCATTGTGGTAGGTGGCGTGCTGCGGGCCATTTTTGGTCGCCTGCTCGGTGCGGGCCTGGCCTCGGGTATCGTCGGGTTTGGCGCATGGACCCTGTCCGGGATGCTGGCGATCGGCGTGGTGGGAGGCCTGCTGGCTTTCGTGTTTGTGTTGGCCATGGGCGCAGGTGGCGGAACGCGCGGGGTCGGCGGCCCGTGGATCGGAGGCGG
>Ga0075158_10002790_pt1 | contig 12564 bp, 10 predicted proteins | sample JI91814BDNA_FD_70968 | JGI IMG/M metagenome (GOLD analysis project Ga0075158, IMG submission 70968) | Wastewater effluent complex algal communities from Wisconsin, to seasonally profile nutrient transformation and Carbon sequestration -... | ecosystem: Engineered > WWTP > Effluent > Algae... | reverse complement strand
CCGGCGGTGCCGGTCGCCGCGCAGGCGCCGACGGACAGCGGCAAGAAGGTCGTCAAGCCGAAGACGAAGCCGGTCGTCAAGACGAAGCCGCCGCCCAGCGTCAAGACGAAGGTCGTCGATCCGTTCGCTGAATAGCTGCTCCAATCTTCACACCGACGATCCGCGAACGATCGATTCGCCGGAGGCCGCGGCGCCGGGCTGGCGATCTGGGTTAGGATGACCGGATGTTCCATCGCTCCGCTGCGGCGCACGCGCGCGACGTCAGGCCCTGGCGAGTGTTCGCCGCGTTTGTGTGGGTCGTCGCGTGCGGCTCGGCGCCGGGTGGTGAGGCGACGGGTGCTGGCGGGGACGCGGCCGCGAGCTCCGGCGGCGACGGCACGAGCACGGGCGGCGGGGACGTGACCACCAGCGCCGAAGGCGGCGTCACGAGCACGGCCGGCGTGGACGTGACCTCGAGCTCCGAAGGTGATGGCACGAGCACGACGAGTGGTGGCGGCACCCACGATTCCGAGAGCGGGGACATCGGCGGTCCGGTCGGCGAGTGGATATGGCACGACGTCCCCGGTTCGATCTGCGCGAACGGCTCTTCGACCGGCATCGGCGTCAACCGGGGCGCGGGCGACCGCCTGGTGATCTACATGTCGGGCGGGAGCGCCTGCCTCGACGCGGGCTGCAGCGTGGGCACGCCCTCGATGCGCAAGGACGGTGGTTTCGGCGCGGCCGAGCTGGAGGCGTGCGTCGCGGGGGACTGCGACGGTGGTGTCACGTTCCCGGCCGCCAGCATCTTCGATCGTGAGGCGGCGGTGAACCCGTTCGCCGACGACACGTTCGTCTTCATCTCGAATTGCGCGGGCGACTACTACGTCGGCGACGGTGAGCACGCGTTCCCGGGCTGGACGGCGCAGTTCCACGGCTGGCGCAACCAGGACCTGTTCTCCGCCGCGCTGGCGACGGCGTTTCCGGGCGCGTCGCGCGTGGTGTTGACGGGCGGGAGCGCCGGCTCGGTGGGGGCGATGCTCAACTACTGGCGATGGGCCGAGGCGTTCGCGGGCACGCGGGTCGACCTCGTCACCGACTCGTTCGCGTTCATCTTCCCCGACGGGCCCGAGTGGCGCTACGCGTTGCACAACCCGCAGGCGCCGCCCGGCTGTGCGACGTGCACGACCGACTACCGCAGCGTCTACGACTTCAACGCGGGCCTCGTCCCCGGCGCGCGCGTCGCGGTGCTCGACTCGGAGGACAACTGGACGCTGGATCTGGTGACCGGCTACAAGTACACGCAGGGCCTCGAGGAGCTGCAGCTGCGCCTCCAGGACCTGCCCAGCGTGCGGTACTACGTGGCCAACGGCAACGTGCACATCTTGATGCAGCACCCGCTCGACAGCGACGCGACCGACGTCGTGCGTGACGGTGAGGACCCGCGGTATCTGTCCGAGTTCCTCGCGCGCATGCAGGACGATGACCCGGCGTGGGACAGCGTGAGCTGCCTCGGGCCGTGACCACCGTCGTCACCCGTGAGCCCGCGGTGAGCGGGCGCGGACGCTGTTCGCGCCGCAACCCAGCTCACGACGTCGGCCGCCTCACAAACTGCGTGGGATGGCGGCCGGCTTGACGTCCGGCCGTCTCCGGGGCATGCCATGCCGCTCTCACGCCGGAGCCGCGATGTCCATGCTGAATGTCCCGTACGATCTACCCGAGCGGCTCGCGGAGCTCATCACCTCATTGTTCACGGTCGACGAGCTGGCGCAGCTGCTCGAGTTCTGGCCCGCGGGGCGCCCGCTCGGGCAGACCCTCGCGCTCGGGCGGTCCGACACGTGCGCGCTGGCCGTCCGGGAGATCCTCAAGCAGGGCCGCGTCGACGAGTTCTTCCTGCTGCTGCAGGAGAAGCGGCCGCTGCGTCGCGACGAGGTCGACACGGTGCAGCGCCGCTGGTGGGCCCACTGTCAGACCGCCGGGAGCGGCCCGCCCGAGCCGCTGCCGGTGAGCGCCGAGATGGAGCGGATCGCCCATTATGCCGAGGGGGATGACGCGCTCGTGCACCGCGAGACCACGGCGCTGCACCTGCTGCACGCGCTGCTCGCGGTCCAGGCCGGCTACGAGGCGCAGGCCCGGCTGTGCCGGCTGATCCCGCCGCAGAACCTGCTGCGCACGCTGCGGACGCTCGCGCAGGTGGCGGCCGCCGAGATCCCCGAGGGCACACGCGTGGTCCGTCAGGGCTACACGCGCGTGTGGTCCGCGGCCGACGTGATCGCGCAGCGGCGCAGCGGCGTCAAGGTGCAGTACCCCGACATGCTTTTGGCGATCTGCACGCTGCGATCGGCCGACATCGGCGAGTACCTGCAGTCCATCGGCGTGACGTGGGCGCAGGTCGACGGCGTGGTGCCCCGGCCGACGTCCCAGGTGATCCAGCCCGAGGCGCTCGAGGCGCCAGCCGAGCCGCTGGCGCTGCCGTCGGTGCCGCCCCTGCAGCTGGCCCATTACGAGGACGTGTACGGCCGGTTCGTCATGTTGAAGCGCATGTACGGCGAGAACCTCGAGCACTTCACGCTCGAGAAGTTCGTGCACATGCTGCACGCCAAGACGGCCGAGCTGCTCAGGCAGCCGGACGTCGTCGATGTCGAGTTCGTGCCGTACGTCAAGCAGGGCAGGCCGGCGCTGCGCGCCAACTTCCGCCGCCGCGACGAACCGACGATGACGATGGGCGAGGCCTGAGCCGCGGCGAGCGGGCGCGCCCGCGGAAATTAATTATTAAAATTGTCGCGCCGCAATTGTTCGGGCGGTGCCGGCAACTTCTGGGGCCATGACCTACCGGATCTTGCGGGTGCTCTCGGTCGTTCTCGTGGTCGCGGCGTGCGGCGGCGGGAATGATGACACTTCGGATGGCGCGACCAGCGAGGCGACGAGCGGCGGGACGAGCGAGCCGACGAGCGGCGGGACGAGCGGGCCCGATGTCGACGATCTGCCGCCGGCGGAGACTGTGTGCGCGGCGGCGTGCGCGAAGTTCGTGGACTGTCTCGGCGCCGACGACCCCGAGTGCGAGGGCGACTGCGCGGCGGGGATCGACTTCATCGCCATGAACAACCCGGGCACGATGTGCGGGGCGTACGAGCTCGGGCGGCAGGATTGCCTGTCGAGGCTGTCGTGCGCGCAGCTGGACCAGTACATCGAGCAGATGGACGACCCGGCGCGGCCGTGCCAGGACTGGATCGACGCCGAGGACGTGTGCGCGATCGAGTGAGCTACGCGCCGCTGCCGAGGCGGCGGGCGGCGGCCAGGACCATGCGGCGGCGGGCGACGACGAGGGCGAGGGCGAGGGCCGCACCGGCGACGGCGAGGCCGATCCACAGCGCGCGGGGGGCGGCCAGGGCCTCGTCGACGAGGCGCTCGCCGAACATGCTGATGAGCAGGATGGGCACCACGTAGGCGAGCAGCGAGGCCCACAGGTGGGTCATGAAGCGGACCTGCGACACGCCGAAGAAGGTGTGCAGCGGCGACGACATCCAGAACGTCAGGCGCAGCAGGAGGACCGTGGCGAACGCGCGGCGGCCGAGGGCGTCGTCGTGGCGGCGGTAGCGTGCGGGGATGCGGGCCGCGACCCAGTCGCGGGCGATGAAGCGGGCGAACAGGAAGCCGACGCAGCTCGCCGCGGTCGCGCCGGTCAGGGACAGGCCGAACGCGACCGGCCACGGCCAGATCAGCGGGGCGGCGAAGGTCAGCACCATGGCCGGGAACCCGAACGGCTGGAGCAGCGCGTACACGGCGATGAAGGCGGCGTAGCCGGCGACGCCGAGCTGGACGAGCGCCTGCTTGACGCCCGCGGGGTCGGCGAACTGCTGGAAGATGCCGAGCTGGCGGGCCGCGAGGAGCATCGCGGCGACGACGAGCACGGCGGCGAGCCTCGGGATCCACGCGCGCGACGAGGGCGGGGGAGCGAGCAAGTCGTATGCATAGCACGGGCGCGGCGACGGCCCGCCCGGTCGCTCGCCGAGGTGGTCGAAGGGACAGGGTCCGGCGCACGCTCGTCGGGTTCGACGGGCCGACGCGGCGGGCGCCGGTGTCGCTAGAGCTTGCGCTGCGGCCATCGTTCGTGCTTTGTGGCGGGCATGCGAGGTCGCGGCACCGAGATCGTCGGAGATCAGGCGTACTTCTCCGGGAGCACGGCGGAGCTGCAGAAGTCGATCGGCAGCGGCGAGCTGGACGCGTGCGGGTCGCTGGTGGTCGAGGGCAAGCTGCTCGCGGTGCCGCCGGAGATCGGGCGGCTGACGCGGCTGCGCGAGCTGATCCTCGACACGGACACGCTGCAGACGATCGACGCGGGGCTGTTCGCGTGCACGCGGCTGGTCAAGCTGGTCGTGCTGTCGAACCAGATCAAGGAGCTGCCGGCCGGCGGGTGGGACAAGATGGCGGCGCTCGAGCAGCTCATCGTCACGACGTCGCGGGCGCTGCGCGAGCTGCCGGACGACCTCGGGGAGGCGCGGCAGCTCGGCGGGGAGTTCGACCTGACGCCGCTGACCAAGCTGACGGCGCTGCCGCGCACGTTCGGGCGGCTGGCGCGGGTGACGATCCTGCGGCTGCCGCACGGGGTCGCGGCGCCGCCGGAGATCGCGGGCATGACCGGGCTGCGCGAGCTGCGGGTCCGCAAGGTCGCGGCGCTGCCCGAGGACATCGGCGCGCTGCAGGAGCTGCGGCTGCTCGACGCCAGCGAGACGGCGATCACGAGGCTGCCGGCGTCGATCGGCGGGGCCGCCTCGCTGCGCACGCTCGGGCTGTCGCGCACCGAGCTGACGGAGCTGCCGGACAGCGTGTGCGAGCTGGCGGGGCTGCGCGACCTGGACCTGATCCAGACGCCGATCGCGGGGCTGCCGGAGGCGATCGGGCGGCTCGGGCTGACGCGGCTGCGCCTGCAGGGCACGCGGGTCACGCGGCTGCCGGACAGCCTGGCGGCGCCGGCGGGGGACATTCGTGTGTATCTGCCGCGCGACCACCGGGCGGCGATCGAGGCCAGCTCGGGGCACGTGCTGGCGGCGCTCGGCAAGCGCTGCGTGTTCGAGTAGCTACTCGGCGGGGCCGCGGGTGACGATGGCCCGCTTGAGCGCGTCGGTCAGCGCGTGGGCGGTGACGGGCTTGCTGATGTAGTCGTCCATGCCGGCCTGCAGGCAGGCGTGGCGGTCCTCGGTGCTTGCGTTGGCGGTCATGGCGACGACGCGTGGGCGGCGTTCGGGGGGCCAGCGGGCGAGGATCTCGCGGGTGGTCGCGAGGCCGTCGAGCTCGGGCATCTGCACGTCCATGAACACGACGTCGTAGGGCTGGCGCTCGAGCGCGCGGATCGCCTCGCGGCCGTCGGCGGCGACGTCCGCGGTGTAGCCGAGGCGTTTGAGCAGGAGCAGGGCGACCTTTTGGTTGAACGGGTTGTCCTCGGCGACGAGCACGCGCAGCGGGTGGCGCTCGGCGAGGCCGGACTCGAAGCCCTCGTTGCGGCGGACGTTGACGCGGCGCGGGACGTTGGCGAGGGCGTTGACCATGGCGTCGAACAGGAACGACGGCTTGATCGGCTTGGTGACGATGGCCTTGAACTCGTCCTCGGCGCCGCGCAGCTCGGTGCGGGTCATGCCGACCGAGCTGAGCAGGACCAGCGGGAGGTCGGCGCAGCGCGGGAGGGCGTGGATGGCGCGCGCGAGCTCGACGCCGTCGACGTCGGGCATCTGGTAGTCGAGCAAGGCGATGTCGAACACCTCGCCGCGGCGCAGGACCTCGAGCGCGGTGTCCGGGGCGGCGAAGTCGGTGGCCTCCATGCGCCACTGGGTCACGTAGGTGCGGGCGATGCGGCGGTTGGTCGCGTTGTCGTCGATGATGAGGACGCGGCGGCCGGTCATGTCGACGGCGGCGGGGTTGACGGGGACCTGCGGCTGGCTGATCGGCGCGGCCTCGGCGCGGATGGTGAAGTGGAAGGTCGAGCCGACGCCGAGCTCGCTCTCGACCCACACGCGGCCGTCCATCAGGCGCACGAGCTGCTGGGAGATCGCGAGGCCGAGGCCGGTGCCGCCGTAGCGGCGGGTCGAGGACTCGTCGACCTGGCTAAACGCCTGGAACAGGCGGTTCATGCGGCCTTGGGCGATGCCGATGCCGGTGTCGCGCACGGCGAAGTGGACCTCGTGGAGCGCTGCGCCGGGGGCGACCGGCTGGGCGCTGATCTGGACGAACACCTCGCCCTGGTCGGTGAACTTGATCGCGTTGGACAGCAGGTTGATGAGGACCTGGCGCAGGCGGCCGACGTCGGCGAGCACGGCCTCGGGCACGCCGGGGTCGAACAGGAACGCGAGCTCGATGCGCTTCTGGGCGGCGCGCACGGACACCAGGTCCATGGCCTCCTCGAGCACGGCGTGGAGGTCGACGGAGCTGCGCTCGAGCTCGAGCTTGCCGGCCTCGATCTTCGAGAAGTCGAGGATGTCGTTGATGACGGTCAGCAGGTGGTCGCCGCTCGAGCGGATGATGTCGGTGAAGTCGCGCTGCTGGGAGTCGAGCTCGCTGTCGAGGAGCAGGCTGGTCATGCCGATGACGGCGTTCATCGGGGTGCGGATCTCGTGGCTCATGTTGGCCAGGAACTGGGCCTTGGCCTGGCTCGCGGCCTCGGCGACCTTGCGCGCCGCGTCGAGCTCGTCGGCGTAGCGCTGCAGGGCGAGGCGGGCCTCGAGCTCGGCGGTGACGTCCTGGGTGGTCCCGGCGGCGCGCACGGGGTCGCCGACGGCGTTGCGGAACACCTGGCCGATCAGCCGCAGCCAGCGCTGGCTGACGTCGCCGCCGAGGGTCCGCAGCTCGAGCGTGAAGCGGTCGCCGCTGGCGAGGGCCTCCTCGAGCTCGCGGCGCACGCGGTCGCGGTCGCCCGGCAGGACGTTGGCCAGGAAGGCGGCGAGCGTGCCGTCGAAGCTGCCGGGGACCACGCCGAGCAGGTCCTCGCCGACGCCGTCGAGCTCGAGGCGCCCGGTCGCGACGTGCAGCGACCACGCGCTGACGCGGGCGGCCCGGAACGCGAACAGGTACTGCTCGGTCTGGCGCGACTTGCGGGTCAGGTCGGTGAGCAGGCGCTGGGCCTCGCTGGCGTCCCACAGCACGCCGCGCACGGCGCCGTCGGGGCCGGCGAGGCCGCGCATCTCGAACGTGCGGTGGATGCCGCCCTGCCACTCGACCGCGAACTCGACGGTGAACTCGAGCGGGGCGCGGCGGGCCCGCTGCAGCTCGGCCTCGACGCGGTCGCGGTCGGCCGGGATCACGCAGTTGAGAAAGTCACCGAGCTGATCGCCGGCGCAGGCGCCGGTCTGGTTGATCAGCTGGGCCATGTTGGGCGCCATCTCCAGCCGTCCGCTGCGCGGGTGCCAGGTCCACGCGCCGACGCTGTCGGTCAGGTAGCCGTTCGGGGACGTCGTGCTCATCGCGGTCACACCGGTGTGCCGCTCGACTCGAGCCACGTCACCCACGCGGCGGCGTCGACGCGGCTGGCGAACAGCGCCAGCAGGCTGTTGGTGTCGCTCTCCCACGGGCGGCTGCGGCCGCGCACGGTCTGCTTCCACAGGTCGAACGAGCCGCGCGGGTTGAGCCGGCGCTTGACGGGGTCGAGGACCACCGCCTTGTCGGGGTTGCCGCCCCAGGTGACGGTGCGCTCGAACTCCGGGCGCACGAAGATCACGACGGCCTGGTGCGGGCGCGACAGCACGGTCCACGCCAGGCCGGCGCACCCGGCGTCGCAGGACACGGCGCTGAAGCGCTCGCGCAGCGCGTCGGTGATGGCGAGGTCGTCCTGCTGGCCGAGCACGATCTGCGGCAGCTGCAGCGCGCCGTCGGGGATGTGGCCGAGGGTCAGCGCGCGGCCGCCGGCGTAGGCGATCACGCCCTCGGCCGCGACCAGATCCATCAGCTGGCGCAGGCCCTCGAGCGGCGACGCGGCGAGCGTGGCGAGCAGCTGCTCGCGACCGGCGGTCTGGGCCTGCTCGCGGGCGAGGCGGTCGGCCTCGACGCGCTCGGTGATGACGGCGGCGGCGTCGTCGGTGAACCGGCGCATGCGCTCGAACGCGTACCAGGGCACCGGGTAGCGGGTCCGGTGGTGGCAGGCGATCAGGCCCCACAGGCGGCCGCCGACCAGCAGCGAGGTGACCAGAGTGGCGCCCGAGCCCATGTTGCGCAGGTACTGGATGTGGACCGGCGAGACGCTGCGCAGGACCGCGTGCGACAGGTCGAGCGGCGCGCCGCCCTCGTCGGGCGCGTCCATCAGGGTGGCGTCGCGGGCGTACACGTCGGCGATGGCGCGCACGCGGGTCTCGACGTAGAGGCGGCGGGCCTGCGCCGGGATGTCGCTGGCGGGGTAGTGGAGGCCGCGGTAGGCGGGCAGCCCGGGCTCGGTCTTCTCGGCGAGGATCTCCCCGTGCCAGTCGGGGTGGAACCGGTAGACCATCACGCGGTCGTAGCCGGTGGCCGCTTGCACGCCCTCGGCCACGGCCTGCAGGACGGCCGGGATATCGCCGGCGAGGCGCGCGGCGGCGAGGCCGGCGGCCAGCTGCTGGTCCATGCGCGCGGGCACGAGGAAGCGGTGCTCCTCGTCGGCGAGCCACTCGACGAGGTTGTGCGCGAGGTAGCGGTGGACGACGACGGTGCCGCTGCGGCCGTGGGCCTCGGCGCGGGTGGCCGTGAGGGTGGCCGGCTCGAGCGCGGCGAGCTGCTCGGAGATCCACGCGGTCGTGGGCGCGTCGAACAGGGCGCCGAGCGGCTTGCCGAGCACGTCGCCGGCGCCGACGCCGAGCAGCGAGCGCAGGTTGCTGCTGACGCTGCGCACGCCGAGGTCGTCGGCGTGGACGTCGAACAGGCAGCCGTGCGGCTGCACCGCGCCGGGAACGTGGATGGGTTCGTCCTCGCAACGCGCCAGGGTCAGCGTCGTCGGCGGCGCAAAGTCGCGGCCTTGATCGTCCACAGCAGCCATCGAAAACTCTTTGAAACGGCGCCCACCTTAACATAGAAGGAACCTTCGACAACCGAGGACTTTTGCGTGTCCCGCGAACCGACCACCGCCCTGTCCTTGTTGCGTGCGCACACGAATGAGCTGCACCGCGCGCTCGAGCGCACGCCGTGCATGACGCGCCTCTCCGCCGACGACGCGACGCCTGCGGATGTGGCGCGCGCGCTGACCGTGCTGCACGCCGGGTTCGTGCGCGTCGAGGCCGGGCTGCGCGAGGAGACCTGGTACCGTCCGCAGGCGCCGGCGCTGGCCGCCGACCTCGCGCTGCTGCCGACCTGTCCGGCGCCGCGTGTGGCGGACGCGCCGGGTCCGGCGAGTCCGCCGAATCATGCGGCGCGGCTCGGCGCGGCGTATGTGCTGGTCGGCTCGCGACTCGGCGCGCGCACCATCGCCCGCAATCTTCGTTCACAGTGGGGCGCCGCATTCATTGCAGCGTCTTCGTATTACGGGGCAGAGGCGAGCCACGCGTCCGAGCAATGGCAGACGCTGATGGGCCAGCTCGCGCCGCTCGACGAGGCCGAGGCCGAGGTCGCGTCCGCGGTCGCGGTCGCGACGTTTCGTCTGTTGATGACGCTGAGCGAGGCCGCGGCGTGATCAGCGGACTCGCACGATAGCGAAGTCCAGCCAGGCGCCGACGTAGTCGGGCATCGGCCGCTTGCCGGGTCGCAGTCGCCGCTGGGCCCCGCTGCCCCACACGTAGTAGACGGCCTCGCCGATCGTCATTCGGGCCCAGGTGCCCGCGGCGACGGACACCCGCACGCCGGCGTGTTCGAACGTCACGCCGTAGGAACGCTCGACGTAGTCGGGGCCGCGGTCGACGTCGCCGGCCGGACCGCGAGAGACTTTAAAATTGTCGGGCGGTTCGTTGATCGCGAGCAGGGGGCCGTCGTCCGCGGTGAACACCATCGCGTGGCGCATGTTGGGTCCGCCGCCGGTCGGGCGGACGCGGGCCGTGATCGTGTCGCCGGGGCGCAGCGGAAGCGGGATGGCGGCCGGGGCCTGGATCTTGATCTCGTGGGTGGTGTTCGTCGCGGTGTCGGTGAGCGCGAGCCGCCAGGTGCCCATGCCCTCGCCCGACGCGCCGTCGATCGCGGCGACGACGGCGGTGAAGCGCGGAGGGATGTCGCGGCTCGCCTCGCGCGACAGGACGTAGCCGGACAGCTTCGCGACGTCGATCGGGGCGGCGGGCGGGGGCGATGGTTCGGGCGCGGGCGGCTGGACCGGCGTTTGGCTCGCGGGTGGTTGTTCGTCCGGCGCGGTGACCGGGCCGGGCGCGGTGCAACCAGCGAGGGCCAGCGACGCTGTGATGGCGCGGACGAGCGCGTGCATGCGAAGCTGCGAGGATGCCATGAACTGGTCGTGGACGACGAGACCTACGCGGCGCGGCGCGACCGCAGCACCAGCCACGTCGCGGTCGCGTAGATCGTCGCTTGCAGCGTGAGGCTGACGATCGCGGCCGCGGGCTCCGGCACGGGCAGCAGGATCATCGTGACGATCCACAGCACCACGACGAGCGCGACCTCGCGGCGGGTCTGGGCGGCGGCGGCGGACAGGGCCAGCGCCCAGACCAGCGGGATGAGGGCCTCGGGCGGGGCGAACGGGCTGCGCAGCGCGCCGAGCGCGAGCAGCCCGAACCACGCCCCGGCGATCCGCACCCGCGCGTGCGTGTCCGTGGGGCTGTGCGCGCGCCAGCCGGCCCACGCCGCGAGCAGCACGATCGCCAGCGTGTAGCCCCACGACAGCGGCCGGGCCAGCGCCCACGCGTCGGCCTCGCTGCCGGACCAGCCGGCGACGCGCAGCTTGAACGGCAGGCCGAACACGCCGAGGTTGGTCATCGCCTCCGCCGGCCCGCTGAGGAATGCGAACGTCTCGCCGCTGGCGAGCCGCGGCAGGTGGTAGCCGAAGAAGTCGGCGAACGGGCGGGTGCCGAACAGCACCAGAGTGCCCGCGGCGTACAGCGCCGCGAACGCGGCCGTCCACGCGGCGGCCGCGAACCGCCGGGCCGCGAGCAGGTACACGCCGAGGATCCCCGGGAAGATCTTCGCGCCGATCACGAACGCCAGCAGGGCCGCCCCGCGGCGCGTGTGGCCGCGCGAGATCCACAGCATCGCCAGCGCCGCGAGCCCCATCGCCATCAGCTGGAAGTTGCCGAAGTACGCCGTGATCAGCAGCGGCGGCGCCAGGAACATCGCCGGGATCAGCAGCAGCGCCCGCCGCTCGGCCTCGCCGCCGAGCCAGCGCGCGAAGGCCAGGCTGACCGCGACGAACACCGCGGCGGTCATCAGGAACCACAGCGCCCGGATCGCCATGAAGTCCCGCGAGATCGCGAGCATCAGCCGCGGCAGCGGGAGGAACTGCGGCGGGTACTCGTAGGTGTCCATCGTCAGCGGCCCGGTGGCGATCACCGGCGGCAGCTCCGGGCCCGGGCCGGTCTCGACGTACCCGTAGCGGTCGTCGTAGATGTTCGCGTCGCCGCGGCGCGCCAGCTCGGCCCCGTGCACGTAGCTCGACAGGCACGAGTGGCGCGCGGCGAACTCGGCCGTCGGCGCCAGCGCGCCGTACCGCTGCAGCGGGTCGGCCATGAACACGCTCATGCGCCCGACCTGGACCACCGCGACGACGGCGAGCAGGCCCCACAGCGCCGCCGTGACCCGCCCGCGTGGCACGGGCGCCGCGCGGGCGATCCGCGGCAACCACCGCGCCGCGACCCACCCGGACAGCCCCGCCGCGGCCACCGCGGTGATCGGCGCGGCAGACGTCGTCCACAGCGCCGCGCCGGCCAGCGCCGCGGCGACCCACGCGACGCCCGCGAGCGGCCGCGCCCGGATCAGCGCGGCGAGCCCGGCGACGAGCACCGGCGCGAGCGCGGCGAGCGTGACCGCGAGGGCCGGATGCGGCGCGCCGGACCAGTCCGACAGCACGCGCGTGACGCCCTGCACGAGCACGGGCGCGGCGAGCAGGCACAGCGCCCAGGCCACGGAGATCTGCGGACGCGACGGATCGGTCATGGTGGCCCGCGTGTATACCGCGAACCGCGGCGCCATTTTTAATTCGTCCAGCGACGGCGCGAGCGGTTAACATCGCGGCTTGTCGCTCGAGCACCAGCTGCAGCGGTGGGTCGGCGCGGGCGTCATCACCGCCGAGCAGGCCGCCCACATCCGCGTGTTCGAACAGCACGGTCACAGCGAGCCGCGGCCGACGCTCCTGTACGCGATCGCCGGGCTCGCGGGGCTGGCGATCGCGGTGGGCCTGCTGTCGATCGTCGCCGCCAACTGGGACGTGATCCCCGGCCGCGTGAAGATCGGCCTCGACCTCGCGCTGGTCGCGGGGCTCGGCGCGGGCGTGTGGCAGTGGGACCGCCGCGGCCCCGACTGGGCCCGCGAGACGGCGATCGTGGTGCTGTGGGGCCTCGTGCTCGCCTCGATCGCGCTGATCGGCCAGGTCTACCAGCTCGGCGGCGAGGTCCACGAGGCGCTGCTCGCGTGGTCCGTGCTGACCGCGCTGCTGATGACGCGCGCTCGCTCGGGCCTGGCCGCGACGCTGTGGATCTTCGGGCTGCAGAT
>Ga0075158_10002789_pt1 | contig 12565 bp, 10 predicted proteins | sample JI91814BDNA_FD_70968 | JGI IMG/M metagenome (GOLD analysis project Ga0075158, IMG submission 70968) | Wastewater effluent complex algal communities from Wisconsin, to seasonally profile nutrient transformation and Carbon sequestration -... | ecosystem: Engineered > WWTP > Effluent > Algae... | reverse complement strand
GCGCTGCCGCCGAACAGGTGGGTGAGCACGGTGCCGATAAGGACCATCGGCGCCATGCGCAGCGGCAGCTCCGGCCCGTCGTCGTGGATCGTGTCGATGATCAGGTTGCTGCCGGCCTTGATCGGCTGGCCGAAGCGCTCGTAGAGCCAGCCGATGAGCAGGCCCGCCACCGGCAGCAGGTAGACCAGGACCTCGTGCGCCTCGCGCAGGTTGGTCGCCCGCTCCAGCAGATACAAGAAGAGGGCCGAGCCGCTGCCGCACAGGACGCCGACCGCCGCGCCGAGCCCCAGCCACTGCAAGAGCACGGTCAGCTGCTCGCGCCGGGTCATCGGTCGCTCCCGCTGCCCCGGTCCGCCCGCGCGGCCGCCCTGGCGGGTCGGCGGCAGGGCCCCGCGCCGCGGTCGCAGCGGCCTGCCCGGCGCCGACAGGCGTGCTCCGTGCCGAGGGTGTTCATGTCGAGATTCCTCCTTGTACCGGAGGGCTCACGCGAACACCTACGGCACCTGTCTTGGGTGGCATCGTAGGAGTCATTGGCGGCGCAGAGGGCCGCGGTTCTCGGCGGACTCCACCGCCATCTTGTGAAGTCGATTCTGGCCGGGCGCTGGCCGCGCTGTCAAGCCGGAGGAGCCGCAGCCGGGCGCGGCGCGTCTCCCTCGGCTTCGGAATCGGCTTCGGAATCGGCTTCGGAATCGGCCTCGGCTTCGGCCGCCGTCCCGGGCGATTCTCTGCTAAGAAGTCCTGGCGATGCCGCACGCCCAGCGCCACCGGGGCGCTCACCCGGAAGACGCCCGCCTCTTCGCCGAGGCCGTCCTGCCGCGGCTGCGCGCCGCCGCCGCCGAGGTCAGCTACCTCTGCTCGCGCGGCTATCCGCTGGAGCCGATCCTCAACTTCGTCGGCGGACATCACCAGCTGGAGGCGCGCCAGCGCCTGGCCCTGCGCCGCACCGCGTCGAGCCCGCAGCAGCAGCAGCAGCGCGCCGCGCGCCTGCTCCCCCCCGAGCGGGCCGCCGACGGCCCCCTGCACATCGACGGCTTCAACCTGATCATCACCCTGGAGGTCGCCCTGTCCGGCGGTCTCCTGTTGCGCGGGGCCGACGGCGCCGTGCGCGACCTGGCCGGCCTGTCGGGAAGCTACCGTCCAGTCGAAGAGACCGAGGAGGCGCTGCTCCTGCTCGGCCGCGGGCTGCACGCGCTCGCGGTCCCGGCCGTTCAGATACTCCTCGATGCGCCGGTGGCCAACTCCGGGCGCCTGCGCGCGCGTGTGCTGGAGCACGCTGCGGCCTGGCCGTGCGCCGTTGAGGTGTCGCTCCTGCCCGATGTCGATCGCGCCCTCGTCGCCGCGCCGCGGGTGGTCAGCAGCGACTCCGCGGTGCTCGATGCCTGCACGAGCTGGCTGAACCTGGGCGCCTGGCTCATCGCGCGCTTCCTACCCCAGGCCCGGCTCATCGACCTCGCCACGGACCGCTCAGACGACCCGACGGACCGCCCCGGCTTCCCGACCGAGCGCCCCTGACCGAGCCCGCGCAAGGATGTCCGCGGGCGTGGAGTACGTGTCGGATTTGCGCTTGTCGTTCCCTTCCGTCTCGCGGCTCAGGAGTGCGAGCAGGTCGGGCTGGGTTCCGGCGGCGCCGAGCATGGACTCGCTGAGGGCGGCGATCGCGGACTGATCGAGGCGCGGCAGGCGGAGCAGAGCGGCTCCGGGGAGGACGCTGGCGAGGTCCGGATGCTCGTCTTCGCGGATGCTGGCGATGAGCAGGAGCGGCAGAGTCTGAAGCTTGGGAATAAGCTCACGAAGGAGCTCAAGGCTCTCCTGCGCCGCCCACTGGACGTCTTCCAGCAGGAGGAGTACGGGCTCCTGAGGTCGCGTCAAGACCTCGACCAGGACGCGACGGAGGCGCTGGCTGGTCGCCTGCGGCCCGACGCCCGGAGCGTCGTTGATGGGAACCCCGAGCAGCGCCGGCAGCTCGGGCACGAGCTCCTTCAGGACCGCGGCTTCCAGGTCGTGTAGCGGCGTGTCAAGGACGAGCGCGCGCAGGACATCGAGGAACACATCATAGGAGCCGCCGGCCGTGCTTATGGACTGACCGCGCAGCACGCGCACCCCGCGCACCAGGGCGATGCTGCGCACCTCATCGAGCAGGCGGGACTTGCCCACGCCGCTCTCACCGGCCAGCAGGACGGCGCTCCCGGCTCCCCGGCGCGCCCGCTCGAGCGCGGCCGACAGGGTCGCGAGCTCCTTCTGCCTGCCCACGAGCACGGAGGCGGACAGGAAGCTCTCGCGGGTCTCGGCGGTGTCGACCTGCAGCGGCCTGCCCAGCACCGCGCCGAGGTCGGCAAGGACTTGTCCGGGATCGCCGTAACGCTGCCGGGGCTCAAGCGCCAGCAGGCGCTGCACGATCGCGCCCAGCGGCGCGGGCAGACCGGCGGTCGGCGCCCCGGCACCCCGGCGGGCGAGCTCGGCGGACGCGGCCGGCGGCGGCGCGGCACTGGGGTCCACCCGGGTCAGAGTGACCGTCCTTCCGCTCTGCTCATGCGGATAGCGACCGGTGAGCATCTGGTGCAGCATGACTCCGACCGCGTACAGATCCGCCGCCTCGGTGGGAGCCTGGCCGCAGAGGACCTCGGGCGCCATGTACTCCAGAGTCCCCGCCAGCGCCACCGCGGTCCCGCGCGGCGCCGCAATCCCGAAGTCGAGCACCTTGACCGCGGGAGCCTGGCCGCGCCGGACCACAAGGACATTGCTCGGTTGACTGTCCGCCCGCTCCGCTCTCGTCGTCGCGAGCGCCGCCGGGCCAGTCCCGGGATCTGCTCCGGATCAACTGGCCCGATCGACTTGGAGGAGGCCGCGCGGTCTGCTTCGAAGAAGAGGTGAAAAGATACCCTTTGTTCGGTAGACTGGTGCTCCTATGCGGACTCCGGTGCTACTCCTCGGGATGCTCGTCGCCCTGATTCCTACGTCGCTGGCAGCGGCCAAGAACGGCCGCCCGCGCGCGACCAGCCCGGCGTGCCCGCTCAAGTGTCCAGCTGGATATCAGGTCGCCGCCTATACCTGGGAGCTCCATGCCGAGCGCACCAACTACGATGAAAAAGGCCAGTCCAAGGTCGCCGATGACTCTCCGTGGCCGGTGACCTGCTCGCTGCGCTGCGAGCAGCACGCCTTCAACCAGGAGACCAAGATCGTGAACTCGACCAAGGAGCTGTGTAAGTCGGGCGCCGAGCCGGCTCCCTACCGCGGCCCCTGGCGCATCGTCGGACCGTTCAGTCGGCAGTGCGCCTCCCTGACTCCGGACGGCTGCGGCATGCAGTGCTACGCGCCGCGCCCTGCCCCGTCCGCGCGCGGCCGCGGCAAGAAGTAGCGCGCCCGCGGATCGTTTGCCGCGCCGCAGCTGTCGGCGGCGGCATTACTCGGTTTAAGATCGCGGTGGACGATGTGATGGCGGTGGAGGTAGGCCAGCGCGCGCAGCAGCTGCGCCACGAGCTCGATCTTCTCGGCCGGCGGAAGGTCGGCCCCCGCGGCCACCAGAGTCCGGGGCGCGGCGAGCAGCTCCATGGTGAAAAAGGGAGTCTGCTCGCGGTCGAAGCCGTAGTCGAGGACGCTGATGATGTTGGGATGACGGAGCGCGGCGAGCGTGTGGAACTCGGTGGCCAGCGCCTCGCGCACCTTGCGCCGGTTGGTGCTGTCGTGCGGGGGGGTCGGCGCGCCCGCGGCTGTCGTCGCCACTGCGCCCGGCGCCGGCGTCAGCGGCACCCGCTTGAGCGCGACGCGGCTGCCGGTCAGCCGATCGTAGGCCTCATCCACCACGCCCATTCCGCCTTCGCCAAGGCGCGACAAAAGCTCGTAGCGATTGGCGACCAGATTGGACGGATGGGCAAGCATCGGGGCTCCGGGCACGGCACCCGCCCTCTTGAGCGGTCCGCCTGGCTCTGGATCTTATCACGAGTGGCGGGGCGCCCGAGGCGGCGGCGCGGGCGCTCGGGAGTCCGCCTACGATCCGTGCCGGGCCCGCCGCTCCGCGATCAGCGCGCGCGCCTCGTCTTCGTCCCGGACCAGCTGGATGCTCGGCTGGTGCCCGGTGAGCAGCGCCGTGCCGCGCAGCACCAGCGTGATCAGCACCCGCGAGACCAGCGAAGCGCCGGCCACATAGACCCAGCGGTGATCGCCCGAGTGCTCCTGCCGCCACTCGAAGTAATAGCGCCGCGCCGCCGGGTCAAACCCGCCCGGACCGACGATGCGGATGAGCATGAACACGCGGTGATAGTGCGCGTCGATCTGCTTGGTCGCGGCCAGCACCTGCTTGATGTCCGCCAGCCCGACCGATCCGTGGATGCGCCAGTGAAAGACATCGCCCGGACCTTCGGCTCCCTCCAGGCGATACTCATGGCCGCCGAGCGGTAAGAAGGGCTCCTGCAGGCCCTGTTCCGGGCCTTGAATCGGCGATTCCCCCAAGCCGTAAGTATACCCGATCGCCCGGTCGCACCGCGCCGGGCGATGCGGACCGCCCGCCCTGCCACGCGGGCGGCGCGCGGCCCCGCTAGGCCCGCCGGGCCGCCGCGAGGTCGGGCTTATGCCGACGGTGCAGCCGACCGCGGAACAGGAGGAAAGCCGACAGCGCGGGCCCCGCCACCGCGATCATCGAGATGAGCACATCAAGATATCCCTGGCGGCGCGGCACGTTGTAGCAGAGCGCCTCGACCAGCGTGACCGCCGCATCACCGCTCACCAGCACCGCGAGCAGCGTCGCCAGCCCGGCCTGCCAGGCGTAGGTCAGCCGCAGCAGCGCCGCGGCCAGCAGGACATCGAAGCCGACCCAGGCCCACTTCACCGCGGGGGCGGGAAAGTAGCGCGCCGGGGCCAGCAAAAGGAGCAGCGTCCACGGCAGGAGCAGCGCCGCCAGCAGGCGGACGACCACCGCCGGACCGCGCAGCAGGGACTCGATGCCGAACCGCAGCAGGCCGCCGCGCGCGAACGCCGTCAAGACATCGAGCACGCCCAGCAGTCCGCTCTGGCCGGTGGGATACGACAGGCTGATCGGCACCCAGTCCTGCGGCCGCAGCTTGGCCTTGAAGGCGCGCAGCCCTTCGAAGTCGTACAGGGCCGAGCCCCAGCGCCGGGCGGCGCGCAGCGGGGCGGGGAGGCGGCCGGACAGCGCGGCCAGGCCGAGCGTGACGTAGCGGCTGCCCCCCTCGCCGGCCAGGCGCATCGCGGCGTCGACCAGGAGCTCGATGGTGCCGTTCGGGGCGGTGGGGTCGCGCAGGAGGTCCTCGCAGAACCAGCCGCCGCGGGCGTACACCGGGATCATGCCCAGCACCCCGACCAGCCGGCCGTCGGCCTCGGCGACCAGGCAGCGCCGCTCCGCCGCTTCGCTGAACAGGCTGAGCTGCACCAAAAAACCCATGGGCGCCATCTGTCGGGTGCCCAGCCAGCGCCCGACCAGGCCCTCGATGGCGTGGCGGATCGGGGCCTGCGGATCCTCCAGCTCCGTCGCCGCCACCAGGCGCACCCGCACTCCCTTGGCGCGCGCCCGCCGCAGCTGCTCGCGCAGGCTGCGGCTCTCCTTCAGCGTCTGCGGCCACTGCGCCGGATCCCACACCGGCTGCTCGCCGATGCACAGCGAGGTGAGCTTCACCGCCGAGGTGAAGCGCGGCTCGGTGGCGAAGAACAAGGCGCGCCGCCCCGCCTGCCGCGCCGCCGCGATGAAGTCGTCGGTGACCGCCTGCAGGTCGGAGCTCGCCGCGATCGGGGCACCTGCCGCGACCCAGGCGCCGCCCGTGTCGACGTAGGCCACGCAGGCGTCGGTACCGGAGAAGAAGTACTCGTAGCCCGGCTCGAGCACCTGAAATGAAGTGGCGTTCCACCCGTGCTGCTTGAGCAGCGCGAGCACGCGCTCACGCCCGGATGCGGGGAGCGCTGCGGAGGTCTGGATCGACGTTGACATTGCGATGGGCAGCGGGTGCCGGCGGCACACTCTGTAACACCATAGCTTATGTGCGGAGCGCGCGCTCCGATGCGGCCCGAAAAGGGGCTCAGGGGACCACGCCCGTCGGCTGCAGCGCGCGGGCGATCTCGGCCAGGACGCCGCGCAGCCAGGCGTGCGCCGGGTCCTCCTGACGGCGCTCGTGCCACACCTGGTAGATGGCAAAGCGCGGCAGCTCGAGCGGCGGCTCGAGCACGCGCAGCGGCAGCGTCCCGAGCAGCGCGCGCACCAGGCGCTCGGGCGCGGTCAGCACCAGGTCGGAGCGAGCGACCAGCTGCAGCGCCGACAGGAAGCTGCCGATGCGCACCGCCACCCGCCGCTGCAGCCCGCGCTTGCTCAGCGCCTCGTCCACCGGGCCGCCCGGGGCGCCGCGCGGCGCGATCTGCACGTGGGGCAGCGCGGCGAAGCGCGCCAGGCTCAGCCGCCCGCGGGCCGCCGGGTGCCCGTGGCGCAGCAGGCACACCAGCCGATCCTCGAACAGGCGCTGCTGCATGACCCGCGGCGAGAGCTGCGGAAAGATCCCCAGCGCCACATCGACGCTCCCTTCCTCCAGGGCGCTCTCCAGCTCGAACGAGACCCCGCGCACCTCCAGATCCAGGCGCGGCGCCTTGTGCAACAGCTGCGCGAGGAGCTGCGGCAGCAGCACCACGTCCACGTACTCACTGGTCACCAGCGCCATGCGGCGGGTCAGGCTGGCCGGATCGAACACCTTCGGGTGAGCCGTCAGCCGCTCGAGCTCTGCGAGGACCCGCGCCAGCGGCTCGGCCAGCTGCGCGGCGCGCGGCGTCGGCAGCACCCCGCGCGGCGTGCGCACGAACAGCGGGTCGGCGAAGACCGCGCGCAGGCGGCGCAGGGCGTGGCTCATCGCCGACTGTGTCAGCCCGAGCCGCCGCGCCGCGCGCGTCACCTGCCGCTCGCGCAGGAGCGCGTCCAGCGCCAGGAGCAGCGGGACATCGAGGCCCGCGATATGCGCATAGTTCATATAGATAATGACTACCATCGATTTGATTACTGACAAGCCCCGGCTTAGCCTAAGATCCATCGAGCGGTCGTGGGCGGCGCCGCGGTGCCGACCGGCAAGCTCATTTACAGCCGGATATTCGAAGGAGAGTGCGCATGTACGTTGTCGCTGGAGTTTCTGGACAGACGGGTTCGGTGGTGGCAGAGGCGCTGCTGGCGGCGGGCAAGGCGGTCCGCGTGCTGGTGCGCAGCGAGGACAAGGGCCGCGCGTTCAAGGCGCGCGGCGCCGAGGTGGCGGTGGCCTCGGTCGAGGACAGCGACGCCCTGGCCGCCGCGCTGCAGGGCGCCGAGGGAGCCTACCTGCTCATCCCGCCCCCCGGGCCCGAGGTCAAGGGAGTCGTCGCCCGCGCCCACCGCATCATCGACGCCATCGCCGCGGCGCTCGGCAAGAGCCCGGTGCCGCACGTCGTGGTGCTCTCCTCCGTAGGGGCCCAGCACCCCGATGGGACGGGCCCGATCGTCACCGTGAACTATGCCGAGCGCACGCTGCAGAAGCTGAGCGGAATCCGCTTCACCTTCGTGCGCGCCGCCTACTTCATGGAGAACCTGGGCGGAATGCTCGGCGCCGTCCAGCACGCCGGGATCCTGCCGGCGCTGTCCAACCCCGCCACCGCCTTCCCGATGGTCGCTACCCGCGACATCGGCGAGGTGGCGGCGCAGGCGCTGCTCAATCCGCCGGCCGAGAGCCAGATCATCGAGCTCTCCGGTCCGCAGGACTACAGCTTCACCGACGCCGCCGCCGCGTTCTCGCAGGCCCTGGGCAAGCCGGTGAGCGTCGTGCCGGTCCCGCCCGCGGGCATCGTTCCGGCGCTCACCCAGGCCGGCCTTGGGGAGGAGATGGCCGGGCTGATGCGCGAGATGGCGGTGGGCATGGACGCCGGCCGGGTCGCGTTCGCCGGCGGCCCGGCGCGCGCGGTGCGCGGCAAGGTGCCGCTGGCGGCGGTGGTAGGTCAGCTGCTCGGCCAGAAGGCGTAGTCCCCGGCGCACCGGCAAGCGCTGCTCCGGCCCAGCTACCCCGACTCCAGCGCCCGCTCCGCCTGCAGCCCTTCAAGAGACATCTGGAGCGCCCGAAGCTGCTGCGCCGCCTGCTCCAGGTGGTGCCGCGCCGCCGCCGGGTCCATGACTCCGAGCGCGGCGGCGCTGTGGCCCAGCCGGCCGAGCCACAGGTGCGCCCGCGCCTGCTCGGCGGGCATGCGCAGCCGCGTCGCCTCCGCGAGGCCGCGGTAGAGGCTGCGCAGCGCCCCTTTTCGCCGCCCGTGCAGCCACAGGTAGCGTCCCAGTCCGACGAGGACGCGCGGTCGCCCCACCGGAAACTTCATCGCGAACCACCCGAGCTGCCACAGCGCCCGGCTTAGCTGCCGCTCGGTCCGGGCGCGCTCCGCCGGCGCAGCGGCGGCCTGGCGCAGCGCCAGCGCCGCATCGACAGCGGCGGCGTAGCCCTCAAGATAGTGCATGGTCGGCGGCTGCACCCGCGAAAGGAGCTCCATTGCGCACCCGAGGTGCTGCTGCGCCGGCCCGAGCGTGCCGGCCAGGCAGCTGACCGCCGCCTGCACAGAGCTGGCCATCATCTTGAGCAGGGCGCTGCCGCTGCCTTCGATGAGCTGCAGGGCCTCGGTGAGCAGCTCCTGCGCGCGCGACAGCTCGGCGCGGTGAAACAGGACCAGCGCGTGATAAAAGAGTCCCGAAGCGATCACCGTTCCGTTGCCCAGCCGCCTGCCCAGGCGCAGCTCTGCCTCGCCGTCCGCCCAGGTTTGGTCCAGGCGGCCGAGCGCCATCCAGGTTCCGGCGCGCGTCCGGTGGACCAGCGCCTGCTGCCCCTCATCCCCGATGCGCTCGACGCTGTGCAGCCAGCGCGCGAGCGCGTCCAGGCACGCCTCCCACTGCCCCTCCGCCGAGTGGATGTAGGAAGCCAGCGCGTAATAGCCGCCCAGCGAGACCTCGTCCGCCACGCGCGGCAGCAGCTTCTGCGACAGCCCCATGTAGTAGCGGCCGAGCCGGTGCAGCGGCAGCGAGTAGGCGAGCAGGCCGATGTACATCAGATAGTTCACCTGCTCGACGACCGCGTCGATCGACTCGGCGGCGTGCAGCCCGCCGAGCATGACATAGAACGCCTCATCGAGCTTCCCGCGGACCACGAAGTACGCATCGCTGGTCCCGCGCGACAGGGTCAGGAACTCCTGCGCGGCGGCGGGCGCCATCGACCGGGTCCGCAGCGGACGGCCGGTCAGGCGGTGCGCCGCCTCTGCCGCCGCCTCCTTCAGGATGGCCAGGAGCCGCCCGCTCGGGGTCTCGGGAATCGGTCGCCCGAGCAGGGTCATGGCGCGCTGGGCAAGCTCCAGACACTCGGCGTGGCGGCCCAGGCCGTAGACCGCCTTGGACAGCCGACGCAGCGTGGCGGCGCGCTCCAGAACGGGGGCCGCGGTCCGCTCCTGTAGCCGCGCTGCCCGCTCGAGCAGCGCCGCCGCCTCGCGCACCGCGCCGCGCCGCAGCGCCCCCGCGCCGGCCTGCGCCAGGCACTGTCCCGCCTTGGCGAGCTCCCCCGCTTCCTCAAAGTGATAGCCGAGCGCGCTGACCTGGGCCCCCGACCGCCCATAGACCGCCTCCATCGCCTCGCCGATGCGCCGGTGCAGCTGCCGCCGCTCATCCTCGGACAGCGACGCCAGGAGCCGCTCGCGCAGCTTGTCATGGGCGAACCGCCACTCCGCCTCCTTCGCCTCCAAGATCGCCGCGTCGGTCAGCACCTGCAGCCAGTGCTCCAGCGCGGGCTCACAGACCCCGAGCACCCGCCGATCGAGCTTCCGCCCGGCCACCGCCGCCAGCTTCAGCAGCGGCCGCGCTCCCTCCGGCGCCCGGTTCAGCCGCCGCGCCACCACTGTCTGGACACCCCCCGCAAACACATGCCGCGGCAGCGCCCGGGTCCCGATCCGCTCCAGACCCCCAACCTCCTCAGCAAGAGCGCGGACGACTTCGACGATGAAGAAAGTGTTCGGCTTGCTAGCTTACGACAGCTTGCGGGCACGGGCATACAGCGGTACACGGCGCACAGGGCGCCGTCGGGCAGCGCTGGCTTCCGGACATAGCGGCGCGCCAACCGATCCGCAGACAAGCCAAGGGATTCCCCAGGGTTCACACCGCGGCGGAGCGATTGCGTCCGCCGCGGCGACGGACCTTCCCTTATCCGCCACTGAGGTAGGCCCCGTCGGCAAAGCGGCTTGAATCGTTCCGCAAGCTGTCTTACTTGGCTCCTGCAGGTGCGGCTGCTGGCGCGGCCGGGGCGCTGGAGCCGAGGACGGTGACGCTCTTGGCAGGGGTGGGTAGCAGGTGATCAAGCTTGCCCAGGTACCACCCACCGGCGAGCCCCAGCAGCACCACCACAATGAACCAGACCCCCCAGCGCCGGGGCTTCTCGGCAAACGGATCGGACAGGTTGCGCGAGGAGCCCGGCGGCAGCACCGCGAGCTTGGTCAAGGAAGCGCCCAGCGGCACGTTGAGCCGAGCCCGGGCGTTCACCGCCCACCCAGCGGCATCGAGCAGCGGTGCCAGGTTGCGCCGACGAAGCTTGAGCCACGCGATTGCCATCGACGGACCCGAGATGGCCAGCATCAGGGCCAAGAAGCCCAGGGGCATCCACATCCCCAGCCCGAAAAATCCGGCCAGCAGGGCCCCGAGGGCCGCGGTGATTCCTCCCACCGCCACACCGAGCGCCGCCACCGTACCAATGTCAACCCCCTTGGGCGGCTTGGGCGGCTCCGCCTTTCCGGTGTCGGCGGCCTTGGCTACTTCCGTTGCCGAGCCGGTGAGCTTTGCATTGGCGGCGCTGTCGGCGGCGGCGACGCGCTTGTTTACCTGCTCTTCGACAAAGCGCAGCAGCTTCTTGTACGGCGACCAGAACGCCTGCCGGATGCTGATCGGGTTGTCGATAATCTTGGTGATCGTGGCGTCCCAATCCACTCCCTGGCGGTCGTAGAACACGCCGTTGCGGCCGACCATGAGGTTGTCCGTGTCGCCATTGGTGAAGGCCGCCGCGATGGTCAGCTTCTCGCCGCTGGCCGGGCGTACACAATCGCAGTACGCCAGATAGGCCCCGGCATACGGCGCCATGGCCGCGTGCTTGCCGGCATCATCCACGCGCAGGCACAGCTCGCAGCTGCGCTGGTCCAGGTAGAGCGTTCCCACCTGGAACACCGCAGGCCTTTTGCGCTCATAGAAATCCTTGAAGGCGACGAAGTTGTTGGCCAGCGCCAGCAGGTCGCGCTGGTAGCGCGCCAGCCTCTCCAGGGCAATAAGCGACGACGCCACCGGCTCCTGCTCGGCCTCCTTGGCAAGCAGCGCCTCCAGAGCCGCCCGCATGGAGCCACCGACCAGGGCCTTTACTGCCTCTGCCCCCAGCGCCTCGACGCGCGCCCCGGCCTTCTCCGCTTGCCAGGCATGATAACCATCCAGGCGGCTGCGCAGGTGGAGCCACTCCGCTTCACTTATCTGCTCCCGCTCCCCCAGAAGTGGCGTCACGACCTTGTTCGCGAAGGTGCTGAGCGCATCCTTCCAGGCGGGGTTTACTCCTTCGTGGAGCCGCAAGGCGCGACCGCCCTCCACATGCGCGAGCGGAAAGGCCGCCAGCTCGGGCGCCGCCATGGTGAGGTCCTGAGCCGCGATCGGCAGGTACTCCTTTTCCTCGCGGTTGACCGCTCCCAGGGCGCGAGCGTCAAAGGCCGCCAGCCGGCAGCGGGCAAAATAGTCATCCACCTTGGCCTTGACCGCGGTGAGTGCGGCGACCGCGTCGGCGGTGGCCTCCTTGAGCGGCCAGATGTCCGCCTTGCCCTCCGCCTTGTTGAGCCACTCGACGTAGGCGGTCGCCTCGGTAAAGAACAGCTCGAGCTGCGCGGCGGTGAACCCCTGCTTGCCGCTGCGGTCGAGCGTTCCGCCCAGGCAGGTCACCACATCCGCGGCGGCTCTCTGCACCGCCGGGTCCTGCGCAGCATCGGGAATGACCACGCCGTCTCCGTTGAACGCCCGCTGCTCGAAGATCTTTCTTCCCTCCGTGGCTTCCGCAACGGAAATCGAAGCGCTGCCGGCTTTGCCCGCGCTCTCGAGCACCGCCTTGGCGGCGGCCAGGATGTGGCGTCCCTCCTCGGCGCTATCCTTGATCGAGGCCAAGCGCAGCTCCGCGGAGCCCTTGGCCAGATCCTCGGGGTCCTTGAGAACGGAGCCGGCCCACTTGCAGGCCGCCAGCAGCTCCGAGGCGCGAATCCGTCCGTCTTTCTCCGTGTCCAGGAGCTCCAGCGTGCGCGCGTCAAACTCCAGGCCCTTGACGGGACACGCCAGCGCTACCCAGAGCTTCTGATCCAGCTGGTCCAGCGCCAATAAATCGGCACCGGTGGTAAGCATCACCTGGTCAAAGCCACCGGCTCTGACGAAACTCCACTTCTTGTTGCCCATGTGTTCGCTCCTTGGCGCGGGCGGCCCGTCACTTTTGCAGGTTGAACTCGACGCGGCGGTTCTTGGCTCGATTTTCCGGGGTCGTGTTGGGCTGCAGCGGTGCGTCCGGTCCGTAGCCCTTGGCGGTCAGCTGCG
>Ga0075158_10002787_pt1 | contig 12567 bp, 16 predicted proteins | sample JI91814BDNA_FD_70968 | JGI IMG/M metagenome (GOLD analysis project Ga0075158, IMG submission 70968) | Wastewater effluent complex algal communities from Wisconsin, to seasonally profile nutrient transformation and Carbon sequestration -... | ecosystem: Engineered > WWTP > Effluent > Algae... | reverse complement strand
AAGCGAATAAAATACATTTGCCTTCATAAATGGAACAATAGCTCACACCCTTTATTTAATCGATTTTGACTTTGCCGTGTGAGTCTATTCATTTTCAGAAAACCTAAAACAACAAAAACAAATAACATGAAAAAAGCAAGCTTAAACATTGTAGAAGAAAACAAAAACCACACGGCTCAAACGGCTTATTCCGTTTCACGGGCCATTTTAGAAGGGAATTGGGAAAAACTGGACGCACTCCTGCACGACGATTTTACTTATACAGGAGATGGATTTGTCTTTACGAAAGATCAATACATAGGATTTATGCAGGATATGCGAGGCGCTTTTTCCAATTTCGAAATGATCCTGGAAAAAACAATTATGGAGAACGACATGGTTTCTATTCGGTTTTCTTCCAAAGTCATCAATACCGGAAAATTTATGGGCGCCCCCAACAATAACAAAAACATTGTGGTTTCCGGAATCTTTATGCGCAAAATAAAAGATGGTAAGATTGCACAGGAATGGCAAACCACCGACTTGTTGGGCACCATGAATCAGATAGGATTCGGCGCCATGTTTGGATACGCACTCTTTGTCACAGGTTTTAAAGTAAAACAACATCCTCCCGTGCGCAAACCCAATGATTTCCTCTATCTGAACGGAAAGGTTGAACATTTTGATGTGTTAAGCGGTAAGGACAAAAACCAATACCTAAAAACTTATTTAAGCAAGCATAACAAAAAGGCGTAATTCTTTGTTCCTCATCAAAATTACAAGGCTACACTTTTCAGGCCAATGTTTTGCAGAGTGCATGGTCTTCTTATAAATTGGAAATTTTGAAGTATTGTTAGGTATCGCATCGTCTTGTTCTATAACAAAACATACTGTACAAGGTTAACCATAGGCTCACCTGCGCTTTAGGAGGACAATGTCAAATAATCATTATCTTTATTAAACATTTGCCTAAGGAAAGACAAGCATGTTTAAAGGATCAAAAAGACATAAAAGGCGTTTAATAGGCTTAGAATGGGTTGCTTCTCCGCTTAACAAATTCAATCCTTAACGAAGATCAGGCGTGAAACCAAAGTTGATAATAGCTTCAATTCTAATTCTTGGTGTGACTAGTTTTAGCTCCTGTGCTTTTTATAACGCCACAAAGAATATGGAAACCAATCAATGCCAAATCCACCAGAAGCGTATGCGTAAAACATTGGTGCGGGTGCATTATGGACTCTACTGTCCGGCAAAAGTAAGATCTGAGTATAAGCATGCTAAACACGTGGTATGCATGGGATGTGTTGTCAGAGGCTCCCGAAAAATCATCGCCTTGACCTATTGCTGCAGCAAATGCAATCAATCCAGACGCAAGGACAAAGAGTATTGGGAAAAAAGAGAAAAAGATCTGTAACAAATACCCTTTTAACCTTAAACCCAAATGATTTCTCAACAGCTTATCGTATCCTAGGGATTTCTATCCTAAAAGCAACCACAAATATTCTTGTTTGCTAGCGCTATGGCCATTGATTGTGGTATGAATATTGCAAACCACTACCAAAATAAATGAATAACCAATGAAGAACAAATTTTTCTACCTTTAGAAAAACTCGGTGAGTATGCAAATAAATACTTGGTTTATTGCCATGGCTATTCTTCTAGCTTTATCGTGTATAGGCTATTCCTGTGCTAAAAAGAAAATGAATGATACCCTATTCGAAGAAAGCAAAGCCGTTGATTTATCTTTCTACAAAGGCAAAGACACACTATACAGCCCCAAAGGGGGCAGCCCGCACGGTAATTTTAAACTTAAATTTAATGCCATCGCCTTGACATCTTTAGGCGCTGATGGCAAACTGCCAAGTGGATCAATCTTTGCTGAAGGATCTTTGATTGTAAAAGAAATATACAGTGAGAATAAATTAAGCCTTTATGTAAGCATGAAAAAAGACAGCAAGTCTAAATACGCGGCAAAAAATTGGGTATGGGCAGAATACAAACCGAATGGTTTTGCTTATTACAATGTGTCTAAAAAGGGTAAAGGCTGCGTTTCTTGTCATAGCTCTTCAGATACCCGCGATTACACCAGGTCCTTTGATTTGCATTAGCCAAGCCGAAAACCAGCAAACACTAAACAAATCCTTGAGGTGCAACGTTCGTGAGTTGAGAACAAGCTTTTTATATAAATACCTAATTACTGACATTATTGATTTTTACCTCATTGGTATCACATTTTTCATAGTAATTTTATAACTTCCATAAAATTTCCATTCTATTTACTATATGCAATCTAGCGAGACCAAACTCCCCAAACATTATCTTCTTTCACTTTTCTTAGCTTTAATCACGTTTTCATCGCAAGCACAAAACTTAAACAAACACGTGCTCAACCCTAATGATGACTACAGCGGTTATTATTATGCCGCAGCGCCGAAAGGCGACAGCATTGTTGCCGTGTTGGTATTGCTCGCAGGTTTTGGACAAAAAGCCGAAGACACCCCGCCCGAAACCAAACTTCACTTGGTGGCTGCAAAAAAAAATGTACTCACTGTGTTTTTTGCAGCGGGCAATAAATTATACGCCGATTCGGTAACCTGCCTAAATCTCAATCGCGTGATCAACGATGTGCTGAGCCGTTATCACGTAAACAAAAATACTTTTGTATTGGCCGGATTTTCGGCAGGAGGCATGGTGGCCTTGCGTTACGCCGAACTTTGCCTACAATATCCTGCCTCCTATCCCATAAAACCCCTTGCGGCTTTTACCGTAGATTCACCCCTCGATATTTTTACCATATACGAACAGCTCGAAGAATCGGCAGCGAATCATTATTCCGAACCGGCTTATGAAGAAGCCGAAAGAGCCATCGCCCATATAAAGGCCGACCACGGTGTGCCACGCGAACACCCCGCAATTTATACCAAACTCACTGCCTTTTGTATGGATAAAAGTCTCGGACAAAACGAGGTCTGGCTTAAAAAATTACCCCTGCGTGTGTATCACGATGTTGACATTGCTTGGCGCATTGTGAACCGCCATCAAACGGTGCACCGCTCCAATTATGAAGTGAGTGCCGAACTCATCAACCGCTTGCAATTGATGGGCAATCTAAAAGCAGAGTTCATGCAAAGTTTTAAAACCGGTTACCGTGCTAATGGACAAAGGCATCCCCACTCCTGGTCCATCGTAAACGAAACCGAATGTCTGCAATGGATTCACAGTCTTCTGCAAGCGCAATGACTAATGTTGTAAGACTTGGCTGTTTAAACTTTCTTCATTCTCCGCGCCCACTCCGTGGTATGGTCGAAGCAAACATGGTCTTGTGAAGGATTGCCAAAATTTTGTAAATAGTCTCTTTAACAAGGACTTCTCAAAAAAAAGAAATACCTTAGTTATACCAACCCACCTTCTCATGAAACAAACACTGTTGTTGTTAGCCGGTTTTAGCTTGATGTTAGGGTCCTGTAAAAAGGACACCATTAACTCCACAGTGCCCACTCCGGTTCCCGAAACCTCTTGTCAATGCCTTCAAGAAAACATTGGTGTTCCGCAAGCCAACCAAATTTCCTGCTATGGGTTTTTTACCATCACCAATTATTTGCGCCAAACCGCTAACGAAGTCAGCTCCTCGGTTCAAGCCAACACACATTTTTTCAGCGAGGCCACACCACAAATTACCGGCAATAAAATTGTGAAGGTTGATTCCGTTTCTTTTAATCAACAATTTATGGATTCGGTGAAGGACGTGAATGGTCAACACATATATTACAGCAGAGCCTACATCGCTTGGCCAATAAGTCAAGACTGGCAAGTGTATGGGAACAATGGCATACCCTCCTTTACAGCCAATGTGAATCTTCAAAATCCAATAGCCGATTTTTCTCAACTGCCTACGCAATTGAGTAAGAGTTTGCTTAAATCAATTACACTTAATGGGGTCAACAATATTACCAGGGCTTCGGCTACTCTGTTTAAATCGGGTGTATCTGGACCAAACATTTCTATTTTTGTAAAACCGGGTTCTAATCAATTGTGTTTTCCTTCAGAATGGGTGAGCCGCATCGATACCGGCAAAGCCACTTTGTTGATAGAGCTCGAAAACATGGTGATCCGTGATTTTGGAAACAAAAATTTTGGCTTCATTAAAACCTGTCAATACACCAAAGAGATTCAGTTGAATCCATGAGTAATTCTTATTTACTTACTACTGCCATTAGGTTGCGATCAGAACACAATTTCTTTGTAATTTTAGGACAAATAAACTTGTTTTGGCTAAATTCCTTGTTCCTCTATTTTTCCTCCTCTACGGCTGCTCTAACAGTCCGTTGCCATATCCTGCCGATATAGCTAATGGCAAAGGGCAAGCTGTAAGGATTGCTAATTTTTCCTGTATAAATCAGAACAGCGACACCGTGACAAACAAGACATTGGATGGAAAAATATATGTGGCCGATTTTATTTTTTTGTCCTGCGCCACCATCTGTCCCAAAATGAATACCGAAATGTTGAAAGTTTATAAAGCATTTGAAAAGGAGGAACGTATTTTATTTATTTCTCATACAATTGATCCCAAAAACGATTCTATCCCACGGTTAAAGTCATTTTCAGATGCGCTTGGCGTAAATTCAAACAAATGGCATTTTGTTACCGGACCTATTGATAGTATATACGCCCTTGCTGAAAAAAGTTATTTCACTACTGTTTATGCGGATAGTTCGGACTCTCGAAATTTTATTCACGGAGGAGGGTTGTTTTTGGTGGATAAGAACAGACAAATCCGTGGTGTATATGACGGCACAAGCGAAAAAGAAACAAGTAGACTCACAAAGGACATAAAATTATTACTCAAGGAACAGTATTGAATTATTTCTATTTGTATATTTGCATTCAATGAAACGCCTTTTTGCTATAATCTGTTTATGCGTCATTGTATGGCAAACCCTTTCAGGACTCTTCGTAATCGGCACCTTTTATCTCAACCGCAGTTATATCAGTCAAAATATTTGTGAAAATAGATTTGATGCTATTAAGATCTGTCGTGGTAAATGTTTTCTTGAAAAAACACTCAATCAAAAAGTGGAGCGTGAACAAAAACTACCTGATTTAACGCAAAAAGAAGTAAGTGTTTATTGTCAAACCGCTTCACAAGATTTTCATTCACTAAATTTGCAACCGGTTTTGATTTCCTATATCAAAACCATTGAAATCCAATATTTGGATAATTTTCAGTCCGCCATTTTCCATCCTCCGCGTCTCATCTGAACCATTCCATTTGTATTGATTTAATCCATTCTAAATGAATACACAACGTGTTATTCTTTGGGATACAACGTTCTGAAATGTATTAAATCATACATAGAGAGTTCACAACATCTGGCGATTGTCAATTCTCACATCTGAATAATTGAAATCTGATTTCTCTATTAAGTTCAATTATCATTGCGATGTTAATGGCAATTGATGTTTCAATTGGCTTATTTATTAGTGTTTTGAAGCCAATACACATTTCATTAGGAATCGGATCAAATCTAGAACAAATCATATCAATTACCTTTTCACATGAAGATGCTTAAACAAAGAACAAAAATAGTTCTTAGCTTACTTTTCTTTCTTTCAGGAATAACATCCTCCAGAGGTCAGGAAACCCTTTGCGATTCAACGGGGCTTTGTGTTTCGCCAGGCCTTTGTTGTGAAAATGATCCTACACCGGCAGGTGTGATGATTAGCCATATACATGCCAAAAAAGAATGGATGTTTTCGTATAGGTACATGAACATGATGATGAATGGTGTATTAAATGCAGATCATTCAGTGTCCGAAGCCGAAATAATATCAAATTATCAGGCTTCCCCGCAAGACATGCGCATGAACATGCACATGATGATGATGATGTATGGAATTACAGACAAGCTGACCCTCATGGGCATGATGCATTATAACAGCGCATGGATGAAAATGTCGATGAAAATCGGTTCATCTTACCATAGGCATAGTATGGCCACTGAAGGACTTGGCGATATCAAATTCCAGTTGCTATATGCCCTTCTCAAACAAAGTCATCATCAATTGATTTTGAGCATAGGCGGAAGCATACCGTTCGGATCGGTAAACGAAAAAGGAAAACCAAGCAGTATGATGTATCCCAACCGGCGCTATCCATACAACATGCAAAACGGAACAGGAACCTTTGACCTGCTTCCAACAGTAAGTTATCTCGGCCAATCGCACAAGCTTTATTATTCCTTTCAAATAAATGCCCTCGTTAGATTAGGCCATAACATGGCAGGTTATCGCCATGGAAACGAGTATAGTGCACTTGGATGGATGGCTTATCGATGGTCTTCCAATGTAAGTTCAAGCCTTCGACTGGAAGGAATATGCATCGGCAAAATGCATGGTGCAGATTCCACTCTGAACAGTTGGCTGGAGATGTCGGCGGATGCAAAGAATTACGGAGGCAAAAAAATAAACGCTTATGTAGGATCTGTTTTTCAACCACACAACGGAATGTTTAAAACCAGTAAATTCTGTATGGAATATGGATTCCCCCTTTACCAGTACTTCAATGGCTATCAAATGTCGAACAAACAACAATTTTTAATCACATACAATCTAAACTTCTAAATTCAACAACTATGAAAAAAATCAAAATCAGCACCGCAATTTTCCTTTCATCATTCACCCTATTGAACTATTCCTGTAAAAAAAATGATACAGGGGGCCATGCCGAAATACATGCCAAGGTTTACCACAATGGCGCACCCATCAATCATTCCACCATTTATATCAAGTTCGACACACATCATGCACCTGATAGCCCTACCACAGATTACAATTTAAAAGCCCATGGTGAAGAATCCGACAACCATGTTCACATCGAAGATTTAAGACCAGGTGAATACTACTTATTTGCCGTTGGAACCAATACAGCAACCGGCAAAACAGTTAAAGGTGGCACTTCGATTGAAATCTCTTGGAAGGAGCGAAAGGAAACTCTTGAGGCTGAAATTCAAACCAGTGAATGATGCCTTACAGCAAAACATTGTACTTGTACCCTGTTATGGTAATCTGTATCGTGGCAATCACGATGGAGGCCTGTAAAAAAGATGATTATCAAGATATTGATTGTAACAAGATAAATGCCTCATTCATGAGTGACATTAATCGCATCATTCGAAATAACTGCATTCAATCAGGTTGCCATAACAGTGGTTCCTTACATGGAGATTTTAGTGATTACGCCGGTGTTAAAGGTAAAGTCAATAACGGATCTTTTGAGAAAAGGGTGCTGATTAAAAAGGACATGCCAAATTCACGCCCTCTATCACTAGATGAGCGAAAAAAAATTAAATGTTGGCTCAACAACGGTGCCCCGCAGAACTAAGGCATAACCTCATGCCCTTCACAAAGAGGGATACAAAACATGGTGTTTGCTTAATCGCTAATTCAATTTATCTTTATACTTGGTAGAACTGAAGGGTGTGAAATTATAATTAAAACAATTTTAATTCGAAGATAATTCGCTCTATTTCAAGTTTTGATTTCTTTTCATGGCTAAAAAGTATACACGCAAAGAATTTCTTCAGTCGGGATCTATTGCCGCCTTGGCATTGCTCTTGAGTAATTGCAACGACACCCCCAGCTCTGAAAAAAAAGCGAAGGCGCAACCATCCCCGATATCAGCTGCAGATTCTATTGGTAGTTCAGAAACAAATCAGAGTAGGTTTGCTTGCGAGATTCTGGAAAAAGAAAACCCGCGTTACGAAAAATACAGACAGGGATTTAACCGGCGTATAAACTTATGGCCGCTTGCCATTGCACTTCCTACCAATACTGAAGAGGTCGCTGAGGCTGTGCGTTATGCTCACCATCACCAACTCAAAATTTCAGTAAGAAGTGGGGGGCACAGCATGGAAGGATTTTCTTCGAACAACGACGGACTCCTGATTCATCTCGGCAAAATGAACGCCGTGGAATTTGTGAACGAAAGCACTATTCGCGTTGAACCGGGTTGTACCCTGTCGAAATTAAACGATGTGCTGTTACCACAAGGTCGTTTGCTTCCCGCCGGATCATGCGGCAGTGTTGCTATAGGAGGCTTAACCACCGGAGGCGGCTATGGTTTGTTTTCGCGGCAATTCGGATTAACCTGCGATCATCTCATGGAAGCTACCATGGTAGATGGTAACGGCAAGATTTGCTCAACCAAAAACGACTCGGATTTATTATGGGCCTTGCGCGGTGGCGGTTCGGGAAATTTTGGCATCGTTACGCAAATGATCTTTGAAACCAAGGAGGCTCCTAAAACCATGATCTCGCATCATTTTAAAGCCAAAAAATTAGATGCTTCCAGAGCACGCGCCATACTTTCTACCTGGTTTGCATCCACATCCACCCTGCCACACGCCTGTTTTAGTGCTTTTGTGTTGAATGGCAGCACCCTTAATGTTTTAATCACCAATTTTGAAAAGGATAACCTCGAGGTAAACAACTGCATACAACAATTAAAAGAAGTATGCGATACTTACAGCGCCGGCAATCGTTTACCCTTGGCGCAAAAGCTCAAAAATTATTACGGTTCTGAAAAACCGGTATTTTTCAGAAACTCCTCAGCAGGATTTTATAAAGACTTTCAGCATATTTCCGCTTGCATTGAAGAGGTGTTTAAAGAAATTATTCAGCAACCCGGCATGATTTTTCAGGTGAACACACTGGGCGGTAAAATAAAGGATTCCGTTTTCCAATCCCAATCCTGTTTTGCTCATCGCGACTACAATTACATTTCCGAAATTCAAGCCTATTGGGAGCAATCCAAAATGGAAGAGCCTCTTCATCGAGTGACACAAAGATGCCTACAACTTCTGAACCAAGAGGGAATAAAGGCTCAATATATTAACTATTGCAGTCTTGAATTCAAGGATTGGCAAAGCGCCTATTATGGCGATCAGTATGAGAAACTCCGCGAAATAAAACGAAAATACGATCATCAAAATTATATCCAACATCCACAAAGTATTGAAGTGTAAAGCCAAGTCCCCTCTACCAAAAAAAATCAAGGCCACTTTCATGCCCACCTGCCAAAATACACTCACTTTGTAATCTAAATATTTGACTACTAAATAATTTAGATTAATTTTATATAAGCTAAATCAGGACTGCTTTGAAGCATTCCACAAAAGCTTAATAAAATAATTTGTATGACCATTGATCAGTTTACCAAAGAATTTGAGTTGGCAAGGCCTCAGCTAAAATCATACCTGCTGCGCATAACCGCCAGTGTAGAGGACAGCGAAGACCTGGTGCAAGACACCTATATCAAAGCTTCACTCAAATTGGATACCTTTAGAGCAGAAAGCACGGTGAAGACTTGGATTTTTACCATTGCTTCCAATTTGGCCAAAGACAATTTAAGAGCCAAAAAAAGATGGCCCGAAACAGTCACCGATATCTGCCGCGAAAAAGCTTTGTCGAATCCGGACTATTTTCCTGAAATCGCGCAAATTATGCAAAGCTCGCCTCAGGCGGCATTCGAAATAAAAGAACACGTTACTTTTTGTTTAACCTGCATTGCCAAATCCATTCCTCTCGAACAACAAATCTGCTTACTCTTAAAGGAAATCTATGATTTCAAAATTAGCGAAGTGGCAGAAATCCTAGAGTCCAATGAGGCCATGATAAAATATTACCTGCACACTGGTCGCACAAAAATGGTGGATATATACGAAGGCCGCTGCGCACTCATCAATAAAAACGGCACCTGTCACCAATGTTCAGAACTAAACGGCATTTTTAATCCCAAACAAGATTTTGAAGTGGAAAAAAACAAACTCGAATTTGCGAAAAAAGCCGAGGACCCAAACCGCGAACAACTTTTGGACCTGCGTCTGCAAATTATGAAGGACATTGACCCTTTTCAATCACGCGGCGCCGCATTGCAATTACATCATATTCAGCACAATAGAAAAATAATGGAAAATTTTTCCGAAAAAGAATCGATTTAGCCTATCCTTTTAATGCACCCAATCGTCAAAAGGATATAAACCATTAAAAACAAACACATGAGCAACATCGCATCCAATGGCAAAGCCGGTACCACAAAAAGTACCTTTAGCCGCCAAACAGCAGTAAGCATCGATATTCAAGCCGACAAAAGCATTATTTGGGCACTGCTTACCAACGCCTCTGATTTTCCAAGATGGAATTCCACCGTGATTTCGATCGAAGGGAATATTGCAGCGGGACAAACCATTAAACTCAAAGCCAAACTGGATCCCAAACGTGTGTTTAAACTGAAGATCAAAGAATTTGAATCAGAAAACCGCCTGGTATGGGGCGATGCCATGGGCAACCGCGTGTACACCCTGCGCAGCATTGGCAATAATCTGACCAATTTCAGCATGGTCGAAAAAATTGGCGGACCCCTCTTTCCCTTGTTCGCCAAAATGATTCCTTCTTTTGACGAGGCCTTTGAACACTATGCCAAAGATTTAAAAACCGAAGCAGAAAAAATTTCATCCACTAAATAATAAAAGACATGGCACATAAAATTGGAAACAAAGAAAAACCCTTGACTCTTAAAACGCCTCCACTCTCGAGCGAATACACTATGCACGTAGATAAAAAAGACGGTGTAGAAGTATTGGTATGCACCGTGGGTAAAACCGTCTTGTTGTACAACCTAAACATCATCGACGATTTACACCGCATGCTCAAAAAACACGGCGATTGGATGGAATTAGGCAGCGCCGACGAACAAAAACCTGCCAAGGAAGGCACGGTAGAAGCCTGGGGACGCTCGGAAAAAAATCCGGTGGGCGGTTGGTACGGACTTAAAAAAGGTCTGCGCGGACGGGTTGGCATGTACATTCCACCCCTACTCGAAGCCTTGGGTCTGGCCGAAGTCACCCACGAAGCCAAAGGAAATAAAATGCGGGCGAAGTAATTATTGCATACAAACTGTGAGTTCGGGTCTTAAGACTGCAGCTTAGCCCCGACCAATTCCCTTGTTTATGGTAATACGCTTTTGTGAAGAAAACTTTCTAAAATTTACCTGCTTTTGAAAACCTTGATTGTTTATTTCACTTTGCGTCCGGGCAAACTTTTTTTAATCGACAGCATTGGTGCCGGAATCACAGCGCTTTGCCTACTTGCACTGAATACTTTGATTGAACCCCATGCCGGCTTACCAACTGAGCTGATGAACCGTTTGATCATTACAGCACTTATCTTTTCTTGCTATTCTGTTCTTTGCGCAGGACTTGTAAAAAATAAGCATGGATTCTTTATGCGTATGATTGCCTTGGCCAATACCCTATATGCCTTATTTACGGCCGGCCTTTGGATCAAGTATCAAAACACACTCGGCTTATTATCCAAGTTCTACTTTCCTTTTGAAATTATCCTTATTGTCGGGCTGGTGGTGCTTGAACTGAAAGTGGCTTCTGCCCTTAAACGCGGCAATAAAGCTACCAGGTAAAAAAGGTCTTCGGTTTTATATCCGGTTCGCCTTATCCTTTATGTTTTTGCTTATCAAAGCAATATTCATCATGATTCTACACTATTACCCTCGCCCAACCCCTCCATTTAATTCCGATTCATCATTGAATTCATCAATTTTGGTTCACATCTATTTTTGTATGTCAGTTGATTTGCTTTAATTTTAATGGCAGAATCTTGAGGGTTGTCTTAAGGCTAAAAATATTTCAGCCTTGGATCTTACACAACAAGACTACTTTTTTAAAATATCAAACCCATGTATCAATTCTCCTACTTTAAAGAAAAAGATCGTCAAACCATCTTGGATTTTATCCACGAGCATCCCTTTGCTTTTATGACCGGCAGTTTTTTATCCGGACAACAAGTGGCTACTCAACTACCTCTTTTAATGGAAGTGCGCGAAGGAGAATTGTACGTGCAAGGCCACATCATGCGCAACACCGATCATCACAAAGCGCTGGTCGAAAATCCAAAAGCCTTGGTGGTGTTTACCGGTCCACACGCCTATGTAAGCGCTTCTTGGTACACCAATCCCGGCATTGGCTCCACTTGGAATTACATGAGTGTGCATCTGGCAGGCGACATCCGATTTATGCAGGACGAAGAACTGGTGGCCTTTATGCGCCGACTGACGCTTCAATTCGAAAAGGGTAACACCCATTCTCTCACCGTGTACGACAATTTACCACCCGCCTTTTTAAACAAAATGATGCCGGCCATTGTGGGTTTTGAAATCAAAGCCGAAAAACTCGACAACGTGTTTAAACTCAGTCAAAACAGAGACGAAAAAAGTTACGACAACATAATCGCTAAACTCGAAGAGGCAGGAGGCAACAGTACACTGGTTGCGACAGAGATGCGTAAAAGACGAAGCACACTTTTCCCGGAAGGAGTGGATTGGGATCCGAATAAATTTGACTCTTAAATATTTTCTAATCCATCTTATCCCCTACCAGTCTTCTAAGTAGATGCGCTTAAGGAAGAAGAGAATATAAAACTACTCCCTTCCTCCTTATCACCGAATAAGGCTGAATGACTTCACAGCAAAGACTCTGCTGCTTTATTTTTCATACAAAGGCAAACGTCCATAGG
>Ga0075158_10002786_pt1 | contig 12568 bp, 12 predicted proteins | sample JI91814BDNA_FD_70968 | JGI IMG/M metagenome (GOLD analysis project Ga0075158, IMG submission 70968) | Wastewater effluent complex algal communities from Wisconsin, to seasonally profile nutrient transformation and Carbon sequestration -... | ecosystem: Engineered > WWTP > Effluent > Algae... | reverse complement strand
TCTACTTCAGGGAAAAGGTGAAAACGCGAGGTAAAAGCTCACGGGTGCTGGTGGTAACATCAGTATCGGGTAAACCCTGCGGGTTACAATGCCAAATATGCCGGAGTAAAAGAAAAGCTGCTCGTTTTAATCTTCGGCGGGTAGGCAGCAAGAACCTGATGGTGACATCAGGACCAGATAAATGATAGAAACTCAAACAGAATCCGGCTTATGAGTTTATGGGAATTTATTTACAGACGTTTTTGGAAAAAATGCAAATTGGCAACGAAATATTAATCTGCCCCTATTGTGGTCAGCTCACTAAAATTGTCTGGGTTCATGGACACGGACAATGTATGATTTGCAAAACCAATTTTGATGAATGTTGCAGGGGAGAAAATAATTCGGTTGAGGAAAACAACGAAAATGTTGAAGAAAATAAAGAAAATAATCATACATCCGAACACCAAAATGAACAACAACTAAACAATGAAAAAAAGTAATTTACTCCTCGGTTTTCTGCTTGCTTTTTGTAGCATTACTTACACACAAAATATTGTTACGTATCTTCCTCCAGAGCCAAAACCGGCTCCTCCCGCTCAGGCTCCGATTGATACAATATTAACGGTAATTGATGCAGCTAAAAATTATAAACATATTGTACTTACGCAAAATAATATTACTATTCAGGATGGGTATTTATTAGGGAATAAAAAAACAGGTAAATGGTATAACTACGCACCAACCGGTGTGCTCATCAATTTAGCGGAATATGAGAATGATGTTAAATCAGGTATTTATATCGAATTTGATAAGTCGGGTGCAGTTGCTATTCAGGAAACCTATAAAAACGGACAATTAGAAGGCGAACAAAAAAAATACGGTTCAGGCCCTAATGGCAGAATTTTAAAAAGCAGTTATACCTATAAAAATGGGCAATACCATGGCACTTGCACCGAATTCACCGATAATGGATTAATTCGTTCCCTCGTGCAATACAAAGAAGGCAAAAAAGATGGCGATACGAAATGGTTTTATACCAGCGGTAAATTAGCCATGCAACAAACCTACAGCAATAATGTATTAGAAGGACCTCAAAAGGTTTACAATCAACAGGGAATTTTGACCAGTGATGGACAATATAAAGCGGGTTTGAAAAACGGCAATTGGACAGAATATTACGATACCGGCAAAATGAAATCACAGGGCGCTTATTTGGACGATAAACAAGTTGGCAAATGGGTGCTTTTTAATGAAGATGGTACCATAAGTAAGACAGAAACTTTCTGAAAAAAACTACAAATTTTATTTTCTCTGTCCAATAAATTATATTTACCTTCGTTTAGTTTTGTGTACGAACACTGTACACTTACTTAAACTTTTGAAAAAATAACTTAATACGGCAGCATGCAGGTTTCACGCGCTTTGCAGGCTGTTAGTGAACACTTAAACGAACAGTATGGCGAACATTTTATTAATTGATGACGAAAAAAGCATCAGAAAAACCCTTAAAGAAATTCTCGAATACGAGGGTTATGTAGTAGATGAGGCAGGCGATGGTGCCGAAGGCCTCCGCATGATTCAGGAAGGCGATTATGATATCGCTCTTTGCGATATTAAAATGCCAAAAATGGATGGCATGGAAGTGCTCGAAAAAGCACAAATCAGCAATCCCGATGTGCCTTTTATCATGATTTCCGGTCACGGCACTTTAGAAACAGCTGTTGAAGCGGTAAAAAAAGGCGCTTTTGATTATGTGGCAAAACCACCTGATTTAAATCGATTGCTGATTACCATTCGCAATGCCCTCGACAAATCGAATTTAATTACCGAAACAAAAGTTCTCAAACGCAAGGTTACCAAAACCCGCGAAATAATTGGCGACTCACCGGCTATTCAAAAAATAAAAGAAACTATTGAACGTGTTGCCCCAACCGATGCCCGCGTATTAATTACCGGCGATAACGGAACAGGAAAAGAACTGGTTGCACGTTGGATTCACGAAAAAAGTAATCGTGCTAATGGCCCATTAATTGAAGTAAACTGCGCAGCTATTCCAAGCGAGTTAATTGAAAGCGAATTATTCGGTCACGAAAAAGGTGCCTTTACATCTGCCATCAAACAACGTATCGGAAAATTCGAATCTGCTAATGGCGGAACCTTGTTTTTAGATGAAATTGGCGACATGAGCCAAAGTGCGCAGGCAAAGGTATTACGTGCATTACAGGAAAATAAAATCACCCGCGTTGGTGGCGATAAAGAAATTCCGGTTGATGTTCGTGTAGTTGCGGCAACCAATAAAGATTTAATTAAAGAAGTAGAAAATAATACTTTCCGCCTCGATTTATATCACCGTTTAAGTGTTATCTTAATTCATGTTCCTTCACTTAACGACAGAACTGATGATATTCCATTATTATCAGAACGTTTTGTAAAAGAAATTTGTGAAGATTATGGTGTGCCTAAAAAAGTAATTACACCAAAAGCCATGATGGAAATTATGAATATCAACTTCACCGGAAATATCCGTGAGTTGCGCAACGTAATTGAACGACTGGTAATTTTAAGTGAGCAAAAAATTACGGAAGAAGATGTAGTAAACTATGCGCAATCACCTAAAAGTGGTGGCAGTCCGAAAGATTTATACGAACGTTTCGAAAAATTCCAGGATTTTAAAGACCATATCGAAAAAGAATTTATTTTACATCGCTTAAATAAAAATGCCTGGAACGTTTCCAAAACTGCCGAAGAGCTCGATATTCAACGCAGTCACCTGTATAATAAAATTGAAAAATATAACTTAAAACGCGACTAATTATGTCAAAAAAACGCGCTGACAAAAAACAGGCTACTCAGCAGGTAAAAGAAGAATCCGTCGCTTCAACCGCATTCAATATAGTGATAGGAATAATTATTGTCGGAATAATGGCTTTAATTATTGTTTGGATGATGAGTGCGTTGTTGTAAAATAGTTTTCGAAAGAATTTAATCCTGCACTGAAAGGTGCGGGATTTTTTTTGCAAAAAATTTAACGCTCCACCACAACCACTTTCCCTTCAATAGCAAGAATACTATTTTCAAATATCGTTTTTGCTTCTTCAAGCAAAGGCCTTAAATCATCGTACTTAGAAGAAAAATGCCCTATCATTAATTTATTTACTGCCGCAAGTGAAGCCATTTGCGCAGCTTGAATGGTAGTGGAATGAAAAGTATCTGCGGCGCGTTGTTCGCCGGCTGCATCAAATGTACAATCGTGGTATAATAAATCAACACCTTTTATTTGTGCTGCCATTTCAGGATTAAATGCCGTGTCGCAGCAATACGCATAAGCACGTGCGCGCAGCGGATCCAAAGTAATGTCTTTATTTAAAATCCGCTCACCGGTTTTTTCATCCAGAACATCCTTACCTTTTTTTATCTCCGGAATTAATTCAACAGGAATATCTAACTCGTGAAATTTTTCGCGATTTATTTTTCTTTCTCGCTGTTTTTCCCGAAATAAAAATCCTACACAATCTATTCGGTGTTTTAATACAATGGTATCAATGGTAATATCTTCGCCATCAAAAATTGTTTCCGAACGTGTTGGGTCAAGTGCACGAAAAACTAATTCATAACATAAATCAGTTTGCCCAACATGCAATTGTAATTGCAGAATATCAATTAATGCTTGCGGCCCATAAATATATAATGGCCGGTTGCGTTTTAATAAATGATAAGTGGAAACAACACCAATTAATCCGAAATAATGGTCGCCGTGTAAGTGGGAGATAAAAATATGATTGATTTTCATCCACTTAATACCCAGCTCGTTAAACCGCATCTGAGTGCCTTCACCACAATCAATTAAATATAATTTATCATTGATATTTACCACCTGAGCACTTGGGTGTCGCCCATGCGCAGGTATGGCACTATTGCTCCCGATAACGGTAACCGAAAACGACATTGCTTATTCTTCGCCTATTTCGCGTTCAATTTCTTCCATTAAAATGAAGTCTGTTGCCTCACTTTCGGTAGGCACTACATTCAAAATGGTATCCAGTTGCGATATCTTAATCAGCTTCACGGTAGAATCACCACAGCCGGTTAGCACAAAGGTGCCATTCGACTCCTTACAAAGGCGGTGACCAATTAAAAGGGCACTCAAACCCGAAGAATCGATAAAATTAACGTCACTTAAGTCGCAAATAATGTTGCGAAACCCTTCCTGGTTAAGGATTACAAGCTCGCTTTTCAGGTTGGCAGATATAATAGAGTCCAATTTAGGCTCATCTAGCTTAAAAATGCAATATCTCTCTTTTTTGTCTACTGTAAACTTCATACTGTTGTTATTAGGTGTAAAAATAAACTTTACTCTGCGAAGGTAAGTAATTAAAATTTTTTCCAAATTTGTTAGTCAATTAGAAAACACCGGGAAAGGGAATTTTATTTGGACTGTAACGTTTACACTAAAACGACAATCAAGTCACAACTTTATCACAACTTTCCTTGTTATTTTGTCAGGATTGCAGGGATGGTTCAAAATTTGAAAGAAAGATATAATGGACGCAAAATTTTCTCCAAAAGTAAAAGAAGTGATCTCCTACGGCCGTGAAGAGGCGCTGCGACTGGGACACGACCATATTGGTACCGAACATTTACTGCTCGGACTGATACGTGATGGCGACGGTCTTGCCATAAAAGTGCTGATGAGCCTCGACGTAGATATCGCCGTACTGCGCAAAACGGTGGAGGATGCCATAAAGGACAAAACCTCACGCCAGCCGTTTAATGCAGGCAGTCTGCCGTTAACCAAACAAGCTGAGAAGGTGCTCAAAATAACTGTGCTCGAAGCCAAAGTGCTAAAAAGCGATACAATAGGCACTGAACACCTCATGTTGTCTATCCTGAAAAACAAGGATAATATCGCAACACAGATTTTAGGACAATTTGACGTGGACTATGACGTATTCCGTCAGGAACTCGATTATGTGCGTCAGGATAAAGGTTTAAAAGATACTCCTCCAACCAACCAACAGGAAGATGATGGTTTTGAAGAAGAGGATAAAGGCGACCGTGGCTTTAATGTGCCACGCAAACCGGGTAATGCAAAATCAAAAACGCCTGTGCTCGATAATTTTGGCCGCGATGTAACTCGTGCTGCCGAAGAAGGTCGTCTCGACCCAATTGTTGGCCGTCAGGAAGAAATTGAACGCGTTTCGCAAATCCTAAGCCGCCGCAAAAAAAATAATCCGATTTTAATTGGTGAACCTGGTGTGGGTAAAACTGCAATTGTAGAAGGTTTAGCACTGCGTATTATTCAGCGTAAGGTATCACGTGTGTTATTCGACAAACGTATTATCATGCTCGACCTTGCAGCATTGGTTGCAGGAACAAAATACCGCGGTCAGTTTGAGGAGCGTATGAAAGCAATTATGAACGAACTCGAAAAAAATCGCGATGTGATTTTATTTATCGATGAAATTCATACAATTGTTGGCGCAGGTGGTGCAACAGGTTCTCTTGATGCATCCAATATATTTAAACCGGCTTTAGCACGTGGTGAACTCCAATGTATTGGTGCTTCCACTTTAGATGAATATCGTCAGTACATTGAAAAGGATGGCGCTTTAGACCGTCGTTTCCAAAAAGTATTGGTTGATCCGCCTTCACCTGAAGAAACAGTAGAAATTCTGACAAATATTAAATCGAAATATGAAGAGTTTCACAATGTAATTTATTCAACTGAAGCAATTAAAGCTTGTGTTACTTTAAGTACAAGATATATTACCGACCGTTTCCTTCCGGATAAAGCCATTGATGTTTTAGATGAAGTTGGTGCACGCGTGCATTTAAAAAATATTCACGTGCCTGATGAAATTGTAAAACTCGAAGGTCAGATTGAAGAAATAAAAGAAGAAAAAAATAAAGTAGTAAAAAGTCAGCGTTACGAAGAAGCTGCAAAATTGCGCGATACCGAAAAACGTTTGCTCGAAGATTTAGATAAAGAAAAAACGAAATGGGAAGAGCATGTTAAAAGTGAACGTTATCCGGTTACCGAAGATGATATTGCAGAAGTAGTAGCTATGATGACCGGTATACCAACCAAACGTATCGCTCAAAGTGAAGGTACCAAATTGGTAGGTATGGGTGATGAATTACGTCGCGGTGTTATTGGTCAGGATGAAGCCATTCTGAAAATTACTCGCGCCATTCAGCGTAATCGTGTCGGATTAAAAGATCCGAAAAAACCAATCGGTTCATTTATTTTCCTCGGACCTACCGGCGTTGGTAAAACAGAATTAGCAAAAGTGTTGAGTGAATATTTATTCGATTCAAAAGATTCGCTGGTGCGTATCGATATGAGCGAATACATGGAAAAATTCAGCGTGAGCCGATTAATTGGTGCGCCTCCGGGATATGTTGGTTATGAAGAAGGTGGTCAGCTTACTGAAAAAGTACGCAGAAAACCATATAGCGTAATTTTATTAGATGAAATTGAAAAAGCACATCCGGATATTTTTAATATTTTATTACAAGTATTAGATGATGGTATGCTTACTGATGGTTTAGGTAGAAAAATTGATTTCAAAAATACCTTAATCATTATGACATCTAATATTGGTGCACGTCAGCTAAAAGATTTTGGTTCAGGTGTCGGATTTTCTACCCAGGCTAAACAATTAGCACAGGATGAAAATAATAAAGGTGTTATTGAAACAGCATTAAAACGCACTTTCTCACCTGAGTTTTTAAATCGTATCGACGATGTTGTGATATTTAATTCATTAAGTCGTGAAGATATTTTCAAAATTATCGATATCACTTTACGCGATGTGAAAAACAGACTGGAAACATTAAATTACAAACTCCAGTTAGAGGATAGCGCCAAAGAATTCTTAAGTGAAAAAGGGTACGACCCGCAATTTGGTGCCCGTCCTTTACACCGCGCCATTCAAAAATACCTGGAAGACCCGCTTGCAGAAAGTATTCTTTCAGGTAAATTTAAAGAAGGTGATACCATTTCGGTGGAATACGACAAAGAGGCAGCCGGCTTAATTTTAAATCCTGCCGGAGAAAAAGAAAAAAAGAAAAAAGATAAAGGCAAGGATAAAAAAGAGGAAAAAGAAGAGGAAAAAGCCTAAGTCGTTTTTTAAATAAATTAAAAATCCTGCAAATTATTTGCAGGATTTTTTTTGCACTAATAGCTCTGCGCGACAGAACCCGGGTCTCTATACCAACAGGTTTGTATTATCACAAATTATTTATAATAAATAAAATATATAAACAATTCCAATTCTATTAAACATAGTTTCAAGGCTAAAATAAATTATTTTTTAATTTGAGTTATTTTATGCCTAATAATTGATACTTCAATTAAAGTCCAAAAGGTAACTTATTATAGTATGTTTTTATTAAGCTGCTACTTGGTCTCCGAATGCATTGCTGAACCATTATAACATCTTGAAAACCCATACACACCTTTATTGTCACATGTTTGCAATTTCCGAATGTATTGTAATAAAAAGAGAAAGTGATGACAGTTTACAAAAAGTACCAATGCAAATTTGTATAATAAACCTAAAACTATGAGAACTTTAATTACACTAGTATTGATTTTCACACTATTTTACTCACATGCACAAGTACTCGAAAATGGAGTAATGGACATTAATAATATTGAAGCGCTGCTAAATGCAGACGGTGGCATGTTTATGGAAGCAGAAGACTTTGACCCATATTTTTATGTGCCTAAACCAACTGGTGACAATCCGCCTTCAACTATTTTTTCTGCAGGATTATGGATAGGCGCAACAGATGTATCAGGTAATAAATACACAGCAGCACATATATACCGGCAATTCGGGCAGGATTTCTGGTTTGGTCCTGTTGCCATGGATTATACAGATGCTGATTATATTGAAAAGTATAATAACGTATGGATATGTGATAAACCCACTATTGAAAATCATATAACTAACTTCGCAACAGCAGGTTACGAAGTTCCACTTTCAATTGCTTCCTGGCCTGGCAATGGTAATATTGAAAATGGTGAATCTCCAATTTTAGCGCCTTTCTTTGATTATAATAATAATTTGATTTACGACCCTGAAAATGGTGATTATCCAATTATCAGAGGTGATAAAGCTGCTTATTTTATTTTTAATGATGATGCAGATATACATACTGAAACTGATGGTGCAAAATTGAAATTGGAGTTGCATGGTATGGCTTACGCTTTTGATGCTCCTGAAGACAGTGCATTAAATAATACATTGTTTATTAATTATTCAATCATCAACCGATCATTAATAGATTATACTCAATTTCAAGTGGGCGTTTTTACAGATTTTAATGTTGGTGCTTTCGATGATGACTACGTTGGATGCGACACTACTTTAAATATGTTTTTTGGTTATAATATGGATTTGTGTGATGGTCCAACTACCCCAAATTATGGTTTTGATGTACCTGCACAAGGTATGATTTTTCTTAACGAGTCAATGTATACCTTTAAAAATTACTACAATGACTTTTCAGTAATCGGTAAGCCTGTAACGGATGAAGATTATATCAACTATTTAGCAGGCAATTGGAAGGATGGAACACCACAAACTTATGGAGATAATGGCTACGGTGGGTTAATAAATTCAAGGTACATGTTTCCCTCTGATATTTTTGATACATTAGGTTGGTCTGCGGTAAATTCTTTACATGCACCATCTGATGCTCGGGTTGTTGGTGCTATTTCACCTCAAACATTTTTAAGCAATGATACTTTATGTCTTGACATTGCCTTTCCTTTTGCTATAGCATATGATGATTGGTATATTGATTCACTTGGTCCGTCATACAGAGCTTGGTATGCTGTTTCAAAATTAAAAGAAAGAGCTAACCAAGTGTTAGAATATTATGATACCAACGTTTCTGATTGTCAAATTGTTTATGCCAAAAATCCTGATTTTGTTTTGGATGTTGAAAAGGAAGTTTTATCTGGATATTCAATAGCTCCAAACCCGGTTAGCCATTCAATAACTATTAATATTGATGATAAAGCAATAGGAGAATGTCATATTGCAATTTATAATAGTTCTGGTGTAATATTACAACAAAGTATTGCTGATGGAAGTCAGCCCATAATTGTTGACATGTTTAAATTTCCCCAAGGAATGTATTTGATTCAAATTAAATCAAAAAATAAAAACCTGATAAATCACCTAATAAATAAATTGTAAGTGTAAATTTTTTTCGGTTTTATTTTCCGATCTGCTCAGCCTCTAATGTTGCACCGAATTCGGATCTCCGACCCATAATTAAGTTTGATCAACCACATATTTGCATGCGTATTATAAATAAATTGCCCTAAATGACTTTTATCACTCAACCATCAGTAACTTCTGTTACATATTTTCCCAACCTATTGCGATATTTTTGTAAATTGTTCAATCATTTAATTTAAATTACCTATGCCTAAAATTTTTATCGCAATAATGGTATTGTTATATACCAACAACACTTTCGCTCAATGCGAAGTCGAAATTTCACCCGATGGTCCGGTAAATTTATGCGAAGGCGAGTTTGTCGAATTGACAACTACAGTGACTGCAGTTGAATTATCCGTTGACCAGCAACAATTATTATACCTCGGTGGTGAAAGTGCGCGAAATTTACCGGGATACAGCACCTGGCAATCGTTTACCGCTGGGGTAACCGGAGATTTAGTGCAAATTGACCAGGGTTTTTTTAATGAAATGACAGGAACCGCAACCTTGAATATTTTTACCGGTACCGGAAACGGTGGCACTTTATTATATAGTGAAACTGTAACCATTTCCGGCACAGGTAATTTTTGGGAAACATTTGTAATTGATACTCCAGTTCCGATTACTGAAAGTGAAGTGTACACTTTTGAAATAGTTCCTGATTTAGCAGGAGGTTTACCTGACCCATATGGTGTTCAGGTTTCAGGACCGGCAGATAATTATGCAGGTGGCAGATGCGAATTTGATGTTACCTGGGATGATGTTTTTAAAACTTATGTGTCTGCTCCAATTTCTTATACTTGGAGCACTGGTGCAACTTCTTCGGCTATTATAGTGAATGAGCCCGGAACGTATACTGTAAATATCAACGCAGGCCCCGGATGTTCAGCAACTGATGCTGTAGATGTTGTAATTACTGAAGTAAATACAAATGTTACTGTAACTGATTTTACGATATTAACAGCAGAAGCTACAGATGCTACCTATCAATGGATAAATTGTTACGATAATGAAATTATTGAAGATGCAACCAGTCAAACGTATTTTCCTGATGAAAATAGTGAATTTGCCGTTATTGTAACACAAAATGGTTGTACCGATACATCTGAATGTATTTATGTACAAGTTGAATCTATTTTAACATCCACTTACGCTGATTTTAAAGTTGTACCAAATCCGGCTACTGATAATATCCAATTTCAATTCGATGCAGGAATAAATCCTTTATCCATAGTTACTTTCGATATTCAGGGAAATGTAATTCAGGTTCCTTTTAATAATAATTACCAGGCTAATCTTCTAACCTTAGCCCCCGGTTTATATTTTAGTAAAATAAACTTGCCCAATGAATCATTTATAATTAAATGGGTGAAAAATTAATCTCGCTATAAACTGTTATGAATTTATTATAGTAAATACATTAACCAAGTTGTTTACGATTTAACAACAAAACTCTATTAGCAATTTCATTTATATTCCTACTTTATTCTAGACCCATTCTACACCAAATTATTAGCATAAAAAAATAAAGTCCACAAAAAGTGTTCAATACCTTTTGTGGACTTTTTGTGTTCACTTTGAGCGCTCTGTGATTTCGGCTGTTTACGCCATAAATCACGTAGCTAATAATGAATTAACTTAAATACAATTTATTTACTATTCTTCATATAATTTTTCACATATTTATTTTTCTCTTTGGCAGGCAATAAATCATAATTCACAACTTTACCATCTACATATAAAAAGTCATCACCCTTTCTTACCGGCGGTTTAGTTTTTACGCCAAATCCTCCAACAAAAACAGAATAAAAGAATAACGCGCCCCCACCTATTTGAGTCATGGTGCCCAATAAATCGGTAGTTTGCCATTCTTGCATCACCTTGCCATTTTTGATGTTACGCATAAAAATGCCATCCACATGAATAAGTTTTTTATTAGCAGGTGCTCCCATAAATTTGCCGGTATTTACTACATTAGAAGTAAACTGGATAGAAGCAAATTCACCATCAACCACCGATTTTGTTAGAATCATTTCAAAATCAGAAAATGCTGCGCGCATGTCTTGCATAAACCCAATGTATTGGTCTTTGGTAAATACATATCCATCGCCGGTGTAAGTAAAATTGTCGTCTAATAATTCGTCCAACTTTGCCCAATTCCCCTCGAGAATGGATTGTGATACAGCAACTGCCGTGGCAAGTGTCGCTTCATCTGCAGCGCTGTGCTGTGCCGAAGGCATTGGGTTAATAATGAGTTTCGCCGGCTGTTGCCCAAACAATTTTGATGTTGTTGTCATAAGTAAAAGAATTAATGTAATTGAAGTTATTTTTTTCATGTCGTTATTTTGAACAGCAAAGGTGAACGTCTTTTTCCCTGCACACAATAGACTTACCAAAAAGGAAGTGCTGTTGTTTTGGGTAGTGCCAATATTGTATATACATTTGTGCGATGGAGACATATAAACTTAACGGCACATTTTTTTACTGCCCGGTAGACCTCACATTAAGTGTTATTGGAGGTCGTTGGCAAGGCCTTATTATTTGGAATTTACGCGATGAGCCAAAACGATTTAATGAGTTGAAAAAAATATTAGTGGTAATCAACGACAAAATGTTATCCCAAACATTAAAAACCTTAGTTGAACAAGGTGTTGTAAGTCGTATGGATTATAAATCTACACCACCAAAAGTGGAATATGCGCTTACAGAAACCGGTAAGGCATTACTTTCCATTTTTAAACAAATGGAAATCTGGGGTAAAACAATCAATAATCAGCAATTACAAATGGCAGAATAAATACTACTCATGCAAATTAATTCCTGCGAAATAATTTTTTATGTTGCCGACCAAAATCGGAGCCGCGATTTTTATGCTGAATTATTACAACAGGAGCCTATACTTGATGTGCCGGGCATGTGTGAATTTCAATTAATGCCAAACTTGAAATTGGGACTAATGCCTGAAAGCGGTATTGCAAAAATATTATTGCCAGTTACCAAACATCCGAATACCGGAAACGGAATCCCACGCAATGAATTGTATTTAATTGTTGAAGATGTAAATACCGTATTTAACAATGCAATAGCTAACGGTGCAATATTAGTAAGTGCAATTGAAATAAGAGATTGGGGCGATACGGTAGGCTATGTCCAGGATATTGACGGGCATATTATTGCGATTGCCGCACACGCATAAATTCATATAAGCCATTTTGATCTTACATGATATATCGCATATCATAATTGATTGAATTCTTCTTTTATTTAATAATCACTAAGGTATTTCCCATATTGGACGATTCGATAAAAATTCCAAACGGTAATTGATTGTAATTCATAGTTAT
>Ga0075158_10002785_pt1 | contig 12574 bp, 14 predicted proteins | sample JI91814BDNA_FD_70968 | JGI IMG/M metagenome (GOLD analysis project Ga0075158, IMG submission 70968) | Wastewater effluent complex algal communities from Wisconsin, to seasonally profile nutrient transformation and Carbon sequestration -... | ecosystem: Engineered > WWTP > Effluent > Algae... | reverse complement strand
CGCGCCTTGCCTTCGGCGTCGGCGAAGGCCCCGCGGCGGGCTTCGGTGAACAAGGGTGCCGGATCGGCGATCTGCAACGAGATGTTGTCGATCGTCAAGGTGTTGCCGATCGCATCGGAGAAGGCCGAGATCAACAGCCCGACCTGGTCACGCTCACGGACCCGCAGGCGCAAAGATTGTTGCGCCACATAGCCATTGACGTTGACGCCCTCGCGGTCGTACTGCGGATAGACGCTCGCCGACGTGGTCTGCAGATCGCTCGGGCGCACCCCGCGCTCCTTGGCGAGGCCGATGACCGCCGCCATGCCCTGGTCGGCCGATCCCAGCGCGGCCGCGACCGAGGATCCGGGGGCTCGCACCGACAGGTCCAGCACGACGACATCCGGTGGCGCCGACGCCGTCCCGGTCCCGGTCATTTCCACGAACGCATCCATGTGCGGCACAGTAGTTGTCCGGCCCGCCCCGTGCGGCCGACCCGCCCAATTCGATCGAGGACGTCGTGCTCCGCTCCCGCTACCGCCTGCCTCTGCGCGTACTCACCGCGCTCGCCCTGCTCGCGAATGCCGTGGCCGTGTTCATGCCGGGCGGTGACGGGGTGCCGCTGTTCTCGTATGCCGACAAGATCATCCACGTCCTGATCTTCGCGGTGCCGGCCTTCCTCGGGCTGCTGGCGGACCTGCCGAGGCGGCCCTGGTTGGCCGGCTTGGCCGTCTATGCCCCGGTGACCGAGATCCTCCAGGCCACGCTCATCCCCTCCCGCGACGGCTCCTTCGGCGACCTGACAGCCGACCTGCTGGGTCTGGTGTCGGCCGCCGTCGTGTGGCACGGCATACGGGAGAATGGGACGTATGCGGACGACGGACCTGAGCGGGCAGTTGCTGGTCGCCACGCCCGAGATCGATGAGGGTGTCTTCTTCCGCAGCGTGATCCTGGTGCTGCACCACAACCACGAGGGAGCGCAGGGCATCATTCTCAACCGGCCGCTCGATGCCGAGATCGACGCGATCCTGCCCGGGTGGGGCCGGCTGGCGGCGGGCGCCCCTGTCGTCTACCACGGTGGGCCGGTCCAGTTCGACACGGCCCTGGGGGTCGTCGCCATGCCGGCGCGTTCGGGCGACGGGGAGGGACTTCGCAGGCTCTTCGGCAGCGTCGGGCTCGTCGATCTCGACAGTGACCCATCGGCCGTGTCCGCACTCGTCCATGGCGTGCGCATCTATGCGGGGTATGCCGGGTGGAGTGCCGGGCAACTGGAGTCGGAGATCGAGGGCGGCAGTTGGTTTGTGGTGCCTCGCGAGGCCCAGGACGTCTTCGCGCCGGAAAGCGGCACGCTCTGGCATGACGTGCTCGCCCGCCAGGCGGGTCCCCTCGCGCTGGTGGCGACCTTCCCCAACGATCCGTCGCTGAACTGAAGCGTCGCGGCGACCTAGACTTTCGCACCATGAGCGAGACTCCCGGTCTGGACCAGCCCGACGGCCCGCAGACGAGCACCGCGCTGCTCGAGCGCACCGAGGTCGTGCCACAACTGCAGGAGCCGGGCGACCACGAGCGCTTCGCGCACTATGTGCGCAAGGAGAAGATCCTCGAATCCGCGCTGTCGGGTGAGCCCGTCGTCGCCTTGTGCGGCAAGGTCTGGGTCCCCGGCCGCGACCCCAACAAATTCCCGGTATGCCCGGTGTGCAAGGAGATTTACGAGGGCCTGCGGCCGCCGGCCGACGGCGAGGACTGAGCTCGCTGGGCAGGCATTTCGCGCGTTTCTCTTCGCTCTGGCGCCCGATGGGGTTAGGTTCTAACGCGTGACCGGCGCCGCCGTGCCGGCCTCAGGGGAACAACGAAAGGAACCGAGCGTCATGTCTCGACGTCTTGCTCTGGCGCTTCCGAGCGCCGCCCTGCTGGTGGTCGGCCTCGGGGCCCTGCCCGCACAAGCAAAGCCCGCCGGTGCGGTCGACGGCCCGGCCGGGGCCTGCGTCAACCACACCGACGCCGTCGGCCGGCTGGCCGAGGGTGCGCACGGCAAGGACCCGAACAGCGCCTCGCCCACCGAGGTCGCCAATGCCGAGCGGATGTTCGCCCAGGCACTGAAGGATCGCGGCCTGCACCTCGACGCCTCCGGACGCGCCGTCGATGCCGCCGGACGCGCGCCGGCGGCCCCGGTGAGCGTGCCCGTCTACTTCAACGTCATCACCGCCGGCACGAAGGGCAATATCCCGCAGACGCGCATCACCAAGCAGATTGCGGTCCTCAACGCCGCCTACAAGACCGCCGGTTTCACCTTCAAGCTGGTGGCGACCAAGAAGACCAACAACGCGACCTGGTACAACAACCTCCAGCCGGGCACGGCGGCCGAGCGGGCCATGAAGACCGCGCTGCGCAAGGGCGGCACCGACACCCTCAACGTCTACACCGCGAGCCTCGGCGGCAACCTGCTCGGGTGGGCGACCTTCCCCTCCAGTGGGGCCGGCAGCAAGATGGACGGTGTCGTCCTGCTCGACCAGTCCCTGCCGGGCGGCAACATTGCGAACTACAACCTCGGTGACACCGCCACCCACGAGGTCGGTCACTGGATGGGTCTGTGGCACACCTTCCAGGGCGGCTGTAGCGGCCAGGGCGACCAGGTCGCCGACACCCCCGCCGAGGCCTCGCCGGCCTTCGGCTGCCCGACCGGCCGCAACACCTGTTCCTCGCCGGGCAATGACCCGATCAAGAACTTCATGGACTACACCTATGACTCGTGCATGACCATGTTCACGGCAGGCCAGAACGCTCGTATGAAGGCGCAGTGGGCGGCCTTCCGCGGCTGACTCGTGTGCCGCGCTTCGGCATACGCGCGTGACTGCACAATGGGGCGCACCCTTCGCGGGGGCGCCCCATTGGCGTATGCGGGATGGTCGGCTCGGCCGTCAGCCTTCGAGCGCGCGCAGCACCAGCGGCCCGGTGCGCAGTTCGAGGTGGGTGACCATGGTGATCGAGGTGTTGGCGCGGATGACGTGCACATCGTCGACCACCGCGTCGATGACCCGACCGAGGTCGGCGTTGTCGCGCGCCACGATCCGGATGAGCAGGTCGCCCGCGCCGGTGATCGAGTGCACCTCGAGCACCTCCGGGATCGCGGCCAGGTGGTGGACGACGGGCCCGTGACCTTGGCGTTGGCGGATCTCCAGGGTGCAGAAGGCCGTCACCGGGAAGCCCAGGGCGTGCGGGCTCAGTGTCGGCGCGAAGGAGCGAATGACGCCGCGCTGCTGTAGGCGCTCCAGGCGCGCCTGGACGGTGCCACGGGCCACACCAAGGGTGCGGGCGGCACCGAGGACGCCCACGTCGGGGTCGTCGGTGAAGACATCGATCAGCCGCGCATCCAGGGCGTCGATAGGGAAGGGTGCTGGGGGGGCCACGATGGAATCGTCCCACGTTGACCGGTCAAAATGCTTGGTGACTGAACAAATTGAGTAAAGATACTCAAGCAGGTTGCGCATGATGTCGTTCATCGGTCACGCTCGGGGGATGAGCGACGCAACAATGGAGTTGACCGAGCAGGAACGCCAGGCGAATCTCGACTTGCAGCAATTGAAGCAGCTCGTCGGCCTCGTCGAATACGACGAGAGCGCCGATCCCTTCCCCGTCACCGGCTGGGACGCCATCGTCTTTGTGGTCGGCAACGCGACCCAGGCGGCGCATTACTTCCAGTCCGCCTGGGGGATGGACCTGATCGCCTACTCGGGGCCGGAGACCGGCAACCGGGACCACAAGGCCTTCGTGCTCAAGTCGGGCTCCATCCGCTTCGTCCTCAAGGGTGCCGTCGACCCCAACAGCCCGCTGATTGCCCATCACGCCAAGCACGGCGACGGCGTCGTCGACATCGGCCTGGAAGTGCCGGATGTCGACAAGTGCATCGCGCAGGCGCGCCGCGCGGGCGCCACGGTCCTCGCCGAGCCCTACGACGTGTCCGACGAGTTCGGGACCGTCCGGCTGGCGGCGATCGCCACCTATGGCGAGACGCGGCATACGTTGGTTCAGCGGGTGGTCGACGGCGTGCGGTATGCCGGGCCGCACGTCCCGGGGTATGTCGCCCGCAGCTCCGGCTTCGTCAAGCGAGAGGGGGCGCCGAAGCGGCTCTTCCAGGCGCTCGATCACGTCGTCGGCAATGTCGAACTGGGCAGGATGGACCACTGGGTGGCCTTCTACAACAAGGTCATGGGCTTTGTGAACATGGCCGAGTTCGTCGGCGACGACATCGCCACCGACTATTCGGCGCTGATGTCCAAGGTCGTGGCCAACGGCAACCACCGCGTGAAGTTCCCGCTCAACGAGCCGGCGATCGCCAAGAAGCGCAGCCAGATCGATGAGTATCTCGACTTCTACACCGGCCCCGGCGCGCAGCATCTCGCGCTCGCGACCAATGACATCCTTGCGACCGTCGACGCGTTGACCCTCGAAGGCGTCGAGTTCCTGGACACGCCCGACGCCTACTACGAGGACCCAGAGCTGCGCGCGCGGATCGGGAAGGTGCGCGTGCCGATCGAGGAGTTGCAGAAGCGCAAGATCCTCGTCGACCGCGATGAGGACGGCTATCTGCTGCAGATCTTCACCAAGCCCCTCGGCGACCGGCCGACCGTCTTCTTCGAGATCATCGAGCGGCACGGGTCACTGGGCTTCGGCAAAGGAAACTTCAAGGCCCTGTTCGAGTCGATCGAGCGCGAACAGGACAAGCGCGGCAACCTCTGAAACGGCCGCGGGTCGCTCGGAGCGACCTATCGCCGCGGAGTCCCCGCCGGCACCGAGTCGCTCAGACGGCTTGCGCCTTGGTGTCGTCGGGCGGGTCGGCCTCGCCGGAGTCGTCGCGGACGAAGAAGCTGAAGGCGCCGTCCGCCTCCAGGACGATCAGGTCGGCGTCCTTGAGCGAGCGCAGGCCGTGTTCGCGGGCCGCAGCGAACATATTCGCTTCGGAGACGCGTTCGGCGGCCATCGCGCGGAGGTCCGGTCGGCCGTCGCGCAGCAGGATTGTCGGCTTGCCTTCGATCACCGACCCCACCTTCCGGAAGCGCCAACCCAGCCAGGACAGGCCCACCGAGAGCAGGGTGACCAGCCCGAGAGCGACGACGGCGCTCACGGCCGAGTAGTCCTCTTGCAGGATGCCCTGGGTGACGACGCCACCGAGAACGATGATTGTCACCAGGTCGAAGGCATCCATGTTCGCGACCTGGCGTTTGCCGGCGACCCGCATGACGAGCCAGAGCGCGAAGAAGATGACAACGGTCCGGATGATCAGTTCCACGACGCGCCCCTCACGGCCAGAAGATCGTGCGGAAGGTGACGCGGGCGGCCGGTGTGTGGGCGTGGGTGAGGACGGCCACGGCATACGTGTTGTGTGAGTAGCCCTGGTTGGGGCCGGTGCGCGCATCGAGGCTGACCCGCAGCGTGTCGCCGTCCGGGGGGTCGAACTCGTAGATTGTGGTGTCGCCGTCATTGGACTCGGCGGACGGGTTGGGATACCAGTTCTGGAAGTCCAGGCGATCGAGGAAGCCTTGATCGACGGCCACGATCACCGGGTCGTCGCCGAAACCGCCCGGCCGGGTCACAGTGACGACGAGCGGGGTGACGATGCTGGACCGGGTGGCGCGCGGGTAGTCCACGCCGAGCCGGTAGGCCGACCCGGTCGCAGACACGTGGCCGGCGTTCGGTCCGAAGACGCCCAGAGCCGCGGCGAGCACGGGTAGGGCAAAGAGGGTCAGGCCGATCCGTCGCAGATTGCGCGAGCGCTCTGCCACGCTCGCGTCACCGGCGTCGGCGATGGTGGAGTTGGCCACGAGGGGCACAGTACGCGGGCGCGTCGTCGGACGGGGCCTTGAGGACGGCCGAGGTTCGCGCGGGCCTGGGTTGTCGTACTCAGGTGTGGCGGGCGCCCGGGGCTCTAGCGTCGGCTGCGTGATCGAAGCGATTTCATCCGTGGCGCCGAGACGGCATCGAGCCGGATGGCGGTGGGTCCTCGCCCTCGCCGTGGGGCTCGGTCTCGGCGCGCGGTGCTCGCTCAGGTCGTGGCGCCGAGCGCCGACCGGCAAGCTCGAGCGGTTGCCGACGAGTGCGCCGGACCGTGGTCGCTGGTCATGCGGCAACGGTCTTTCGCCGCGGGGTCGGGGCACGTCCTTGACGAGCCGATCACGTTCAACCGGATCACCCACGATGGTGGCTGCCGGATCCGCGTTCGCGGGTGGGACGGGACCTTCGCCCAGGATGGGTCCTTCGCCACGATCCACATCGAGGCGGTGGGCACGGGCAGCCGGATCGGCTTCGCCGGGGCGCGAGAGTCCGCGGAGGTGACCGTCTGCTATTCCGACCGGGTTAACTGGTACGGGCATGGCGAGCAGTCGGGGGAGAGTGGCGAGGTCGTGCCGGAACACGTGGCGCTGACCGGCTGAGTGCGCGAGGCTCCGCGTCAGGAGCGAGGCGGTGGGCAGGGGTGAGGGGGTTGCTGGGGGCCGGAGGCCTGGTGACCCGACGGACCTCTTTGGGCAGGGGGGTGCTGAGGCGCGGAGCGCGGAGTTCAAGCAGCGACGGCGGCCTAGGCTGTCGCTCGTGCGTCCCGCGGGATTCGACCTGAGCGGCCGGACAGCGCTGATCACCGGCGCCGGCTCGGCATCCGGGATCGGGTTCGCCACCGCCCGGGCGCTCGGTGAGTTGGGCGCGGCACTAGTGCTCGGCGCGACCACCGGCCGGGTGCACGAGCGGGTGGCGCAGTTGCGGGCGGACGGGCACACGGCATACGGCCTGGTCGGTGATCTGACGATTGCCGGAAGCGCGCAAGCCCTTGTCGCAGAGGGGGTCTTGCGCACGGGCCGGGTGGACATTCTCGTCAACAATGCCGGCATGGTCATGGTCGGTGACGGCGACTATCTCGAGGGCGGGATCGACGAGACCGATCCGCAGCGCTGGCGCGCGTCCCTCGCGCGCAACTTGGACACGGCATACGTGATGTGCCGGGCGGCATTGCCGCACGTGCGAACGTCAGGTGGCGGGCGCATTGTCAATGTCACCAGCGTGACCGGCGCGGCCATGGCGATGCGCGGGGACGTGGCGTATGCCGCGGCGAAGGCAGGGCTGGTCGGCCTGACGCGGGCGCTTGCCGTGGACGAAGCGCCGCACGGCGTGACCGTCAACGCGGTCGCCCCGGGGTGGATCGCGACGGGCTCGCAGACTGCGGCCGAGGTGGAGGAGGGCCGACGGGTGCCCCTCGGGCGCTCAGGCACGCCGGCCGAGGTTGCGTCGGCCATCGCGTGGCTCGCCACATCCGGTGCGGCCTATGTGACCGGACAGGTGCTGCTCGTCGACGGGGGCAATTCGGTGGCGGAGGAGCGTCGACTGGTGCGCTGAGGTGGGCGTCGAAGCGGGGTGGTCCGGGCGGCAGCGTCGATAGCATCCACGCCATGGCCGTCCCGAGTCAGTTGCAGCGGGTACTCGACTACTACGGCGGAGAGTATGGCTACCGAATGACGGGCACAGGCGCTCCCGGGAGATCGGCCGCCCAACTCAGCACAGCTTAGGTGTCCTCCAGCAAGGTAGCCCCTGCTGGAGGACACCTAACCTCTGCTAGCAGAGGTTAGGGACGGGGCACGGGGGACTCGAAGGACCGGGGGGAGGGGCGGTTGCTGTCGAACCAGCGGGCGCGCCTGCCAGAGCGACAGTTCCACTCGGGGCGGTCTGCTCTGCGGCGAGGCATTGGGCGCGGGTCCAGCTCAGGGCGTCGGCGATCTCGCCGATCTCGATCGATTCCGGCGTGCGCCGCAACAGCGTCCCGGCCCTCGGGTCCTCGCACCGTCCCGGCATCGCCACGGCCGTCAACGGGGCCAGGCCCAGGACCTGGCGAACCTCGTCGCCCCGGCCCGGCGCGCTCTCGCTTGCGAGCACCACCTCCGAAGTTTTCTCCGCGGGCACGGGCACACACTGACCCCAGAGGTGGTCCTCGCCGATCATCGGTTCGGGAGCCGGGCACGCGTCCGTGTCCTTGCAGTTCTGCTTCGGATAGTGCACCACCGGCCGGCCCGGGCCTGGCGCCGCCACCGGGTCGGTCACGGGGCCCGGCAGCGGACGGCTGTCTGGCGGCGAACTCACCGTAGCAACGGCATACGTCATGCCGCGTGCGGCGGCATCGGCCGCGGCCAGATCAGGCGCTCGACAGGATCGGCCCCCCGCACCCCGACCGGCCACCACTGGCCGCGGACGCGACTGATCGTGACCGCAAAGCGCTGGCTGTCATACCCAGCTTCCTCACTCGCGCTCTGACTGATGCCTTGCACCGTGCGGAGGTCGCCGGTGGCAGCGGACTCGAGGGCAAGAAGAACGCGGCAAGGCCCGCCTCCCCCGGTGGTGCATCCGCCGTGGCGTAGGGAGCCCCAACCTCGCCTGGTCGCGTCGTTCGCCGCTGTGAGCGGATCCGACCGGTCGGGGTCGCTCGAAGCGAGTGCCTCGGCGAAAGCCGCCCAATGGTCGTCCGGCCAGGCGTTGCCGGACGCATCAGGAACCCGCCAGTCAGCCACACCGACTCGGCGGCACATGTTGGTGCGCTGCCGCTCCGCCAGGGCTGCGCAGCGCGTCGTGGCCCAGCTCAGCTGCGCGGCCACCTCGGGGGCGCCGAAGCGCTCGCGGGTGCGGCGGACGAGGATCCACCCGTCCTAGCCCTGCACCTTCGCCGCGAAGGCCGTGCGCGGATCGATGCCGCGGATCGCACGCACGTCGTGCATCGTCTCCAGCGGGCCGTCGGCGCCGATCCGGATATCGCTGACCAGATCGGGCTTGACCAGTTCGTCTGTCGCCTGGACATAGTCGTGGCCCAGGAAGACCGGCGCCGGTGCGCACTCATCGAGGCAGTTCCCGCCCTCGCCGGCCACGATGACCGCTAGACCATCGGAGTCGAGCATGATCGGGCTAGTCGGATGGGGAGTTGCCGACGACGTGTACGCGCCCAGGGCCAGGACAGCCGCCACCGCTCCCGCACCGCCACTGCGCAGCGCGGACCAGATGGACATCCGGCGCCTGGGCACACAGCGATTGTCTCCGGGCCGTGATCCCAGCGAGCAGCGGCCTAGGCAGCCGTGGCTCGATTGTTAGATCCCCCGGATCAGGCCAAGGCCTCGGCGAAGGCCTCGTCGAGGATGTCCAAACCCTCGTGCAGCAGGTCCTCGGCGATCGTCAGCGGCGGCAGAAAGCGGAAGACATTGCCATAGGTGCCGCAGGTCAAGGTGACCAGGCCGCGCGCGTGGCACGCCTTGTTCACCGCGGCCGTGAGCGCCGCGTTCGGGGTCTTGGCGACCTGGTCGGAAACCAACTCGATGGCGAGCATGGCGCCCCGGCCGCGAATGTCGCCGATGACGCCGGTCTTGTCGGCGATCTCCTTCAGCCGCGGCAAGATGGTGTCCTCGATCGCCCGCGCCTTGGCGCAGAGCTCGTCCTCCTGCATCGATTCCAGCGCCGCGATCGCCGCCGCGCACGCCACCGGGTTGCCGCCATAGGTGCCACCCAGGCCGCCCGTATGCACCGCGTCCATCAGTTCCGCGCGCCCGGTCACCCCGGCGAGCGGCATCCCGCCCGCGAGCCCCTTGGCGGTGGTGACGAGGTCGGGGACGACACCCTCGTGATCCACGGCGAACCAGTCACCCGTGCGGCACAGACCGGACTGGATCTCGTCGGCGATGAACAGGATCCCGGCGTCGCGGCACCACTGGGCGACGGCCGTCAGGAAGCCGTCCGGCGGCACGATGAAACCACCCTCGCCCTGGATCGGCTCGATGATCACGGCCGCAACGTTGTCCTCGCCCACCTGCGCGTGCACCTGCGCGACGAAGCCGTCGAAGGCCTCCTCGAGACAGTGCTCGGCGCCGGTCGGCCAGCGGTAGGGATAGGCCATCGGCACCCGATAGATCTCGCTCGCGAATGGCCCGAATCCGTCCTTGTAGGGCATGTTCTTGGCGGTCAGCGCCATCGTCAAGTTGGTCCGGCCGTGGTAGCCATGGTCGAAAGCGACGATCGCTTGCCGCTTGGTGGCCACACGGGCGATCTTGATGGCGTTCTCGACGGCCTCGGCGCCGGAGTTGAAGAGCGCGGAGCGCTTCTCGTGCTCACCCGGGGTGAGCGCGGCGAGGCGTTCGCAGACGTCGAGGTACTCCTCATACGGGGTCACCATGAAGCAGGTGTGCGTGAAGTCGGCGATCTGCCGCTGCACCGCGTCGATAACGCGCTGATTGCCATTGCCGACACTGGTGACGGCGATGCCGGAGCCGAAGTCGATCAACTGGTTGCCGTCGATATCGCGCAGGATGCCGTCCTGGGCGGATTCGATGTAGACCGGCAGGCCGGTCCCGACGCCGGCCGAGACCGTGGCGAGCTTGCGCTGTTGCATCGCCTGGCTCTTGGGGCCGGGGATGGAGGTGGCCAGGATGCGCTTCTGCTCGATCATGAGGCGAGCATAGGCCTCGGGGTCGTTCGGGCATACGTGCGAGAATCCGTCGGTGAGCACCCCCACCGCGGCCGGCTGGTACGACGACCCGGAACACCCCGACCAACTGCGCTATTTCGACGGGATCGTGTGGACTCGGCATACGGCCCCACGCGCGACGCGCCCGGCGACGACCGCACCCGTTGTCCCACCCGCCACGCCTCCCACGGCGACGCCGACGAACGACCCGTATGGCTGGCGGGGCGGCTCCACGCCCACGCCACCGACCGGCGCAGGCCAGCCGCCGAACCAGTGGGGTGCCCCGCAGCCCGGTGCGCAATGGGGGACGTATGCCGCGCGGCCGGCCGGCCCCACCACTCCCGACGGGGTGCCGCTCGCTGGGTGGTGGCAACGGGTCGGGGCCTACATCATCGACGCGCTGATCACCGGCATTTTGTCGGGGATCTTCGGCGGGTATTTCCTGCTCAAAGCGCTCCAGCCGTGGATCGATTCGTTCACCGAGGCGATCCGGACCAATGACACGGCCGGGCTCGACAAGGTGTCTGCAGACCTGGCGAGCTATATGACCGGGGGCAACTTCCTGGCGTTTGTGGCCATCACGATGGTCATCGGGCTGGCCTACCACGTCGGTTTCCTGACGAAGAAGGGCGCGACCCCGGGCAAGATGGCGCTCGGGATCAGCGTCCGCGAGCGCGAGCGCCCCGGGCCGCTGCCGGTGCTCGTGGCGATGCGGCGTTATGCGTTGATCCTCGCGCTCAACGTCTTCAGCCTGGTGCCGGGAGCGATCGGGTTCCTGCTGTCGTTGGTCGGCATCGCCGACTATCTGTGGCCGCTGTGGGACCCGCGCAAGCAAGCCCTACACGACAAGATCGCGGGCACCAATGTGGTGCGCGGCAAGGCGGCCCCGCGCCCCTGACCCACTCTCACGGTGATGAGGTCAGGGCGGGGCGGATGGTGCCGGTGCAGGCGCCGAAGCCGATCACCGAGCCGCCGGGGCCCGGGGCGGTCGCCGTCAGCGTGATCGTGTCGCCGTCCTGAAGGAAGCTGCGGGTGGAGCCGTCACCCAGGGTGACTGGTTCGGCGCTATTCCAGCTCAGCTCCAGGAAGCTTCCCCGGGTTTCCTTGGCCGGGCCCGAGATCGTGCCCGAGCCGAAGAGATCCCCTGGCCGCGTACTCGCGCCGTTGACGCTGAGGTGGGCGAGCATCTGCGCGGGCGACCAGTACATCTGCGCAAAGGGCGGTGTCGAGACCAGGGTGTCATTCCAGGTCACGGCACAAGAGATGTCGAGCCCGGTGGCCGCGTCGCCGCGCAGATACGGCAGCGGCGCCGGGTCCTGCGCCGGCAGCGGGACATGGGCGGCGCTCAGCGCGGCCATCGGCACCACCCAGGCCGAGATCGACGTCGCGAAGCTCTTGCCCAGGAAGGGGCCGAGCGGGGCATATTCCCAGGCCTGGATGTCACGGGCACTCCAGTCGTTGAGCAGGACGACGCCGAAGATGTGCTCCCACGCCCGGTCGAGCGCGATGGGCTCACCGATCGCCGACGAGCCGCCGACGACGAAGCCGAGTTCGCACTCGATGTCGAGCCGGACGCTTGGGCCGAAGACCGGCTCCGGGTCGTTCGGCCCCTTGCGCTGGCCGCACGGCCGAACGACATCGGTGCCCGACACGACGACCGTCCCAGAACGTCCGTGATAGCCGATCGGCAGGTGCTTCCAGTTCGGCGTCAGCGCGGGTTGCCCGGGCCGGAACAGCTCGCCGACATTGGTCGCGTGATGTTCGCTGGCATAAAAGTCGACATAGTCGGCGACCTCGAGCGGCAGCAGCAAGTCCAGCCCGTCGAGCGGATGCAGGTGCGGCGCAACGCAATCGGCATACGTCTGATCGCGCAGCGTGTCCTGAAGCCAGGTGCGGGCGGCGGCCCACGCCTCGGGTCCCTCGGCGAGGAAGGCGTTGAGCGAGGGCCGCTCCCAGACCGCCCCCGACTCCATTCCGGCGTGCTCGGCGCACCGAGCGAGGTCGAGCGCGTGGTCGGCGATTCGCGCGACGACGCGCGCGCCGTCGGGGAAGTCCGCCACGGCATACGGGAGATTGGCGAGGCCGAAAGGCTCGTCGGCGGGCAGTTCGTGCCACCAG
>Ga0075158_10002784_pt1 | contig 12576 bp, 13 predicted proteins | sample JI91814BDNA_FD_70968 | JGI IMG/M metagenome (GOLD analysis project Ga0075158, IMG submission 70968) | Wastewater effluent complex algal communities from Wisconsin, to seasonally profile nutrient transformation and Carbon sequestration -... | ecosystem: Engineered > WWTP > Effluent > Algae... | reverse complement strand
GAAGTCCCCTGATCATCGAGGGCCTCGACACCCCCACGCGGGACCCCACGCCCGTCAGCGCGCCGAGCTCACCCCACAGTCAATGGCGAAGAGCCACGTTTCGCGGTCAGGACGGTCACCCTCGTGCTACCGCGAGAAACCTCGCCGGTCCGCCATCAGGTCAGGGCCGCAGCCACCGGCCAGGCGATGGTCATGAATCGGCCGACACGTCCGATGGCGCAAGCGAGCAGGAAGATCGGGAAGGGCAACTTGCGCGTGCCTGCCACTACGCTGACCACCGCCAGCGGCGGGATGCCGACACTCGCGGCCAGGAGCACCACGGCAAAGCCCTGCACAGGCCTGTCCAACAACGCCAGCATCAGCCGGCTCCACAGCGCGATCCGGGTGCGCCAGGGTCCAGGCTCCGCCGGCCCCTCGCGGCGCCGCTCGCGACCCTGAAACCAGGTCGCGCCCCGCCGCGCCCCGAGGAACATCAAACACTTGCCCAGGGTCTGCCCCAGGGCCAGGGCGATGACCGGCCACCACCAGGCGTGCCGCATCGCCGCCACCGCTGCCGCGACGAAGACCTCGGCATTGAGCACCGGGATGAACGCCGAACCGATGCCATAGGCGAATGCCACGGGAACGGCATTCGTTGCGCTGAGGGATATCGCCGCCAGAAGCGTGGTGATCATGGGGCGGACGCACGCGGCGAGGACGGCTGCGCTTCGACTCGGCCGTGACGAATCGCATACAGACGATGCAGCGAGATCACCTTCACGACGGTCATCGCGGCCGCCCACAGGAGGGCGGGCACTATCGCGCCGACCAGACACAGCAGGACAACGACGGACGTATTGGCGGCCTTCGCGAGCGGGGACCAATTCCATTGATAGATCGGGCGATCGACGCGGGCGAAATAGTTGGGACTGATCACACCCGGGTAATAGAGGAAGGCCAGTGTCAACATCGTGTCGAGCATGCAGAACTGGATGAGGAAGAGCGCGATCGGCCACGCAGCATGCGGCTCGAGGGCGACAAATGCCGCTGCCGCCACCGTCGTGCAGGCCCGATCGCAAACGACATCGAAAACAGCCCCGAAGATCGTTTCCTGACCAAGCCGGCGGGCAGCGATCCCGTCGCAGATATCGCCGATCCAGTAGCAGGCATACGCGGCGATGAGCAGATGCCACGAGCCCGCGGCCAGCGCCGCTATCCCCAGGCCGACACCGGCGAGGGTCCGGGCAACGGTGATGACATTGGCCACCGTGCCCAGTGGCTCAACTTCCCCCGCCCGCATCACGCAGTCACGATAACCGCGAGCCTGGAGGCTCTCGGGGAGGTTGGCGCGGACGCGTCAGGGGCGATTGCTGCAGACCCGTGTGGCCGTGCCGTCGGGCCAATTCGGGAATGCCCGGCGAGCCGGCGCCGCCGACACTCGCAGGGCACGCCCCATCACGGTCAGAGGCCGGACTCGGGTGTGCGGATAAGGATGCGGCGGCACTCCTCGCAGCGCAACACCTCATCTGCCGCAGCCGCACGGATCGCCGTCAGGTCGGCCGCATTCACTTCCAACTGGCACCCCAGGCACCGCCGGGCATGGAGCATCGCTGCGCCCACACCGCCCTTGTCCGCGCGCAACTTTTCGTAGAGCCCCAACAGGTCGCCGGGCAATTCATCGACCAACTGCTGCCGGGGAGCGCCCACCTCGGAAACCTGGGCACTGAGCCCTGCAAGAGCTTGGTCACGCTCGCTTGTCGCCGACGCGATCTGCTCATCGAGGGCCGCGACCGCACCGCTGGCCTCGGCCACGATCTCATCCGCGCGCTCGGCCCGTTCCATCACATCGAGCTCGATCTCCTCGAGGTCAGCCTGGCGGCGAGCGAGCGAGACCAACTCGTGCTGGAGGGCCTGCAGGTCCTTCGCGCTGCCCGTGCCGGCATCCAGTCGCGCCTGGTCTCGTGCCGCGCGGTCACGCACGAGCTGGACATCGGCATCGCTCTTGGCCAACTCCCGCTGGACATCGCTTTGCGCGGTCTGCGCACGCACCAGATAGTCGCCCGCGGCCGATCGCTGCTGCGCGAGTTCGGCCAGGCGCGCCAGGACGGGCAGATGGGTGCGCTGCCGCTCCAACTGTTGCAGCGTCGAGTCGAGCTTCTGCAGATCGAGCAGGCGCAACTGAGCGCGGGGTTCGGCCTTCACGTGGGCATCGTCTCCTTCGGCGTCGCCCCCAACCTACCCGGAGCCGAGACGGCCCGGGCCCACCGACTAGGGCGCGAGGACGAAGCTCCACGGATCGGTGCAGATCTCGCTCACGAACACCTCGACCGCATCACCGAGCCGCGATATCAAGGCATCGGCCGCCGGGCGCAGCCAGGTCGCCTCACTGGCCCAATGGCCGGCGTCGATGAGATAGGGCCCCCCGTCACGGGCGTCTTCGCGCGCCTCCAGCGCCGGATGATGCCGCAGGTCAGCGGTGACATAGACATCGGCCCCGCTCGCACGAACAGCGTCGAAGAAGCCGTCACCGGAGCCCCCGGCGACCGCGATCCGTCGCACGGCGGCGTCGGCCGGACCGCTGACGCGCACCCCGACCGGCGCCTGCGGCAGCGCGCCCGCGAGCCGCCGCGCGAACTCCCCCAGCGTCATCGACTCGGCGAGCTCACCGACGCGGCCCATCCATTGCCCCTCCTCCAGCAACAGCGGCTGCGTGGACCCGAGCCCGCAGGCGGCCGCGAGCGCCGCGTTGACGCCGTTGGCGGCGACATCGGCATTGGTGTGAGCGACATACAAGGCGATGTCCGCAACGATCAGCGCCGTCACCCCGGCGCCCTTGGCCGTGGTCGTCGCGACCGAGTGCACCCCGCGCAACAGCAGGGGGTGATGGGTGAGCAGCAAATCGGCGCCGAGCCGGCGCGCCTCGTCGATGACGGCCGTGGTCGGGTCCACGGCCAAATGAATGCGCCCGACGGGTTGCCCCGGATCACCGGTGACCAGGCCCACTCGGTCCCACGACTGCGCGGTGGCCGGCGGGTAGAGCCCCTCTAGAACGGCGATGACATCGGCCAAGGTCGTGCTCACGTGGGCCCGGCCGGGCTCGAACCGACGACATCCACGGTGTAAACGTGGCGCTCTACCAACTGAGCTACAGGCCCTCGCGCACCGCGGCGGGCGGGGCGCAGAGGCATTGTGTCAGGACTTGACCGCTGTCGCGGACGCCTCAGCGAGCGCCTCGTGATAGCCGGCGAAGTCGCGCCGCTGCCCGGGCCCATTGATCAGGGTCCAGCGGACCACCCCATCGCGGTCGATCAGGAAGGTGCCCCGAATCGCCATCCCTCGGTCCGCGTCGAAGATCCCGTATGCCGTGCTCACCGCCCCGTGCGGCCAGAAGTCGCTCAGCAGCGGGAAGAAGTAGCCCTGGGCATCGGCCCACGCACGCTGGCTGTAGACCGGGTCGCAGGAGATGCACAGCACCTGCACGTCATCGGACTCGAAGCGTCCAAGGTCGTCACGGATCTCGCTTAGCTCACCGGCGCAGATCCCCGAGAAGGCGAAGGGGTAGAAGACCAGCAGGACGTTCTTGGAGCCCGCAAAGTCCGCGAGCGCGACATCCTGCCCGTTCTGGTTGGGAAGCGCGAAGCCGGGAGCGCGGTCGCCGGCGGTGAGAGGGTCAGGCATATGGTCAGACTATTTCCTTGCCGACTTCGGCGGGACGAGACGGTTGGCCGACCAGTCCGCTGCGACGGCCACGGTGCCGGTCGCGTGCAGGCCCGCGGTCACCGCGGCTTCGTCGATCTCGGAGGCGTCCACCTCGCCCGCTCGGCCGGCGCGCGGCGTCAGCAGGATGATCGACGCGCCGTCGGCGAGATTGGTCAGCGAGTCCACGAGGGCATCGACCAGATCGCCGTCGCCGTCGCGCCACCAGAGCAGCACGGCGTCGACGACCCCGCTGAAGTCGTCATACTCCAGTTCGCCGCCGACCAGGTCTTCGACGGCAAAGCGGAAGTCCGCATCAACGTCGTCGTCGTAGCCGAACTCCTGGACGATCTGCCCGGGGGCAAGTCCCAGTTTGGGAAATATGCCGCCCCCCCCGACCGCGGGGCTGTTCACGCCATTACTCCGTCCATGCGCCTTGCGAACCGGCTTGCGCCGGTCCCTTGCCAAGCGAAGATAGTGCACCCGGACAGGGCAGGGGCGCAGTTGCCGCGGGCGGATTTCCGGCACCCCCGGACTCCACAGCACGGGCCCCTGCCGCGCGGACAGCCTCCGCATTGAGCAATCTCGTGGCCTCGGCCAGCGCGAGGTGGCGCACCACCGGGTCGACCGGCCCGGTCGTCGAGTGCAGCTTGACATTGGCCAGGCCGAGCCGGCGTTCGAGCGGGCCCTGATCCAGCGTCAGGGATTGCACGCGGGCGTGCGGGACCAGTTGGACGCGACGGCCCAACCAGCCGCCCCGGCTGACCAGCGCCGCCGAAGTCACGGCATACCCGATTCGCTTCCAGGACAACGGATCCAGCACTCGGGCGTTCGGCGGAATCCCCACGAAGCTCGGCGACGGGCCAGGCGCGTCCATGCCCTCGATCACCTCCGGCAGCGACCAGCGCGGTCCCATCGCCGCCAGGATCGCCAGGGCCTCGGCCCGCGTGCCCACGGGGATCAGGGCGTTGTCGCCCTTCTCGTCCGGGTCGCGGTGCACACCGGCCACATTCACCTCGATCCGCCACCAATCGACGGCACGCCACAGGGCCGGCTGACTGATCTCGACCGCCTGGATGCGGTGCAGCGGCACGGTCGTCGTGCGCAACTCGGTCAGACCGTGCCGGATCCGGATCGCGCTGCCCGAGGCGTCGACGCGGAAGTTCATCCACGTCGAAAAGCGGCCCACTTGCTGTCCGAGAGCGCCGAGCACCATCGGCCCGAGCCACGGCAGCACGAGAAGCGATCCGGTCACGAGGGCGACGACCAGGGCAGGGATCGCGAGCACCAGGAAGGCGGCGTTGAAACTGAGCAGCGTCGCCGCCCACACCCGCATCGCCGGGATCCGCGCAATCGGCACCTCCCCCACATCGTGCCCGTATGCCGTTCGCTCACCCCCCGCTGTCGCCGCACCTCCCGCCGGGCTCGCCGGCGCCTCGCCCGCGACGCCCTCGCCGCCGGCTTTCTCTGTGCCACCGAGGCCGGACCCGGCGTCGCGGGGCGAGCCGCTGGGGTCACCGGCGAACACCTCGCTGCCCTGCCCGGCGGCCGCACGCAGCAGCGCCTGCCGCACCTCGGCGGCGCGAGTCTGCGGCAGGTAACTCAGCTCGATATTGGAGTCCCGGCCACCAGCCGCCTCGATCCGAACGCTGGAGAGACCGGCGAGCCGGGCCAGCAGCGGACGGGTGACGTCGACGGCCTGGATGCGGTCGTAACGCACCTGCCGGTGTTGTCGATTGACGATGCCGTGACGCAAATCCACCGTGGTCGGGCCGAGGCGATAGGTGGTGTTGCGCCAACTGACCCACGACCCGGCGACGACGAGGACGACGATGACCAGCCCGACACCGGCGATCTGCAGCAGGTGGTCCTGGGTCGGGTCATCCCCATGCCGCCCGAAGAGGTTGTCGAACTGGGTGCTCAGCCAATACCCGATGGCGCCGGTGATCATCACGCCGCCGCGCAGCAGCGGCGTCAGGGGATGGACGTGGGTCCACGGCACGTCGGCCTGCGCGCCGCGGTCGGTGATGTCGTCCGCCGGAATCGTCACAGTCCCGCCCGTTGCGCCTCACCGCGAGCGGTCAGCCGTTCGCGGAGGGCCTCCGCCGCTGGCAATTCCAGCCCCGGCACCCGGCCGCCGCTGGCCGGGGAGGCCGTGTGGATCGTCACGCTCGCCAGTCCGAAGTGACGCTCCAGCGGGCCGGAACCCATGTCGGCATACTGCAATCTGCCGTAGGGAATGCTCACCAGCCGCCGGAAGAGCCGCCCGCGGCGAATGACGATCTCCTCGGGTAGTTCGGCATAGCTGATGGCACTGACCTGTCGCCCGATCAGCCAGAACTGCCACAGGAAGAGTGCCGCGACGACGCCGGGAAGCCCCCAGAGCCACCGGCTGACGGTCGCGGCCAGGACGGCCGTCGCCAGCAGGAAGGGCAGGTAGGCGAGCAGCAGGCCGATTCGGCGGGCGCTGGCCAGGCGCGGCGAGATCCGGCGCCAGGGCACCTCGGCGTTGTCGTCGTAGAGGGCCACGGTCATTGGCCCAGTCTGCCTTGCCGAGCGACGGCCGCAGCCCGGCGGGCCGAAAGACCGCAGCCTGGCGGTCCGCAAGACCGCGGCCCGGTTGTGCGCCCGGACCTGGCAGGGTAGAGGATGGAGAACGAGTGCGTTCCAGATCACATCGAAGGAGACTTCCGCCGTGGCCAAGACCGAGGACGTAGGCCCCATCCTCAACGGCATTCCCACCGGGCTGCCCGACATCGACCCCGACGAGACCCAGGAGTGGCTCGACTCCCTCTCCGGGGTGATCGACGAGAGCGGGCGGGCGCGGGCGCGCTATCTGATGCTCCGGCTTCTGGAGAAGTCGCGGGAGCTGCAGGTCGGCGTGCCCTCGTTGACCACGACCGACTATGTCAACACCATCCCGATCGAGCACGAGCCCTGGTATCCGGGCGACGAGACGGTCGAGAAGCAGATCCGCCGGATCAACCGGTGGAACGCCGCGATGCTCGTCCACCGCGCCCAGCGCCCCGGCATCGGCGTCGGCGGCCACATTTCCACCTACGCCTCCGCGGCGACGCTCTACGAAGTCGGGATGAACCACTTCTGGCGCGGCAAGGATCATCCTGGTGGCGGGGACCAGATCTTCTTCCAGGGCCACGCCTCCCCCGGCATGTATGCCCGGGCCTTCCTCGAAGGCCGCTTGGGCGCCGAGCAACTCGACGGCTTCCGTCAGGAGAAGTCGCACCTCGTCGACGGCAAACCGCTCGCGCTGCCGTCGTATCCGCACCCGCGCCTGATGCCGGAGTTCTGGGAGTTCCCGACGGTGTCGATGGGCCTTGGGCCGATGAACGCGATCTATCAGGCGCAGTTCAACAAGTATCTCGGCGACCGCGGCATCAAGGACACGCGCGACCAGCACGTCTGGGCCTTCCTCGGCGATGGCGAGATGGATGAGGTCGAGTCTCGCGGCCTGCTGCAGACCGCTGCGATCAATGAGCTCGATAACCTCACCTTCGTCATCAACTGCAACCTGCAGCGCCTCGACGGGCCAGTCCGCGGCAACGGCAAGATCATCCAGGAACTCGAGGCCTTCTTCCGCGGTGCGGGCTGGAATGTCATCAAGGTCGTTTGGGGCCGCGGCTGGGATCCGCTGCTGGCCGCCGACCACGAGGGCGCCCTGGTCAATGTCATGAATCAGACGCCGGACGGCGACTACCAGACCTTCCGCGCCAATGACGGCAAGTATGTCCGCGACTTCTTCTTCGGCCGAGACCCGCGCACCCGCAAGATGGTCGAGAAGTGGAGTGACGACGACATCTGGTGGAAGCTCAAGCGCGGCGGCCACGACTACCACAAGGTGTATGCCGCCTACCGCGCCGCGCTCGCCCATGAGGGCCAACCGACGGTCATCCTGGTCAAGACCATCAAGGGGTATTCGCTCGGCTCGCACTTCGCCGGGCGCAATGCGACGCACCAGATGAAAAAGATGACCCTGGATGACCTCAAGGGCTTCCGCGACACCCTGCACATCCCGATCAGCGACGCCGTACTCGAGGCCGATCCCTACCTGCCGCCCTACTACCACCCGGGCTTCGAGGACGACGCGATCAAATACGCGCTGGAGATGCGCGGCAAGCTCGGTGGCGGTCTGCCGCAGCGACGGGTCGACTACACCCCGATCAAGCTGCCCGGAGACGACGCCTACCGCGTGGTCAAGAAGGGCTCGGGCAAGCAGCAGATCGCCACGACCATGGCCTGGGTGCGCTTGCTGAAGGACTTGATGCGCGAGCCGGAGTTCGGCAAGCGCGTCGTTCCGATCATCCCCGATGAGGCACGCACCTTCGGGATGGATAGCTTCTTCCCGACCATCAAGATCTATAACCCGCACGGGCAGACGTATCGCTCTGTCGACGCCGACCTGATGCTCGCCTACAAGGAATCGACGTCCGGGCAGATCCAGCACACCGGGATCAACGAGGCCGGCTCGCTGGCCGCCTTCACCGCGGCCGCCACGTCCTATGCGACGCATGGGGAGCCGATGGTGCCGATGTACATCTTCTATTCGATGTTCGGCTTCCAGCGGACGGCCGACTCCATCTGGGCAGCGGCCGATCAGATGTCGCGCGGCTTCCTGCTCGGTGCGACCGCTGGACGCACGACGCTAACCGGTGAAGGCCTGCAGCACGCCGACGGGCACTCGCTGCTGCTGGCCGCCACGAACCCGGCCGTCCGGGCCTACGACCCGGCCTTCGGCTACGAGATCGCGCACATCATGCGCGACGGCCTGGAGAAGATGTATGCCACCAATGGCGATGGTGACGACCACAACGTCATCTACTACCTGACCCTCTACAACGAGCCGATGGTGCAGCCGGCCGAGCCGGGCGACGTCGACGTCGAGGGGATCACCAAGGGCATCTACCTGCTCGACTCCCCCGAGGGCGACGGGCCGCGTGTTCAGTTGCTCGCCTCGGGCGTCGGCGTGCCGTGGATCCAGGAGGCGCAGCACCTGCTGGCCGACGATTGGGGGGTGCGCGCCGACCTCTGGTCGGTCACCTCTTGGTCCGAACTGCGGCGCGAGGCGCTGCAGATCGACCAGTCGCGCTTCCTTCACCCTGAGGTCGAAGTGGAGGACCCGTATGTCACGCGCCAGCTCGCCGGCCGGCGGGGACCGGTCATCGCGGTCTCGGACTACATGCGGCAGGTCCAGGACCAGATCGCGCAGTGGGTGCCCGGGGAGTTCCATTCGCTCGGGGCGGACGGCTTCGGCTTCTCCGATACCCGCGCGGCGGCCCGGCGCTTCTTCCACATCGACGGCCCGTCGGTCGCGGTCCGCGCCCTGCAGGCCCTCGCGGCCCGCGGCGAAATCGACGCCTCGATTCCGGGTCAGGCGGCCGAGCGGTACCGGCTGCTCGATGTGACGGCCGGCGCCTCCGGCAACGCCGGTGGGGAGTCCTGACCCGCCCGTCGCAGCTGTCTACCGCGGCAGCTGTGGGGTGATCACCCCACAGCTGCCGCGGTCGGGCGCACGCGGTCGGGATGGTCGGTGATCACCGTGTTCAACCCGGCCGCGACGTATGCCGCGACCACGCCCGCCAGATCGCCCGGCTCGGCCGGGTCCTCGCTCGAGCGGAACTCCGGCGGCAGGAAGGCGTTCTCGGCGCGGAAGGTCCAGCAGTCCACCCGCAAGCCGGCCGCGTGGGCGTCGGCGAAGACCGAGGTGGGCTCGCCCAATGCCCCCTCAGCGGCGCCTGGGAAGAGCACGCGGCGGCCCGGCCCGATCGCGGTCACGACCTGCGCGACCTCGGCGAGGGCAGGCGGGCGAAGGGCGCGGCCATACGTCCATTCCGGGTGACCGGGCACGCGACGATGGGGATCCTCCTCGACGAGGAAGACCAGGCCGTTCTCGACGCCCAGCCCGCGCAGGCGGGCGAGGAAGCCGAAGTCGAAGGACATCACCTCGACCGGCGACTCACCGCCGAGGGCGTGGGCCGCGCCGAGGGACTCGATCAGCGCCGGCTCGATGGGCAGGCCGATCTCGGTGAAGTACTCCGGCGACTTGACCTCCAGCTTTAGCCCGACCGGCCTGCCGAGTTCCTCACTCAACCTCGACCTGAGCTGAAGGATCTGCTCCAGCGAGGCGATCCCCCACTCGCCGTCATGAGCAGTCGATCGGAGCGCGGGCAGCGGCTCGACGGTCCGGAGTCGCTGGACCTCGGCCCAGGTCAGGTCCTCGGTGAACCAGCCGGTCTGGGTCAGGCCTTCGACCGCCCTGGTGGCACGCAACGACGCGAACTCCGGGCGGCGGGCGATGTCGGTCGAGTGCGCGATATTGCTCTCGTGCCGCGCGACGAGCACGCCGTCCCGCGTCATCACGACGTCGATCTCGAAGGCGTCGGCACCCTGCCGGATCCCGAGTTCGTAGGCCGCGAGGGTGTGCTCGGGCAGGTAGCCGCTCGCCCCGCGGTGGGAGACGATGCTCGGTCGGGTGGTCATCGCCCCAGCCTAGGACCGCCCGGCGCGCGTGAGCCCGCTCAGCAAGTTCGGCGAGCCCGGTGCATCCAGGTGAGCAGCTCAGGGGCGGTATGCCCGACGTCCTGATAGAGCTGGCGATCCTGAAGCTGCAGGTGCCCCGGATCCCCCAGACCCGGCTTCGCCGGCTCGGAGTCGGGAATCAGACGCCAACTCCAGCGGCGATAGGCATCGACGGCGAAGGCCAGCACGACAACGGCTGCCATGAACGCCACCACGATTTCGATCCCCACCGCCCCAGCATCCGCGCACCCGGCAGCGGAGTCAACATCACCGCCGCCCGCGCAACGGTGGTGACGTGTCGCGGGACGCGGGCGCACGGCATACGGGCACTTTCATAAGCTGTGCGCTGTGTCCAAAGTCCTGACTTCACTGCCCGTCGGCCAGCGCGTCGGCATCGCCTTCTCCGGGGGCCTCGACACCTCGGTGGCCGTCGCCTGGATGCGCGAGAAGGGGGCCATCCCGTGCACCTACACCGCCGACCTCGGGCAGTACGACGAGCCGGAGATCGAGACCGTGCCCGGTCGGGCGGGTCAGTACGGCGCCGAGATCTCGCGGCTGGTCGATTGCACGAGCGCGCTGGTCGAGGAGGGATTGTCGGCGATCGCCTGCGGCGCCTTCCACATTCGCTCCGGCGGCAAGACCTATTTCAACACCACGCCGATCGGGCGCGCGGTCACCGGCACCCTGCTCGTGCGCGCCATGCACGCCGATGACGTCTCGATCTGGGGTGACGGCTCGACCTTCAAGGGCAATGACATCGAGCGCTTCTACCGCTACGGCTTGCTCGCCAATCCGGGGCTGCGGATCTACAAGCCGTGGCTGGATGCCGACTTCGTCGGCGAGCTCGGCGGGCGGCACGAGATGAGCGCCTGGCTGACCGAGCGCGGACTGCCCTATCGCGACAGCCAGGAGAAGGCCTACTCGACCGACGCCAACATCTGGGGCGCCACGCACGAGGCGAAAACCCTTGAACACCTCGATGTGTCGCTGGAGACCGTCGAGCCGATCATGGGCGTGCGCTTCTGGGATGCCTCGGTAGGCATCGATGCCGAAGACGTGACGATCACCTATGTCCAGGGTCGGCCGGTCGCGATCAACGGGCGCGATCTCGATTCGGTCGCCCTCGTGCGCGAGGCGAACACGATCGGTGGCCGGCACGGGCTCGGCATGTCCGACCAGATCGAGAACCGCATCATCGAGGCGAAGTCTCGCGGCATCTACGAGGCGCCCGGGATGGCCCTGCTCTATATCGCCTATGAGCGCCTGCTCAATGCCGTCCACAACGAGGACACGGTGGCCAACTACCACGCCGAGGGCCGGCGTCTGGGCCGCTTGCTGTATGAAGGCCGGTGGCTCGACCCGCAGTCGCTGATGCTTCGCGAGTCCTTGCAGCGGTGGGTCGCGTCCGCGATCACCGGGCAGGTCACCGTCCGCCTGCGCCGGGGCGACGACTACACGATCGTCGACACCCGCGGCGAGAATTTCTCCTATCACCCGGACAAGCTGTCGATGGAGCGCGTCGAGGATGCCGCCTTCGGCCCCGTGGACCGGATCGGTCAGTTGACCATGCGCAACCTCGATATCGCCGACTCCCGCGCCAAGCTCGAGCTGTATGCCGCTCAGGGCCAGTTGGGCGTCGGCCACGTCGAGCTCGTCGGCCGGTTGGAGCCGGGCGGGGCCGCTGAGATCGCCGCCAACCCGAGCGTCGACCCCGAGGGCGACGACGCCCTGGACGCGGCTGCTATGGAGTTCGGCACTGACTGAGCCTTGCGTCCGTGCGGCTCGGCACCCGGTCTGGATCAGGAGCAGACGGCCATCGTGGCCGTGGTGAACCTTTCGAAAGGAGTCGTCCAGTCCCCCAACAGGGCGCTAGCCTCTTCCTGGGGCTTGCCGACCAGCGTGTCGCTGATCGCTTGCATATCGGCCAGCAGGCCTAATGCGTCGGATGGGACAGCATCGATCACGTCCCGCGCGAAGGCTGCATCTAGATCCGCTTGAGTCACGCTGCCGGTCGCGGCCTTCAGGCCGATCGTCGTCAACGCGGCGAGGACCTTGGACATCGCCGCACACTCCGGCGAATCCGCGCCTCGGGGCTTAATCGAGGCGGAGGAGCCGCCGCCTGTCATGGCTGAGGTGGCTGCCGTAGCACTGGCCGTGGCCGTTTCGGGACTTCCCGCCGGCGACGAGGCCGGCGTGAGCACAGCAGACGCTGAGGGCGAGGGAGTCGACGCGCCAGAGGAACAGCCGCCGAGAGCGAGCAGAGTGGCGGCGAGGACGAGAGTGCCTTTGGCTGGCATACGTGATCATCTTCCGTGCGACGTGGCCCTGCGTCGTGAAGGGTATTGACGTCGTCGCCGCTTGCGCTAG
>Ga0075158_10002782_pt1 | contig 12578 bp, 10 predicted proteins | sample JI91814BDNA_FD_70968 | JGI IMG/M metagenome (GOLD analysis project Ga0075158, IMG submission 70968) | Wastewater effluent complex algal communities from Wisconsin, to seasonally profile nutrient transformation and Carbon sequestration -... | ecosystem: Engineered > WWTP > Effluent > Algae... | reverse complement strand
CAGGCCGAGCACCTCGGTGCGGAAGTCCTCGCGCCGGTCGCTCCAGCGCAGCCCGCCGCGAGCTACCGGCCCGAAACGCAGGTGGACGCCCTCCACCCGGGGGCTGTAGACCCAGATCTCGAACTGCGGGCGCGGCGCCGGGAGCTCCGGGACGCGCTTGGGGTCGATCTTCAAGGACACATAGTCCTTGGGTTCACCCTGCGCATCGACCTGGAAGAAGTTGGTGCGCAGGGTGGCCCGGATAACCCCGAGGAAGGCCCGGATGATTCGGTCGTGGTCGAGGCTGGCGACGTCGTCGAGCGCTTCGGTGATCTGGCGAACGAGGGCCTGCTCGCGCTCCTCCCGACCGCCACCCTCCCCGGCGCCCTGGTCCGCATCGGCGTCCGGATCGAAGCGGGTCTCGAAGAGCCGGACCAGCAGCGTGGCGATCTGCCAGTTGGCCAGGAGCGCGTCCTCGATGTAGCGCTGGCTGAAGGCGGGACGGATCTGGCGGAGGTACTTCGCGATGGTGCGCAGGATGACCACCTGCCGCCACGTCAATTGCGCTTGCAGGACAAGGGCGTTGAAGCCGTCGGACTCCGCGCGGCCCTCCCAGACGGCTGCGACAGCGCCCTCGAAGAGCTCCCGGAGCCGAGCGTGGGTCATCGAGGACCAGAGCCGATCGTCACGCACCCGCAGCCCGAAGTCATAGACGTGCTGCGCGACGCCGTCGCGGCGGCTCACGGCATACGGCCGCTCGTCGACGACCTCGACGCCCATGTGGGTGAACAGCGGCAACACCTGCGTCAGCGACAGCGGGTCGCGCCGGAACAGCTTGAACCGGCGGATCGTCTCGGGGTTGAACCGCGGCTTGTAGAGCACCAGCTCAGTGGGATTGCTCTCGCTCAGGCTGTCGAGGTGGCGCAGGTCGGCCACCCCTTGCTTGACCGTGAAGTCTTCCTTGTATGCCGTGGGGAACGCCCGCCCATAGGCCCCGGCCAGGCGGGCGGTCTCCTCCTCACCCACCTCCCGGCGGGCCGATTCGAGCAGGTCCTCGTCCCAGGTCCGGGTCGCGTCGGCGATCTTGGCTTCGAGGGCGACCTCGTCGACGCCCAGCCGGTGGGTCGGGCGACCGAGACGAAGCACGAAATGCACCTGTGCCAGAGCGGATTCGGAGACGCGAGTGGTGAAGTCGACGCTCGTGGCGTCGAAGGCCTCGGTGAGGATCGCCTCCATGCGTTGGCGGACGGCAGTGTTGTAGCGGTCGCGGGGGATGAACACGAGCGCGGAGACGAACCGGCCGAAGTCGTCGAGCCGGAAGAAGACCCGGCAGCGGCGCTTCTCGCGCAGGTGGACCACCTGCGTGGCCACGTCGAGCAGTTGCGCCGGGCTCGCCTGGAGGACCTCGTCGCGCGGGTAGCGATCGAGGATGCCGAGCAAATCCTTGCCGGAGTGGGAGTCGGCATCGAAGCCCGAGGCGGCCATGACCTCGGCCACCTTGTCCTTGACATAGGGAATCCGAAGGACGGACTCGGCATACGCGCTGGAGGTGAACAAGCCCAGGAAGCGGTGCTCGCCGGTGACGGCACCCGACGCATCGAACGTGCGCACGCCGATGTAGTCGAGGTAGACCGGCCGGTGGACCGTCGCGCGGGAGTTGGCCTTGGTCACGAACAGCACGCGCCGCTCGCGCGCTTTCTCCAGCGCCGGGCCGGTGATCTTGGTCAGGGCGCTGGTCATATCGGCATCGGCGCGCAGCAGGCCGAGGCCCGACCCGGAGATGGCGGCGAGCTCGCCTGCCGTGTCATCGCCGGTCAGGGTGTAGTCGCGGGCACCGAGGAAGGTGAAGTTGTTGTCGGCCATCCAGTCGAGGAAGTCCGCGGCGCGTTCGCACTCCTGCGCCGAGACACCGGCGGGAGCATTGGCGCGCAGCTCGGCGGCCAACGTCGCGGCCCGGGACGTCATCTTGGGCCAGTCCTCGATGGCCTCTTGCACATCGCCGAGCACGCGCGTGAGAGCGGTCGCGATCTCAGCGCGATGGGCGGCGTCACTCTCGCGGTCGATCTCGATGTGGATCCACGACTCGCGCATCTCGCCGAAGGCGGGCGGCGCGGCCGGGTCCGCGTCATCGCCCTGATCAAGGACGAGCTCCTCGTAGCGGCCGTCGGCACTGCGGCGCACCACCAGCAACGGATGGAAGACCGTATGGATGCCTCGGCCCGCCGATTCGAGGTAGGCGGTCACGGAGTCGACCAGGAAGGGCTTGTCGTCCGTCACGATCTGGATGACCGTATGGGGACTGGTCCAGCCCTCGCCATCGATCGAGGGGTTGAGGCAGGTGACCGTCGAGGTGCCGGATGCCCGAGCCTGGGCCAGATCGCGGTGGGCCAAGGCAATGGCGAGCAGGTCATCGGAGCTTCGTGCCAGAACCTCCACGCCGGGGACGTGCCGGTAATAGGCGGAGAGGAAGTCGAGGAGCGGCGGGCTCCCCTTGGCCTCTCCACGCCGGGCGGCGTCCTCCAAGCGTTCCTTCCGCGCGGCGGCGTCCTTGGGCACAGCGACCAAACCTCTCCGGTGCACGACGGGCGTCATTGCCCGCTCTCCTCCGAGGGTAACAATCACGCTGCGGAAAACCCATTCGCGCCGGCTTGGACCAGGGGTCAGCGGAGGCCGTCGGCAACCCCCGTGGCGGCGGCCGTGAGTTCGGTCAGCTCCGCCCGGACGGCGGCATCGACGCGGGCTCGCTCCTCGGCCACGAGGAGCAACCGGCGACGCAGCGCCGCGAGCGCCGCCTGGTGGCCGGCCTCCGCCGGGGCGGAAACCACCTGCCGCGGTCCGCTGCCCGGCGCGATGCGTCCGTGCTCGATCACGAAGCCGTAGTGAGCGGCGTCTGCCTCGATGGCGGCCTGCTCTCGGTCAAGGCGGGCCACGGCATACGTCCAGCTGGTCAGGGCCCGCCCACCGGCGTCAAGCACCGGGCGCAGTGACCCGACGGCATCCACGAGGGCCGTGGCATCGGGGCGCAGTGCCGCCGGGCAGGCCGGCTCGGAGTGCATCAGCTGCGGATCGCGCGCCGCGTCGAATCGGCCGGCGAGCGATTGCAGGGCGCCGCCGAGGGCCACCACGGAGGGCAGATCGTGACCCGGCATCAATGGTGGGACGCACCCGTGACGCGGACCGACGCCGGCACCGCCGACGAGTTTGCTGCCATTGAGCGACGGGCACCGTCTGCTTGAGCCACCGGCCAGGCGGCCACCACATAGTCGGCCTGGGCGGAGATGAGCCGAAGCGCGTCGGCGACCGCCTCCACGAACTCCTCGACAGCGCGCGCCGTGAGGCGATCACCGACAAAGGGGGCCGCGCTCAGGACGTCGTCAGCCCCCGCCGCCGCGGCCCGACCCAGCTCAACTGCCGAGGATCGGGAGAGCCGCTGCCGGGTGTGCGCCATACGAGCACTGTAATCAGCCCCGCCGACAGGCGTCCGAAGTTATCCACAGGCGGGGTCAGGCGCCGCCGTTCAGGAGATCGACCTCGATGGCGAAGCCGGCGTCGATCGCCGGCTGGGCGAGCTTCTCGATTCGGGAGCCGAGGAAGGGGATATTGGCCCGGAGGTCGGCGTCGAGGGTTTGCTCGCACGTGTCGGCGCCGAGCGGCCGGACGACGACGGCGCCCGACATCGCGATCGGCACGCCGTCGATCGTGACGTGGATGTCGGCGCGGCGGCTTCCGTCTGCACGGGGTGCGCCCCACTCCTGGACCTCCACCACCCGAAGGTGATCGCCGACAACCGCCTTGGCCGAGTCGGGGAAGGCGGCGGTCGACATGACTCGCTCAGTGCGGATGATGGTCGCGCCGCTCGGCGCGGATTCAATCGAGACCGTATGCCGCTCGGCCCGGCTGGCCGCGCACTTCGCCTCCTGGAATGCCGGGGTCGTGCGACGCCGGAACACCTCTTCGGCGGACCCGCGAAGAGTGTCCGACTTGGCAATCCGCATGGGCGAGAATCCTACTCGCGCGTCAGGCGCGCACGAGGAGCGCCACGGCGTGGACCTCGGTCACGTCATACCAGAGCAAATCCTCGACGTCTCCGCCCGGCTCTTCGTCGACGTGGAAGGACGCGATCTCGCGCAGGTCGAGATCGCCGGTGAGCCGGATGACGACGCCCTCCCCCGCGGGGGTGAACCCACTCTCGCGGACGTCCGCGGCCAGAACCACGCGGCGAGCGCCGTGAGCGAGGTCGACCGCGGTGCGCGCGGCTTCGAGGAAGACGAGATACTCCCGTTCCTCGTCGTCCGCGCGCGGTGTCGTGGCCTCCAGCGCGGGGGTCACGCCATACGCCAGCCGGCCGGTGGTGGCGAGGCGCCCCGCCGCAGCGAGTTCGTCGAGGTCGTGGGCGTCGACGGGGAGGTAGACGCGCGCGGCGCTCATGCGGCGGCCGTTTCGAGAAGTTCGGCGAGGGCGTCGGGAATCACGGCGGCGAGGACCTCCAGGTCGGGTAGTGCGTCACGGTCGGCATTCAGACCGTAGAAGACGCGGCCGTGATAACTGGTCAGACCGATGGCCAGGGCGTGACCGGGAGCAATCGGGGTGACGGGATAGGTGGCGATCAATGGGGCTCCGGCGCAATGCAATTGGCGCTGAGGGCCGGGGACATTGGTGACAGCGAGGTCGAAGAGTCGGCGCCCGAGGGCGCTGCCCACCCGGGCACCCAGCGAGTGCAATGTCGGCGCGGAAAAGCCGCCCAACTCGGCGATCCGGTCGGCGGCAAGGGCCGCCTCACCGACCTGGGAGCGCATGCTGTGGGCGATCTGCAGGAGCCGGACGCGGGGCGCGTTCTCGCCGATCGGCAGGTCGACGAAGACGGGCTGAACGCCGCCGCCGAGCCCCGCGGACGTGGCCATCGTCACTGGGACGACGGCACGCAAACTCGTTGTCGCCCGCACGAATTCGCCTCGTGATCCGAGCCAGCCGCGCAAGGCGCCGGCCACGGCCGCCAAGGCGATGTCGTTGACATTGACGTCGGCGTTGACGCGCGCGAGGCGAGTGCGCACTTCCCGATAGACCGCGAGGTCGGTTTCGACCATGGCGAACCGGCGCGCCGTGCCCGGCTCGGCGGCGAGCGGCGAATCGCTGGAGGAGCGCACTGCCCGCGCCAGGGTCGCGCCAACGCCCAGCGCGCGGCGGCCATTCGCCCGAAGCTCGCCCAGGCCACCACGAACGGTGTCCACCACACCGGCCGGGCTGCGGACCGCGTCGGCGATGGCCTCGACCAGCAGTCCGCTCGACCCCGGATCGGGGCGTGGCTCCCACGACTCGTCGTTCCCTGCCCCCGACTCCTCGTCAAGGATGAGCCCGGCGATATCGAGACTGGTGAGTTCGGGAATCATCGCCTGGTGGGTCTTGGTCACGACGGCGAAGTGATTGTCGGCGACGCCCTCGACGACATAGGCCTCCCACAACGGATGCTCGCGGTCGAGCAGCTTGGCGTTGACGCGGGCGACGAACTCCCCGAGTTGGGCGGGCGATCCGGGCGCGGGAAGGGCGGAGCGCCGGACGTGATAATCGAGATCGAAGGCTGCGTCATCCACCCAAACCGGGTTGGCCACGCGCCCGGGGACACTGCGGACGCGCTGCCGCAGTCGGGGATTGGCCGCCAGGCGCGCACCGATGCGCTCAACGACATTGGCCGGGTCGAAGCCGGGGGGCCGCTCGAAGATGAGCACCTGGCCGACATGCATCGGGGTGTGGCGCCTCTCCAGGGTCAAGAAGGAGGCATCCAGGGCGGTTAGGCGGTCGACCACCGGCCCATGGTGACAGACCCGGGCAGCCAGCGGCGCCGCCGGACGGGTGTCCCGGGGGCCTGTGCTGGGACGAGTTCGCCCGCCAGGTGCCGGATGCGCTCCCGAACGACGGCGCCCGGTGCTTCCTCGGCCAGCACGCGCCCAGCCAGGACGCAGCGATCGAGGGTGGCCCGATCGTCGGGAATGAAGGCGGCGACCTCAACGCCGGCGAACCGCTTGAGGGCGTCGCCGACCCGGCGCTCCGGGGCCGCGCCCACCGCCGTCGACCGCAGCCGGTTGACGACGATGCGCGGAGTGACGCAGGCGACAGAATCCAGGTCTTGCAGGGCGCGAACCAGTCGCTGCAAACCCACCGGATCGGCCGCGGCGACGGCGACGATGTCGTCAGCCGCCTCCAAAGCCGCCAGGGTCGCGCCATTGCGCCGCGGCGCGCGGGTGTCGTAGCTCAGTTCCTCGTCGTCATCGAGGCAGAAGGCGCAATCCACCACGACAACGTCGACGAGTCGGCGCGCGAGGTCGAGCAGGTGACTCATCGACGACGCCCGCAGCTCGCTCCACCGGCTCGACGTCGGCAGGCCGGTGAGCACGCGAAAGCCGGTCGCGGTGGACGGGGTCAGTCGTGCCAAGGTGGGCACATCGAGGGTGCCCAACTCGCTCGCGCGTGCCGCGGCGGCCACGCCCGGGGACTCATCCAGCAGGCCGAGGAGTTGGGCGACGCACGCGCCGTAGGTGTCGGCATCGATGAGCAGTGTCGACGTCCCGCGGGCGGCGAACTCCGCGGCGAGGTTCACCGCGAGGGTGGTTCGTCCCGGGGAGCCGGCCGGTCCCCATACGGCAAGAATCCGGCCCTCGTGTGGCTCGTCACTCAACGCGCCATCACCGGCGATCCCGTGCGGGCCCAGCGGGCCGAGCGGATCGAGGCCGGCCTCCAGTGCGGCGATCTCGGCGTCGACATCGCCGGCGGGGGCGCCGGTGGCCGCTACCGCGACGAGGCTGCTCGCCGCGAGCCGGTGCAGCGCGGCAAGAAGGTCGACCGCATTGTCCGCCGGGGCCAGCGCGCTGATGCCGAGCTGTCGCAGCCGCTTCTGCGAGCCCTCCCCGGCGTCGGTGACACCGACGACGCGGACGGCGGCCTCGGCCAGTTGCGCCACGCAATCGCGATCGAGCCCGCGTAGCCCGCCGGAGACCAACGCGATGTCACCGAGCCCGGCCCCAGCGGCCGCCAGCAGATCGGCGACATCCGGGCAGCGACGCACGACCTCGAAATCGCGGTCGGCCGCGACGGCCGCGGCGATGCGATCCTCGTGTCGATGATCCAGCGCGGTCAGGACCCGCCAGGTCATGAGCCGGCCTTGGCCGACCCGGGCACCGGGACCAGGGTGATCTTGGCCCCCGCATTGACCAGGCCGATGATCTCCGACACCCGATCGGCGGGCACGAGGAGTTGGGCATAGGCGCGGCTGGTGGACCCGAGACCGGAGCCCGGCGTGGCGACCTCACCCACGAAGATGCGCTCCAGAACCCGCGCGGGGCCGCCGAACTGCGGCGTCGTCCCGCTGGCGGTGACCGGCTTGTCGGCATACACATCGACGAGGGACCCGCTCGTCAGGGTCGCGGCGGACACCTGATCGATGCCGATCGCCAAGGGAGCCACCTCGACCTGGGACGCCGTACCGACGGCGCTGGTAGGGATCAGCTCGCCAGGCCGGACCTCACGCAGCACATAGCCATCGGCCGGCAGGTCTGCCGTGGCGGGCAGGTAGGCCTCGCCGGTGCGCTCGACCTGGACCTCGACCGTGGTGAGCTGGCTGGGGTCGAGCCGCTGCCCGGGCACGAGGATGCTCTTGGCGGCGAGGACGGGAACGCGGTGATCGGCCGCTCGCAGCCCGGCTGCCCCGAGCGCGGTCGCGAGCAGCACGAGCAGTAGGCCGACGACCAGCCTGGTGTCTTTCCAGGACGGCCGGCGCAGCCGCCCGGCAATGGGTGCGGCCAAAGCAGTCATGGCGCGGCACTCCTCCCCCATCGATGATGATCCGGCTCGATCCTGCATCAGTTCGGCGCGGTCGGCATCTTGAAAGCCGACTTATCCACAGGACAGAAACCCGGACGGGGAGTTGTCGGCGCCATGAGGCAGACTTTGGGCCATGGCAAAACGGTTCATCCAATTGGCCGAGGTGGCCGAGATCCTCGACATCTCGTCCGCACAGGCCTACGCGCTGGTGCGCTCCGGAGACCTGCCCGCCATCAAGGTCGGCGGCCGTGGCCAGTGGCGCGTTGAGTCGACCCAACTGGAGGACTACATCCAACGGATGTATGCCGATACGCGCGCGTTCGTCGCCACGCACCCCCTCGGCAGCTCGGCGGACGACTGAGTCACCGTTTAGTCGGCTCAGCCTGTCTGCACGCAGGCGAGCCCGGAGAAGAGCACGGTCCGCAGACCGCGCACGTTGAGAGCGCGACGCGCCTCGTCGATCGGGTGCTCGGCCAAGTCGAGGAAGTCCTTCCCGACCACATCGATCGTTCCTTCGTATGCCGTGCCGGTCACGTCCGTGACCACCGCCGGCGCCCGGTCTCGACTGATCTCCCGCAGAGCGAAGCCCAGCGAGAACCGACGCACAGTGCTGTCGATGTGATGCCGGGCGCGTAGCCCGCCGATGGTCACGACGGCCGACATCGGGATCAAGCAGGCACGCCCGGGTCCGGACGCCACGGCGAGCCAGTCCGCACCGACATCGACGAGTCGCCCCTCGACCCGCACGCCGCCGAGCAACCGCAGCTCCAGTTCCTCTCCTTGGTGGCCACCAAGGCGGCTCCCAAGTGGGACAAGCGCGCGCTCGCGGCGCGTCCGGTCGGCCACCTCGCTGTCGCGAGCTCGACGCTCCGCCGCCTCGAAGGCCAACTCCAGATCGGCGAAGAGCCGCTCCCATCGGCCGGTCGACATGGCTCACAGCGTAATCACGCCGTTGCTGTCCCACACTCTGGCGGCGTCGCGCGCACTTGACGGCACGCCCAATTGGGTCTTTCATAGGCAAACACAGGCAAACGTATATATACGGGGGTTGTCATGGGTAGGCGCGTCTATATCGTCAGCGCGACCAGCGCCGCGGCGGCGCTCGGCGCGGCCGCGATCTCTGCCTGGCTCGGCATTGGCATCGCCGGGCGGCCGTCGGTGGGGAGCGCCGATCACGATGTTGTGCTCGCGCAGGGTGCCGGCGCCGCAGCCTTCGTGGTCGCGGCGCTGTTCTTGGCCCAAGTTGCGCGGGCCAGCTGGCAACTCGGTCGCGACGAGGCGGCGCGATCGTGGCGGGAGCCGGCCCGCCCCTCCACGAGACTCGTGTCCTGGGTGGCGACCAGCCTGGTCGGACTGGCGGCGGCGCCCGCGGCCCACGCCGGGACGCCCGCTGCCTCGCAGACGGTGGCAACGGTGGTGGCGACGCCCGCCGCCACGGCCTCCGGGCAGATTGCGACCGCTCCGGTCGCGGCCGGGCGCCACGACGCCCCGACGGAAAGCCCACGAGCCGAGCGGACCTCGACCGCGCGCCGCGCACCTGACCCGTTGTGGCAATCCACCGACGACACCGACACAGCCGCTTCGATCCGACTGGTCGGTGGGACGAGCGGCGACGCGCACAATGCGTCTGGGCAGGACTCGGCGGCACCCGATTCCGGAACCGTCGTGGTGCGGCGGGGCGACTGCCTGTGGGATCTCGTCGCCCGTCATCTCGGCGGCGACGCCCCCGACGCGGAGGTGGCCAAGGCCTGGCCTCGGTGGTATGCCGCGAATCGCGCCGTCATCGGCTCCGACCCGGATGTGTTGCGTCCTGGGCAGGTTCTGCGCATCCCCGCCGGGTCGCTGCGATGACCCGCCCACTGCGCATGCTGCCGGTGCCCGACGGGCGGCCACCAGCGCTGCCACCGGGGATGTCAGGGAAGGGCACGTCGGGGGTGGGCACGAAGTCGACGATGCTCGCCCCGCTCTATGCCCAGGAGACGCTCGCCTTCGACCTCCGCCCGGACTACGACGAGCCGCCACCGCCGCCCCTGGGCGACTTGCCGGACCCGGCCGACTGGGCGCGTGGGGTCGCCCAAGCCTTGATCGAGGTCATGGGCGGGGTCCGTCCGCCCGCCAGCGTCGTGCGCCTGACCAGCCCGCAGGTCTATCTGGCGGTCTCTCGCCGCTACGGCGTCGCGGCGCGCCGGGCCGGGTCGCCGTTCACCGGCGGCGCCCTCACCGGCCGCGCCGCTGTCCGACGCCTAGCGGTCCTGCGGATCCGGTGCAGTCACACTCGCGCGGACGCCGCCGAGGTGGCAGTCGTCATCGCGGACGGCCCTCGGGTGCGCGCGATGGCACTGGAGTTGACCGGCTCAGGCTCTCAGTGGCGGGTCACGACCTTGCAGATTGCCTGATCGATCACTCGCCCGTGGTCAGCCGCCGGCGACCTAGCCCCGGCACCCGTTCCCGGCCTACGTGATCAGGCGTTCTTGCCGTGGCACATTTTGTATTTCTTGCCCGACAGGCACGGACACGGCTCGTTGCGACGGGCCATCGCGAGTTGGTCGGCAGTGAGCGGCTTGACCGTGAGGTCTTCGTCGCGCTCCTCCACCTCGCCATCCTCGCTCGGCGCCGAATAGTGGAGCCGACCGTGTGACGGCCGATCGTCGAGGCCCTTCGCCGTGACGACTGGCTCGGCCACCGGCGCCGCCGCCGGTGCAGGGGCGGCCTCGTCCTCGGACAGTCCGCGCAGCATCTCGCCGATCGCGACCGGCTGCAGAGGCTCGGGTTGGCGCGGGGTGACCTGGACTTCGGTGTTGAACAGGAAGCCGACGACCTCTTCCTTGATGGCGTCATTCATCGCCTCGAAAAGGTTGTAGCCCTCGCGCTGGTACTCGACGAGCGGGTCGCGCTGGGCCATCGCCCGCAGGCCAATGCCCTCCTTGAGGTAGTCCATCTCGTAGAGGTGCTCGCGCCACTTCCGGTCCAGCACCGACAGAATGACCCGGCGCTCCAACTCGCGGGCGATGCCAGGCGTGAGGGCCTCCACACGCTCGTCGTAGGCGTGGTGGACGTCCGAGAGGAGTTCGGTGCGCAGGGACTCGGAGGTGACCCGGGACACGCCACCGGCGGACTCCTCGATCTCCTCCCAAGTCACTCCAACCGGATAGAGCGCCTTGAGCGCGGTCCACAGCCGGTCGGTGTCCCAGTTCTCGGCGAAGCCTTCGGCCGTCTCCGAGACCACATAGCCCTCGACGACATTGGTCATGAACTCGCGCACTTGCTCCTCGAGATCCTGGCCTTCGAGCACGGCCCGGCGCTCGTCATACACCACCTCGCGCTGGCGGTTCAGGACGTCGTCGTACTTCAGGACGTTCTTGCGGATCTCGTAGTTCTGGCCTTCGATCTGGCTCTGGGCGCTCTCGATGGACCGGGACAGCAACTTGCCTTCGATGGGGGTGTTGTCGTCGAGTCGCGCCGAGGTCATGACCTTGTCGACGAAGCCCGCATTGAACAGCCGCATGAGGTTGTCCTGCAACGAGAGATAGAAGCGGGACTCCCCCGGGTCACCCTGTCGACCGGACCGACCACGCAGCTGGTTGTCGATGCGCCGCGACTCGTGCCGCTCGGTGCCAAGGACATACAGCCCACCCAGTGCCGTCACCTCGGCGTGCTCGGCCTCGACCTGCTTCTCCGCGGCGGCGAGGGCTTCGTCCCAGGCGGCTTCGTATTCCTCCGGGGTCGCCTCCGGGTCGAGCCCGCGAGCCTTCAGTTGCGCGACCGCCATGAACTCGGGGTTGCCGCCGAGCATGATGTCGGTGCCTCGACCGGCCATATTCGTTGCCACGGTGACGGCGCCTTTGCGGCCGGCCTCGGCGACGATGCTCGCCTCGTGCTCGTGCTGCTTGGCGTTGAGCACCTGGTGCGGGATGCCGCGAGCCTCCAACTGGTCGGAGAGGTACTCGCTCTTCTCCACGCTGACTGTGCCGACCAGCACCGGCTGACCCTGCATGTGGCGGTTCTCGATGTCGTCGACCACCGCGGCATACTTCGCCTCTTCGGTCCGGTAGACGAGGTCGGCCTGGTCCTTGCGGATCATCGGCCGGTTGGTCGGAATGGGGACGACACCGAGCTTGTAGATCGAGTGCAACTCGGCGGCCTCGGTCTGCGCCGTGCCGGTCATGCCGGAGAGGGTGTCGTACATGCGGAAGTAGTTCTGGAGGGTGATCGTGGCGAGGGTCTGGTTCTCGTTCTTGATCTCCACGCCCTCCTTCGCCTCGATGGCCTGGTGCATGCCGTCGTTGTAGCGACGGCCGGCCAGGATGCGGCCCGTGTGCTCGTCGACGATCATGACCTCGCCGTTCATCACGACATAGTCCTTGTCGCGCGTGAACAGTTCCTTGGCCTTGATGGCGTTGTTGAGGTAGCCGATGAGCGGGGTGTTGACGGCCTCGTAGAGGTTGTCGATGCCGAGGTAGTCCTCGACCTTGTCGATGCCGGACTCCAGCACGCCGACGGTCTTCTTTTTCTCATCGACCTCGTAGTCGCCGCGCCCGGACTCGAACTCGCCCCGGTGCAGGCGCGTGACCATCTTGGCGAACTCGGTGTACCACTTGGTCGGCTGGTCGGCCGGGCCGGAGATGATCAGCGGGGTCCGGGCCTCGTCGATGAGGATCGAGTCGACCTCGTCGACGATGGCGAAGTTGTGGCCGCGCTGGACGAGTTCGTCGGTCGACCACGCCATGTTGTCGCGCAGATAGTCGAAGCCGAACTCATTGTTGGTGCCATAGGTGATGTCCTTGGCG
>Ga0075158_10002778_pt1 | contig 12591 bp, 9 predicted proteins | sample JI91814BDNA_FD_70968 | JGI IMG/M metagenome (GOLD analysis project Ga0075158, IMG submission 70968) | Wastewater effluent complex algal communities from Wisconsin, to seasonally profile nutrient transformation and Carbon sequestration -... | ecosystem: Engineered > WWTP > Effluent > Algae... | reverse complement strand
GATGCGGCGAACTTGCTGTTGGTGTGCTCGACCAGTGCCACGAGCAGCGCTTCCTTGGTCCCGAAATAGTAATGCAGCGTCGCCACGTTGACCCCGGCCCCGGCGGCGATATCGCGCGTGCGCAGACCCTCCAGACCCTTGCGGCCGACCAGGGTGTAAGCAGCTTCCAGCAGGTCGTGGCGACGCCGATCACCGAGGTTCTCCGTGGTCGAACTTGCCTTGGGCCTGCCAGCTCTGCTCATCGAGTCGCCTACGCTACCGCGCGTTTTTTTTTTCAGCAAGCGCTTGACAGCGTCATGAGTCCGACGCCAGAATAATTAATCAACTGATTGATTAATTCAAGAGGTACGCATGAAAAAGCTGATTCAGAATAAGGTAATCGCGCTCGGAGTTGCGGCCTGGACGCTGGGGCTCAGGGCGCGGCGGGTGATCACGAGCCTCGGCTCGCCGCGGCTGCACGGCATCGACCACGTTACGATCCCGGTTCTCGATCTGGCTATCGCGCGTCGGTTCTACTGCGACGTCCTCGGCGCCGTCCACATGATGACCATTGACGATGCAGCCCTGCAGAGGTACGGGCGGCCGCCGGCTCCCGAACAAGGCAACGGTGTCCATCATGTCTCGGTGCTCTTGGGCGGACAGACGCGCGTGGACCTGTTCCTTCAAAACGAGGGCCAGGCCAAGGCAGAGCTCGGGCATCCACACTATGCGTTCAGGATTCCACCGTCAGAGATGCCGGCGTGGAAGAAGCGGCTGGAGTCGCTCGGGATACCGACCGAGGGGCCGCTCCAGCTCGGGCCACCGGGTCAGGCGTCGCTCTACTTCAACGATCCGAGCGGCAACCACCTCGAGGTGACGACGATGGGCTACACCGGCGACAGCGAGGTAGGCGCGCCGCGGCTGAGCCGACTCTCCTACACATACGTACCTTAAGCAGAGACTCATCGGGTCCACCCGCTGACCTCCTGTTCCGTTAGCGCAGGCTTGAGCAGCGGCAAAAGCGATGCGATGCTTTGCGGCATGAGCTTGCCGCCGTTCCACCTCGCGTTTCCTGTTACGGACCTGTATGCGACCCGGACTTTTTTCTGCGAACTGCTCGACTGTCGGTTAGGCCGCGAGAGCGAGGCATGGATCGACTTCGACTTCTTCGGCCACCAGATCACCGCGCACCGAGTCTCGCCGCACAACGGTGCTGCCACCATCGCGCCAGCCGGCGAAAACCCGGTCGACGGCAAACAGGTCCCCATCCCGCACTTCGGCGCGGTCCTGCCGTGGGACCAGTGGCATGCCATCGCCGACCGGCTCACCCGAGCCGGCGTCGTCTTCGTCATCGCTCCGCACATACGCTTCCCCGGCCAGGTCGGCGAGCAGGCGACGATGTTCTTCCGCGACCCCAGCGGCAACCCGATCGAGCTCAAGTCGTTCAAAGATCCGTCACGCCTCTTTGCGCGGTGACCGGGCGGCGCTTCGCTCTACTTCTTTCCGCTCGACGTGCTCCCCGAGCATGAGCGCTTCGCGGCGCGCGTCACGCCGGCCTCCCAGCCGGCCAACGCCGGCCTGCGCTTTAGCGGCACCGCCGCTGACCCGACTTCAGATGGCGCTGCGCGTTCGCATTTTGAGGGCTGGCTTGGACTGCGGATCACATCCATGTGAAGATCGCGGCTGACCAGGCCGTGACTGCAGCGGGTCTGCAGTGTACGATCCTACGCGTGCGTGAGAAGATCTTCATTGCCATGATCTTGGCACTGGCCGCCGCCCCGGCGACGTGGGCCGAGTCACCGACCGCACAGAATCCGCCGCTCGCTGGGGAAGACAAGGACTCGCGGACGATGAGCGCAGAGCTGTCCAGCGAGATCGAGTTGCGAATCGAGCGCGTGGTACCGATGAGCCGCTTCCACGGCGAGGCCCTGCTCGCTGCGGCCGATCCACGCTTCATCTTGGTGGCGCAGGTGCGCTGGGTGCAGAAGCCGGGGGTGCTCGCGCTCCATTCCCAGCGCGCCTTCGCCATCCACAGTCCGACGCAACTCGGGCTCAACGGCTGGCAGCGCGGCGACAGCATCTGCCTCCTTTTGACCAGGACGCGCAGCGGGGAACAGACTCAATGGCGGCTCAGCGCCCTCAAGCCTGACGCAGGCTGTCGCGGCGGCGGCTGAGTTCCTGCGCGCGCCGCGCCCGGCCGGGTAAGCGGGCAGTCCTCATACTTGCCGATGGTCAAACCCCCTGACCCCGTCGCGCATAGCGACAAAGCGACCCTTCCGCTCAACGTCCGCATCGAGTGCGGATGCCCCGAAAGAGAAATTCTCGACGAGTACCGTCGCACAGTGGTTGACATGTCCCCCATTGTAGTATGCTGCCGCTCGCAAGCACTTCGCCTCTTTGCAGTCAGAAAGGATTGCAGCGATGCGAAGACGAAATCCGGCCCGAGTTCTCGGGCCTTACCAGGAGAGAGGCAGATGGAGACTCATCGTCGTGGAGGACGGCGGGCGGCGCTCGGTGTTCTTTCCCACTCAGGGGGAAGCCCTGAAGTTCAAGGCGGGCACCGAGCGGGAGATCGAACTGCCGCCCTCGCGGAGAATCACGGACTTGCTCGCTGAGTGGCGAGCCCAGAGGCACCGCGAAGGGCAGTGCAAGGCCAAGAGCATCGATAACCAGATCGGTCGCTTACAAGGCTTCTTCGCCTCGGTGTTCGAGGAGGACATTGCCGCGTTGACGCCCCGGCGGGCTGCGGCTCTGTACCAGGAGGCGAGGGAGAAAATCTCGCCTCGGACCGGTAGGCCGCTGGCGGCGGCTTCGCATCGCCTCGACCTGCAACTGGCACAGTGCTTCTACGGCTGGGCCATGCGTCAGGGGTATGTGGGCGCGACTCCATTCCGAGACGTGCGGCCGGTAGGCAAGGTCAAGGCGGGCAAGCCGCAGCTGCGGATCGAGGAGGCGCGTCGGTTCACCAGCGCAGCCTTGAGCCTCTTCGAGGAGACCGAGCGCCCGCTGGCAATCGGCGCGCTGCTGGCTCTGACGATGGGCCTGCGCACGAGCGAAGTGCTGGACCGGGTAGTGCGCGACGTGGACGATGGAGCCCGGTACCTGTGGATCGATGCGGGCAAGACGGCGCATGCGCGGCGGCATCTAGAAGTGCCGGAAATGATGCAGCCCTACTTGCTGCGGCTGACGCAGGGTAAGAGGGAAGAAGACTGGCTATTTGCGGGCCGAAAAGATGGACGGCCGGCTGTGCGGCAGACGATGCTGGACACGGTGAAGCTCTTGTGTCAGCGAGCGGGCGTGCCAATGGTGTGTACCCACTCGCTGCGTGGCCTGTGGGCAACGCTGGCCGTACAGTCAGGAGCTGCTTCGCACGTGGTGGCCGCCAACTTGGGGCATCACTCGTTCAAGGTGACGGAGCGGCACTATGCGCAGAGCTCGGCCGTGGAGAACGCGGCCACGGCGAGAGTGTTGGGGAGGCTTGGCAGTGAGAGGGTAGGGCGGCCAAGCGCGCGGGAGCGGCTGGAGCAGCTCGACGAAGACGAGCTTGCGCGCCTGATGGAGCTTCTGTCAGAATCGAAGAAGGGCGGCAGCCCTGCGAACTAGATTCTGAATCGTTCCGCAACCGTTCCCACGGGGTGTTTGAAAACACTGTCAGCGACGGTAGATAGATGAGCTGACATTCTTGCCGATGATGACGGCTCCGTATTCTCGTTGAAGATTGGCCAGGCTTCAGCCTGACGGAACGCTCGCGGAACGATGTCGGGTGCGCTCGCGCTGCGACCTGCGCGCCGAGAGCAAGTTTAAAGCGGCAAGCAGCGCAGCAAGCCCAGTTGCAATCTGAGCTTACCAGCGCTCCGGAAACAGCGCTAGCACCGAGAGAGAGCCTGCCTTGCCGCGGCATGGTCCGCAGCTTGCAGTCCTCCGCTTATGCTCAAGGGCTCCCCCGAACCGTCCAGTGCACCCTCTGCTGCCGAGCACGACTCGCCGCTTCCGGCGCGCAAGGTCTTGCGTGCGCAGCTTAATGCGTGCTTCCCGCATGACAGTGACCTCGATGCCTTCTCATTAGACTGGTTCCCGGAAATCTACCGGCAGTTCGCCCGCGGCATGACGCGCACCGAGAAGCTCAACCTGCTGCTTGGCCTCGGGCAGCCGCTCGAAGATGTGGCCAAGGCGCTCGCCACCGAGTGGGCGCTGCGAACCCAGCCAACCGTCTTGACTCCGCCCGCGGCCACGGTCGTCAGCGCGCCCCGTCCGCGCCGCGGTCAGCAAGAGCAGGAGATCATCATCGAGGACGATTTCCACGCCCTCAGTCCGGACAAGCTCGCGGGCTGGATGCGCACCATCCAGCGCCTGGTGGGACAGGAGCTCACGGTGGTCCTGCGGAACTGCCGCGCCGGCAGCGTCATCCTGACCTTGCGCGGCGACTGGCGCGCCCTGCGGACCTTGAAGAACGAGTTTGCCGCCGGCCGGCTGCGCACCCTCAACGGCTACCGGGTGCGCGACGTACGCTGGCTGGACCGGCCGCGGCGCCGCTCGGTACTGGTGTCCCTCACTCAATCAGTGCGCGTCCGTCAGCTCTACTTATACCTGGCCGTTGGCCGCCTGCAGCTCGGTCTGCGCCGGCTCTCGGCGCGCGTCCGTATTCCCCGCTGGGCCATCGTCCTGGGTCTGTTCTTCCTGTTTAGCGGCGCCGCCTGGGCAACACAAAAAGTCGCGCGCGCGATCGCCCACCATATTGGCGCGCTCGCGCCCGCAGTCCACTCGGAGCAGCCCAAGCCGAGTCCCAAGATGCGGGGGCCCCGCAGGCACCACGGCTCACCGCGGCGTGGCCCCGAGAAGTCTGCCGCTGCGAGCGCCGAAGACACCGTTGCAGAGGCGACTCCAGAGCCCGGTGTGGAGCCAGCTCCAGAGTCAACTCCGGAGTCATTTACTGAGTCATTTACAGAGTCAGCTGCGGAGTCAGCTGCGGCAGCAGCTCCAGAGACCGGCGCAGAGCGCAGTGCGGCGGACGACTCAGCTCCAGCGCGGGCACCTGCGAGTCACCCCGAGCTGCTGCAGCCTTCCGCCCGGGCCCGGTCGGCTCCCCTCCCGGTCGCCGAAGCGGTTGTCGAAGTCGCCGCTGCCGCCCACCCCGACGCCGATATGACGCTGAGCGACGCCCAGGACGCGTTCGTAAACGGTGACTTCAGGGAGGCGATATCCCTGGCCAGAACCGTGCATCTCATAAATCCCACGCGGGCCTGGCGCATCATCGGGGCGGCGGCGTGCAACCTCAAGGAAGCCAAGCTCGCAAGTGAAGCGTTCAGGCACCTGGACTCGGCGAGCCGGCAGTATCTCATCTACACCTGCCAGCGTCAGGGACTCAGGAACACCAGCGGCAGCAAGTTCAGGCTCAGTGAGCCGTAGCCAAGGGGCCGGGTTCTGCCCAAGAGCCACAGGCGCAGGGCGCAGGGCGCAGGGCGCTGGCGCTATTCCGCCGGAGGTTGGAGTTGCTGACATGGGCGGGGCTGTCGTTGCAGGTAGGCCGCCGTGCCGGCCCGGCGGCGGTCGGCCGGGCGGTCTCCCGTCGGGTCCCTGAGGGCTCTGGCGCGCCCGAGCTGCCGATCGGCTCTTTTGTTTCTCTCGGCGTCGCCCTATAATGACTAGTGGAGAACCAGGCTATCGGGGGCTTGTCAATGGAGGGCAGCCAGCTCGGCGACTACCAGATCGTGCGGCTGATCGGCCGCGGCGGGATGGGTGCCGTCTATGAAGCCCACAACCCCACCATCAAGCGCCGGGTCGCCATCAAGCAGCTGCTGCCGGAGTTTACCAAGCGCGACGACGTGGTCCGCCGCTTCCACAACGAGGCCGTCGCGGTCAACGCGATCAACCACCCGGGCGTCGTCCAGGTCTCCGAGGTCGGCAAGGCGCCCGACGGCAGCCTGTACCTGGTCATGGAGTTTCTGGAGGGCGAGACGCTGGCGGATCGGCTCCTGCGCAGCGGCAACAAGCTGACCGAAGAGGTAGCGGTTACCATAAGCTGGCAGCTCGCGGGGGTCCTGGCGGCGGCGCACACCAAGTCCATCGTCCATCGGGACATCAAGCCCGGGAACATCATGCTGGTGCCGGACATGGCCGGGCCCGATGGGGAGCGGGTCAAGCTGCTCGACTTCGGTATCGCCAAGCTCGGCGTCGAGCACGACCCGAGCCCCGATGGCCGGACGCGCACCGGCCAGATCTTCGGCACCACCGCATACATGTCGCCTGAGCAGTTCATGAACGGGAAGCCGGTGGACGGGCAGAGCGATGTGTACTCGCTGGGCGCGATGATGTATCGGATGCTGGCCGGGAGGCTGCCGTTCGTCTCGGAGCAGGGCGAGATGGCCCTGGCGGCGATGCACATGTTCGAGCTGCCGCAGCCGCTCCGCGAGCTGGCGCCCTGGGTCTCGCCCTGGCTCGGCGAGCTGGTCGATCAGATGCTGCGCAAGGACGCCGGCCGGCGGCCGACGATGGCCCAGGTGGCGGCGCAGCTCCAGGAGCACCTGCCGTTCCGGGCCCCCTCGCGCAGCAGCATTCCGCAGCCGAGCAGCAGCGGCAGCGTCCCCACGGTGGCACCCAGCGCGAGTGGGCCCCACACCGCCGCCGATACCCAGCTGCCGTTTCTGGCCCTCCCGCGCCCGGTCGCCTCGGCGGTCAGCGCGGGCCGGCTGTCGGCGCCGCCCCTCATGCCGCCCGTCGGGCCGGGGGCCGATGACAGCCAGCTGCCATCGCTCAACGTCAGCGGCCAGCTGGCCGGGTCGTCCCTGGGGGGACTGCTGCGCCGACCGCTGCTTGTCGCGGTCAGCTTCGGTCTGCTCGGCGCCGGCATCGGGGGGGCCTTCGTGCTGCGCGCCCTGCGCCCGGTCGCGGCGGCGGACCAGCCGGTCACCGCGCCGAGCGCGTCGGTCAGCACGCTCTCCGCGGCCGCGCCTCCCCCCGCGGCGGCGCCTGCGCCGAGCGCCGCCCCGCCCGCGGCGCCGGCGGCCTCGCGCAAGCCTTCATCATCGGCTGGCCCGTCAGCCGGCCCGTCGCGTGAGCCCCGCAGCCACAAGCCGGCTCCCCGCGTCCGCTCCAGCAAGCGGAAGGATTGGAAGAAAGATGGGACTCCCCCAAGCGCGGCCACGCCGCACCCGACCCTCCTTGATGATTAGGGGAGCGCTGGTCACTTCGCTGCTGCTGGTGGCCGGGGTGGGGCATGCGAGCGCGCCGGATCGCTGCCAGGCGAACCGGGCGTGTCAGAAGCTGAGCGAGCAGGCGACGCAGCTCGCCGCGCAGCGGCGGTACGAGGAGGCCCTGGCGGTCTATCAGCAGGCCTATGAAGGCGTGCGCGAGCCGCTGCTGCTGATAAATATCGGGCGCTGCTACTATCGTCTCGGGCAGGCGCGCAAGGCGCTCGAGTTCTATGAAGAGTACAAAAAGGCCGTACCGAGCCGCGACCCCGAGGTCGAGGCCCGGCTCGGGCAGTGGCAGACGGAGGCGCGGCAGGCGGTCCTCGCCGATGGCGGTGGCGTCCCCGGCCCCAAGGCTGCGCCGCCCGAGCTGGAGCCGCCGCCGGCCACCCGCAGCGAGCCGGCGCCGCCCCCCGCGCCAGCGGAGGCGCTCCATCGACTGCCGCGCCCGGGCTGGCGCGTGGGGCTCGGCAGCGCGGCCCTGGGGCTCGGCGGGATCTTCATCGGCCTTGGCGGCGGAGCGCTCAGCGCCGATGGAAAGTGCGCCACTCCGAGCACCTCGTCTCCCGGGCTGTGCGCGGCCGAGGTCGGGGCGGACAGTATGCGGTCGGCGCTCCTCATCGATGGGAAGACTCCGGGAGCCGCCCTGCTCGCCACGGGCGGAGTGCTGATTGTCGGCGGCATCCTGCTCATCGCTCCGCCGGGCCGGCGCGCAAATTAGGAATGACGATTCATGCGAACTAAAGTGGCCTTGGTCGTATTGTTCTGCGGCTGCCAGCTCCTGCCGCAGTACCGCGTGCTGTGCACCGAGAGCGACCGCTGCGAGCCGGCCGGACCCGGGGGGACCGACGGCGGTGCCGGGACGGACCTCGGCTCTTCTTCGGTCGTCACGGCTCCCTTTGTCCTCGGGCAGCCGGACGCGCAGACCAACTGGGTGCAGCGCGGCCTGGCCTCCCCGACCGGAGTCCTGATTGTCGGCAACCGGCTGCTGGTCGCCGACCAGCAGAACTCCCGCCTGCTCATCTGGAACACCTTCCCGACGCAGGCCAATCAGCCCGCCGATCTGGTGCTGGGGCAGGAGCAGCTCAGCACGATCAGCAACAGCTCGTTTGCCCCCGCGCTAAGGGCCCTGCCGCAGGCCACGCGCCTGGCCAGCGACGGCACGCGGCTGGTCGTCGCCTGCGATGGGACCGCCAGCCAGGTCTATAACCGCCTGGTGTTCTTCAACACGCTGCCGGCCGCGAGCTACGCGCCCTCCGACTTCACCATCTCCAGCGAGCCCCTTCCCGGAGCGGCCTCCGCGAGCGCGTTCAGCGGCGGCAGTCCGCTGCTGCTGGCCGGCCGGCTGTACCTAGGCGACCGCGGCTTCAACCGCGTCCTCCTATGGAACCCGGCGCCGAGCGCGCCCACCGCCGCCAATCTGGCGCTCGGTCAGGCCAGCCTGACCGGCGGCAGTCCCAACAGCGGCGGACTCGGCGCCGGCTCGCTCAGCGGCCCCGAGGGCTCCCCGGCCAGCGACGGCACGGCCCTGTATGTCCCGGACACCGGCAACCATCGAGTCCTTTACTGGACGACCGCGCCGGTGACCAACACTCCGGCCAACCTGGTGCTCGGGCAGACCAACTCCACCTCCAACACCGCCAACCGCGGCGGCGCGCCTACGCTCGCGACCCTGAGCGGTCCGACCGGAGTCTCGGCGAGCGGCACCCGGCTCGCGGTGGCCGACCGCAGCAATCACCGCGTGCTGTTGTGGAACCAGACTCCGACCGCCACCGGCCAGGCCGCGAATCTGGTCCTCGGGCAAGCGAGCGCCAGCGCCAACACCGCCAACGCCGGCGGCGTGTCGGCCGCCACCATGAGCAGCCCGACCTCGGTGGCCACCGACGGAACTCGCCTGGCCGCGGCCGACACCGGCAATAACCGCGTGCTCCTCTACCAGAGCTGGCCGACCGCCACCGGTCAGCCCGCGGACCTCATCCTCGGGCAGTCCGCGCCGACCACGAACTTTGCCCGCGGCGCCCTCGCCAGCGCGACCCGCTACCGCTCCCCGACCACCGTCGCGCGCGCCGGCAACCGCCTCCTCGTCGTGGATCGCGACGCCCATCGGGTGCTCATCTGGCCCGCCCTGCCCAGGAGCGAAAGTGAGCAGCCCGCGGTCGTGGTGGGGCAGGCCGACTTTGTCAGCGCGACCGCCGATAGCGGCGGCAGCGTCTCGGCCTACGGCTTTGACAATCCCCACGGCGTCGCCTCGGACGGAACGCTGCTGGCGGTCTCGGATGTGTTCAATCATCGCGTGCTGATCTGGAAGAGCCTCCCGACTCAGAACCGTCAGCCGGCCGATCTGGTCCTGGGTCAGGCCACGCTCGGCAGCGGCGCGATAAACTCCGGCGGGCCGACCAGCGGACTGCACGGACCGAGCGCGGTCTGGGTCGCCGGCGGCCGCCTGTATGTCGCCGATACCGACAACAACCGGGTGCTCATCTGGAAGAACCTGACGACGCTGGTGAGCGGTCAGCAGGCCGACATCGTGCTGGGACAGGCCGACTTCACCAGCATCGGTCAGAACCGCAACCCCGTGCCCGGAGCGGCCCAGCCGGCGGCGAACACCCTGAGCGGGCCCTTCGGAGTGTACGCCGACGCCTCGCACATCTACGTGAGCGATACCTACAATAGCCGCGTCCTCATCTGGAACACCCTCGATCCGGCAAATGGCCAGGCGGCCGATGTCGTCCTGGGACAGCCGAGCTTTGTCGTGTCCGGAGCCTCACCCACCGCGAACAACTCGGCGATTAACGATCCGATGGGACTGTTCGCCTATAATGGCCAGCTGTACGTAACGGACCGCCAGCTTCACCGCGTCGCGGTCTGGACGCGCCTCCCGACCCAGCTGAACGCCCCGATCGACGCCGTCCTCGGCCAGGGCGACGTGAACAGCGGCGCGCCGAACAGCGGCGGACTGACCGCAAGCCGGCTCCAGGCGCCCTCGAACATCCTGGCCACCGAGGTCGGCATCTACATCGCCGACACCGGCAACGGCCGCATCGTCGTGCTGCCGCCGCGCTAAGCTGCGCCGGCGTAGGCCCCAGCAATCGTGATCCTAAGAGGCTGCGGGCCTGCTATAGTACCAGCCCATATGGCGAGCCAGACCCGGCCTGACAAGGAGGAGACCTGCGAGGACTCCCTGCGCGCCGCGGGCAGCCCGGCCGTGCGGCGGGAACCGTACCTGTTCTTGCTACTGCACTGCGATCACCCAAGCCGCGCGTCGTGGCGCTACGGCCTGGCCGGGATCGACAAGGTGCGCCTGGGCCGCGGCGAGACGACCGAAGCCCACATCGAGAGGGCCGGACAGAGCCGCAACATCAACGTCGCGATTGCCGATCGCCATGTCTCCTCCCGGCACGCCCAGCTCGAGCGCGCCGGCCAGAGCTTTGTGGTCTTTGATGCCGGCTCGCGCAACGGGACCTGGGTAAATGGCAAACCGGCAGAAGGCCGGACGATCCTTGCGGACGGGGATTTCATCGGCATTGGCCACACCCTGCTGCGCTTCCGTTCTTCCTTGCGCACGACCGAGCAGACAGAGACCCTGCAGTCCCTGGCCGCCGGTTCGGTCGAGCCCGGCCTGAGCACGCTGCTGCCCGGCCTGGCGCAGGCCTTCCGCGATCTCGGGCGGATCGCGGCGGGCGAGGGCGCGGTCCTGATTCGGGGTGAGACCGGCAGCGGCAAGGACCTGATTGCGCAGGCGATCCATCGGCGCTCGCCGCGCCGCGACCGGCCGCTGGTCGCCGTCAACTGCGCCGCTTTTCAGGAGAGCCTGCTCCAGAGCGAGCTGTTCGGGCACGAAAAAGGCGCCTTCACGGGCGCCATGACGGACAAGCTCGGGCTGGTGCGCAGCGCCGCCTCCGGGACGCTCTTCCTCGACGAGGTCGGTGACCTGCCGCCGCCGGCCCAGGCGGCGCTGCTGCGGACGCTGCAGACCAAGACGGTCAGGCCGCTCGGCAGCACCCGGGACTTCCCGGTCGACTTCCGCCTGCTCTCTGCCACCCACCGCGATCTCCAGGATATGATCGCCAAGGAGCGGTTCCGTTCCGATCTGTACGCGCGGCTGAACGCCTTCGAGATGGTCATGCCCCCGCTGCGCAAGCGGCGTGAGGATCTGGGGATCATCATCTCCCACATCCTGCAGAAGCAAGGCCGGGCGAACGTACTCACCAAGGAGGCGGCGTCGATCTTGTTCCAGGATGACTGGCCCCTGAACATCCGCGAGCTGGAGCAGTGTCTGGTCTCTGCCTGCGCGCTGGCCGGCCAGGGACCGATCGAGCCGATGCACCTGGGCAAGCGCGCCCCGAGCGACGAGGAGTCGACCGCGCCCTCGGCGCCCCCGGCGGAGGCAGCCGTCGCGAGCTCCCAGCCGCTCGGCGAGCAGGCGCTTTACGCGCAGCTCATCGCGCAGCTCAAGGAAGCGGAAGGAAACGTCGCCGCCGTCGGTCGCAGCCTGGGCAAGAAGCCGCCGCAGATCTTCCGCTGGCTCAAGCGCTTCGGCATCGATCCGGATGAGTTCCGCCCCAAGCTGCGGCGCGGGCCCTGAGCCCCGCTGGGCCTTGTCGCGCCGAGCCGCCTCGCCCGCGAGCGCCGCCAGAGCTGGAGCGGACCGCGCGCCTCAGTGCTCGCAGAGGCTCACCGCGCGGACGTTGAGCGACTGCTTGTGGCGCCGGCGCTCGTCCATGAGCTCAAGGCGGATCGCCAGGGCCTCCTCGCGAGGGATGACCCCTTGCTGCGGCGCCACCTCCCGCGTCGATGGGATGGTGACGTTGGGATCGACAAGCCAGAACACGATGACGCGCCGCCGCGCCTCGGTCGCTCCCGCGGCCACCGACAGCTTGCTCAGCATGTGGATGTGCGAGTTCGGGAAGACGATGAGCCGGCCCGCCGGCGTCGCCACGCTCCCGAGCGGAATCGTCCCCTCGTCGACGAGCTGCTCCACCGGGGCGGGCCGGCACTGGTCGATGTTCCAGAACAGGCGCCCGGCCTCTTCCACGGTATACGCCCGCTTGAAGCGGAGCAGGCCTCCCGCGAGCGCATCGTCGCGGTCGAGGATGTAGACGCAGGTCGCGACGATGTGCTCGTGGCTCATTCCCTCGACGTGCCAGACGCCCTCGTGGGACTCACCGGCAGCCAGCTTGTACTCGACGATCTTCGGGATGACCAGGAGCTCGCGGCCGCGCAGGGAGGTCGGCGGAGCCGGGTGCTGCGCCGCGCTGTCGCCCTCGGGGAGCTCGCCCTCGTGCTCGATGTCCTCGCAGTCGTCGCGCCAGAACCGGGTGCTCTCGACGTAGCCGACGACGCTCTCCAGCAGGGGCAGCGCCGTCGCGAACAGGGCGGCCAGGTCGTCGTAGGCGGCGGCGTGCCGGGTCCGGTCGAGGTTGTT
>Ga0075158_10002777_pt1 | contig 12595 bp, 12 predicted proteins | sample JI91814BDNA_FD_70968 | JGI IMG/M metagenome (GOLD analysis project Ga0075158, IMG submission 70968) | Wastewater effluent complex algal communities from Wisconsin, to seasonally profile nutrient transformation and Carbon sequestration -... | ecosystem: Engineered > WWTP > Effluent > Algae... | reverse complement strand
GTGCGCAGCCGGTGCAGCGCGGCGCCGATCGACCAGGCCCAGAACGCCACCGCCATCAGCAGCATGCCGGCGAGCATCACGCGCGCCATGCTCGGTGCCTGGGTCAGGCTGACGCTGGCGCCCTGGTGCAGCGTGTTCCACCAGCGCACGGAAAAGTAGATCACCGGCACGTTCACCGCGCCGACGATGGCCAGCACGGCGCCGAGCCGGTCGCCCACGCGCGGATCGTCGTGCGCGGCTTGCAGCGCCATGAAGCCCAGGTACAGGAACAGAAGCAGCAGCTCGGACGTGAGGCGCGCGTCCCATACCCACCACGTGCCCCAGGTCGGCTTGCCCCACAGGGCGCCGGTCCACAGCGCCAGCAGCGTCATCAGCGCGCCGGTGGGCGCCAGCGCGCGCGCCATCATCGACGACAGCCGGGTGTTGAACACCAGCCCCACGGCGGCCCAGAACGCCATGGCCAGGTAGATGATCATCGACATCCATGCCGCCGGCACGTGCACGAAGATGATCCGGTAGGCGTCGCCCTGCTGCGCGTCCGTCGGCGCGACGAGCAGGCCGACCACGAGGCCGGCCACGGCGGCCACCGCGGCGATGGCCCAGCACCAGGGCAGCATGCGGCCGGCCAGCACGTAGAAGGTGGACGGCGACGCGTAGTGCGTCCAGCGGCGCTGCATCGCCGTGCGCGGCAGTGCGGTCGGCAGGCTCACCGCGGGGCTCCCGCCACGGCATCGCCGCCGCGGAACAGCGCGCGCTGCACGAAGGCCGCCAGCGCGTCCACCTCGTCGGGCGACAGCACGTGCTGCCACGCCGGCATCGACGTGCCGGGCAGTCCTTCCAGGATCACCTGGCGCAGGCGCGGCGCGGGCAGGGTGACGGCGCTGTAGGCGGTGAGGTCGCGCGCCTTGGGTTCCATGAACTGGCCGATCCAGTTCTTGCCGGTGCCGTCGCCGCCGTGGCAGAACGCGCAGTTGGCCTGGAACAGCGCGGCGCCGCGGCGCTCGCGCGGGCCCAGCCCGTCCAGCGGCGGCGGCACCTCGTGCTTTGCGTAGACGCTGGCGCTGGACACCGCGTCCACCGGCGGCGTGTTGGGTTGCCCTGGCACAAAGCCCATGCGCGGGTACGACACCGGCCGCGAGCTCCACGCCGGCCCTTCGTCGGCCACGCGCGCGCGGTCGTGGCACGACACGCAGGTGGCCAGGAACAGGCGCCGGCCGGCGCGCTGGGCCGCGTCGAGCGATTCGTCGGGCGCGTCGAGTGCGATCTCGCCGCGCGCGAAGGGGAACGCCGGCGCATGCCGGTCGTGGTCGGGCCAGCCGTTGGCGGCCGTGTGATAGCGCGTGTTGGGCGCCCGCTCGCGCACGAACTCGCGCTCGACGAAGGCCGCCACCGCGGCGATCTCGCGCGTGTCGAGCACGCCGGCGAACGCGGCCATCGCGGTGCCGGGGCGGCCGTCGCGCACCGCGCGCTCGATGCGTTGGCGCGGCCACTGCGCGGCGTCGGCCCCGGCGAACACCGCAGGCGCGGGTTGCAGGTAGGTGGCCGCGAGCGTCTTCGCGTCGCCCGAGTAGCCGTGGCAGTAGTAGCAGCGGAAGTTGTAGATGCGCCGGCCCGCCTCGTGCGCGGCGTCCGCGGTGCCGGCCGGCGGCGCAGCGCCCGCCGCGAGCGCGGGCGGCGCCATCAGGTCCCAGCCCACGCCGTACAGCGCGCCGGCGAGCAGCAGGCCTGCGACGGTGTGGCGCCAGGAGCCCATCGCGCGCGAGGCGTCAGCGCGCCGGCGCGGCTGCCGCCGTGCCGCCGTCGCGGATGAAGGTCTGGAACACGTACTCGGCCACGTCGGCCATCTGCTGCGGCGTGGCGACCTGCTTCCACGCCGGCATCTCGCTCATCAGGCGGCCTTCGGCGATGCCCGCGTACAGCGCCACGCGGTTGAGCCGCGCGCGCGAGGTCGCATCGACGAAGTTGCGCGGCTTGGGGTTGATGAAGTAGGCGCGCGGCCCCGCGCCGTCGCCGCGCGTGCCGTGGCAGGTGGCGCAGTTGGCGGTGTAAAAGGCACCTCCGCGCTTGGGATCGCCCTTCAGACCGTTGGGGAGCCCGGCCGTCATGTCGACCGGCGTGGAGGTGGAAGCGGCGGCGGACGCGGCGGCGGCGGGGCGCGAGCCGGGCGCCGCGTCGGCTTCGCGCCCGCCGTGGGCGCGCGTGCCCGAGATCGCGCCGGGCCCGGCGGCGTCGGCGCGACCCAGCACGAAGCGCGTGTGCACGTAGTCGGCCAGTCGGTCGATGTCGGTCTGCGACAGCTGCGTCTTCCAGCCCACCATCGCCGTGCCCGGCCGGCCGTGCGTGATGGCCAGTGCGATGCGCTCGCGCGACAGCTCGCGCCGCGAGGCCTCGCTCGTGAAGTCGCGCGGCAGCGTGGACAGCGCGCCGGTGGCGCGGCTGCGGCCGTCGCCCTTGTCGCCGTGGCATACCGAGCAGTAGTTGTGATACAGCGCGGCCGGGTCGGGCGCCGCCGCCGTGCCCGGCAGCGCGACGCAGGCCAGGCAGGCCAGCAGCGCAGCGCGGATCCAGCGCGCGGCACGGCCGGTGCGGGACATCAGGGCGGTGGGCATCGTGCGTGGGCGTGGCGTGTCGATGCCCTCGTGCTGCAACTTCCTTGCCATCGGCCGATGCGCCGGCTTGATCCGCCTCAATCGGGGTGGCACGTCGATTGCAGCCACGCCCTGCAGTGACCCGCATCGAGATCCCCTTTCAACGACTCCACCCAGGAACCCACGCCATGCGCTTTCCATTTGCGAGACTCGCCGTTCTCGGTTTCGGCATTGCCGCCGCCTTCACCACCGCGTCGGCCGCCGACGGCAAGGCCGTCTACGACAAGACCTGCGTGGCCTGCCACGCCAGCGGCGTGGCCAACGCGCCCAAGTTCGGCGACAAGGCGGCCTGGGCGCCGCGCGCGGCCACCGGCCGCGACGCGCTCGTCGCTTCCGTCGTCAAGGGCAAGGGCGCGATGCCGCCCAAGGCCGGCGCGTCGGATCTGAAGGACGACGACATCAAGGCCGCCGTCGACTACATGCTCGCGGCCGCGAAGTAGGCACGGGACCGCGCCCATGCCGCGCGTGCCGGCTCCGTCCATCGCGGCTGACCCGCGCCGCGGGCGCGCCCGCGCGGCACTGGCCGGGGCCGCGCTGGCCCTGCTGTCGGCCTGCGCCGCGCCGCCGCCGGTGCGCGACGCCGCGCCGCCGCGCGAGCTGGTGTTTCCCGCGCCGCCCGACGAGCCGCGCTTCGTCTACGAGCGCACCGTGCGCACGAGCACCGACCTGCTGCCGGTCACCAGCGAGGGCGAGCTGCGGCGCCTGGTGACGGGCGAGGACGCGCGCGGCGAGCCGCTGGCCAAGCCCTATGCGATCGCGGCCACGCGCGGGCGCGTCTACGTGTCGGACACGGTCACGCGCTACGTGCGGCTGTTCGACGTGCCGCGCGGCCAGTACCACCGCGTGGGCGACGAGGAGGGCCCGGGCCAGCTCGTCAAGCCGATCGGCCTGGACGTGGACGCCGCGGGCAACCTGTACGTGGCCGACATCGGCCTGCAGGCCGTGCTGGTGTACGGGCCGGACCGCAGGTTCCTGCGCCGCATCGGCGGCGACAAGTGGTTCTCGCGCCTGACCAGCGTCACGGTGGACCCCGCCGGCACGCGCGTCTACGCGGTGGACATCGGCGGCGTCAGCTCCGAGCGCCACGTGGTGCGCGTGTTCGACGCGCGCAGCGGCGATCACCTGATGGACATCGGGCGCCGCGGCAGCGGCCCGGGCGAGTTCAACCTGCCGCGCGACCTGGCCATCGGCACGCAGGGGCGCCTGTACGTGGTGGACGGCGGCAACTTCCGCGTCGTCGTGTTCGACCGCGACGGGCGCTACCTGTTCAGCTTCGGCAGCGTGGGCAAGCAGTACGGCCAGTTCGCGCGGCCGAAGGAAGTGGCGATCGACCGCGACGGCAATGTCTACGTCGTCGACAGCGCCTTCGGCAACTTCCAGATCTTCAGCCCCGAGGGCGAGCTGCTGATGTTCGTCGGCGACCGGTCCGAGCGCGACGGCCCGGCCAAGTACATGCTGCCGTCGGGCATCGCGGTGGACGAGGACGGCCGCGTCTTCATGGTCGACCAGTGGTTCCGCAAGATCGACGTGTACCGCCCGGTCGGTCTGCGCGCCGACGCGGGCTTCCTCGGCCGTCGCGAGGCGGCAGCGCGCTGAGAGGCCTCGGGCGCGGCGCCCGCGCGGCGCCCGCGCATTCCCGCTGCCGGGAACGGCGCTTCCAAGTTGCGGGACGCCGGGCGCGTCGCGACCGGTCCGCACGGGGCGTGCGCACGGGGTGGAAGGGCATCGAGGCCGTCCCCGCTCAATGGCACGGTTTCTGCAGCCTGCAGGCTGTCAGGCGGTGCATTGGGGAGTGCAAGGCATGACGACTGTGCAACCCAACTGGAGAGGACGACATGAGAATGGCACTGCTGTTCGGTCGCGTGAGGTGGGGGGCCGTGTCCGCTGGATGGATGGCGGCCATGCTCCTCGCACTCAGCGGCCCGGTGTCCGCGCAAGGCATCGCCGACACGCGACACAACCTCGGCTCGGGCGCAGGCCCTGCCGGACGCAACTCGACCACCAACACGGCCGAGATCTGCGTGTTCTGCCACACGCCGCACGGTGGCGCCACCACCGCCCCCGTGCCCTTGTGGAACAAGCGCCTCGGCGCGGCCGGCACGCCCTCGGGCGGCGGTTCGTACACCACCTACGACACGCTCAACCTGCCGTCGCTCGACGGCACGGTGGCGCCGGTGGGTTCGGTCTCGATGGCCTGCCTGTCGTGCCATGACGGCACCCAGGCGATGGACAACGTGATCAACGCGCCGGGCTCGGGAGGGGTGATCGCCGACGGCGGCGGCGTCGACGGACGGGCCTATGCCTGGACCGGGCCGACCGTGGACACGGCCACCGGCCGCATGACCAACGGCGGCGACCGCATCTCGATGCTCGGCACCGACCTGTCCAACGACCATCCGATCGGCATCCAGTACTGCGGCGGCGGTCTGTCGGGTTCCGGCACCACGATGTCGGGCACCTGCGTGGACAGCGACTTCAACCTGCCGCAGACGCAGGTGGTCAACGGCAACCAGGTGTTCTGGATCGAGACCGGCGGCAGCGGCAAGCAGCGCACCGACCTGCCGCTGTACCAGCGCACCACCGGCGGCCTCGGCCCCCTGGTGGAGTGCGCCAGCTGCCACGACCCGCACGTCTCGTCGGGCCAGGCCGGACCGCCCACGACCGGGCGCGTCTCCGGTGACACCTTCCTGCGCATCTCCAACGCCGAGAGCGCGGTGTGCCGCTCCTGCCACGTCAAGTGACGTCGCGGATCCAAGCCCGCCGCAGAGCGGGCCCTTGAAACGGCCGCAGGCCGCCGCCGCCCGGCGTGCGGCGGCCTGCCCCACCAGACACCAGGGACGAGAAGACACATGGCTGCGAACCCGGTACCACTGACGCAACGTGCCTGCGCACGCTGGCGCTGGGCCTGCGCATCGCTGGCGCTGGCCGCCTGCGCCGCGGCCGGCGCACAGACTGCGGCGCCCGCCTCCAGGGCGGACGCCAGGACCGACACCAAGGCCAGGGCCGACACCAAGGCCGACGCCGTGTTCGCCCGCGTCGGCGACACCGTCGTCAGCGTCGGCGACTACCAGCGCGCACTGGCCGTGGCCGTGCGCAACAAGTACTACCACGCCAAGCCGCCCGAAGGCGAGATGGCGCGCTTCCAGCGCCAGGTGGGCGACGAGGTCGTCAACCGCGTGCTGCTCGTGGCCGAGGCGAAGCGTCGCGGCCTCAAGCCCGACGCCGCACGCATCCAGGCCACCGTGGCCGGCTACGAGGCGCAATACAAGGCCAGCCCGAACTGGCAGGCCAACCGCGAGAAGATGCTTGCCGCCGTCGTGCCGCAGCTCGAGCGCGAGAGCCTGCTCGAACAGCTCACGCGCACCGTGCGCGACGTGGGCGACCCCGACGCCGCCGCGCTGCGCGCCTACTACGACCAGCACAAGCCGCTGTTCGTCGAGCCCGAGCAGGTCAAGCTGTCGGTGATCCTGCTGCGGGTGGACCCGAGCTCGCCGGCCACGCAGTGGAAGAGCGCCGAGGAGGAGGCGGCACGGCTGCACGCGCGCCTGAAGGGCGGCGCCGACTTCGCCGAGCTGGCGCGACTGCACTCCGGCGACCGCTCCGCGCCGCGCGGGGGCCAGATGGAATACACCCACGGCGGCATGCTGCCCGAGACGGTGCAGAAGGTCGTCGAGGGCCTGGCCGTCGGCGCGCTCGCCGAGCCCGCGCGGCTGCTCGAGGGCGTGGCGATATTGCGCCTGGACGGTCGCAAGCCGGCGCAGCAGCGGGCCTTCGACGACGTGCGCACGCGCGCGGCCGAACTGTGGCGCCGCGACGAGGCCGACGCGCGCTGGCAGCGCATGCTGGCCGACCTGCGCCGTGCCACGCCGGTGCGCATCGACGAAAGCCACTATGCGCCGCTTCGCGCCGCGGGCGACAAACCCAGCGCGAGCTGAGGCCGGCGGCGCGAGACGTCGCAGGCGCCCGGAAGCCCGACGCGTGGACCGCCCGCCCGGCCCTGCCCGAACGCCGCGCCGCGGCGCGCGCAGCCGCATCGTGCCGCTGGCGTGGTCGCTGTCGCTGGCGCTGGCCGCGCCTGGCGCACAGGCCGCCGCGTTCCTGCCCGGCCCCGAGGCCGACCCGCCCACCGGCGACCAGCCGGCGGCCGAGCCGACGCCGGCCGAGCCGCTGCGCGGCGATGGCATCCGATGGGCCTTCGGACCCTGGCGCACGGCCGGCGCGCTGACCCTGGACGCGCGCGCGCTGCGCTTCGAGGACGGCGGCGCCTCGCGCCAGCTGGCGGCGATCACCGAGGTGGAGACCGCCAGCTACCTGTGGCAGCCGTGGTTCATGCAGGTGCGCCTGGGCGCCGGCCTGACCGCGTCCACCGACAGCGGCCGCGACGGCGCCACCGCGGCCGGTGCCAGCGGCAACGCGTTCACCGGCCGGGCCCAGGTGTCGCTGTTCCCGGCCAGCCGGTTTCCGTTCTCGTTGCGCGCCGAAGTGGCCGACAGCCGCACCAGCAGCGACGCCCTCGGCAGCGACCTACGCACGCGCCGCCTGACCCTGTCGCAGGCCTATCGCCCCGAGCGCGGCAACGACCACTACCAGCTCCAGGTCGACGCCAGCCAGTTGCTGGCCGACGACCGCAGCGACACCCTCGTCACGCTGGACGGCAATGCGATGTGGCTGCGCGGCGCGCACCGCTTCGAGCTGGGCCTGAACCGGGCCGACAACCGCACCGACGACGGCCTGCGGCGCACGCAGCTCGCGTCGCTGACCGGCCGCCACGCCTGGAACCCCGACCCGTCGCTCGGCATGGACACGCTGGCGAGCTGGCACGAACTGCGCGCGCGCAGCGCCGCCGCCACCGGTGACAGCGACTTCGGCAGCGACGTGCGCCAACTGTCCACGCTGGTGACCTGGCGACCGCGCGACGGCGACCTGCCGCTGCCGGTGTCGCCGTCCACCCTGGTGGTGGGCAGCGCGCGCTGGGTCGAGTCGCGCGCGGCCGGAAGCAGCGGCGGACCCGCCCTGGTGGGCGCCAATGCCACGCTGGGCGTGTCCACGGAGTTCGGCCCCGACTGGCGCGCCGCCGCATCGGCGGCGCTGAACCACCTCGACACCGGTGCCGGCTCGCAGGTGGGCACCGTCACCGGCAACCTGTCGCTGACCTGGGCGCCCCGCGGGCAGACGTGGCAGGCCTGGCGCTACTCGCCGATGGCCACCGCCAGCGCAGGACTGACGCGCGGCGACGCCGACAGCGAGCGCGACTTCGCCACCGCACAGTGGAGCCACAGCCTGTCGCGCGAGTTCCTGCGCGACGGCCAGGACATGATCTCGCTGACGGCCGCGCAGAGCCTGGGCGTGACCGCCGACCGCGCCGGCACGCGCCGCGGCACCGGCACCACCGCCACGCACAGCCTGGGGATGATGTGGCAGGGCATGGCCGACACCGCGGTGCAGCGCTTCGCGAGCGCGTCGGTCAGCGACACGCGAACCCGCGGCGACGAGCGCAGCAGCTTCCAGCTCGTCAACCTGCAATGGAGCCAGCGCAGCCAGCTGTCGCGGCTGGCGTCGTGGTCGGGCAGCCTGACGGCGCAGTCGTCCCATGCGCGCATCGCCCTGGCCGACACCGCCACCGGCGCGCTGCTCGACCTCGACGGCGGCTGGCAGCACTACGCCAGCGGCACGCTGCACTACGAGCAGCAGCGCCTGTTCGACGTGCCGCGCCTGCGCTTCACGCTGCTGGCCGGCGTGAGCACGCAGCAGCTGCTGCGCCGCTCGGCCGGCGACGTCGACGCGCCGCTGTCCTTCGTCAGCCGCTCCGTGGAGGCGCGGCTGGACTACACGGTGGGGCGCCTGGAGGCGCGCCTGTCGGCCCGGGCCGCGCGCGTCGACGACCGCAGCGTGGCCGCCCTCATCGCGCGGGTGACCCGCCGCTTCTGAACCCACGGAGACCGCGAAGTGAAACTGCTGCGCGCCCTTGCCCTGCTGACCGCCCTGATGCTGTCCTGGCTACCGTCCACGGCCGAGTACGGCGACGTGGTGATCAACAACTTCTCGGACGCCGCGGGCATGCGGCCGGTGGTGTTCCCGCACTGGTTCCACCGCGTGCGCTTCCGCTGCAAGGTGTGCCACGCCGACCTGGGCTTCCAGTTCAAGGCCGGCGGCAACCAGATCGACATGCTCAAGATCATCGACGGCCAGTTCTGCGGCGCCTGCCACAACGGGCAGCTCGCCTGGTCGGTCGAGAACTGCAACCTGTGCCATGCCGGCAAGCCGCGCACGCCGACGCAGGTGCATGAAAGCACGCTGCAGAAGCTCGGCGCCGCGGCGGCGCCGCCGCCCGCCGCAGCGCCGCCCGCGCGCCCCGCCGCAGGAGGAGCCAAGTGATGACGGCCCGACACCCTCTGCGCTCCGTGCGCGGCCTGGCGCTGTGCGCCGCCCTGGGCGCCGCCGCCCTGCTGATGGCGCTGCCGGCCCGGGCGCAGGACCGCGCTGCCGGCCGCGCCGTGGTCGAAGGCGCGTGCATCGGCTGCCATGGCTCGGGCGTGCTGGGCGCGCCCAAGGTCGGCGACCGCGCGCAATGGGCCGCGCGTGGCAAGGACCTGTCGGCCCTGGTGCGCAGTGCCGCGGCCGGCACCGCCAAGGGCATGCCCCCTCGCGGCGGCCGGGCCGATCTGAGCGACGCGCAGTTGCGCGCCGCCATCGAGTTCATGATGGGCGGCGCGGCCGCGGCGCCGGCCGCGACGGCCAGGCCCGCGCCCGCACCGGCAGCCGCTGCAACGGCGGTGCCTGCGGTCGCCCCTGCGGCCGCGGCCGTCGCGGCGGCACCGGCCGCGCTCGCCTCGCCCGCGCCGGCCCCGTCCGGCGGCGCCGACGTCAACGCCTTCAACCGCCTGCTGCGGCCGCAGGGCCGAATCCATCGGCCGGCGGCGGAATCCGGCATCCACGACCCCGACAACGACGCCACGCACCAGCTCCAGCCGCCGGCCACCGCCCTGGGCGTGCTGCCGCGCTCGAGCGGAGGCAACCATGTCGACTGGGTCAAGGCGCTGGACGGCAAGGCGATCGACCCGCGCTGGGACCGCAACGACCCCAAGGCGCCGGCGGTGGTGATGGACCTGAACATCGTGCGCGAGGTCAAGGGCTCGATGCCCGACGTGGTCTATCCGCACAAGCAGCACACCGAGTGGCTCGACTGCTCGAACTGCCATCCGTCGATCTTCGTGCCGCAGAAGGGCGCCAACCAGATCAGCATGGCGTCGATCCTGCTCGGCCAGAAGTGCGGGGTGTGCCACGGCAAGGTGGCCTTCCCGGTGTCCGAATGCCGCCTGTGCCACTCGCGCAAGAAGTCCGCGCCCGCCGTGGCCGGCGCCAAGCCATGAACCTGCCGGGACGCCCCGCCGTGGCCGCGCTGGTGCTCGCGCTGGGCAGCATTCCCGCGCTCGGCGCCGACGACGCTCGCGCGCAGGCCGAGCAGCGCGTGCGGCTGGCCTCGCGCCTGATCGCGGACTCGCCCGCGGCGCAGCGCATCCTGGCCAGCGGCAACGGCCTGGCGACGTCGCACCTGGACGAGGGCCGACTGCACCTGTCGCTGGCCGACGAGGCGCTGCGTGCCGGCGACTACGCCCGCGCGCGCAAGGCCGCGGACGACGCCCTGCAGCACCTGGGCATGGCGCGCCGCCTGGTGCCCGATGCGCCGTCGCGCCAGCAGGCGCTGCGCGCGCGCCACCAGGAACAGTTCGCCGCCCTCGATCGCCTGCTCGAAGCCTGGCGCACGCGCGCCGGCGCGCAGGCCGGCGGCGACCCGGCCCTGCTGGACGCCACCGGGCTGCTGGCCCAGGCACAGCGCCTGGGCGAAGCGCAGCGCTACGAGGAGGGCCTGCAGCTGCTGGCGTCGGCGCAGCGCCTGGTGCTCGACGGCATGAACCGCAGCCTGGTCTCGCGCGAGATCGACTACACCGTGCGGCCGGCCGACGCCGACGAGGCCTTCCGCGCGGAGATGGCGCGCCATGCCGCGCTGGCGGACCTGGTGCCGCTGGCGCTGCGCGAGCTGCAACCCAATGCCGAGGCCCGCGCGCTGATCGAGCGCTACCTGCAGTCCGGCCGCACGCTGCAGGGGCAGGCCATGCTGCGTCACGGCGGGGGCGACGCGCGTGGCGCGGTCGAGCACCTGCGCGGCGCGTCCGAGTTCGTGCAGCGCGCACTTCAGGCCGCCGGCGTGATGACGCCGGGAGCCGCCGGAGACCCCCCATGAAAAGGCTGTTCACCACCCTGGCGCTGGCCGCTGCGGCCCTGTCCTGCGCGGCGCAGGACGCGCCGACCCTGGAGCGCCGCGTGGCGTCCGTGGCCACGCTGATCGAGTCGTCGTCGGCGGCGCGGCAGATCGAGTCCAGCGGCGTGGCCGCGGCGCGCGAGAAGCGCGACAACGCCCGCCTGATCCACCGCGAGGCGGCGGCCACGCTGCGTGCCGGCGACAGCGCGGGCGCGGCCCGCCTGCTGGACCAGGCCGCGCGCGAGATGATGAACGGCGTGCGCCTGGCCAAGCCCGAGGAGGTGCAGGGCCAGAAGGACCGGCGCGACTTCGACGCGCGCATGGACAGCGCGCGCGCACTGCTGGCCGCGCAGCAGCGCATCACGGCGGAAAAGGGCAGCCAGGCCGAAGCGCGCGAAGCCACGCTGCGCATCGAGCAGGCCGTGGCGCAGGCCGAACGCCTGGCCGCGGCCGGGCAGATCGCCCAGGCCCGCCCTCTGGTGGACCGCGCCTACCTGAGCGCGCGCGTGTCGATCGAGGCCATGCGCCGCGGCGACACCCTGGTGCGCTCGCTCACCTTCGCCAGCCCGAGCGAGGAGTACGCCTACGAGGTGGACCGCAACGACACCCACCGCATGCTGGTGGACCTGGTGCTGGCCGAGCGGCGCGACGTGGCGCCGGTGGTGCAGCCGCTGCTCGACAAGGCCGGTGGCCTGCGCCGGGAGGCCGAAGCCCAGGCGCAGCGCGGCGAGCACGACGCGGCGATCCGCACGCTGGAAGCGGCCACGCGCGAGCTGGTGCGCGCGGTGCGCGCCGGCGGCATCTACATCCCCGGATGACGGTGGACGATGCGGCGTGCCCCCTGGCTCCTGGCGCTCGCCCTGGCCGGCGCGGCGCTGGCGGCCGCGCCTTCGCTGTGGCAGCGGCTGGAAGCCGACGGCATCCACGACCCGCGCAACCCCGGGCTGGCGCTGCTGCAGCAGCCCGCCGAGGCGCTGGCCCCGCTGCCGCGCGACAGCGCCGGCAACCTGGTGGACTGGGTGCGCGCCATCGAGAGCGGCGCCATCCAGCCGCGCTCGCAGCTGCGGCCCGAGACCGAGGTGCGCGTGCGCGACGACGCGTTGATCATCGCGCGCTACGGCTCCATGCCGGCGGTGCGCTTCCCGCACCGCGCGCACACCCTGTGGCTGGACTGCTCGAACTGCCACGACCGGCTGTTCAAGGCCCAGGCCGGCGCCAACCGGTTCAGCATGACCGCGATCCTCAATGGCGAGCAGTGCGGCGTGTGCCACGGCGCGGTGGCGTTCCCGCTCACCGAGTGCAACCGCTGCCACAGCGTGCCCAACGCGTCGCTGCCTCGCGGGGCGGCGGTGCCGGTGCCCGCCGCGGTGGCTGCGTCCGGCGCGGCGTCCGCCGCAGGGGCCCGCCGATGAGGGCGACCGCCGTGCTGCGCCTGATGCTGCTGGCCGCGGCCCTGGGCGCCGTGTCGCCGCAGCCCGCGGCCGAGTACGGCGACGTGGTGCTCGACCGCCACAGCACCAAGGCCGGCGTGCGGCCGGTGGTGTTCCCGCACTGGTTCCACCGCATCCGCTTTCGCTGCAAGGTGTGCCACCAGGAGCTGGGTTTCGAGATGCGCGCGGGCGCCAACAACGTGCTGATGTCGGACGTGATCGACGGCAAGTTCTGCGGCATGTGCCACAACGAGCGC
>Ga0075158_10002770_pt1 | contig 12611 bp, 9 predicted proteins | sample JI91814BDNA_FD_70968 | JGI IMG/M metagenome (GOLD analysis project Ga0075158, IMG submission 70968) | Wastewater effluent complex algal communities from Wisconsin, to seasonally profile nutrient transformation and Carbon sequestration -... | ecosystem: Engineered > WWTP > Effluent > Algae... | reverse complement strand
CCCACCCCCGCTAAGGTTGATTGCAAGAATTCCCCCGCACTGGGCCAGGGCTTCAATCTGCAATACCCCGGGCATCACCGGATTGCCCGGAAAATGACCCTGGAAAAACCATTCGTTAAAAGTCACATTCTTGACTCCGACAATATGGGTATCGCTGAGTTCAATGATTTTGTCCACCAGCGCAAAAGGAAAACGGTGGGGCAGGGTTTTCTCAATGTACTGCTGATCGTATACCGGAGGCTGGTTGGGATTGTACACCGGAACCCCCTTGGTATGCTTGTTCTTCTTGATATACTGCTTGATCTTTTTTGCAAATTCCACATTCGTGCTATGACCCGGGCGGTTGGCAATGATCCTGCCCTTGATCGGATAACCAATCAGGGCCAGGTCACCTACCACATCCAGTAATTTGTGCCGGGCCGGTTCATTGGGGAAACGCAGTTCCAGGTTATTCAGGTAGCCTTCGCTTTTTACTTCAATCTTTTCTTTCCGGAATATTTTTTTCAAGCGATCCATCTCGGCTCCATCCACCGGTTTGTCCACGATTACAATGGCATTGTTCAGATCCCCACCCTTGATCAGATTATGATCCAGGAGCATTTCCAGTTCATGCAGAAAGCAAAAAGTGCGGCAGGAAGCAATTTCTTCTTTGAAATCACGCAGGTGTTTGAGTCCGGCATGTTGGGTACCCAGTACCGGTGAGTTGAAATCAATCAGGGTGGTTACCTGGTATTCCACCGAAGGCATGGCCACCATCTCCACCCTTTTCTTTTCATCATAGTAATAAATATTTTCATCAATACTGTACCATACTTTGGCAGCATCCTGTTCTTCCACCCCGGCTTCTTCGATCAGCTCCACGAAGGGCTGGGAACTGCCATCCATGATCGGCATTTCAGGGCCGTTGATTTCCAGCAGACAGTTATCCACTCCCATTCCCACCAGGGCAGCCAGCACATGTTCCACCGTACTTACTTTCACACCGTTTGATTCCAGCGTAGTACCACGACTTACATCCGTCACCAGGTCGCAATCGGCCTTGATCACTGGCTGACTGGGCAGGTCGATCCGCTGGAACTGAAATCCAAAACCCGGGGCGGCGGGCCTCAGGGTCAGGTCGGCCATAACACCGGTATGAAGCCCTGTACCGGAAATGCTGACAGCACTCTTTAGGGTATGCTGTTTATCTGGATTGAAACTGGGTGACATAATACCCGAAATATAGGGTTTATTTTCTGCAGATTTTATCATCGCGCAAAGATATGGCAAATGAGCTAGGAGGGCCGGGACCGGCTGCCGTTTATCATGCCTTCCGGTGCGGAATATCATAGCAAGGGGCTGGTACAGGGAGCTACCTTGAGGTTGGGAAACTATTTTGATCATCAAAACAATCGTTATGAAAATATTCTTTATACCCCTGCTCTTTGCTGCGGTGTCGCTCCAGGCTCAATCCTGGACCAAACAATATGATTATGTGGACGATTGTATCTGCGGACTTGCCAAAGTAAGCAAACAGGATAAATTTGGATTTGTTGATAAAGACGGCAAACTGGTGGTACCTCTGGAGTATGATGAGGCCCTTGCATTTAGTGAAGGCAGGGCCGCCGTTAAAAAAGGCAACCGCTGGGGTTATCTTGACAGCACCGGGAAAGTGATAGCAGAAGTTAAATTCGAAGATGCGGCTTCATTTCATGATGGTTTGGCAGCCGTAAAGAAAGATGGCAAATATGGATACATGGGAAATGATGGCACAATACTCATACCGTTTGAGTTCGCCATGGCCGGCAGATTTTCAGAAGGACTGGCCGCTGTTGCCAATAACAAAGACCAGTGGGGGTATATTGATGTTAAAGGCAAACTGGTGATCGGGTACGCTTACAATTTTGCTGACACATTTACCGATGGTATTGCACGTGTGATGAAAGGAGGAGCCATGAAGAATATTGACAGGGCAGGGAAGGAAGTGAAGGAATAGAGAGAAGTCTTTAGTCTTGAGTCGATAGTCTTGAGTCTTCAGTCGACAGTTCATCAGTCGATCAGTATGTCAGTAGGCAGACAACAGTCGAGCCATGATTTTATTGAGGGAAGGATAAAAATAATTGGGTGTAAAGGACTGGTTATACTTTTTCAGAAAGCAGTTGTTTGACCAGGGCTTCCAGTTCTTTCACCCTTTTTTCCAGTTCTGGTAATTTACGGGCAGCGGCCTGGCTGCGAAGGGCGGCGGTATAATCATATGCGGGAGATCCGGTGACCGCTTTTCCTGCTTCAATGGATTTACTTACCCCGCTTTGTGCATTCACTTTGGCGCCATCACCCAGCTGAATATGTCCAACAATTCCCGCCTGCCCGCCAATCATTACTCCGTTTCCGATTTTAGTACTGCCACTGATACCTGCCTGCGCAGCAATGACCGTACTATGTCCCACTTCCACATTATGGGCTACCTGGATCAGGTTGTCCAGTTTCGCACCACTTTTTATTAAGGTAGAACCAATTGTTGCGCGGTCAATCGTGGCATTGGCACCAATCTCCACCTGATCTTCGATCACAACATTGCCGATCTGTGGTACTTTTTTAAAACTACCATCGGCCTGAGGGGCAAATCCAAATCCATCACTGCCGATTACGGTACCTGCATGAATGATCACCTGATTGCCAATCTGTGTTTCATGATAAATTTTTACACCCGGATGAATGATGCAATTGTCGCCAATCGATGTATTGTTACCAATGAAAACATGGGGATAGATTTTGCAATTCTTCCCGATTTTTACATTTTCCCCCAGGTAAGCAAAAGCGCCGATAAAAACATTGTCGCCATAAGTGGCCGTTCCGGAGATATAGGCAGGTTGCTGGATACCAGTCAGCTGTTGCTGCATGATCTCCTGGTATTTTCCAAGCAGGGTGGCAAAAGCAGTATAGGCATCGGGCACACGAATCAGCGTGGCACTGACGGCCTGTTTCAGTTCAAATGAATCGTTGACGATTATAATTGAGGCAGCAGTAGTGTACAGGTATTCTTCATATTTCGGGTTAGCCAGGAAGCTGAGCTGGCCCCTGCCTGCTTCTTCAATTTTTCCAAAAGAAGATACGGTCACCTGGCTGTCGCCTTCCACCCTGCCATTTACGATCAGGGCGATTTGTGATGCTGGAAATTGCATAGTTGTTTGTTTCTTGACTCAATGCCCGGCTGATTGGCCTTTCCCTGCATCAAATCCGCTGGTAACAAATGTAATATTTTTTAACAGTGTCCTTCAGGTTATGCTGTACGAGGGCATTATCCACTTCAGAAATATCCCGGATGCTTCCATCCTTGAACAGGATATTGATCCGTTCATCTCCCGGATCATATGTGGTATTACTGGCTTCTCCGGTAAACACAAAATATTCGGCTTCCTCATAGCGGATACCCATGGCCGTGGCCACAGCAGCCCTTTTCTCCTGCACCTGCACCGGATCGAATGGAGCCGCCTGTAATTTTACCTTCAGCAATTTTCGTTCCACCAGTGCCCGGCATAAGCCGGAAAGCACCCGGTCCTCATGTAATTGCCAGAACTTGATGGCGCCCATGAGATCATGATCATCCAATTGACAAAATTCAAAAAGCCATTGCTGCACCCCCGCCCGCATCTTTTCACCGCCTTCCAGAAAAATATTCAGAAAGGGTGAGGGAGCTTTTGCTTTTATTTCCACCGCACGCTGCAATACTTTCTGCAGCATTTTTTCGGCACAGATCACGGTTTTATGGAGATAGACCTGCCAGTACATCAAACGGCGGCTGATCAGGAATTTTTCAATAGAATAGATGGCTTTTTCTTCCACCATCAGCTGGCCATCTTTCACGGCCAGCATTTTCAGGATCCGGTCATAACCAATCACTCCTTCCGCCACACCGGTAAAAAAACTATCGCGGTTCAGATAATCCATCCGGTCCACATCCAGCTGACCCGACACCAGCTGGTGCAGGAATTGTTTTTCATACTGCCCTGTGAAAATCGCAATAGCGATATCCAGTTGTCCGCCAAATTCCTGGTTAAGCTGCTGCATCAGTAAAAGCGATATGTCTTCATGATGCACTTCTTTGATCAGTTCCTGTTCCAACGCATGCGAAAAAGGGCCATGACCAAGGTCGTGGAGCAGGATGGCGATTTTGGCACCCAGTTCTTCTTCAGTAGTAATGACCACTCCCTTGCTTTTTAATTCACTCAGCGCAATACACATCAGGTGGTAGGCACCCAGCGAGTGATGCAGGCGGGAATGTACTGCACCGGGATATACCAGGTGGGCAAAAGCCATCTGGTGAATATTCCGCAGACGCTGGTACACCGGGTGAGAAATAATATCAAGGATCAGCGGGTGATCGATGGTAATAAATCCATACACCGGGTCGTTGATGATCTTGCGGACAGCACTCATTGTTGCAATTGTGTTAAATAATGGGTTGGACAACCGGACATAGCCCGGATTCCGGCTCAGTGATTATTTTTAAAACCTGGTAAGAATAACTGCAAATATTACACTTTTAGTGCTATTTGCCGGGACTGGTTTATGTCTCCGGGCACAAAGTAACGATTCGTTGCAATTGAAGGATATTCCCGTATTTGAACAGACCCGTTACCGTCATACCGGTATTGTAACCGGCTTTCATATTCAGCATAGTCTGCACAATGATGTGCCAACACTTCGTTATATGGAAATCGGACTGGCCAGTACGATCCATCAGTATGGAAGGCATGGACCGGTGTCAACTGGATTTTATTTCTCGGAAGAGATCTATCCCGGTTCTGATCCGGTTTTTGGAACCAAGCTGGGTATATTTACGCACTTCCTGATTGATCTGGGTTTCTCGGCCGTTTTCTATACTGATTTTAAATACGGTAACTTTAAACTTCGACCGGAAATGGGAATTGGACTGGGGGATTTCAGAGCAGTGGTCGGCATCAATATTCCTACCATTCGTAACAGGGATTTTTACCGGTTACAAAAAAACTACGGGCAGATCAGTTTTCAGTACTGCTGGCCCGTTAAAAAAACAAGAATAGGAACAGAACGGAGTTTTTATAAAGACCTGATTAAAAAGAAAACAGCATGGCAGTAGCAAAAATTATCTGGGTAGATGATGAAATTGAAAGTTTGCAGTCGCAAAAAATGTTCCTGGAGAATAAAGGCTATGAGGTGCAGACTTTTACCAATGGCTTTGATGCCATTGATTATGTAAAGGAAAACCTGGTGGATGTGGTACTGATAGATGAGTCCATGCCGGGTATCACCGGACTGGAAACCCTGGCCAAGATCAAAGAAATCAATCAGTCGCTCCCGGTGGTACTGATTACCAAGAATGAAACCGAAAATCTGATGGATGAAGCCATCGGATCACAGATCAGCGACTACCTGATCAAACCGGTGAATCCGAATCAGGTCTGGCTGAGTCTGAAGAAAATTATTGACAATAAAAGACTGGTGGCAGAAAAAACCACTACCGCTTACCAGCAGCAGTTTCGAAATTTGTTCATGGCTTTGAACAGTAATCCGGATTATAATGAGTGGATGGATATTTACAGAAAGCTGGTGTACTGGGAACTGGAGATGCAGAAAAGTGATAGTCCGGAAATGCAGGAAGTATTACAAAGTCAGAAAGGAGAAGCCAATACCGAATTTTTCAAATTTGTTTCCAGGAATTATGCCAGTTGGGTCAATCCCAAAAGCGTGGATGGACCGGTGATGAGCCATACCCTTTTTAAATTTAAAGTGCTGCCCCATGTGGAAAAGGGTAGTCCGCTTTTCTTTGTGCTGATCGATAATCTCCGGTTTGATCAATGGAAAGCCATACAACCCATATTTGCGGAAAGTTTCCGGATACTGGAGGAAGATAGTTTTTACAGTATACTGCCTACGGCTACCCAATATGCCAGGAATGCCATCTTTTCCGGTTTGTTGCCGGTAGATATTGAAAAACAATTTCCGGCTCAATGGAAAAATGATGATGAACAGGGAGGGAAGAACCTGCATGAAGAAGAATTTTTCCGTTCCCAGTTAAAACGATTAGGTAAGGGCGATCTGAAAGTGTCTTATACCAAAGTATTGAATAACCAGGCCGGACTGGATCTGGTGAATAATATCCATAACCTGCTCAACAATGATCTGAATGTGATCGTCTACAATTTTGTGGATATGCTGAGTCATGCGCGTACGGAAATGGAAGTGCTGAAAGAACTGGCAGGCGATGAAATGAGCTATCGGAGTATTACGGCCAGCTGGTTCGAACATTCACCCTTGCATCAGGCATTAAAGAAAATTGCGGATAAAAACATTCGCGTGGTACTGGCGACTGATCATGGCAGTGTACGGGTAAAAAACCCCTGTAAAGTAGTGGGTGATAAACAAACCACCACCAACCTGCGCTACAAGCATGGCCGTAACTTAAATTATGAAGCCAAAGAAGTACTGGCTTTCCGTGATCCGAGGGAAGCCGGTTTGCCGGTGCCTACCGTTAATTCCTCCTATATTTTCGCCAAGGAAGATGGTTTCCTTTGTTATCCCAATAACTATAATCATTATGTCAACTACTACCGCAACACATTTCAGCATGGCGGGGTGAGTCTGGAAGAAATGATTGTGCCGGTGATAAAGATGCAGAGTAAGTAGGCGAGTGGCTAGTGGCTAGTGGCTAGTGGCTAGTGGCTAGTGGCTAGTGGCGAGCTTGCCCGCCGAAGCATGTGCGAAGGAGGGTGGGGAATGGGGCTATTGAAACTTCATCATTCTTAAATCATTTGTTCCTCTGTTCTTATTTCGGCGAGGGGTTGGGAGGTTATTTTTTATGTTGAATTTTAAATTTTGTATTGACCTGCTTTTCACAAAGTGACTCTCGACTGCCGACTGCCGACTGCCGACTGCTGACTGCCGACTGAGTCTGACCTTTACTTCTTCTTTAACACAATCTGCTCCGCCACCATGGTATACATCCTGGTAAAAAAATCACGGATAGCCGGGTATTGCTCCGGGTCAAAAAGTGGTTCCATTACTTCCGTAATATTTGTAAAATAAATTGTGTTGTCAACAACCCGGATTGTCCTGGTAAAGATGATAGAGGAATCGGCCATTCGCAGCTTTACATTCTTTGGTTGAAAATCGATCTGGTAGGATGCAGGCAGGGTAATAGACATAGAGGTCAGCAGATACTGGCGGCTGTTGAAATCAATGGAAAACCGGCGCGCTGAATCAGTAAAAGGGTTTTTTCGGAAACTGGACAAAAAGAACGGGTCCAGAAAAATGAAATCACCTGATGAAGAAGGTTCATGTGTAAATACAAAAGATTCCATCAGCGGAGCCAGTTCGTCATCCTTGTCTGAAACTACGAGGCTGTCTATTTTGAGTTCTGTAAAATCTTTTTTAATGAACTCTTTTTCTTCTGCCTTTTCTTCCACTTTGGTTTTATCGCTTTCCAGTAATTTTTGCACTTTAGAGTGATCAAAGTAGCTGATATTGGCGCTGCCATTTATCCGGCCATCCTCCGATAAGGCGGCATTGATATAAAGTATGGTCTTCAACAGGGGTCTGGAGTCTGTAACTAAAAACCAGTTAACGTTAGACGTATCCAGGCTAAGCACATATCGGTTCAGGATATTGGCAGGCGGAATCTGGTAGGATTGGAATTGCTGGGTGCCATCGAGCAGATAGGTTTTCGATGAATCTTTGATCAGGATATCCACGCCGTTAAACTGGCTGAGGCTGAAAAAACTTTCATCTGCTCTTCCGTTCTCACGGGTGCTGATCAGGACCGGAAAGCTGGCGATACCGGATTGCCTAAGCAGGTTCAATAGGATGAGATTGATCTCTGCACTATTCCCGATTTTTTCTTTCCAGGCATCTGTCAGGCTTCCCGGATAAAAAGTCTGCATTTCATCCCACTTCACTTGTTTTTTAACCTGTTGGCAGAGATAATTTATTTTAGCTTCCCGACTTTTCATTTTTCCGGCACTATCAATAGCTGCTTCCGTGCCGGGAATCGTTTTGTTTAACTGTTTTCCAAATTCTTCTGAATTGATGAGTAAACGGGCATATCGATGCCATCTGCTTTCGCCATTGATTAGTAGTTCTGAGTCTGGCAGGTTTGCCTGCACTGAAAATTCAACTCGTTGCAGATTATCTGCTACAGAGGTCATCATCTTTTCCGATTTGAAGGCAGGTACATGATGCAGCGCGTATTCCCTGGCCAATGAGGGGGCATAAAACGCGCCACCTCCTACTTCTTTGGTATTTACATTAATTGAATCAACACCCATTAACCGATTCTCAACACGTATGTTGTAGGGTATCGTGAGTTTAAAAAGGGATAATTGTGTTGGAATGATATCCTGAAAAAGCCAGGGGTCAAGGTGCAGGGAATTCTTTTCCGTTTGTTCATATTGGTATTCGATCACGCATCCCGCTTTCAGGTTTGGAAAAGTGAAACTGATTTTTTTGAAGGCATTATCCTGGTTGTTGCGGAAAATCTGATTTTTTTCCACTTTCTCAGTGGTGACCCTGCCCGCTGCATCCTGGTAGTGGATATAGGCGTTGATATCAGATAGTTTAGTGCCTTTGATCCGGCTGATATAAGGAATAGCAATATTGGCATGTTGAAAACCACGGGGGTTAAAAATTTTGATTTTAACCCTACGAAGGGTTTTAATCTTAAACCCAAAATCGATAATTATTTCTTTTTCCTGATAATCCAGCAATTTCATGGCATCGGCACCCGGATCAATGGAACAGGTTTTCATTTCCAGCTCTTGCAGGATGGGTTGTCCAAAAGGAGGTAGTTGGCTTTGACCATACAATGATATGGCAGAAGTCATCCATAAAAAGGGCCATAGCAGGAATCTTTTCACCGGCTGTTTTGATGTCAATTTAAAAAAAAACAGAGAAATTTCCGCAGGTTCGTACAACCGGCCCCAATAGCTGTCGGGATTCCGTATTTCGGTTTTTCATACTTTGAGAAAACAACCCATTAAGGTTAGTATGTTGGAATCATCAACCACTTTCTTCCGGATTACCGGTCTTTCCGACTTTCTGACTGACTGATAAACTGACCGACTGCCGACTGTAGACTGCTGACTGCCGACTGAACCGTGTATCGCTTGTGGATAACCAATCCCTCCCAATTCACCAACCACCCCGGTATTATTTTAATTTTGAGGGCCAGGACCCCGGCTAAGATTGCCGCTGTCCATTGTTTCCTGTTATTTGATTTTTGTTTCTTGTTTCTTTTTATTTTTTTAAAGCATGAAATACACCCAGACGACCCTAGATAAATTAGAAGATATTCCCAAGGAATCCGGTTATGTGCTCCGGTACGAGCGGGGTACCTTTCAAAGTGGCTATTGCATTTTGGAACAAAAGAAAGTGGTGGTATTAAATAAGTTCCTCCAGACAGAAGGAAGGATCAATACCCTGCTGGAGCTCATTCCCCAACTCTCGATAAATACGGAGGTATTGTCAGGGGAATCCCAGAAATTATACGGGGATGTGATGGCCCGTCTGAAAGTTGTGGAAGATTAATTCCCTGCTGCAGGTGATACCGGGTAACTCATAAACCTGTTAACTTTACGAAGTGACCTGCCCCCCTCTTACGATTACATTTCTTGGAACTGGTACCAGCAGTGGTGTGCCCATGATCGGCTGCGATTGTGCCGTTTGCACTTCTGCTGATCCCCGCGATAACCGGCTTCGCTCCAGCATACTGGTGGAATCGGCAAAGACCACCCTGGTAGTGGATACCGGTCCGGATTTCAGGTACCAGATGCTGCGGCAAAAAGTAAAAAAACTGGATGCGGTATTGTTTACTCATCCCCATAAGGATCACCTGGCCGGACTGGATGATATCCGCGCCTTTAACTTCTTCAGCAAAAAGCCCATTGATATTTATGCCGATTCTTTAACCGAAGAAGCTGTGCGCCGGGATTTTTATTATGCTTTCACCGATACCAAGTACCCGGGGATTCCCGAACTCAATCTGAATACTATTTCAACAGAACCATTTGTGATAGGCGATATCCCGGTGATTCCCATTCAGGTGTGGCACCTGAAAATGCCTGTCATGGGTTTTCGCTTTGGGTCTTTTACTTATATCACTGATGCCAACCGGATTGAGGAATCTGAAAAAAATAAGATCCGCGGTAGTGAGATACTGGTATTAAATGCCCTGCGCCGGCAAAAACATATCTCCCATTTTTCACTGGGCGAAGCCATTGATATGGTAGAAGAACTGCAGGTACCACTGGCTTATTTTACCCACCTCTCACACCAGATGGGATTACATGCGGAAATTGAATCTGAATTGCCGGAACATATCCACCTGGCCTGGGATGGACTGAGGCTCGAAACGGGAGCTTAAAAAAACACCATGCTAACAGTTGTTAGTTTCAAAAAAATTCCCCTACTTTGCATAGCCTCTGATGCTTGCTTGCTATTCCCGATAGAGGTTCAACACTGTGCCACCCCTTAAGGAGTGGCACAGTTATTACAGAAACCCCCAACAAGGATTTTTATGAATTTTCAGTCTTCCGAATTAACCCAGCAAGTAGCCCAAACAGCCCGTGATTTTGCCCGCCAGCAAATCAAGCCCTATGTAATGGAATGGGACGAAAGCCAGGAATTTCCTGTGAAGGTTTTTAGGGAAATGGGAAAGCTGGGATTAATGGGCGTGCTGGTTCCTGAGCAGTACGGAGGCGCAAACCTTACCTATTTTGAATATAAAGCCATCATTGAAGAAGTGGCCAAAGTCTGTGGATCAGTGGGCCTGAGTCTGGCTGCACATAATTCTTTATGCACCGGCCATATACTTCATTTCGGAAACGAAGAACAAAAGAAAAGATGGTTGCCCAAACTGGCCACGGCCGAATGGATCGGGGCATGGGGGTTAACCGAGGCCAATACCGGCAGTGATGCAGGGAATATGAAATGCACGGCGGTAAAAGAGGGTAATGACTGGGTGATCAATGGTACCAAGAACTGGATCACCCATGGTATTACCGGCGAATTAGCCGTGGTGATTTGTCGCACCGGGGAACCCCGCAGCAAAAACAATTCCACTGCCTTTGTAGTGGAAAGAGGGACGGCCGGTTTCAGTGGTGGCAAGAAAGAAAATAAACTGGGGATGCGGGCCAGCGAAACAGCAGAAATGATTTTTGACAATTGCCGGATTCCTGATAGCAATCGTCTGGGTGAAGTAGGCGATGGTTTTAAACAGGCCATGAAAGTATTGGATGGTGGAAGAATCTCCATTGCCTCTCTTTCATTGGGTATTGCCAAAGGTGCTTATGAAGCAGCCCTGCAGTATTCTCAGGAACGTTATCAGTTTGATCAGCCGATCTGTAATTTTCAAGGTATCTCATTCAAACTCGCGGATATGGCCACAGAAATTGCCGCAGCGGACCTCCTCACCTTACAGGCCTGTGATTTAAAGGAAAGAAAAATGCCGATGACCAAAGAAGCGGCCATGGCCAAATACTATGCGAGTGAAGTAGCCGTAAAAGTAGCCAATGATGCCGTGCAGATTTTTGGCGGTTATGGTTATACCAAGGACTTCCCCGTCGAAAAATTTTACCGTGATGCCAAACTCTGTACCATCGGCGAAGGCACGAGTGAGATACAGAAGATTGTGATCAGCCGGGAGGTGTTGAAGTGATAAGTCCTGTGAAGGAAGTTACAACGGTATATTCCCATGTTTCTTCCTCGGCCTTTTCACCACTTTGTTCTCCAGCATCGCAAATGACTTGATGAGTTTTTTCCGGGTTTCCCTGGGTTCTATCACTTCATCAATAAAGCCACGCTCGGCTGCAGTATATGGATTGGCAAATAATGCCGCATACTCCGCTTCTTTCTCCAGTAATTTTTTAGCCGGATCTTCCGCCGCAGCGATTTCATTTTTGAAAATAATTTCACTGGCGCCCTTGGCACCCATCACAGCAATCTCTGCACCGGGCCAGGCATAGTTCATGTCGGCTCCGATATGTTTGGAGTTCATCACATCATAAGCACCACCATAGGCTTTACGTGTAATCACCGTAACTCTTGGCACAGTGGCTTCACTTAATGCATACAATAGTTTTGCGCCATTGGTAATAATGCCATGCCATTCCTGGTCTGTACCCGGTAAAAATCCGGGCACATCCACCAGCACCAGCAACGGAATATTAAAACAATCACAGAAACGGGTGAAGCGGGCCCCTTTGCGGGAACTTTCAATATCAAGCACCCCGGCCAGACTCATGGGCTGATTGGCCACAATGCCGATACTTCTTCCTGCCAGTCTTGCAAAACCCACTACAATATTGTCGGCATAGTCCTTATGTATTTCAAAGAACGATTCTGTATCACAGATACCTTCAATCACTAAACGCATATCATAAGGCTGGTTAGCGCTTTCCGGTACTATAGATTCAAGCTGTTCCCTGGTTTCATCACCCAGTTCAAAAGGAAGTTTGGGTAAAACATCCTCACAGTTCTGCGGCATATAACTCAGCATCTTTTTCACCTGACGAATACAATCCACATCATTGAGGGCGGTTAAATGGGTTACGCCTGATTTAGTCGAGTGAGTAGAAGCACCACCCAGTTCTTCCGCACTT
>Ga0075158_10002769_pt1 | contig 12613 bp, 10 predicted proteins | sample JI91814BDNA_FD_70968 | JGI IMG/M metagenome (GOLD analysis project Ga0075158, IMG submission 70968) | Wastewater effluent complex algal communities from Wisconsin, to seasonally profile nutrient transformation and Carbon sequestration -... | ecosystem: Engineered > WWTP > Effluent > Algae... | reverse complement strand
CGTATGTTTTTACAAAATTAGTCTTATTTCCGGATAAAAGTTCTTCTGTTGTTTTATCATTAATGTCATGCAAGAAGGGGATATTCATCTTTAGCCCGTTCACTTCATAAACCTGGCAACCCTTGCCGGGACATTGACTAGTTTTATAAACAATCGAAGAGTCTTTTGATCGTAAAGCCCCTTTGATCAAATTGTCTTTTAGATTTAAATCGATATCTAAATCTCCCTTAAAAGACATTCCCTTTAGCACATAACGGAATATATCGGATTCCAAAGTTATATTTCCATTTAACTCACCAGCATATTCCCCAAGTGGCGGGCTTGCCGTTCGCGGCTTATAGAAATTACCCTTAAAAAGTCCTTTGAATTTATTTTGAAATGCAGAGAGAGTAATATTATCTATCGTTAGAGTTTCTTTTTCATCCTTTGCAATTTGAACAAGAGAAGTCAAACTTAAATCGGTGAGCTCGAGTGCGGGCAAACTCACGCTTAGCCCCAAATCAATTGTTTTATTCTTTACTGTTTCGATGTAATTAGCTTTTCCATTTAAGCTGAGTTCATTACCAAGGCTCTGCCTTAAACCAGCAATCGTTCCACGAAGAGCAACAGGAACGGTAGGAATTAAATGAGTCATATTTGCATCGATTTTTAATTTTTCTAGTTTTGCGACCGTTCCATTTCTCATATCCAAATCTAAACTAGAAGCAATCTTAGCAGCGAAGTCCTTTGTTTCATTTTCATTCTTTACTGTAAGAGTAAGTGGCTCTACTTTTAAAGTCTCCAACTGAAAATCTTTTTTAAAATCGAGAGCCGTTTTTAATTTTAACTCAATTTGATTGATTCCAGAAATTCCTCTACCGAGTTTATACCTGAGCCCCTGGAGATTACCCTTTAACTCGATGTTTAGGTAGGACAGTCTTTCGCCTGTCGCATGAATGAAAAGTCTAGCTCTCCCCAATACGTCAGGCACAAATTTTTCGAGAACAACTTTATCCAGGTCTAAGTTTACATCTACTTTTTCTTTTGGTAAAACTTCCCCTTTAATCTTAAGAACAATTCCATTGTATTGTCCTTCCAAGTTATGAATTTCTAATTTTTTCAAAAGAGGCAAAATATTAGTATCCGATGATACTTCTTTGGTAAGTAAATCTAAATAGGCAACAACATCTAAGTCTATGACAGGTATATTATGAATACCTCCAAAAAGTTCAGCGATGATTTTTTTTCCGTGAATTCCACTATCAATTTTTAGATTATCTAATTTTCCATTCACAGAGAGTGGCTTTAAACTAAAAAAACCACTTAGATTCATCGGTGGAATTATAGGGACAGTATCCGTTATCCGCTCAACTCTATCTAAATCTATATTGGATTCTATTATTTCGAAGTGAACTTCTGGATTTTCTTTTAATACATCTAATACTTCTCCCTTACCTTCAAAGAATTTATTCCCGGCAAAAGAAAATTGCAAATCCTTGAGTTCAACCTTATCAGAATCAGGAAGATAATTTAGATCATAAGAAATTTTAAATTGGAAAGGCTCTACATTTCCCTTTTTCATTTTAATTGGAATTTTATCTGATCCAATATCTAAGCTTGAGGATAATACCGGTATATCACCGGAATTATTATTGTTTAATAAAAGAGAAAGTCTCAAGTCTGTTTGGAGGGAAGCAATATTATCCTTCATTGAAATACTAATTTCATCTGTTGGATTAAGCTGAATGTTTAATTCATCAATAATTGAAATTGCTTTTACAGAATAAGGAAGTGTTGAAAAACGCTTCGTGTTTAATAAAAAGTAAAAACTAAAATTATCTAAAAATGCGTAGAAATACTTCTCTCCTTTTTCGGCTTCCATTTCTATTTTTAGATCATGTATAAAAAAGTTTAAGTATGCACTTACTGGAATTGGAAGAGAGAGTTCATTCGAAGAACTTGTTTCCTCCTCCTTCTTTTCTTCTTCTTTTTTTTCTTCGCTCGAAACAAATAAAGTTTCGACATTCCATTTCCCGTTTTTTTGCCACATATATAATTCTGGCTTGGTAAGGGATATCTCTGTTAATTTCAATCTACCAGTAAAAATAAGAGGTAAATTATAGGTAAGCGCAAGTCTCTCCAGTTTTAATACAGGTTTTTTTTCAAAGTCTTCTCCGGAAGAAATAAATATATCATTGATTATGATTCCAAAAAAAAGTGAGAATCTTTTAACGTTAAGCGATATAGAGCCAGTCGAAGCAGAACTAAATCCTTTTTTAATTAAAAATTCTCCCGTATATGCATTAAAAACTAATTTATACAATACGAGAAGAATGATAAAGAAACGAACTAGCTTTCTTTTAAAAAAGTTTTGTAGAAATGTTTTAATTCGAAGACTCATATTAAAAAATTATACAAATAAATATCTCTCTAACGTTTACTTTTCTCTTTTTTAATTTTATCTACGGGAGGAACGATTAGTTTACTCATTTCATCAATGCGCTTGATGTAAGCATCAGTTCCTTCTTTTTTAATTTTCGTATAAGATTGAATTCTCGCCTGGATATAGTTTTCAGTTTGAGGATAGTATTTTATAAGGGTTTGCTTTTCTTCTTCTGAAAATGGACTAGACATAGGTGAATTTAGTTTATTAAAAGCGGCTCTTAATTTATTATCACGACTTTGTTCGCATAACAGTAATTTGTCTAACTGCTTATGTAAACATAAAATTCCCTGGAAGCTTGCGATAATGTCTTTGATTGGCTTTTGAAAAATATCTTCGAGACCTTCTTCGGATGCGACAGTCTGATACGTTCCCTCTGAGGCAACTGCAATCTTTTTTAACTCTTCGGCTGTTTTATCATCTACTCCGAAACCAATTACGGAAAGTTTAACTGCCAACGTTTTGCTATTTAGCATTACTAACTTTTTTGCTTCTTCGACTGGATCACCATTGCAACTTTCTCCACCATCTGTAATGAGTATAAGATTAAACTTTCCTTTTTTATCTAAAATAGATTCTCTAAATTTCAAAAGGGAATAAGCAAGTGGTGTTCCAAGCTCAGGCTGCATTTTTTGAATATGCTCTTTTAATTCTTTTCGATTTAACTTTTGAAAGGGCGATTGTAATTCTGTAAAAGATTTACACCCATTATCCTCTCCGCCTTGTTCTTCTCCCTCTGGCAATTTTGTTCCATAAGAATAAAATCCAAGTCCCGCCGCTGTGCTTGGAAATTTTTCGATTAACTTAAGAGAAACTCTTTTTGCAACTTCCATTCTAGTATCTTCACCAAGTTTTTCGGACATACTTCCACTCTGGTCAAGAATCATCACTAAATACTCATCTCCATAAAATCCACTGCAACCAGTCGGATCACATTCATCTTTTTTAGGATCAAGACCTGCATATTTTTCCAGTGCATCACTAATACCATCTTTATCTGCATCGGTAAGTATTCCGAGAGACTCACTTATAATCGGGATAAGAACTATTAGCCCTACAATAAAAAAAATAAAGACAATTCTCAAATTATTCCAATTCGTTTTCATAAATTTTCATTCTCCATTTTTGTTTTTCTAAGCATACAGTTTCCAAACCATTCGCATCTTAAACAAAATTCATCTTCTGTGTTGTATGTTGCGGGCGTGCAAATATTGGCATTTGGTATTTGATACGGTTGCAGATAATCAACTTTTTCCCTGAAAGATAAAGTTCTTTTCATTGATTCGCGGATTTTTATATTTTGTGCAATTTGATCTTTGAATGGTTCTTTCTTGGGATCGATTATTTTTTCTAAATCGTCCCGCGTCAGGGTAATTTTAAATACAATCTTTTGGTCTGTCTTACGAATTACTAAATAATAAAAAGCAAAGCCAATTACAGATCCGCCTAAATGTCCGAGGTTGCTAATCGGTGCTGCATAAAAATATTCTAGAAGAAATCCAATTACCAGCGAAAAGAAGACTGCATTTTTAGCTTTAATTGGGAGGATAATAAAGATTAACTCTTCTTCTGGAAATAAAAGTCCAAAGACCGCAAGCATTCCAAACACAGCACCACTCGCGCCTATCGTTGGAACTTTTAATAGCAAGTCCAAATTTTCTGGCACGACAATATATTTCATGATCATCGCATTTCCAATGATAAATAATCCACCGCCTAACTGTGCTAAAAAATAAAGTGTGACTAACTTCGCTTTACCGATGATTGGCTCGATATATCTTCCGAGCATATAAAATCCATACATATTCATCATGATATGAAAAGGAAATATTTCAAAATAAGTGGAATGCAAAAATCCATAAGTAAAAATCTGCCAGTAACTTCCTGAGAAAAAAAGATTTGGTGTTAATGCAAATAAATAGGTCATTGTTAGATTTTCACTGAGCTGCATTAGAAAGACTAAACAGTTTAAAAGTAAAATTAAATTTAAAGGATGAAAAATAGAATACCCAAAAAGGGTAGGCGCAGTTGCAGATTTCTTTTTTGACATATTAAGGATTAGATTTTACAACTCTTTTATTTAGTCAAGCTATCGAATATTGAATTGATTCTATTCTCAAGCTTTTGGTCAGGAATTTTTTTCTTGACTCTTTTCAAAAAAGGGTAAGAATACTTGTCCATGAAAAAGAATATAATTCCACCTAGAAAAATCCTACTCTTCGTATCTCTTTGTTCCTTTTTGTTCTCAACTCTCTATGTGCATTCACAAGAATCCATGAAAGATATTTTGCAAAAACAAAAAGACAAAAACAATAAAGAGTTATCAGACTTAAAAGAAAAGTTAAAACAATTAGAGCAAGAGGTCAAAGACAAAAACTATAGCTTTAAAGTAGCTATGACGGAAGCAATGAAATACGAGCTATCGCAACTAGCTTCCACAAAAGCTCCCCGCTCTATTGATTACAGCAAAGTAAACAAAGAAGCCGAGAAACGCTTAAAAATGGAAGCAAAAAGAAAAAAACAAAAGAAGAAAGTAAAATTTACAAGTGATGAAATGGACATCCAAGAAGAAATTATTTTTGATGAAAATGATCCTTTACCGGATGAGTTTGCGGATATGCAAGACTACAGTGAAGATGATCCTTATCAACAAACTGAAGACCAGGGATACATCGAACCACCTCCTCCACCAAAGAAAAATGAATCTAAATGCAATGTGGATTTAAAAGCATGGGATTGGAGAGCAGAAGGGAAGGTAACGCCTGTTAGGCAACAGGGTTCCTGCGGAAGTTGTTGGGCATTTACAGCTGCAGCTGCGTTTGAGTCAAGTTATCTAATTCAAAACAATAAGACAATTGATATGTCCGAGCAGCATTTAGTGAATTGCTCCCGTGCGGGAACTTGTGCAGACGGAGGCTGGCCTGGAAATGCCTTTGAATTCATGCTTATGAAATCAGCGACTGCGACAGGCTCTAAAAGTGGAGTTGATGAAAGTGCAGAGCCTTACAAAGGAAAGGATATGCAATGTAAACCTTACAAGACAACGAACTACCAAACAGTAGCATGGGGATATGTGGCTAATGGCAACAGAATTCCAACCGTTAAAGAAGTAAAGCAAGCTCTCTGCAAATACGGACCGTTAGCCAGTGCAGTTTATGTAACACCTCATTTTCAAGCTTATGCAGGTGGAGTATTTAATGAAAAGGTAAAAACATCGAGTCCAACAGACGTTAACCACGCAATTACAATTGTAGGTTGGGATGATAAACTAAATGCATACCTAATCAAAAATTCCTGGAGTGATAAATGGGGAATCAAAGGTTATATGTGGGTTGACTACAAATCAGCAAATATTGGTTACGGAACAATGTGGGTAGTAGCCCGCAGCGAAAAATAATAAGGCGAATACAATGAATAAAACAATGAAAACAATCTCAATCATTCTTTTGATTGTTGCGGCTAATTCATCTTTTGCGACATCTAAAAAAAGAGTGGTTAAAAAAGTAAATCATGTAACTACAATCGAAGAAGATTCAGAGCCAGTTACTATCAAAGTAAAAAAAGGGAAGCTAGAAGGAATAAAGCTTCCAGTAAAAATGGCAACCGGTTATAGTTGGAAACTTAGTAAGCTTGCGGATAATCTGAAACAGCCGTTTAAGCCTAGAATCATTCAACCTAAAGCTAAGGAAGGCGAAAAAGAAGTAAGTATACAGGAATACCAAATTTTCTACATTCGCGCTCTTGAATTTGGAGAAGGCAAAGTAGAATTTGAATACAGACAACCCTTTGATAAAGATTCTCCTCCGGACAAGGAATTAACTGTTACGATAGAGGTTGAATAAAAGATTACAGTCAGAACTGTGATTCGTATGATTACTATGATTGGGATGATTTCGTTCCAATCATAGTAATTTCTGTTATGACAAATTTTCAATCAGGGACTAAATACTATTTTTTTAATCTTTGCATTATTTGAATCCGCAATGTAAAGGTTACCGAGGCTATCAAAGGCTAAGTCTGATAAGCCACTAAACCAAAATTTACTTTTTACACCATAGGACAATATATCACCGCTATTTCCACTACCTGCAAAATGGAAAGTTTTACCAGCGGGATTCATTTTAAACACAACGTTAGACGATGAAATATAAAGGTTCCCTGCGTTGTCCGATTCAATCCCAGCCATACCATATATCTGAACGGATGGAGTATCTGCATTGGAATATCCGAATGTTTTTGATGTAAGGGTTGTAACTTCTGAAGTAGTAAGATTTAGTTTTCGCACGGCAGAACCGTCTTCTGTAATATAGAGACTACCATCGAAAATAGTAACACCGTATGGATACCATAATCTTGCATCTGTTCCGATGCCATCCAACTTACCATTCGTATTTGGAGCACCTGCTAACATTGAGACAGTGTTATTTGCTTTCTTGATTCTACGAATATTGTGATTCGATCTGTCTGCAACATAAATGTAAGTATTGTCAACAGCAATACCCATTGCAGTATTAAATTTTGCAGAAGTTCCAACTACATCTGGCGTTAGCCCGTTATCCCCCATAGTGCTACCGGCTATTAGTGATATGTTTGTGCCACTTGGATCAATCATTTTTACTTTATATGCGCCGGTATCAGTAATAAATATATTTCCGGCTGAATCAATTGCAATTCCATTTGGAGCTGTGAATTTTGCTACAGTATTATTTCCAACGATATCACCTACTCCGTTGCCAATGCTCCATTGAAGAACTCCAGTCGAATTATATTTTAATACCTTACGCGCATTTGTATCGACCACATAAATATTGTCACTACTGTCAATAGCAAGTCCATTTGGAGTTTGTAAGCCAGATGAAATAAAACTTTTCGTTTCAATTGTACCTTGAATTTTTATACTAAGACTATAGGTATTCCCTTTCGATCCACCGCCTGCATAGAAAATTACATCCTCTGAAATATTGTCTGCAGTTAATGTCAAACTCCGATTTGACGCAGTGAAACCGTTGAGCCCAAAAGAAGTTAATAAACTTCCAGTTGCACTGTAGAACCCGCCATCTATACGTGTAGTGCTATTCACATTTGATATGCTTAGAAGTGCTGTTTTGTTTGCAGGAATTGTAAATTTAAAGTATTTACCTCCCCCATAATTGTCCGCAGCTTTAAATGCTGCCCAACTTGAATAATCCGTAAAAATTTCATTTGTTGTTTGCCCATCGGCTAATAAAGTGGGACTATTAAAATCAGGTTTAATATTAAAATAAGAAGAGGAAGTTGTTGTTGTAGTTGATCCGCTTGTTATTGCGGAAGTATTTATATCAAAACTTCCTCCAGAGGATAATGCCAATACTGCGATGCATCGATAAGAAGAAGCGTTAGTTGATAAAGAAAAACTACTAACACAATAATCAGAAGTTGTCTCGAGTGTGTCTAGAGAAGAATTATTATCGACAGTTTGATTTTGGACAAATCCAAAAAGACAAAAGGAACCATTTCCATTACCCGTAGAAGGGTTAACACTAAAGTTTAAAGATTCAGTCTTTGCCGAATTGAATTTAAAGTATTTAATTGTATTGGCAGGAGTTTGATCAGTTACTGTCCCAGTCTCTTTTGTAAATTCTTTTGCTCCTTCGCAAGTTGCATAAGGAATTTCATATTCACTACTTACGGTCGTCGATCCAAGCAAAGCTAAAGGAAAGAGAGCTTGGTTTGATTTGTTTGAGGAGCTAGTTGTTGGCTTACAGAGTGTAAACGCTAAAATAAGAATTAGAATCATTGTATTTTTCATATAGAAAACCTCTTTTTAACTTAAGATTAATAATGTCAAGCTTCAAGACGGCATTTGCAATTTCAAGAATAAAACATATATTTCTCTAGGATTTAAATAGAATATGAAGTTAACTATAATATAAATTAGGCGTAAAGCTGCCAATGGCAGATTCTTTTCCAAGAATTGCCATTAGGAAGTTTTAGAATATTCAATCACTGAATCCCAAACCAACCACCGGTATCACCGCCAGCCCAGCAATTTTTAACGCAGTTAGGAATATGTTTATTACAAAGATCTTTAAATTTCTGTTCAGCGCTAATGTCTTTATTTTCAAATAGATCAGGTTTACAAACACGCGAATCATATCTACCCTTCACTCTAAGTTGACCCATAACAAAAATTCCATCGCCTACAGAATAAATTCCCTTTTCTGAATCACGGGAATAACAGGCAATATAGCAACCGGGAGTTTTTTGAAATAGGTTTCTAGTCGTGAGGGTTTTTTCTGTTAGCCCCTCGATGTAATAATTCAATACACCTTGATTCCCAACGTAAACTTTAAAATCCTCTGGAAGTAAAAAACGATTTCCAACTTCTTCTTGGGATAATAACGATAAACCAAAGAACAATCCTCCAAGGAGGATTGTTTTTAAAATGCTTTTACTTTCTTTCATTTACTTTGGACCGAATTGGCTCTTGTCGATTTTGTTTTTGTTTTTCATTTCTTCAAGCTCACTATTGCCTTTACCTTTTACTTCATCGGTTTCAGCTTTTGTTTTATCCTTGAGCTCATTTTTTTGTTCGTTAGCTTTTCCTGTTGTCTCATTGATTGCATCATTGTTTTTTTGTTTTTGCTCATCAAGGAGTTGTTGATTTTTATCTTTCAGGTCATTTAATTCTGTGTTATTTTTTTGCATTTGCTCTTCTAAAATATCACGGTTAATTGCTTTTTGATCATCAAGAGTTTGAATGATTTCTTGCATTCTCTGACGTGCGTCTTCTGTAATAGAAGAAATAGTTTGCGAATCTTCTCTAAGCTCAGCCAATTCTTCTGCTGTTAAATCAGCATTTTGAATGGCATCTTTACTTATAATTCCTTTGTGACCTTTTTCTATTGTAGATTCTTTACCGGTAGGGTTACCATTTTCGTCTAACGTTTCAATATTGACCGCACCATCAGACACAAGAGTTTGATCTTTCCCTTCCGAATCTTCGACGATAAATTCTGTTCCACGAATTCCAGCCACAAACGTTGGAGTAGAAATGGAAAAAGAGCTGTCCGCCGCTAACTTTTTGTCTGTTTTAGCAAATACTTTTCCTGATTCAAGTTTCATCTTTGCTTTGATAGTATTACTATTATCCCCTACAATAATATCTTGTAGCCTTAACTTAGTGTTTTGTTTAACTCGAATTACAATTCCATCCATTAGTTGAATGTCTACAATTCCATCTTTACCAGTAATAATAGTATCATCTTTAAAGAAAAACATATCCTTTTGAATTTTCTTTTCTTTGCCTTCTTTGGATAACAGCTTAGTATCCCCTTTGCTGAAAGTAACAATGCCTGCTTGCAGACTTTTGTTCTCTTTTTTCTTGTCCTTGCAATCAGACAAATAAATAAATCCTACCAATATGCACAAAATCAATAGTATGCGTTTCATAATTTTCTCCGTAAATGTTTAGGATTAAACCCCTACTCAGAAATTATTTTGTGGTGCCTTTTCGTCAATGATAACTTGGATTGTCGAAAGTTCTTTTTTCCAGATAAATTTCACCAAAGTCATTATTGATTGATTAACGAAAACGATTTCGAGTTTTAAGTCGCTAATAATTAAGAAATAAATACTTTGCGCCTTAGCGTCTTGGCGAGAAACATTTTTAGTTCCTCAAAAGACTTTGTCATACTGTTTGAAAGCTAAGTAGGCTTGTCATTAATATATGGGCTGTTTCGATTTTTAGAATATTTTTGCCAAGGGAAAATGATTTTACGTTTTTGAATTGTTCTAATTCTTCCTTTCTAAATCCACCTTCCGGTCCTATGATGGGAATTAAATTCCAATCCCTGTTTTCGGTTAATGGCTGTAAGGCGTCGGGATCAAGAAGTAAAATATTTGCATGCTCTCTTAAAAAATTTTCGAGCGAATTATAAAGTTTAACAGTTGGAATGGAGTGACGTTTAGATTGAGAACAGGCTTCGAGGATAATTTTATTACACCGCTCCAGATTTAAATCACGTCTTTCTGATTGAAAAAAGTTTATAAAGTAAAAATTTGTAATTCCAATCTCCGTGCTTTTTTGTAATAAAAAATCAAGCCTTTGCGCTTTGGGAATGGCGGAGGCAACGCTTATTTTGCGCTCGTGTAAAATACTTTGCCTCTTTTCAAGTAGCTTGCCTGACTTACTCTTAGCCCCAACTTGAAAGATATAAGAATTTCCAAGTCCATCTCTTACTTCAATTTCTTTGTCGATTTCATTTAATCGTAAACTACGAAGATGCTCTATTTCATCTTTGGTAAGAGTAATTTCGTTTTTGAAAATTTCATTTGGGCGAAAGAATATCATAAAAAACTTTGTCTTCCCGTTTAAAGACTCTGTTCATGCTGAATCTTCTTAAATGCCTGTCAAATGAAAAAGAAATCTATTGGTTATAGTTTCCTGATTTGGAAGTGAATTGTTAAAGTTGTAATTCTGTATAAGTTAACTATACACCAAGTTGCAGTTCATGTTGCAGTTACCCTTGCGGTTTATCTTTAACTTGAGATTAATAAAACTAAATTTGAACTGCAACTTGAACTGCAAGATGGACTGCTAGATGATGTATCTTTTACTATTAGCCAGGTATTAGATTACTAAATCAGAAAGAGTTTTTTAGCAATAGAGAATCGATTTGATTCTCTTTTTAAAGCGTTCAAATTTTATAATGATTTATCCTGGCTTGGTTTTCTAAACAAAAGGTATAAAAGTGGTCCATAAGAGCCGGCGATTAGAGTAATAATCAGCCAGGGCAAAAAGGAACGATTTGTTTTTTTTGTATCATACCAAACCCAGCCGAGTGCAAAACAAAGAGCAATAAAAAGATCCACAAAAATTTGCATGCTTCCAGGACTTTTCATTGCTTCTTCAAAAATTCCCAAAAATCCCTGCTGCCACAACGCCTTGCCGGTCAAAATAGAAAATAAAACTAAAACTACTAAAACAATTACCTTGATAGGTTTTGAAGTGAAAAATTCCTCATTTACCATGTTCTTCTCCATTTATATAACGTATGTAGTGCTTACTACATTTTTTATGTAGCAACTGCTACATAAAAAAGCAAGCAAAAAGTATAATTTGTAAAGATTTTTTTTATGAGTTACGAGTTTTTTTAAAAGAAATTCGCTGAATAGAGGACATAGCCTCTTCAATTCTATTCGCACGCTTAATCCCATCTAAAAGAAGCATACCTTCAATTGTAATTAGGGCTTGCGAAGACTGAGAGTTACGCTCTGATTCAATCTCAACTTTGATAGCCGAATGAATCCAGGAATAAAAGGCATCGGAAATTTCTTGAATGATTGCAAGAAATGGTTCTTCTTGAAGAAAAGCCAAAGCAATCAATTCCATAGACAATCTTATATAAGGTTTCATACTCTCATGATACATTGCTTCCATAAGAAACTGAATCAATTCTGGATAAGCCATTGGCTGTGCTTTTGTTTGTTCTAACAGGGCGATAAAATCCTGTGTCAACTTGCTTAGAACTAGTTTTAAAATCGTTTCTTTATCTTTAAAATAATGAATTAACATACGATCGCTAGCATTCGATGCCTTTGCAAGTTGACGCAAACTAATTTCTTTCAATCCATTTGAGAGAATATGCGCAGCGATATTTTCAATTACTTCTTGCCGCTTAATTTCTCCTTTCTTCATTTTTCTCTCCCTAAGAATACTGTATTGCAAAGATTACCCTTTTAAGGAAAGAACTTTACGAATCAAAAAAACTTTCATACTTGCATAGGGAGAGAAAATATAAAAATTGAAACTATGAAACAAAAAATTACAGACAATCCAATATCTAAAATGAGACGCAATTATACAAGAGATGGACTTCTTGAAGAAGATGTAGACAAGAATGCTACGATGCAATTTTCCAAATGGTTTACTGAAACTAAAAACTCAAAGATTTTAGAGCCAAATGCAATGACCCTTGCAACTTCAGATAAATCAGGATTAGCCACTGCAAGAATTGTTTTACTTAAAAGCTTTGATGAAAGTGGATTTATTTTTTTTACGAACTATGAAAGTAGAAAGGGAAAAGAAATCGCAGAAACTAAAAAAGGAACCCTTCTTTTTTTCTGGGATATTTTAGAGCGCCAGGTTCGAATAGAAGGAAAGATAAAAAAAATTCCAAGAGAAGACTCGGAAACATATTTTCATTCAAG
>Ga0075158_10002767_pt1 | contig 12620 bp, 13 predicted proteins | sample JI91814BDNA_FD_70968 | JGI IMG/M metagenome (GOLD analysis project Ga0075158, IMG submission 70968) | Wastewater effluent complex algal communities from Wisconsin, to seasonally profile nutrient transformation and Carbon sequestration -... | ecosystem: Engineered > WWTP > Effluent > Algae... | reverse complement strand
AACACCGAGACGGGCTGGGGTGAGCATAGCTAAATTACTTTGATTGTTTGACATAAGCTAAATAGGTTACACTATCCAACCCCATCGATATATCTCTGATATTGCTAATGAATCTTTCGCAAAAACTCAAAGGTCAAAATTTTCATTTCTCTTCAATCAAAGAAGTTCTGGCTAAGGCCAATGAAGAGAAGTCAGGAGATAGGCTCGCTGGTCTTGCTGCTAATTCATCGTTAGAACGTATCGCAGCCAAGTCAGTGCTTGCCCAGCTCACTCTTGCTAATCTGCGCGAGGAGCCAGTTGTACCTATTGAGAGCGATGAGGTAAGCCGTCTCGTTGATGCCGCGATTGATGAGCAAGTTTATGCGCGCATCAAAAATTGGACTTGTGCTGAGCTGAGAGAATTTTTGCTGGATGACAAAAATACTTCAGCTGATATCAACGAAATTAGACCTGCTTTGACTGGTGAAATGGCCGCTGCTGTTTGTAAGCTCATGTCAAATATGGATCTTGTGCTTGCCGCTAAAAGATGTCCCGTTGTCGTAAAACGAGCATCAACACTGGGTTTGCCTGGGCGTATCGCTTCTCGGTTACAACCCAATCATCCAGCAGATGGCCTGGCTGGCATTACTGCTTCGATTATGGAAGGACTCTCTTATGGAGTCGGCGATGCTGTGATTGGCATCAATCCTGTTTTTGATAGTGCCGAAACTGTCGCTCGCCTTCTGGATGAGACTGACAAGATTATTCAAAAATATGAGATACCGACACAAAACTGTGTGCTCTCACACATCACCACTCAAATAAAGGCAGTACAAAACGGAGCAAGAGCCGGACTTTTATTTCAGAGTATTGCTGGCACCGAAGCTGGTAATCGCTCCTTTGGTATCGACAGCGCACTAATTGAGTCCGCTGTAGAGCTGGGCAAAAAACAAAATAGCGATGGTGAGCGCTTCATGTATTTTGAGACAGGTCAGGGTTCAGAACTGAGTAGCGCTACCCATAACGGTGCTGATCAAGTAACTCTGGAGGCTCGCTGTTATGCTTTTGCCAGATTGTACGAACCATTTCTTGTAAATGATGTTGTTGGTTTTATCGGACCAGAATATTTATTTGACGGTAAGCAGATGATCCGAGCTGGACTTGAAGATCACTTTATGGGCAAGTTGCTCGGTCTGCCAATGGGTATTGATGCTTGCTACACCAATCACATGAACTCAGATCAAAACGATCTAGAAAATCTCACCATCTTACTCACTGCTTCTGGCGTTAATTATTTTATGGGCTTGCCCATGGGTGATGATGTCATGCTCTCTTATCAGTCCACTAGCTTTCATGACATTGCCAGTTTAAGAGAAGTATTTGGTCTTAGACCTGCGCCTGAATTTGAAGCCTGGTTGAGTGAAAGAGGGCTCTACCATGACGGTCATTTAACTGCGCGTGCCGGTCAGTCTTTGCTTTAAAATCCACTCGATGTATCAGAGGTTGAGGCATTGCCGCCGCTACTTGAGCCGCTCGATCTATCGCCATTGTTATCTTGCGGTCTTGATTCGGATGAGCTATTTGCATTGCGCTGAACTGGTTCGTCGACATGAGCTGAGATGATGCGATCGCCAATGCCAATGCTATAGACAGTATTGAGTCCGCCCACCACCATGCCAAAGACAGCGTACTGTCCATTGAGAGATGGTTTGGCCTGTTTGAGAATGTAAAACTGGCAGCTTGCCGAATCAGGATTGGTGCTGCGGGCCATCGCCACCATGCCGGGCTGTCCATGGCCCAGTCGTGGACTTACCTCGAGAGGCACGTAACGCACCTGACCGGTCGCTGGGTCGACGAAATTGCCTCTACCGTTACCGTAAGGACAGCCGCCTTGAATGAGCCAGCCTTCGACGCGGTGAAAGGTCTTGCCGTTGTAATAACCACGAGAGACGAGGTCTAAAAAATTGTTGGCTGTATTGGGGGTGAAGCGCCTGAAAACACGAATGGCAATTGGACCTTTTGTTGTTTCCATAAGCACAACAGGATCAGCGCCCTGCGAATTTGCCGGAGCAATTGCCAGGACTGAGGCAGCAATTCCAGTCAGTACTAAATTGAGCGTTCTTTTCATCAGCCCTCCAGTTTTTAGATCTAGCCCAATTTTTCATTTATTAAACGTGGATAGCCCTGTGTATATACTCGGAGGTTTTAATCCTGTCCTAAAGGGAACATGTCTGCCAAAGGCCTTTAACATTTAGTGTTAGGTAAAGGTCGTACTCAGATTGAAAGGTGGCAACAATGGCTCTTTATGCGGATCTTCACAGGCATTTGGGTGGAGCGCTGCATCCGCGAATCATCTACAAATTTTTGCAGCGCCAGGATCACAAAGTGCTCAGTTACTTTCCTGACTATGACGGTTTTTATAGCTGGTTTACCCGGCCGTGTCGTACCCTCGAAGAATTCGTCAAAATTCACTCGCTTGTTGAGGAACTGCAGAGCCTCGAGCATCTTCCTTATTTTTGTCTGCGACTCTGTCGCGGTGCCTATACCTTCGAAAACCTGCAGTATTTAGAGCTTCGTTACAATCCCTATTTTCGTACTGATCATGATCTTGCTCCCGCTAAAAGATTGGGTCAGATGAATTTGATTGTTGAAGTTATCACCGCCAACTTGCGTCCAGCGGAGTGGCCAATCACTGTAAAACAGATTCTCTGCTTCGATAGAAGACTGCCCAAGTCCATAAATGAAGCCATTCTAAAAGTGGCCCAGGACAATATCGGACCGGTAGTTGGAGTTGACCTGGCTGGTCCTGAAATAAATACTGAGAAGACGGAAGAGTGGATCAAGCTCATGAGTAAGGCCAGAGCGAGTGGTCTCAAGACAACTTGTCACCTTGGTGAGACAAGTGTCGATAACGTTGATCCCCGCTTCTTTACAGTGCTTGATCGCATTGGTCACGGCATACACATACCGCTTGCTAAACCTGAATATTTAAAAGACCTGGCAAAAAGGCAAATCACTCTTGAAGTATGTCCGACCAGTTACAGGCAGACTGGAGTGCTCAAAGATTTTGGAGATTTGCGAACAGTCTTTGCGCGCTGTCGCGATGCCGGAGTGGCTGTGGCTGTTTGCACCGATAACCCCGGTCGTAATCCTGCGCCTTGTACTTTGCCCGGCGAATATGAACGATTGATCGATCATGACGTAATCGACTTTGGGGAACTCAAAGAAATTCAAAACGAAGGATTTAGATCTGCCTTTGGCTTTGTCGGTGGCGCGCGAAACTAGTTCTAAGCGCGTGAAAGCCTGTCTTCATCCAGTTTGTATTCAGTTTCAAGAGAGCGGCTCAACGGTCGCTCTCTTCTTTTTTGGATATTCAATTGGGGTCATAGGCCCCCGGCTCAAAAAAATTCGTAGCATTTTGAAAAAAAACTTTTGCCAGGATCTTGTCCTTAAAATCGATAGAGTGGTGTCTTTGTACTCTCTCGAAATGCTGATGATAAGCCAATTTCAAAATGGTATTGCGTGTGGTGATAAGAATTCAGTGTGCCCGGTTGGTAAGATTTCTAAAAGTTGCTTCTGTATTTTCTATTGCAATTTATTGAATTCGAATGTACTCTATGGCTCGTGTGGTGTGACAGAAAAAGGGCGGCACCAAAAACAGTGACTGCTCTTTAAAAAAACGGTGGTGGTTAGTAGAAAAGGACAGCGACAAATCGGTCGCTTATTTAAAAGACAATCCTATATATAGGATGCGATTCCACAAAATCGGTTTTTCGAATAACTATAGAGAGTCCTCTACTTCAATTAAAAACAAATGGGCATTGTCTGTCTGTTTGTGACTGCTGCCGTGTTGAATACTAAGGGAGGATAATTAATGGCAACTAAGCCTGCAAAGAAGAAGAAAGCAACATCCAAGAGAACAAATCCGGCTGTTGCTGCAGAAGAAACAACAGCAGCGGCTAAACCAAAGAAAGCCGCTAAGAAAACTGTTCGCAAAACTGCTGCTAAAAAAGCTGCTCCTAAAAAAGCTGCTGCCAAAAAGACTGTAGCTAAAAAAGCTGCTCCTAAAAAAGCCGCTGCCAAAAAGACAGTAGCCAAAAAGGCTGCTCCTAAAAAAGCTGCTGCCAAAAAGACCGTAGCTAAAAAGGCTGCTCCTAAAAAAGCCGTTGCTAAAAAGACTGTAGCTAAAAAGACAACCGCCAAAAAGACAGTAGCCAAAAAGGCTGCTCCTAAAAAAGCCGCTGTCAAAAAGACTGTAGCCAAAAAGGCTGCTCCTAAAAAAGCTGCTGCCAAAAAGACCGTAGCTAAAAAGACCGTAGCTAAAAAATCAGTCGCCAAAAAGACAGTAGCCAAAAAGGCTGCTCCTAAAAAAGCTGCTGCCAAAAAAGCTGTAGGCGCCAAAAAGAAGCCAGCCGCTAAGCGCGCTACCAAGCGTACTAAACCGGTTGCAGCTGCAACAAATACTGGTTCAGAATCAAGCGAAGGTTAATTTCGGGTTCTTTATCAATCGATAAATAAGAAATCTCCCGCCTATAGCGGGAGATTTTCTTTTAGCACTGTCTCTGGTGCTATGGTCTGGCGTGACTTCTGCCAGATTTGAGGCAAACTTGTGACCAGCTCATGGTTGTCCTCAAGTTTTATTAGTTCAACACCCGGGTTGTTTGACTGCACAGCCGCACTGTTGTCATACGGTACTGTCTGATCGTCTATGCCGTGAAAGATCAATGCTCGATTTTTCAATTTGATCTCTTCTGGTCTACTCATCGCCAGTGGATGTTTTTCCAGGTCACGTACAAATTCATACGAAAGTGGTGCTTCTCGACCAAGTGCATAGTGCATAAAATTTCGGCTGCCATTTTTTTGCCAGGTAGCTAATGCCTCCGCACTACCAAGAAATAGTGGCCAGCGACTGGTGATACCAAATCCTGGTGCAAGCAAAATAAGTGCGCTCACATCTAGATATTGCTCTGCCAGAATAGTGGCCAACAAACCACCCATGCTGGAACCAATCAGCACCAATTTTTTGGCATTGAGTTTTTGCGCACAACTAAGAGCAGTGCTTATCTGCTGAGATAGCGTCATGCTAAAAAAGTCTGGTTGATTGAGATCTGGTACTGCGCAGTCGATACCCGCTTGGCTCAACTGAGATGCAAAATAGACAGCCTTTTTGCTTTGGGGACCAGAGGCAAATCCATGCAGATAAAGGACTTTTGTCACGGCACGCTATTTACAGAAGTGGTCGATCCGACAAAGCCATACCAGGGATTGCTATTGATCAAACTAGTCAATTGCAATTCAAGAGATTCTTTATCGCCAGCATCGGCTTTGGTAATAAGCAGTTTGCCGGGTGCTGAATAAAAGGCAAAAACCCAGACTCTACCCTTGTCTTCCAGGCAACAGATCCACTGATGAAAATCTGGTGGTTGAATCAGGTAATAGGCAAAGGCACCAATTTCGCCTTGCTTAAAAAATTTGTCGAGTGAATCTGTCCACTCTGGTTTGTCCATCAAATATAAAGTCTGTCTCGGTAGACCACCGCTGAGTATCTGGGTGGCATTGGCAAGTTTGGTCATATCAGCCCAGACAGTCGGCAGATAGAGATAAAGAGTGCCACCAACGTCGCGAGTAAAATCTAGCGGACGCAAACTCCAATCTGGAGTCTGGCTTGAATGTATATAGTTGTCAAAAGTAAAGCTCTCCGAGGTTGTGCCCAGCTTATTAGCCAGTGACGGAGTACAGGCTTCTATTGTGGTCTCGGGAAAACGATTATTTACCACCCAGTCTCTGAGGAGCTGCTGGAAATATGTGCCCACTGTTGTCTGAGACATCTAACTTGTAACCCTTGGAATCGCTGCCTGAAGTAATCCTTTAAAGCTTACAGGATATTATGTGAGCCATAATAAGAACCTTAGTTATATGGAGATATTTCTATGAAGAGAATTACCAAAATCGAAGCTGCTTCACTGCTTTTAGTTTTGGGTCTGACGTCTTCACCTCTTATGGTGGAAGCCAAAGAAGATGCTGCCAAAGCAAAAACTGACGCCAAAGAAACCAAAAAAGCAGTAAAACAGGGCAAAGATTCAGCCTGCGGCGAAGGAAGTTGCGGCACCGATGAAAAAGGAGCTAAAGCTGCCAAGAAAGCCCATGACAAGTCGGCTGATAAAAAAGAGTCTGGCGAATCTAAGCCTAAAACGAAATAACTATTAAGAAGTTTTGCGTATGTAAGGCGGTAGTAGGCTAGGATCTAGCAAATTTTACATGGGGATAACAAGCTCAGCAGGTAGTTTTAATCCATCTGCCCTAGCATGAGTTCCACATTGCCCCAAAGGCAAATTCGTAATTCACAGATTCTGGAGGTCAAAATGCAGAAGACTCAATTGGCAGCAGCGCTCGTAGCTGTTCTAGGTCTTTCACTCAACGGCATGGCACGCGCAGCCGATAACACTGAGACTACTGAAAAGACTGAAGTAAAGACCGAGAAAAAGGTCAAAATGGACAAGAAAGAGTGCAAAAAAGAGTGCAAGAAAGATAAAAAAGGCAAAGAAGCCTCATGCAAGGGCAAAGAAGGTTCATGCAAGGGCAAAGAAGGCTCATGCAAAGCCAAAGCCGATGAAAAAGGCAAAGAAGGCGCATGCAAGGGCAAAGAAGGCTCATGCAAAGCCAAAGCCGATGAAAAAGGCAAAGAAGGCGCATGCAAGGGTAAAGAAGGCTCCTGCAAGAGCAAAGAAGAGTCCAAGTAAGACCTGACAGTCTAGCCTCTGGCTAATGCCGGCGGACCGGAGTGGTTGCGATGACGAGCAATTTTTTGTCAATCAAAAAAAACTTACCTTTTCTAGGCGTAGGCCTGGGTTTAAGGCGGGAGCTTGCTGAGCAAACCATTACCTGTCCTGCCGGCATTGACTGGTTAGAGCTAGTACCCGAAAACTACATGGCACTTGGTGGTCGCATCAAAGCCAGATTAGACGCCGCAAGAGCGAAATATCCTCTGGTCACGCATGGTGTCAATCTTTCTATCGGTAGCACCGATGACTTGTGTTTTGACTACCTGCAAAAATTAGCCAATCTTTTAAATTACATAGATGCACCGTGGTGGAGTGACCACTTTTGTTTTACTTCCGCCGGTGGTGCTTATATGCACGACTTACTACCGGTGCCGCTCAATCTCACAGCTGCTAAACACATGGCGCGGCGCGCTAAAGAAGCGCAGAGTATTGTCGGTAGACCGCTTTTACTCGAGAATATCTCGTACTACATGGACATGCCGGGTAAAAGCATGGACGAGGCAGACTTTATCAGCGAAGTCCTGGAGCGAGCCGACATCGGACTTTTGCTCGACGTCAACAATATCTATGTCAACGCCATCAATCACAATTTTGATCCCTACAAATACCTCGATCGTCTGCCACTAGAGCGTGTGGTCCAGGTGCACATCGCCGGACACTCTCATGGCGAGGAAATGATCATCGATACTCACGGAGCGCCAGTAATTGAGCCGGTCTTTGAGCTGCTCGATTATCTTTTGACACATACTACTGTGCACGCCGTGATGCTCGAGCGGGATCAAAATTATCCTGAGTTTAAAGAAATACTGGCGGAGCTAGATCAAATCCGCAAAATCTGTGAGAAGCAACCAGTGCTTGCTAAAACTGCTCAAGCAGAGGCCATCGCCTGATGCAGTCACTCAAGGAAGTCCAAGATACTTATGCCCGACTCTGGACCACAAGAGCCGCTAGAGATGCTTATCTCGAGCAGACCGGTGAGCCGCAAGACAGACGTGGTGTAAAGCTCTACGCCAATTTGATTGAGATTGGTCGACTTGATTTGATGGGCTCGATTTATCCCACATTCAAAGCTCTGCTCGGCAAAAAGTTTAAAGATCTAGTGCACAGCTACTATGAGTGTATGCCACCGGACAATTACAATCTCAATCAGTCTGCCCGCCGCTTTGCTCAGTATCTTGCCCAGTACGAGCCCGCACTTGTAGCACGTCATCCATTTATTTGTGAGCTGGCTGACTATGAATGGATTGAACTGGAAGTGCTGGAAGCTCTAGATGAAGCCAAAAAAACTGCATCGCAAGCCGCTAAGGAGCCTGGTGATGCCCTCGCTTTTGCTGCACTGCGTCCAGTTTTGACCGATGTTTATAGACTGAGACGCTATAAATATCCGGTGCCACAAATCTCCAGGCAATTGCTTGATGGTCAAAAGTTACCGCGCCGAGTCAAAGCCGACGCCACATACTCAGTTATCTATAGAGACAAAGAGGACTTTAGCTGTCGCTTTTTAGAAGTAGAAGAGCTGGCTATGTCGATTATCGAACAGATGCATGACCATCCTGATATGAACTATGGTGATTTGATCAAATATGCCGTATCTGTCTCGGATGCCGGTCCTCAAGAAACAGTTGATGCGTTTTTAGAACTGGTAGAGTCCCTCAAAGAAAGCGCCCTGATTGTATTTGATAGATAGTGGAGAAAAAATGTTAGTAAAGAAATCGCTTGTTATGCTGGCTTCAATTGTTTTGAGTGCCAATACTTTTGCCCAGGCCGCAACCATAGACTTTATTGTTGATGATGCTAAAAAGCGCGACGTTGTTAGCTTTAACTCAGATGCTCCAGTAGAGCTGATAGTTGGTACCACCAACAAAATCAAAGGCAAAGTGACCATCGATGAATCTCTCGATTTTGCCAAGCAGCCCTTTAGTGCGGATTTTACAGTTGATCTAGGCTCTATCGATACAGGTATTGCGCTGCGCAATGAGCATATGCGCGATAACTTCCTTGAGACTAAGAAATATCCTGACGCCGTTTTTAAAGTCAAAAGTGTGAGTGCTGCTCAAACACAACTAAAGCCCGGCAAAAAAATCACAGTGCAAGCCAGTGGTGAGTTTACAATCCATGGCAAAACAGTCAACAAGACTGTACCTGTTGATGTCACTTATTTAGAGCCATGCAATCTGGATGGTGTAAAGTTTCCCGATTGCGCCATGTTGCAAATTAAAGCGACTTTGCCCGTGGCCCTCAAGGATCACGACATCAAAAGACCAGAGATTGTCTTCCAAAAGTTAGCTGACACAGTGTTTGTAAAAGTCTCTGCCACTGCCTATGTCAAAAAGGCTAATGCCAAAGCTGACAAAAAAGCAGAAAAGAAGGTCGATAAAAAGGCCGAAAAAGCAGAGAAGAAAGCTTCTAAAGCCACTAAAAAGTCCGAATCGAAAAGCAGCACAAAAGAATAATCAAACTTCTTCTTTTGCTTTGTTTAACTCGCTAAAAGCCTCTGCTACAGAGGCTTTTATTGTTTCTTCCAGGTCTATAGCCTCAGTGCTCTTGCTGGTTAGATAGAGTAGATATTCAATATTGCCAGAAGGACCTTTTATTGGTGAATAAGTAAGTCCTTTGAGTTTTAAGGGCTCAATTTGCAGCAGTGCTGCGATTGTTTCTTGCAAAAGCTCAAGATGCAGGGCTGGTTCTCTTACTACTCCGCCTTTGCCGACTTTACCGCGACCTGCCTCAAATTGAGGCTTGATCAATATGACCATTTCTAGATCTGGGGTCATAAGAGCAATTGTTGGCGGTACAGTTTTTATTACTGAAATAAAGGAGCAGTCCATCACAGCCAGTGAGGGAGGCTGGTCTTGAGGCTCTGACAAAAGAGCGGCGCTAGTTAAATTGCGAATATTGGTGCGCTCAATTACTCGTACTTTATCGTTTGTGCGCAGACTCCAATCGATTTGACCATAGCCCACGTCAACGGCATAAACAAAAGCTGCACCGTTTTGCAAAAGACAATCTGTAAAGCCGCCAGTGGAAGCCCCCACATCAATTGCCACTTTGTCTTGCACAGGAACTTTAAAGTATTCCAGTGCCCGCGCCAGTTTAAGACCACCGCGGCTGACATAAGGGGCTTTTTTAAAGCGCTCCAGTACTTCTATTTGAGCGTCAATACGCACGGCATAACCGGCTTTGGTGATTTTTTCGCCGTTCACGATGACGCCACCATCTATAATGGCAGTGCGGGCGGTTTCCCTGGAGGGAAACAATCCCCGGTCCAAAAGGATCTGGTCAAGTCTATTCTTGTTGCTTTGTGACATCTTGGTAACTGCTAGAGCCTTTGTATATTGTAGAATAGCAAAATAGAACCAGGAGCTTATGGAGTAGACCTGGCTGGATGAAGACACCGCCTTGAAAGCGGCTGCCCTGAAAGGGGTTGGGGGTTCGAGTCCCTCCTACTCCGTATTTTTTAAATAGATGCAGATATGGGTCGGCATAACCACTAAAGACCTGTCCACGCTATCTCATCGAGCAATCGAGGTGGCTGCCCCTGGTGGGCGGCTTGTTGCGTCCGCTCTAGATGGTCGCCACCTCTTTGATAGTGCCAGTACTGTTAAGTGCGTCCTTAACAACGGCAAAATTTTTACTGTTGCTCCTGACGGTCATAAATTTGATATACCTCTAATATTTACCTCCAGCACAGGTAAGGTTACATTGAGTAGTCTTAGCCGAGCGGGAGCCAAGGGTGCGCCGATATACAACGGTGCACTACGGGTGGAGCCAATCGGTGACAGCTTGAGAGCGTCCATTAGACTGACTCTCGATGGTTATCTTGAGGGCGTACTTACTGCCGAGATGCCTGCCAGTTATCACGCCGAAGCACTCAAGGGCCAGGCTCTGTGTGCTCGTACGTATGCCTTGCGTCCACGTATCTCGCACGATAAAGACAACGTCAATGTCTGTGATAGTTTTTTGTGCTGCCAGTATTTTGCCGGTCATGGCAATGCTCTGGATGCACGTATAAAAAACGCCATTGATAGCACTGCTAATCAGGTCATTTACTATCAGGGTGCTCCCATTCTGGCTTTATTTAGTAGCAATGCCGGCGGGCATACCGAAGACTATCAAAATAGTTTTTCGGATCCAGTCACTGGTGCCTTTCCGCCGCCTCAGCTGCCCTATCTCAAAGGCGTAGCCGAGGGTAGTTATCCTGGATTTACTGGCAAAGTCGGCAGCGAACAATTTTTGCGTTATTTGCACAGTCACGCCAATATGGGTGTAAGTCTCTGTGCCGATAACTGGACGCCCAAGTTTCATTTTAGTCACACGCTTAAAGCCAGTGATCTCGAGAGTCATATGCACCATACAGTGCAGCTGATGCAGGCAGATAAAGAGACTCACAGCTTTATTACCGCACCAGCAAAAGGTGTTTTTGGTCACATCAAAAAATTTGTCGTACAAAAGCGCGGTGTATCCGGGCAGGCCATTGAGCTAGTCATTGAGACATCGCATGGAGACTGGTTATTGCGCAAAGAGCTGATTATTCGCAAAGCTTTTGCCGGTGCTCGTCTGGGTCTTAGTCGACTCAGTTCGGCGCGCATATTTTTTGATCATAGCTATGACAAACTTGGCCTCTTAACCCAGGTCCAGGTCGGTGGTCTGGGCTTTGGTCATGGTGTCGGCTTTCAGCAGACAGGCGCACAGGGTCTGGCACGGCAAGGTATGGATTACCGCCGCATCATTGCCCACTATTTTAAAGATACACAGATAGTCAGTCTGACTTAGAGAGTCGTAGCCGCTGTGGCTTTTTCGATTTTGATTTTGTCACCAGTCAGTTTGACTGTAAATTTGAGTTGAGGCTCTTTGACCTTTGGCACAAACTTAAATGGTGCTGACTTAGTTACAGCGGATTGCAGAGCGCCAGAGAGTTTTTCCATGTCTTCATCATCATCCGGATTGAGTTTTTCCAGACTCTTGATGGCGCCTTCCTGGTCGATACCGACTTTTAGTCTGACCTTCCATTTGCGACGCTCGCTCTTGTCTTTCTTCATCTCTTCTGCTGCCCATTCAGGCAGAGTCAGGTTTTTGGTGATGAGATCTTTTGTTGATGCCAAAAACTTACCAATCTCTTCGTCAGTGGCGATATCTTGGGTTTCATCTTCGACTTCGTCTTCAGTATCTTCTTTGCCTGTGGTACCAGCCAATTTATTTTGATTGGCTTTGAGCGTGCGCTCTTCGGCCATCTGGTCAATTGCTGATATGGCCATGGTGGGGTCATAGGTGGTGCCACTCTCTTTGTTGAGTGGTTGACCAGAGACCAGGATACTGGTGTTTTCTTTGAGTCCGGGAAAAGAACAAATAAGCGCTTTAGCTGGGGCTCCCTTAACTGTTTGACCATTGATGATCATCCAGTTGAGTGTGTCTTCACCAAGCACCTGTTTGCCAGTCTCGCTCTTGATACCATCAGCATAGACAAAGTCTTCGATGTTTGGTGGTCTCTTTTCGAATGAAGCGAGGTTGTTGTAGGCAGATAAATCGTTAAAGATGGTGAAAATCAGCTTTTGATTTGTACGCTCTGAATAGACACCAAAAGATGGATTGGGTTTAGTCAATTCACTTGTGTCTTCATACCAGTAATCACTGATTGGCTGCACCTTAAAGCCAGCCACTTCCACAGCCAGTTTGCGAGCAACATCGCTGTTTGTGTGAGTGGTGTAGTGTCCCGGTATTTTGATGCTGGGATCTGGCGGTGGAGGCGGCGGTGGTGGCTTTAATACGCTCATCAAAGTCATCGCTGTAAGCGGCAAAAGTATGGCAGCAGCAATGGCTGCTTGTTTGTTGGTCAATCCAGTCTTTTTCTGGATTTTTTTG
>Ga0075158_10002766_pt1 | contig 12621 bp, 14 predicted proteins | sample JI91814BDNA_FD_70968 | JGI IMG/M metagenome (GOLD analysis project Ga0075158, IMG submission 70968) | Wastewater effluent complex algal communities from Wisconsin, to seasonally profile nutrient transformation and Carbon sequestration -... | ecosystem: Engineered > WWTP > Effluent > Algae... | reverse complement strand
CGCGAGGCGACCGGCATCCCCGGGACGTCGGTGCATGCGACCTGGCTGTGCCGCGACAAGCCGTCGATGAAGGAGGCGCTGCGTCAGGTGGGGGTCCCGACGGCCGCGTCGATCGCCGCCGACCATGCCGACGAGATCTGGGAGTTCGCGGCGAAGATCGGCTATCCGTTGATTCTCAAGCCGCGCGCCGGTGCTGGGGCGCAAGACACCATGCGGGTCGACAATGACACCGAACTCGCGCACGCGATCACGCTCTTCGGGGCGCACGGCGCCACGTCGATCGCCGTCGAAGAGTTCGTCGAGGGGCACGAAGGCTTCTACGACACGATCTGCAAGAACAACCAGGTCGTGCACGACTGGACCACGCACTACTACCCCAATGTGCTCGAGGCGATGCGCACGCGCTGGATCAGTCCGCAGTTCGTCACCACCAATCGCACCTCCGACTCCAGCTTCTATGGCGAGGTCGCCGAGCTGGGCCGGCGGGTCATCGAGGCCTTCGACATCGGCACTTCGGCCACGCACATGGAGTGGTTCTATGGGCCAAAAGGCTTGCGCTTCAGCGAGATCGGCGCCCGGCCCCCGGGGGTCGGGGCATGGGACCTCTATTCCGCGGCCAATGATGTCGATGTCTATCGGGAGTGGGCGCACATCCAGACGCACGGGGTTCCCGAGCAGCCGATGCGGCGGCCCTATTCGGCCGGCATCGTCGCCTTGCGTCCCGACCGCGATGGCGTCATCACCGGCTATAGCGGCATCGATGACATCTTCGGCCGCTATGGCGAGGCGATCATCGACACCCACTTCCCGCACGTCGGGCACATGACGCAGGGGGTGGAGGCCGGCTATATGGCGAATGCCTATGTGCGGATGCGTCACCCGGACTACGACACGCTGCGCGGGATGCTCGACGATGTCGGTCGCACGATCCACGTGTACGCCGGCTGAGCGGAGTGCGAACGATTCTGCTGGGGCCACAACGCTTTACGGTCCGAGCGACAGCCGCCCTGCGGTCCTTGGACACCACCGGTCCGGTCGCCGTCATCAATGCCGGTTGGGAGGAGCGCGAGGACGACATCACCGAACTCGACGCGGCGCTCGATCACCGGATGCGCGGGCTGCGGCTCTATCACCGGCTCACCGATGTGCTGCGCAAGGACCCCGAGTTCGGGGCCGCCGCGAGTCGCTTCCGTGACCGGCATGACGAACTGACCGGCCTCTATCGGATCCGTCTCGACCACGCGATGAACGGCGTGTATGCCGTGCAGCACCAGATCCCGAGCCACCCCGCCCGGGCCCACCAGTCCGCGGCATACCGGGCCCTGCACGACGCCGTCGCCGGGGTGCGGGCCATCGACCAGTGGTATGTCGCCGAGCTGGACCGGCTCTATCTGGAGTTGGAGGTGGAGGGCGGGGTCAACACCAGCGAGGTGATTGGCTGGCACCGCGCAGAGATCAGAACGCTGCAAAACGACTGTGTCGCATGGGTTTTGCCCGGCGGGAACATTCGGACGCTGATGAGCGTGCTGCGCCTGTTCGCCGTCACCATCCCGCCGGAAGTGCCGGTGGTCGGCTGGTCCGCCGGCGCGATGGCCCTGACCGAACGGATCGCCATCTTTCACGACTACGGCCCCGACGGCGCCCGCGAGACGGAACTCTTCGACACCGGCCTCGGGCGGGTGCGCGGACTCGTCGCCTTCCCCCACGCCCGCCGTCGGTTGCGGATGGATGCACCTGATCGCCTCGGCATCCTCGCGATGCGGTTCGCCCCCGCGCAATGTGTGCTGCTCGACGACGGGGTGATCCTCGACATCGGGCCGGATGGCCTGATCCCTGATGTCGCGCGACGGGTCGGCGGCGACGGTTTGATCCGCAGCGGCGAGGAGGCGCTGGCATGAGACGCAAACTCGCGATCAACCGCCTGCGCGAACAGCCGGAACTGACCCACGAGGTGGTCTCCGCCTTCGTCGACAAATATCGCTCGCCGATCATCGAGGGCCAACACGCGACCTTCCTCTTCCGCGGGCACGCCGATGAGGTCTTCGTGCGGCATCGCGTCGTCGGCCTGCCCGATCCGTTGCCGATGAAGCAGATCCCCAACACCGACCTGTGGGCGGCCACCAGCGATCTGCCCGCTGGCTCGCGGGTGGAATATCAGCTCGAAACGCGCAATGGGGACCACTACGAGCGCTTCAACGACCCACTCAATCCGCTGGTCGCGCATTCCCCGATGGGGTCGAGTTCGGTCTGCGCCGGCGAGGGCTATCACGTGCCCGACTGGGCGCTGCACGACCCGGAGGCCCGGCCCGGGGACCTGGTTGAACACCAAATGCGGAGCAAGGCGCTGCGCCGGGAGCAGAGCATGCTCATCTATACGCCGGCGCGCTTCAACACCGTCCTGCGCTATCCGCTCTTGGTGGTGCACGACGGGCCGGAGTATGTGCAATTCGCGGCGATGAAAACAGTGCTGGATAATCTGATTCACCGCCTCGACGTGGCCCCGATGGTGGTGGCCTTCGTGCCGCCGCATGACCGGATGCGCGAATACCCGAACTTCGCGCCGCACGCCAGGTTCATGGCGCGAGAGTTGTTGCCGGAACTCGAATCGCGCTATCCGCTGCTGGATTCGGCGTCCGGTCGTTGCATCATGGGCGGCAGCTTCGGCGGGGTGGCGTCGGTCTCCACGGCATACCGCTATCCGGGGGTTTTCGGTTCCCTGCTGATCCAGTCCGCATCCTTGGTCTTCACCGATATCGGCCAGGACCACGGCGGTGGGCCGGCCTTCGACCCGGTCGTGAAATTCGTCAACAGATATCGCGCCAAGCCGACGCGCTTCACCGACCGGATCTATATGAGTTGCGGCATCTATGAGCCGCTGATCACTCCCAATCGCTCGATGGTCTCGGTCTTCCGCGAGGCGGGGATCACCGTGAAATATGAGGAGACCCGCGACGGCCACAACTGGGACAACTGGCGTGACCGGTTGCGCTCGGGCTTGTCGTGGCTCTTCCCCGGCCCGCAGAAGTATGTCTATGAGTGACGTGAAAACCGCTCTCGCCGAGCATATTTGGGCTGGTATGCCGTGGGCTCGCGCCGAGCTGTCGGCTCTCGTCGCGTGTCGCTCGGTCTTCGACCCGCGGATCGAGGACCCCGCGCAGTGCGTGGCGGCGGCCGAACGGGTCGCCACCGCATTGGCCGAGCTTGGCCTGGTCGTGGAGACCATCGAGACCCCGGACGGCTCACGCGCCGTGATCGGGCGTTCCGGTGGGGGCGGCACGCGAGCGAGGGTTGTCCTCTACACGCATCACGATGTCGTGCCCGTCGGTGACCCGGCCGCCTGGGCGAGCGAGCCCTGGGTCCTGATCGAACGGGACGGCCGGTGGTTTGGCCGAGGCAGCGCGGACTGCAAGGGCAATATCGTCGCGACGCTCTTGGCGCTGCGGGCCGTGCGAGATGTGTTGGGGTGCTGGCCGGTTGAGCTGATCGTGCTCGTCGAGGGCTCGGAAGAACAATCCGCCGGCGGGATGGAGCAACTCGCCCGGGCGCGTCCGGATCTCGTCGCGGCCGACGTCATCGTGATGGCTGACACTGGCAATGTCGCCCTCGGGCAGCCGACGCTGACGACCTCGCTGCGCGGCACCGGGTCGGTGCGGATCACGGTGCGCACGATGGCGCACGCCGCGCATTCAGGCATGTATGGCGGGGCCGCCCCCGACGCGCTACAGGCGCTGCTGACGACCCTCGCGAGCCTGCGCTCACCCGCCGGAGAGACGACGATCGACGGGCTGGAGGCCACCGCCAACTGGTCCGGCGCCGCCTATGATCCCGAGCATTTCCGCGCCGATGCCGCGCTCCTGGATGGCGTGGATCCCTTGGGAGAGAACGCAATCGGCGACCTACTGTGGGCTCGGCCTGCGGCCACGGTGTTGGCGATCGACGCCCCGGCCACGGCTCGGGTCACGGCCGCCGTCCAAGGTGAGGCGTCCGCGATCGTCAACCTCCGGGTGCCCGCATCGATGGATCCTGCTGGCGCGCAACGACTTCTGAGCGAGCATCTGGTGCGGCACACGCCATACGGCCTGGTGGAGGTGACGCCCTTGACCCTGGGCCGCGGTTTCGAGGCCCGCACCGATGGCCCGGCGTATGCCGCGATGCGGGCCGCGATGACCGATGCCTTCGGGGTCGCGCCGGTGACCACCGGCCAAGGCGGCTCCATCCCGCTCACGGTCGCCCTGCAAGAGCTGCTCCCCGACGCCGAGATTCTGCTCCTCGGCGTCGAGGAGCCCGCCAGCCGCATCCACGCCACCGATGAGAGCGTTCACCCCGCAGAACTCGCGCGCACCGCCCACACCCTCGCGCTCTTCCTCTCGTCATTGGCGGCCACGGGTTCTTTGCCGACGCCACAACATCGAGCGGCGCGGCCGGCGAACGGATGAGCAGCCCGCCACCCCGGACACCTCGGCAGCGGGCCGCGGTGACCGAGTCGCTGACCCTGCTCGGCATCGCGCCGCTGGTCGCCGGCGTGCTCCTCGTGCCGCCGTGGTATGCCGAGCGGCGCCTCGCCGCGACCCTGGTCGGCGCACTGGTGCTCATCGCCGCCCTGATCACGACCTATGTGTCGCGGTCCCGGGCCGGTCTGCGCGGCCGGGACTCGGCGCTGACCGGGTGGCCACGCGTCGCCGTGGCGAGCGGAGTCCTGCTCGGCGGGATCGGCGCGGGCTTGGTGGGGCCGAGCGTCGTGGCCGCCCAGAGTATGCCGAGCCGGCCGCTGGTCGTCCCCGCCCTGGCCACGCACACCGACTGCGCGCGCTTGTGCCCGCCCGAAGTCACCTTCCGCATCGAGGGTCTGGAGTTGACCGCGGCCTATCCGCCCGGCCTGACAGCGCACCCGGCCCGGGCACGCTCTTCGCTGTCGATCCCGCCGAGCCCCGACAGGCGATGCCGCTAGCCGCCCTCGAGTTCGCTCGCGGAGCTGGGCGGTGGTGGCTGGGCCTGGCCGTGCTGGCCTTCGTGGCCGGTCCCGTGTCCGGGGCCTGGGGCTCCGTGCGCGCCTTCCGGCACGCGGCACATTGAGTCCCACCTCGAACATACGCAGGGCAGGGTTTCGCGTGGGCGGCGCTCGGCGTGGCAGGGTGGTCGTGGACAGATGCGATGGCGGGGGCCACGAAGGAGGGGACCATGCGGTCGATGCTGCGAGGGATGCTCGCCGCGCTCTTCGGCACGCTGGTGGTGCTTGGGGCGGCGGCGCCGGCGAGCGCCGAGGCGGGGGACCGGATCACGAATTTCGCCATTGACTACACCATCCGCCCGGACGGCAGCGTCGATGTCGTGGAGAGCATCGCCTATCAGTTCGCCTCCTCGGGCCGGCACGGCATCTTCCGGGAGTTGATCACCCGCCAGCCCTTCGGTGACGGCTCGGAACGCGATGTCCGTTATGGCATCTCCGACATCGACGTCCAATCCAACGATGCCCCGGACGATGTGGAAAAGTCCAAGCACAGCAAGGGTTTTCGCCACGAATGGATTGAGCTGCAGATCGGCGACCCGGACGAGACCATCTCAGGGGACCGCGCCAGCTACCGGATCAGCTATCGGCTCACGGGGGCGCTGCGGACCGTCAATGGCGTGCCGGAGCTCTATTGGAATGCGACCGGGCTGGGCTGGGACGCCGCGATCGATCGCGTCGAGGTGAGGGTAGCGGCACCGGAGGGTGTCGTGGCCGCGGATTGCTATCAGGGCGCGGCCGGCTCGACCCAGACCTGCCAGGCCGAGGCGGGCCGCGAGGGTGCGACCTTCACCGCCGCCGGGCTCGCCGCCCGCCAGGGCGTGACGATCTCCGCCACCGTGCCTGCGGGCTCGGTGCGCAATGCCGAGCCGGATGTGGTGCCGGCCGGCACCTTTGCCGGTCAGGCGCACCTCGGGCCGGCGACGATCGGCGTCAGCGTGCTTGCCGTGCTGCTGACCGCCGCGGGCGCGATCGGGATGCATCGCGCCAACCGCGATCGCCGGTATGCCGGAGTCCCACCCGGGGTGATCGAGCCCAGTGCGCCGGTGGTCATCGACGACATCGAGCGCGACGCCATACCCGTGCGCTTCAACCCGCCGGACCTGCCGCCCGCCGTTGGGGGCCGACTGCTGAGCTCCGGGACGGCCAGCAGGGCGAGCGCAGCGACGCTCATCGAGTTGGCCAATCACGGGGTCCTGACCATCAACGCCACCCCGCAGCCGGGCAAGGAGTTCGCGAAAACCGATGGGCTCCAACGCACCGCGGTCCTGGCGGACCTGTCGAAGGCGCCCGCGGATTACCGTCGCGCGTTCGCCCAGGACCTGCTCGAACCAGGGGGCGAGATCGTCCTCGACCAGCCCGACACCGACCAGGCCCAGCGGTTCCAGAAGGCCAGTTCGGCGCTGTCGAAGGCCGTGGGCACCCAGGTCGAGAGCTTTCGCGCCCAGGCGGGTCCGCCGCGATCGGGGCTGCTCGCCGGCCTCGCCGCCCTCGTGGTTGTCATCGGACTCATCATCGTGATCAGCCAGACCGCTCCGGCCGGCGCGATCTATCTCGTGCCCGGTGTTTTGGTTGTCGGGGGGCTGCTCTTTGTCCTCGCGCGCCGCTCTGTGGGCTATCGCACGCCCCAGGGGCGAGCGCTGACCGACCAGGTCGTCGGTTTTCGCCGCTACATCGAGACGGCCGAGGCGGGCCAGTTGCGCTTCGAAGAGGGCCAGGACATTTTCAGTGCCTACCTGCCGTGGGCGATCATGTTCGACCTCGCCGACCGCTGGCAGGCCGTCTGCGCCGAGTTGGCCGCCGCCGGCCGCATCCCGGCCGCACCGATCTGGTATTCGGGCCCTGCGTTCTATGACACCTACTCCGCCGGCTCCTCCTTCGGCGACTCGCTCAACACCTCCACGACAAGCAACTCATCGAGCAGTGGCAGCTCCGGCGGCGGTTCCTCCGGCGGTGGCGGCGGTGGTGGCGGCGGCGGATCCTGGTGAGCCCCAGGGCAATCCGCGCCTCAGGGCGCCAGGATGTAGCCCAGCGTGAGGATGATCTCGTCGTGGACCACCCAGCACATTTGCAGTGACCCCGGCCACGAATCCCCGGCACGCACCAGCTCCACCGTGATCGAGCCGGTCGTGGCGCTGGTCGGCGTCAGGTCCACCCGGACGTCCTCGAAGCCGAGCCAGCGCCGTTGCAGCGGATACCAACTCTTGTAGATGGATTCCTTGGCGCTGAAGAGCACCCGGTCCCAGGCCGTATGCGGCTCGGCCTCCGCCAGCGCCCTGAGCTGCTCCCGCTCGGCGGCCCGCGTGACATGCTCCAGCACCCCCGGCGGCAGCGGCGCGTGCGGGTCGGCGTCGATGCCGATCGTCACGTAGTCATCGCGCGCGGCCACCGCCGCGGCCCGATAGCCCTCGCAGTGCGTCATCGACCCGACATATCCGGGGGGCCAGGGCGGCATACCGGCATCGGCGGGAGCCAGACAGGGGCGGGGGGTCACGCCGGCCGCCGCGAGCGCGCGCCCGGCGAGCGCGCGCCCGGTGGTGAACTCGGCTCGCCGCCTCGCCACGGCACCGGCGAGGGCGGCGTGCTCCGCGGCATACAGGGGCACCTCGAGATCACCGGTCGTCTCGGCGGCGAAGACCGCACGGGGAAGGGGCGCCAGCAGCCGGTCGATCATCCCGCTGGGATCACCACTGGCCACTGCCGCCCCTTTCCGTATGCCGGGTGGCTCAGCCCTCCGCGGCGCGAACGACACTACCGCCCGGCTTGAGCTCGGGCCGGACGGTCCGGGGCGGAGTGAGCGCCGCAGGCACCTCGTCGCCATGGGCAAAGCCCGCCGAGAGCCGCTTCAGGAAGCGCGGACCCCACCAGTTCGTGTCGCCCATCAGCGCCATGACCGACGGCAGCAGCACCCCACGGATCAAGGTGGCGTCGATGAGGATGGCCAGCCCGGTGCCGAGGCCCATGAGCTTGAGATAGACGATCCCGGAGGTGACGAAGGAGAGGAAGACCACGGCCAGGAGGATGGCCGCTGCGGCGATGATGCGGCTGGTCTTGGCGATGCCGGCGATGACGGCGGCTCGGTTGTCGCCGCTCTTGTCGTATTCCTCCTTGATCCGCGACAGCAGGAACATCTCGTAGTCCATCGAGAGACCGAACGCGATGCAGAGCAGCAGCAGTGGCATGTTGGAGACGACATAGCCGGTGACCTGGAAGTCGCCGACGAGCCATTGCAGGTGCCCCTCCTGGAAGACCCAGACGATGATGCCGAACGCGGCCGACAGGCTCAACACGTTGAGGGCGATCGCCTTGAGCGGGACGACCAGGCTGCCGGTCATCAGCGAGAGCAGGACGATCGTCGCCAGCGCCATCACCAGCAGCGCCCAGGGCAGGCCGGCCGCCTGTCCGGCGAGCGTGTCGTCGAGTTGTGCCCCCTGACCGGTGACCTGGACATCGAAGGGCGCGGGCAGATCGCGGACGGCCGCGACCAGGTCCCGGCTCTCGCTCGACAGCGGGTCATAGTCGGTCTGGACGCTGACATACGAGCCGGGTGCCCTCGCGGACCGCGAAGCGCTCGTTCAGTGGGCCGGGATCGACGATCTTTGCGCCGCCGGCGAAGCTGCCGGCGAGCGAGTCGACCCGGGTGACCACGTTGAGGGTGCTCAACTGCGCTGCATAATCGGCGACCTTGGCGGTGGTGTGTGCGCTCCCGGCGCCCAACCCCTGCGGGCGGTGACCCGCCAGTACGACATTTGCCTTCGCGTCGTCCACACTGTGGACAGACCCGATCGGCCCACGCCGGCGCCGGCGAACGGCTGGGTGGCCTGCCGGGTTCCGTATGTTGATCCCCATGGAGACGCGCACACTCAACGACGGCACGACGATCCCGGCAGTCGGATTCGGCACCTGGCCCCTGAAGGACGGCAAGGGCACGATGGCAATGCTGCGCGCCATCGAGGCCGGATACCGCCTGCTGGATACCGCGACGAACTATGGCAACGAGGTCGAGGTCGGTGATGCGGTGCGCCGCAGCGGGGTGCCCCGGGAGGAGTTCGTGTTGCAGAGCAAGATCCCTGGCCGCTTCCATGCCTACGACAAGGCGATCGCCTCGATCCGCACAACCCTGACCCGGCTCGGCGTCGATCAGCTCGACGTCGGGCTCATCCACTGGCCGAATCCGTCGATCGGGCTTTATGGCGAGGCCTGGCGAGCACTGGTCGACCTCCAGCGGGATGGGCTCGTGCGAACCATCGGGGTCTCTAACTTCCACGCCCACCACCTGGCGCGGATCATCGAGGAGTCCGGCGTCACCCCGGCGGTGAACCAGGTCGAGATGCATCCCTACTTCCCGCAAGTGGAGCTGCGGGCCGAGCACGAGCGCCTCGGCATCGTCACCGAGGCATGGAGTCCGCTCGGCAAGGGCATGAATGCGTATGCCGAGCCGGCCGTCCTGGACGCTGCCGCTGCCCACGGCGTCTCGCCGGCGCAGACCATCTTGCGCTGGCACCTCCAGCTCGGCTCCGTGCCGCTGCCGAAGTCTGAAAACCCCGAGCGTCAGCGCGAGAACCGCGATCTCGCCGGCTTCGAGCTCAGCGCCGATGAGGTCGCCGCGATCACAAGCCTCGCGCGAACCGACGGGCGCCGCTTCGGTGGCGATTCCGACCGCCACGAAGAGCTCTGACCTGCCCTCGTCCGGGCGCCATCACAGATCCTCAGCGTGCTCGTCGAGGAAGCGGTGCCACTGCGTGTCGTCGACATTGAGAGGCAGCGGCCGGCTCTGCGCGGGCTCCGGCGTCGGCTCCCGGGCGTGCGCTCGCACGGTGCCTCGCTCGATCCGATGGTGCTGGGTGCCGGTGCCCGTGAGCAGGACCCCGGAGACCGTCACGAGGCGCCCGACCAGGCGCGCGGCATCCTGCGGGTTAACGGCGTCCTGGACATCGAATGGGTCGCCATTTCGATCTCGAACCCGGCACCGCCCCGAGTGCAGATCGACCATTTCGAGCCGGCCGGTCACCGCCGCGGTGCGGGCCGGCTCGGCCCGCGTCTGCCCCCAAGGATCTCGGCTCACGTGCTCGGTCTGCAGAGCCGCTGCGCCGCCTCCGGGCAGTACGAAGGTCACCTGCGATCCGAGTGCCTTCATCGCCTTGATGAGGGAGTCCGTCGCGTCGGCGATCGGGTTGGTCACGGCGCCAGGACGCCGATTGGTCGCCATCGCGGCGATGAGTTGTGCGACCCAGCGATCCACCCGATCGGCCAGCGGGTCGATCTCCAAGGTGTCGGGATCTCCGACCAGCACGGTCAGTGCCCCAGGGTGGGCCCAGGAAACCCGCATCAGGCTGGTTCGCTCCAGCGAGCGTGCCGTCCGCCCGAGGTCCGCGCGGTCCGCGGCCTCGCGGGTGACTCGATAAAAGAGCGTCTGCAAGGCGGCGAGGAAGTCGGCCAGCGACGATGCATCCACGGGATCATCGGAGGTCGCCGCGGGGGCCAGCCGCACTTCATACGTGCGCATGCCTCGCTCCTTCCCTGGCCAGGACTCTGGGTGGTCCCGACCTACAGAACAGCCTGTCAGGGGGCACTGACAACCTCACCGCAGGTGGGAAACGCCCAGGTCAGGAGGGGTTCTGGGGGCCGGAGGCGATATTGAACATCCACTCGATGCCGTACTTGTCCTTGACATCGCCATAGGTGTCGCCCCATGCCTGCTGCTCGAGCGGCTGACCGGCGGTGCCATCGGCGGCCAGCGCGGCATACCAACTCGACATCGTCTCGAGTTCGTCGCCCATGAAGGCGATGTAGTTGCGCGTGCCGCCCCACGTCGTCTCCGCGCCGGGCATCGCGTCGCTGGCCATGATCGTATGTTCGGGTGGACGAGGGCGGCGTGCATCGTGCCGTCGGCGGGCATGTCGCTCATCCCGAAGTCGGCGAAGCGAAGGATCCTCAGGTCACCGCCGAAGATGCCCTGGTAGTAGGTCATCGCCTCGGCGCTGTTGCCGGGGAAGTTGAGATAGGGGTTGACGCTGATGGCCATCGGGGGTCCTTCCGAGAGGGGATCTCCACCCTATGTGGGTGCTTCCTCAACCGATGGGTTGACAAAGGGTCAATGACCTGATTGAGTGTCATCAACCACTTGGTTGAGGAGGAGATGGCGTGACCGACCGGCTCACTCTCGTGTTCGGCGCTCTGGCCGATCCGACCCGGCGCGACATCGTGGCCCGGCTCGCGGTCGGCGATGCGACCGTTGGCGAGCTCGCGGCGCCATACGACATCTCCTTGCAGGCGATCTCGAAGCACCTCAAGGTGCTCGAAGGCGCCGGCCTTGTCACGAAAACTGCTGCGGCACAGCGCCGCTCGGTGCACCTTGAGGCGGGAGAGTTCGATCTGATGACCAAGTGGATCCAGAGATATCAGCAGGCTGCCGAGTCGCGCTACCAGCGGCTGGACGCTGTGTTGGACCAGATGGATTCCGACGGACATGTCATACCGAGCAAGGAGCAGAAGTCATCATGAACGACCAGATCACCACCGCGAAGATCGAAGCCGACCCGATCGTGCCGGTCATCCACATCTATCGCGATTTCCGCGCCACGCCCGCGCAACTTGTCCGCGCGCACACGGATCCCGAGCTGATTCCGCTATGGATGGGGCCCGACAATCGGACCCTGGAGGTCGACTACTGGGACGCTCGCAGCGGTGGCAATTGGCGGTATGCCGATCGCACCGATGGCGTCGAACTCGGCTTCCATGGCTGCTTCCATGAGATCTCGGAATCGCGGATCGTCCAGACCTTCACCTTTGAGGGGATGCCCGAGGCGGTCTCGCTGGAGACCTTGACCTTCGAGGACCTCGGAGGCGGTATGACGCGCCTGCACGGCTCGTCGCTGGTCGACTCTTTCGAGGGCCGGGATGCCTGGCTCGCCTCGGGTATGGAGATCGGCGTCAACGACGGCTATGCCGCTCTCGACCGCCTGCTCGCCGACGGCGCCGTCGCCGGCTGACTCCCGTCCCCCCCGTCGAGAGGTCACTCTGACCCCGTCGAGAGGGCACTCTGACCCCGTCGAGAGGGCACTCTGACCCCGTCGAGAGGGCAGCGCTGGCTCGGCTGGCGGTGGGCGGCTGGCGTGCGCCGTCGAGTGGGGGCAAACGACCCGGTTCTCCGGTCGAAACCGTGCAATAGGCCCCACTCGACGCTGGGGGGACGCTGGGCGGCCATCGCCGGCGCTGCTTGAGCCTGACCGCGCCCAGAACCAGTCGCCGAGAGCAGCTATGCCCCAGGCGCGTAAAGGCGGTTCTTGGCGGTCAGCACTGTCAAAGTGGTTGCCTCGCCGTCCAGCGATACCGTGCCTGGGATTTCGATCCACTCCGAGCCATCGATCATGACTTCACCCTGATAGGTGATGTTGGCCGAGATCTCGAAAGACCCGAAGTCGTCGTAGGCGGCACGGAGATCCCCATCTGGATATGTGCCACCAAGGGAGGTTGACGGTCCCAGGGTTCGGCCATCCCCTAGGTTGAGGGTGGCGCTCTCCAGCGCCGGCCGTATGGGGAGACTGATGCTCCTATTGCGTGTCAAGCCTTTGGGGAGGGGGAGTTTCAGGCGGCGGCGAGCCAGGCTCTGTAGC
>Ga0075158_10002763_pt1 | contig 12624 bp, 8 predicted proteins | sample JI91814BDNA_FD_70968 | JGI IMG/M metagenome (GOLD analysis project Ga0075158, IMG submission 70968) | Wastewater effluent complex algal communities from Wisconsin, to seasonally profile nutrient transformation and Carbon sequestration -... | ecosystem: Engineered > WWTP > Effluent > Algae... | reverse complement strand
TATCGGCCGATTGTCGAGGTCCTCACCCAGGCCGGTCACGCGCCAGACCTGGTGCGTGCCGACGAACTCGGGCCGTTGCTCGGGCGGCGCGACCCAACCGACCAACTGGTCGGGCAGTGGTTACGCCTACGCGACCCGGACCGGTGGAGCGCGCTGCCCGAGGACACCGGCGCCGCCCGCCAACTCGGCGTCCTGCGCGACCGGCTGGCCGGCGCGGACATCGTCTTCGCCGACTGGTGCGACCCGGGCGCGCTGTTCGCCAGTTATCTCGCTCCCGCGAGCGCCCGGTTGATCATTCGGGTCCACCGGGTGGATGCCACCAAGGCCTGGGCGCAGCTGGTGGACTGGTCGCGCGTCGAGCGGGTGCTGCTGGTCAGCGACCACGTCCGCGACTTCTTCGCGCCGCAACTCGCGGCTCCCGGGGAGGCGATGCCCACACGACTGACCGTGGTCAACAACATCATCGACGTCGAGCGCTACCGACGTCCCAAGCTGCCGGGGGCCGAGCGGCGCATTGCCATGGTCGGGTGGGGCCGTCGCGTGAAGGATCCGATCTTCGCCGTCGATATCCTGCGCGAGCTGCTGCGTGATGATCCGTCCTGGCGCCTCCATCTGATCGGTCGCGACTTCGCCGACAGCGGCCTGCCGCCGGTCGCCGACTACCTCGCGCGCTTCCGCGAGCTCATCGCCGATCCTGCGCTACGCGAGGCGATCGTCTGGGTCGGCTTCACGGGTCGGCTCGAAGAGGCTCTCGACGCCTGCGGATTCGCCCTCTCCACGAGCACGGTGGAGGGCTGGCCGATCGGTGTCGTCGAGGCCGCCGTTTCCGGTTGCATTCCGGTCATTCGCGATTGGCCGCAGGTCGCGACGAAGGGCGGCGCCCGCGCGATCTATGCTGAGACGCCGGAGTGGGTGGTCGCCTCGCCCGCCGAGGGCGCCGGCCGCATCCGCACGTATGCCGATCCCGCCGCCTGGGCGGGCGAATCCGCTCGGTGCCGGAACGCCGCCGACCGGCTCACCGCTACCGGCGCCACCGAGGCGGAGGTTCTCGGCCTCATCCTCGGTCGGCCCTGACTCGGCCGCTGGCGATTTCCTCAGCCCCGCGGCGACGGCGGGGTGCCGGTCAGGGGCTCAGTTCGACGACTTCTCCGCCGCGAGCCGGGCAAGAAGGGCGCGGGCGGCGCTGACGTGCTCGGTGGGCAGGTGGTGGTCGGCAGCCGCCTGGGTCAGTGGGGAGTCCTGCGGCGCCAGCAGGATGATCGGCACGCCGAGTTCGCGCCATTCGGCGAGTTCGGACAACTCGCGCGGCGACCAGCCCAGGCCCTCGGGCGACGGACGGTCTACGACCAAGGCAAAGTCGGGCGTCCCGGCGAAGTCGTCGCTTACGACGACGCCCTTCTCCAGGTCCAAGTCGCGCAGCAGCGGTGCCAGTGACGCCGACTCGTCGGTGACGAGGTGGAGAGCGATGGCCGCGCGCTCATCCGGCGACAGCAGTCCCAGAGCGCTCAAAAGTGGAGCCACCGGGGCGGCCCGGCTGCCCGGCACCCAGCCGGCGATTCGGACGACGCCGGCACCCGCCGTTGGGCCGGCAGTTGCGGAGGCGATCCGGCTGTCGGACGCCGGACTCACGAGCTCGCCGAGCCCGTCGCTCGGCTCGGCCCCCGCACCCGGTGCGTGGCCCGGGCGAGGCGGCAGCGCGAGACCGGCAACCGATGCGCCGTTCGCTGTCGGCGTCCAGAGTCGAAGGCGCGTAGCCAGGGCGCTGCGGTGGGGGGACCACGCGGGGGTTGTGAGCAGGGCCGACGCCAGCGCCTCGCCACCGACGACGATCTCGTCGGCACGCGCAGCGATCAGGGTCAAGACGAGGTCCGCGACCTCGTCCGAATCGGGGAGCGCGAGGCCAGCGCCGGTGAGGATGCGTTCGGCGGCCACCAGCAACGCGCCTGGCGCCACGGCTTCACCGCCCACCGCCCCCGTTTCCCGATGGGTCGGCACATCGTCCAGGTGTGCGACCCAGCGCGGAACTACCTCCTGTTCGCGCAACACGGCCAGCAACAGGTGATCGGCAAGCCCGGTCGGCCCGCTGTAGCCCAGGTCCCACGCCGCGCCTCGGGAGCGCCAGCCGACAACGGCCCGATGGGCGGCTTCGGCATAGGTCTCGATGGCGACCCAGTCGCGAGGCGCAGCGATCGGGGCAGGGGAGCCGGCGGCATACGGCAACGAGATCGACGATCGGATCGCGGCATCGACAGGCGGGACGGGGCGGGCGCGCGGCACCGCGTCGGACAGGTCTGCCCGGACCACGTCAAAGGGCTGCGGCGCAAACGTCGTCAGCCAGGCGGCGGCCGTGCGCGCCGCCTGCGCTCGCCACGGCGCGAAGGCCCAACTGCTCACCAGCGTCCCGGTCACACGAGCCATCTTTGCCGACGTGCCCCGCGGTTTCCCCCTCCCAGGGGCGCGTGTCACTATGGACGGCATGCCTCGCACGCTCCCACCGGCACTTGCGCGCCCGAAAATGACCGCCCACGTGCACCGAAGTGTTGTGCTCGGTGTGACGACGGCGGTGGCCGGCGCCCTGGCGGCCGCCGCGCCCGTGGCTGCGGTGCCCACGCTGACTCAACCTGCGGCAAAGGCAGCCGTCGCGTGGACGGCACCCACTTTCGTGCGGGCCATCGGCGCACGTGGGTCCGCGGGCCTGTATGCGTGGGGCGCCGCATACAACCCTGTGACCGGCGAGATCCTCGTCGGCGACTACTTGAACTACCAAATGCGCCGGTTCACCTCGGGTGGCACCTTGCTCGGGTCGTTCTATCGCGCCGCCTCCGACCGGCGCGGCCAGCCCGAAGGGATCGCGGTCGACCCTCGGGACGGTTCGATCTATGTTTCCGACCACTCGCGGGACAACAAGGGCTATGTCGCCAAGTTCACGGCGTCTGGCCAGTTCGTGCGTGAATACAAGCTGAACACGCGCTATCAGGCCTGGATGGCGATGGATGCGTCCGGCTTTCTGTATGTCAGCGACAGCCAGGTGTGGAATAACGCCGGTGATCCGCCGAAAGTGCGCAAATTCCAACTGTCCGACAGCAGCACAACCGTCACAGAGGTTGCGAGTTGGGGGACCTATGGCACCGCGGGGGGCCAGATCAAATGGATCACCGGCATTGCGGTGGATCCGAGCAATGGGCGGGTCTATGTCGCCGACACGGCCAACAAGCGGGTCACCGCGTTCAACCCCGACGGCACCACCCATATGACGATCGGCACCGGCGCATTCACCGGGGATCTTCGGGGCATCGCCGTCAATCCGCGCACGCGCAAGCTCTATGTCGTGGATGCCAATGCTGGGCAGATCGAGATCTTCGACGCCGACACCGGTGCCGTGCTCGGCAATTTCGGGTCCCTGGGCACCGGCCCGGGCCAATTCGGTGACGGCGGCCGGCAGGTGACCATCGACGGCTCGGATAATGTCTGGGTCGCGGACTACGGAAACACGCGCGTCCTGAAGTTCACCGCTTCGGGGAGTTTCATCGGGGCCTACCCCAACCCGCCCCAGGATTCGCCCAAGGGCGCCATGGCCAATCCCCGCGATGTCGCCGTCAGTTCGACCAAGGCGGTCTATGCGGTCGAGCAGAACAATCACCGGGTTCAGCGCTTCAACGCCGACGGCTCGCCCAATCAGATGTGGGGCCGGCGCTCGTCCACCCCGCCGTTAGGCTTCAACTATCCCCGCGGAATCGCCATCCAGCCGGGCAACAATCGCATCTGGATCAGCAACACGACTCAGAGCCAGGTGCGGATCGTCACGCCGACCTTTGGCAAGGTCAAGGACATCTCCGGGTTCAGCGAACCGGTCGACATCGAATTCGGCAATGGTAAGGCGTATGTCGGGGACGCCAACGGCGGCTATGTCAAGATCCTCGATCCGGCGACCGGCACGGTCCAGGGGCAGATCAATGTCCGCGCCTCCGGTGTTGCCGTTGACCCCGATTCGGGCGATATCTACGTCTCGTCCTGGTACAACGACCGCATTTATCACTACACGAAGGACGGCCAACAGGCCTTCCCCGCCGTTATCGGCAGCCCCGGCACCGGCCCGGGCCAGTTCGTCACTCCGTGGGATATCGACATCATCGGTGGGCTGCTCTATGTCACCGACGCCGATCGGGCGTGCGTCGTCGTCTACGACCGCGCGGGCAACTTCGTGGGCGAGTTCGGCTCAGCGGGATCGCGTGCCGGTCAATTCCAGAATCCGTCCGGCTTGACCCATGACAGCGCGGGGAAGATCTATATCGCCGACGCCGGCAACGACCGCATCCAGGTCTTCGACACCCTGGGTTACGTCAAGGCCGACACCACCGCACCGAGTGCATCGATCGCGGCGCCCAAGAGCGGTCAGGTGGTATCGCTGCCGGTCACTGTCACCGGTACGGTCAATGACAACCTGCGCAATGGCACGCTCGAAGTGGCCATCCAGGATCGGACCACCAAGCTGTGGTGGGACGGCCGCATCGCGACTTGGGGCACCACCAAGCAGTGGACGAATGCCGGCGTCAAGGGCGGGGACGTCAAGAACGGCCAGTGGTGGTTCCCGCTCATCGGGGCGGGTCGACGGGGCAGCTATGCCTTATCCGTGCGCCCCATCGACGCGGCGGGCAATATCGGCCCGATCGTCAGCACCACTTTCGCCACCTCCTGATCCGGCCACTTCCCCGTCTCCCCGGCGGCGCGCGACCCGGGGTGCGCTCGACCAGGCGGAACGTGCGACCCGGTGTGCGCTCTCGACGGGCTGATGGTGCGCTGTCGAAGGGGAGGTCAGCTGCAGGTGGGCGGTGCGGCGAGGTCGACAAACTTGGCGCCCACGGCCAGGTCGATGACGGCGTCGGTGCGCTTGTCGTTGACCCGCTTGGCGTCCGGGAGAGCCAGCGAGACGGCACGGGCCTCCTCGCGGCCCTCCGAGCCGTACCGGATCTCGCCGACACCGCTGATCTTCTTCTTCAGCGGATCATTGTCGACCTCACCGATCACGAAGCCGCGATCGCGCAGCTTCCGCGCCACCTCGGCGGCCAGACCCGCCTGCGTCGTGGCGTTGTAGACATTGACCGTCGTGTCCTTCGGCAAGGCCACCGGCGCTTTCGCCGACCCGGTCATGCACGACGAGGAGCCGACCGTCGTTCCGTGGTCGCTCTGGAGGTAGCCATAGGCCTTGTAGAAGGCGAAGGCGAGGAAGGCCAGGGCCACCAGCAGGGATAGCGCCGCGCGGATCTGGCGCATGCGCCGTGGCTGTCCGGCAACGATCGGAGCCGTCATTGCTCTGTTGAGTCCTTACTTCCTGCGCGGCCGGCCGGTGCCTGCGGGCGTCGACCTGGCGGACGGTTTACATTGACGTGCGTGACTGAGACACCTTCGCAGTTCCCGCCCGCGGACGCGACCGGGGGCTCCGAGCAGCCTCCCACCACCTCTGACGCCACGGCCGCCCCGGCGGTTGCCGCACCGGCCACGACGTCGGCTCAGGGTAGCGTCGCCGAGTCGGTGGACGGCCCCGCCCAGGGCGGTGAGGCGAATAACGCTTTGGCCGCAACCATTCAGGCCGGCTATGCCTTCTCCGGCCCGGCCCTGGAGTTCGGGGCGGCAGTCGTCGAGGGCCGCGCCTATCCGCAGGCCAAGGTCAAGATTCCGCTCGCGGTGATGAATCGGCATGGGCTGGTGGCCGGCGCGACCGGCACTGGCAAGACCAAGACGCTGCAGGTGATGGCCGAACAACTGGCCGCCCAGGGCGTCCCCGTCTTTCTCGCCGACGTCAAGGGCGATCTGTCGGGTATCGCCTCGCCCGGCGTGGCGAACGACAAAATCACGGCGCGGGCCGCGGACATCGGCGAGGAATGGGCGCCGCGTGGCTTCGCGAGCGAGTTCTATGCGCTCGGGGGATTGGGCAAGGGCATACCGATCCGGGCCTCGATCTCCTCCTTCGGCCCGACCCTGCTCGCCAAGGTGCTCGGCCTGAACGCGACTCAGGAATCGAGCCTCGGGCTAGTCTTCCACTACGCCGATAACAACCAACTCTGGCTCGATGACCTGAAGGACCTGCGTGCGGTCGTCCAGTTCCTCACCAGTGACGAGGGCAAGGCCGATCTGAAATCCCTAGGTGGCCTGTCGTCGGCGACGGCGGGCGTGATCCTGCGCGAATTGATCACCTTTGCCGACAAGGGCGCCGATGTCTTCTTCGGCCTGCCGGAGTTCAACTCCCAGGATCTGCTGCGGACCAATGCCGACGGCACGGGGACAATCTCGCTTCTCGAACTCCCTGCGGTCCAGGACCGGCCCGAACTCTTCTCGACCTTCTTGATGTGGCTGCTCGCCGACCTCTTCCATGACCTGCCCGAGGTCGGCGATCTCGACAAGCCGAAGCTGGTCTTCTTCTTTGACGAGGCCCACCTACTCTTCAATGACGCGAGCAAGGACTTCCTCGACGCCATTCAGCAGACCGTGCGGCTGATCCGCTCCAAGGGCGTGGGCATCTTCTTCGTCACCCAGTCACCCAAGGACGTGCCGACCGATGTCCTGGCCCAGTTGGGCAACCGCGTCCAGCACGCCCTGCGCGCCTTCACGCCCGACGACGCGAAGGCGTTGCGGGCGGCGGTGAAGACCTACCCAAAGTCCGGCTACGACCTCGAGGAGCTCCTCACCACGCTCGGCACCGGTGAGGCCGTCGTCACCGTGCTCTCCGAACGCGGCGCGCCGACCCCCGTGGCGTGGACGCGCATGCGCGCACCCGAGTCGTTGATGGCGCCGTCGCCCGACGCCCTGATCGACGCGACCGTCGCCAATTCCCCGCTGCGCAGCACGTATGCCGTGGCCTCCGACCGCACCTCGGCTTTCGAGACGCTGCAGGCCAAGGCCGCGCCCGCTGCGCCGGCTCCGCAGGACGCTCCCGCTCCCAAGGCGCCGGCTCCGGCTCCCGCACCCAGGAGCGCGCCGGCGCGGGCGCCCAAGGAGGACCCGGGCATTGTGGAGTCGGTGGTGAAGTCGAGCGCCTTCAAGTCGATGCTCCGCTCCGCGGGCACGGTGCTCGGACGCGAGATCACCCGCTCGATCTTCGGCACGGCTCGTCGCCGCTGAGCGTCTCGCCGCGGCTGACCTCTCGCCGCCGCGGCACGGCTCGCCGCCGCTGAGCGTCTCGCCGCGGCTGACCCTTCGCCGCCGCGGCACGGCTCGTCGCCGCTGAACCGTCTTGTCACCACCGAACGGCTCGTCGCCGGTGAGCGGCGACCCCTGCCCCGGTCACCCGAGCACGGCGGCAATCACGACGATCACGGGCGCACACGTCAGGGTCGTCACCAGGATCGTGTCGCGTGCCAGGGGCTCGGCCCGGCCGTAGCGCGTGGCGTGGGTGAAGATGTTCTGCGCCGTCGGCAGCGCCGAGGTGACGGTGACGGCGAGTAGCGCGTGACCGGTGATACCCAACCCGTAGCGCGCCACGGCATACGCCACGAGGGGCTGGACGAAGGATTTGAGCATCGACGTCAACGCCACTTCGGCGGGTGCGCCGCCCCCGAAACGTGGCCCCAGCCGCAGGGCGACCCCATAGCCCAGGAGCATGGCGGGCACCGCCAGGCCGCCCACCAGCGCGATGGGATCGACGACGGAGCGTGGCAGGGTCGTCCCGGTCAACGACAGGGCGACGCCGATCAGCGACCCGATGGTCATCGGGTTGGTCAGCGGGCTCTTGGCGATCGACCACAGGTGCAGCCGCCCGCCGCGCCGGTCGTGATCGAGAATCGTCAATCCCAGCGGTTGCAGGACGAGCATCTGCAAAAGCAAGGTGGGCGCAACCAGGGCCGCATCGCCGAGCACGTATGCGGCGATAGGGAGGCCGAGGTTGCCGGCATTGACATAGGCACTCGACAGATTTCCGATGACCAACTGGCCCAGCGGGCGATGCCATCGGGTGATCGCCACCGTCGAATAGATCGCCACCGGCACCACGACTCCAGCGATCGTGGCGAGCAGCTGCTCGGACATCAGCGCTCGGACATCTGCCTTCGCCAGCACCGTCAACAGCAGGGCCGGACTGCCGACGAGGAAGGACACATCGGCTAGCACTCGTTGCGCCGGCAGGTCGAGGACGCCGGTGTGGGCGAGCAAGAATCCGATGGCGATGACGAAGGAAATCGTCACAAAGCCTTCGAGCACGCCGCCCACATACGTCACACTGGCACCTGCACGCCTGTTCCGAGGGGGATGTCCACATGTCACAACGCCGCCGTCATGCCGTGTTGTCCGCCGCGTCGGGGTTGCTCATCGTGGCGCTGCCCGCCGCCACGGCCGCTGCGGATCATTCCGGGGACGCCGCGGATTCGCGCCACTCGGGGGCCGCGCGAGCGGTCCCTGCGGGCCCGGGAACCTATGTCCCGCAACGCATTATCGGCGGGGCCTCCAGCCCGGCGCTTTCCGCTTGGGGCATCGTGCACAACCCCGTCACCAACGAGATCCTCGTCGGTGACTACCTGACCAGTCAGGTCCGTCGGATGACCCGAGACGGTCGCTATCTCGGGGACCTGCAAAATCCCGGCAGCCGGATCGGCGGCGTCGCCTCTGCGCTTGGAGTCGATCCACGGGACGGGTCGATCTATCTCGCCGTGACCGGTGAGGGCCGCACGTCCGACGATGTGCGCAAGTACGACAAATTCGGCAACTACCTCTTTGGTCTCGACATGCCGACGTCGACCACCTGGCTGACCGTCGACAAGGACGGCTATCTCTGGGTGCCTTCGGCCTACAAGGGGGCGCGCCTGACGCGATACCGCGTCGACAACGCCACCAAGTCCGCGACTGCGGTGCTGACCATCAGCAAGCCCGGCACCGGCCCCGGGCAGTTCGGCTCCCTCACGGGAATCGGCACCGACAATGCCGACAATGTCTACGTCGCCGACGTCGGCAACAAGGTCGTCCATGCCTATACGCCCACCGGTGCCTGGCGGTTCGACCTCGGCAAGGGCCTGTTCCCGGGTGACATCCGCGGCGTGACGGTCGACAACAGCACGGGCAATATCTACGTCGCCAACTCGGCCATCGGCACCATCGAGGTCTTCAGCAAGACCGGGACGCGCATCAAGACCTTCGGCGGCATCGGCACAGGAAACGGCCACTTCATCGACGGTGCCCGCCAACTGACCATGACGGCCGACGGCAACCTCTACGCCGCCGACTACGGCGGCCAGCGGGTCCAGCGCTTCACCGCCGGTGGCTCGTTCGCGGCCTTCTTCCCCAATCCGCCGATGCCGATGGACCGGGCCGGCATCGCCCAGTCGCGCGCGCTCGACATCGATCCCGTCACCGGCGACATCGTCATGGCCGATGCCTGGGGCCAGCGCGTCCTGCGCTACGGCCCCGACGGCACGCTGCTGGACTCCCACGGCCGGCGCGGCTCGACCACGCCGGACGGTATGAACTACCCCAAGGGGGTCGCCATCGACCCCGGCACACGGAATGTCTGGGTCGCCAACTTCGAGGGCGCGCCCGACCTGGTCGGCTACACCAAGGACTTCGGCTCGGTGGTGCGCCGGATCGTCACCCCGCGCTTCATCAACGACCTCGAGTGGAGCGGGGGCCTGCTCTACGCCCTCGAACGCCGCCCCGGCGCGCTGCACGTATACAACCCGGCGACCGGCGGCGAGGTCCGCACCTGGGTCTCGACAAAGGGTCTGATTCGCGGGGTCGGCGTCGACGCTGCGACCAAGAACGTCTGGATCACCAGCGACACAAAGCCCGAGGTCTATGTCCTCTCACCGGCCGGCGCGATCATTCGCACCGTCCCGATCACCGGCCTGGGCTGGGATGTCGCGATCCGCGGTGACTACGTCTATGTCGCCAGCACCACCGGCAACACGGTGCAGATCTTCGACCGGCGGACCTACGCACTCGTCGGCACGGTGGGCGGCACGGGGAGCAAGTTCGGCCAACTGAACCAGCCCAGCGGGCTGGCTTTCAACTCCGCCGGTTCGCTCTATGTCGTGGAGACCGCGGGGTCGCGGGTGCAACAGTTCGCGGTCGCCGCCCCGCCCCCGGCCGAGGCGGTCAAACCGACGACCACCATCGCCGCCACCGTCGTCGGCGGTCAACTCACCGTGACCGGCCGTGCGAGCGACGGCTCGGGAATCGCCGGCGTCGGCGTGCGCGTGCGCGACCTGACGACCAACCGCTACTTCCATGCCACCCTCGGCACGTGGGTCACCACCGCGACGCTCAACGCCGGCATCGTGTGGGGGCCGATCACGGCGACCGACTGGCGGTATGTCGTGCCGGGCACCCTGCCGGGCCGCTCCTATCGCGTCGATGCCGTCGCTACCGACCGGCGCGGCAATGCTTCTGCCACCATGACCACGACGCTCTCCGTCCCCTGACGGACTCCGCGCCTCAGATCCCCTCACCCGTGGAGTTCCCGCCATGCCAGATCGCCTCGCCCGTATGCCGCGTCCTCGCCCCCGCGCGGCGGTGGCACTCCTCGCGACGTTGGCCCTGGTGGTCACCGCCCTCGTCGCCGGGGCGGGCTCCGCGACGTCGCTGACGGCATCGGGGGCGCGACGCTACGCGGACCGGTAGTGGCGTCCTACGTCGCGGAACGGTTGATCGCCGCCCCTTCTTTCCCGGGTGTGGCGGCGTGGGGACTGGCCTACAACCCGGTCAGCGATGAGTTGATCGTGGGCGACTACGTCTCGAAACAAGTGCGCCGCTATACCCGCACGGGGTCTATCTCGGTGACGTCCGCAACTCCGCCAAGACGATCGGCGGCTGATCTGCACGGTGACCGCCGGGACCGGCGCGGCCGTCGCGTCGGCGCTCGGGGTCGACCCGCGCGACGGGGCGATCTATGTCGCCGTGACCGGTGAGGGGCGGGTCGGCGGTGATGTGCGCAAATACGACAAGGACGGCAACTACCTCTTCGGCCTCGATCTGCCCGGCGCGACCACCTGGCTGACCGTCGACAAATCAGGCAATCTCTGGGTGCCCGAAGGATTCTCGGGCCCGGTCGTGCGCAAGTTCACCGTCGACGACGCGACGAAGTCGGCCGCCCAGCACTGCTGATCACCCAGGGCGCGCCGGGAACCACGCTCAAGGTCCTCACCGGTGCAGCGACCGACGCGAACGGCAACGTCTACGTCTCGGATGTCGGCAACAAGGTCATCCACTCGTGGGCGCCGGACGGCACCTTCCGCTTCGACATCTCCGGGCCCATCAAGGGCGACCTGCGCGGGGTCGCGGTCGATGATGCGCTGGGACGGGTCTATCTCTCCGATGCGGTGGCGGGCGGCATACCGGCGTTCGATATGTCGGGCAACTACCTATTCATGATCTCCGGGCTCGGCCTGGCGGACGGGGAGTTCACCGACGGGGCCCGGCAGATCGCGGTCACGCCGGACAACCACGTCTGGGGCGCGGACTACGGCTCCTTCCGGGTGCGGGAGTTCCTGCCCGACGGGACGTACGTGCGCCACTTCCCGGATCCGGCGATGCGGCCCGATCCGGCCGGCATCTCGCAGGCGCGCGGCCTCGATGTCGACCCGGTGACCGGCGATGTGCTGACGGTCGACGCCTTCGGGCAGCGGGTCAACCGGTATTCGTCGACGGGCGAACTGATCGACCAGTTCGGGCGGCGCGGGTCGAGCCCGCCGGAGGGAATGAACTACCCCAAGGCCGTGGCCGTCAATCCGGCGACCCGGGACGTCTGGATCTCCAGTTTCGAAGGACCACCTGGGGTCGTCGGGTTCAACTCCGACTTCACCACGGTGCTCGGCCGCCCGGAGATCCCGCGCTGGGTGGGCGACCTGGAGTTCTACAACGGTCAGTTGTATGCCCTGGAGCGCCGCCCGGGTGCGGTCCGGGTGATCGACCCGGCGACCCTGGCGGTCGTGCGCACGTGGACCTCGACGATTGGGCTGCTGCACGGACTCGCCGTCGACCCGAGCAACGGCAATATGTGGATCACCCACGATTCGAAGCCCTTGCTCTATGTCCTCTCGCCCGCCGGCAAGACCCTCAAGACGATCACGCTGCCCGGCGTGGGCTGGGGCGTGGCGATCAAGGGCGACGAGGTGGCCGTCGCCGACACGACGACCGGCTTTGTCGACATCGTCTCCCGGACGACCTATGCCGTGACGGGCCGGATCGGACTTGGGGCCGGGTTCAAGCTGGGGCAGATGAAGACCCCGTCGGGCCTGCAGTTCGGGCCGGACGGCCGGCTCTATGTGATGGAGCAGGTCAACTCCCGGGTCACCGTCTTCGGCCCAGGCCCACGTCCGGCGGCGGAAACGGTCAAGCCGGCATTGGCGCCTGACGCCGGCCCGACGGTGGTCAACGGGCAAGTGGTCCTCACCGGCACCGCGTCGGATGCCAGCGGCATCACGACCGTCGAGGCCCGGGTGCGTGACCTGACCACGGGCCTGTACTACGACGGCCGGTATGCCACGTGGGTGACCGCCTCGACATGGGCGGCTGGTGTGGTCTGGGGAGACGTGAGCGCGCCGAACTGGCGCTACACCGTCCCGGCCACCCTGCCCGGGCGCTCGTATGCCGTGTCCCTGCGCGCCACCGACCGGGTCGGCAACCTCTCCCTCCTGAAGAACGTGA
>Ga0075158_10002762_pt1 | contig 12625 bp, 14 predicted proteins | sample JI91814BDNA_FD_70968 | JGI IMG/M metagenome (GOLD analysis project Ga0075158, IMG submission 70968) | Wastewater effluent complex algal communities from Wisconsin, to seasonally profile nutrient transformation and Carbon sequestration -... | ecosystem: Engineered > WWTP > Effluent > Algae... | reverse complement strand
CTCCCACGACCATGCCTGCTGGACGGCTGCAGATAAGCACGTCCAGCACGCACGATGGGGGACCGATCCAGGCCATCGGCTACATCAACGACACCCTGAAGCTGGCTCAAGATAACGATGGGGTTGTTGGACCAGATCTTGACGCAGTGCGCCTTGGGGAACGCGGTGAACGCCAGGACTTCGGCCTTGGCGTCGTCCATGAGCGGCCCGATCTTGGGGAACGCGGTGGCGAGTTGGTCGCGGACCTCGTCCCAGGCGGCGTGCACGGCCGTGGCGTCGGGTTGCGCGAAGATCGTGCGGAAGACGGCGGCGACCATGTCCTTGTGGGACTTGGGCACCAGCGCGAGCAGGTTGCGGGCGAAGTGGACCCGGCAGCGTTGGTGCGCCGCCCCGGACAAGCACCGGGTCAGGGCCTTGACCAGGCCGGCGTGCTGGTCGGAGATGACCAGTTCCACCCCGCCCAGGCCGCGGTCTTTCAGATCGGTGAGGAACTTGCGCCAGAACGTCTCGTCCTCGCTGTCGCCGACGTCCAACCCGAGGATCTCGCGACCTCCGTGCTCGGTCACGCCGGTGGCGACCACGACCGCCTTGGCCACCACCTGCCCCCGGGAGGTCTCCCGCACGTGCAGGTACGTCGCGTCCAAGAACACGTACGGGAACCTCGCGTGGCCCAGGGTGCGGGTCCGGAACGCGGCCACGCTCTGGTCCAGGCCGGCGCAGATCCGTGACACCTCGGACTTCGACATCCCGGTCCCGCCCAGGGCGGCGACCAGGTCATCCACCGAGCGGGTGGACACCCCGTGCACGTAGGCCTCCATGACCACCGCGTGCAACGCCTGGTCGATCCGCCGCCGCGGCTCGAGGATCTCGGGGAAGAACGAGCCCTTGCGCAGCTTGGGGATCGCCAGCTGCACATCCCCGGCCTTCGTGGTCAGCAGCCTGGGCCGGGACCCGTTGCGCTCGGTCGTACGCGACGGGGTGCGTTCGTAGCGGCCGGCGCCGATCACCTGCTCGGCTTCGAGCTCGATCAGCTCCTGCAACGCGACCTGCACCGCGTCACGGATCAGGTCCACGCCCTCCCCGGCGCGAAACGCTTCCAACAACTCCGACAGGGCAGACTGGGACAAGGCCATCGGTGAGATCTCCTTCGGTGAGTGCTTGGCCGTACACACCAAGAATCTCGCCGATGGCCCCACTCACTTCAGAGCCACACCGCTACCCCCGAAACCCCACCACTCCACGGGACTCTTACCCAGGACCAGCTGCTTGAACGCCTCGTCCTTGAGCGCGTCGAAGCCCAACCGGGTGTACGCCTCGCCCAGGACCTCCCACAACACGGCACTGGCCTTCGCGGTGATCACCGCCTGCCCTGCGGGCAGCGTTCCGCCGGAGAAATCGAGCTGCCCCTGGCCCGGGTACAAGCGGCCACGAGCGGTCTCCAGTAACGCGCTCAACTCCACGTCGGTGTGTGCCGACCCGAGATGTTCCAGAACCTTGTCGCGGCCACCGGCGCGCTCGGCGATCTGTACAGCCGTCGCCCCCGACGCGGTCTTGACCTTCCGCACGAACACCACAACCAGCGACCCTACCGACACAATTAGTGTGTCAATACCACCACCCGAAACCCCCTGACCAGCACAAACACCCCCGGATCACGGAGTTGGCCGTCAAATGGCACGACTCAGGTTTGAGGCGTGCCGGCTCGCCGCGGGTCATGCGCTCAAGGCATCCAGATCTTCGTAGCCCCACCTGACTCGTGCCATCGGGGTACGTCTTTGAGGGGGTGTTTCGAGGGCGCGGTGGCCCAGGCCGGCGCAGGCTGTGGACAACTCACCCAACCGCGCGGCTGCCCGGCACCCAGCCGCCTATCCTCGACACATGCCCACGCTCCCCGAACTCCTCCAGGCCGCAGTCGCGGAACTGGGTGGTGTCGAGCGTCCCGGCCAAACCCAGATGGCCCAGGCCGTTCTCGACGCCATCGAGCAGGAGCAGCACCTGCTGGTTCAGGCCGGCACGGGCACCGGCAAGTCCCTCGGCTACCTCGTCCCCGCGATCCTGCACGCCCACGCCACCGGCCGGCCGGCCGTTGTGGCCACCGCGACGCTTGCCCTTCAGGGCCAGATCGTCGACCGCGATCTGCCGCGCCTGGCGAGGGCGCTCGCCCCCATCCTGGGCCGGACGCCGACCTACGGGCTGGTCAAGGGCCGCCGCAACTACGTGTGCCAGCACAAACTTGCCGGCGGCTTCCCCGCCGACGACGAGGGCCTCTTCGATGTCGCCGAAGCCGACGCCAACGCCTCCCGCCTGGGCAAGGAGATCGTCCGCCTGCGCGAATGGGCCGACCAGACCCAGTCCGGCGATCGCGACGAACTCGTCCCGGGAGTCTCCGAGCGCGCCTGGCGTCAGGTCAGCGTCAGTGCGGAGGAATGCCTGGGCTCGCGCTGCCCGATGGTCGCCGAGTGCTTCGTCGAGCGTTCCCGCGAGGCGGCCAAGGACGTCGACGTCATTGTCACCAATCACTCGTTCATGGCGATCGACGCCTTCGAGGGCCGCTTCATGCTCCCGGCGCACGATGTCCTGATCATCGACGAGGGTCACGAGCTCGTCGACCGTGTCACCTCGACCATCACCGACGAGCTGACCCCCGGCGGCGTGCGCGCCGCCGCCCGTCGGGCCCGCTCCGCCGAAAGCTCGGACCAACTCGAGGACGCTGCCATCGTGCTCGAACGCGCGCTCGAGACTCAGCCCGACGCCCGGATCGACGCCATCCCCGATGCGCTCGCGATGGCCCTCGCAACGGTCCGCGACGCCGCCCGCGCCGTCCACTCCGAACTCAAGCCCGCTCCTGGAGAAACCCCCGACGGCGCCCGGCAGGTCGCCCTCGCAGCCGTCGAGGAGATCTTCGACAACAGCGCGCGCATGGTCGAGGAACGCGACCTCGACGTCCTATGGAACCGCATCGACCCGCGCCGTGGCCCGGTCCTCTCGGTCGCCCCGATGAGCGTGGCGATGCTCGTGCGCGAGAAGATCTTCACCGACCGCACCGTCGTCCTGACCTCGGCCACCCTCGAACTCGGTGGCACCTTCGACGCCGTCGCCGGCACCATCGGCCTGCGCGGTGCGGAGGCTCCCGCGTACGTCGGGCTCGATGTCGGCTCGCCCTTCGACTACCGCAGTCAGGCGATCGCGTATGTCGCCGCCCACCTCCCGCCGCCGGGTCGCGGCGGCCTGGGCGACCCCGCCCTGGACGAGATCGAGGCCCTCGTCCGGGCCGCCGGCGGCCGGACCCTTGGACTCTTCTCCTCTACGCGCGCGGCCCGGGAGGCCGCAGAGGCGATGCGAGATCGGTTGGGGGAGAGCGACATACGTGTCCTGGCGCAGGGTGAGGACCAAGTGCCCACGTTGGTGCGCGAGTTCGCGAAGGACCCGAGGGCTTGCCTCTTCGGCACCATGACGCTTTGGCAGGGCGTCGACGTCCCCGGCTCCAGTTGCCAGCTGGTCATCATCGACCGCATCCCCTTCCCGCGCCCCGACGACCCGCTCGCGTCCGCGCGCACCGAAGCCATCAGCAAGATGGGCGGTAACGGCTTCATGGCGGTCTCCGCGACCCACGCCGCCCTCCGGCTCGCTCAGGGCGCCGGCCGGCTGATCCGCGCTTCTACCGATCGCGGCGTCGTCGCGTTCCTCGACTCGCGGATGATCAGTGCCCGGTATGCCGGCTTCCTCCAGCGCTCCATCCCGCCCTTCTGGCCGACCACCGACCGGGCGCTCGTGCTTCAAGCCCTCGCGCGACTCGACGAGACGGCGCCCCCGCCACGCCCTGTCGCCGAGCCGGGCCTACGCGGACTCGGCGGCGGCCTCGCCCCTGGGGGCGCTGAGCAGGTCGATGCCGACGGGGCTGCGCACGCCCGGCCGAACGCTCCCGCCGGCCCGCAGGCTCCCGCTCCGCCCCCGCCGGAGAACGCGCGCACGGCGGTCACCCAGGGACACCCGTGGACTGAGCAGGACGACGAGGAGTTGCGCGACGGCGTGGAGATGGGCCTGACGCTGGGGGAACTCGCCGAGTCTCTCGAACTGCCGGAGGAGATCATCGCCGCCCGCCTCGACGGTCTGGGCCTGCAGGCCACCACCGAGCCGCAACTCAGTTTCGATTAGGGCGCGGCCACGCCCGCCGCTCGTCGACGCACCGATCGCCGGCGGTACGTGGCGCGATCACCCCGTTGGCCGCGCCGGTAGCTCGTGAGGCCAGCGTGCCCGGCCCCGTTGTCGGTGCCACATGGCAAGCTCGGACGTATGACCGCGCCCGTCACCGTCCCGAGCCGCGTGCCTCCGCTCGTGCTCATTCACGGGCCCGAGGCGGTGCTCATCGACCGCGCCCTCGCCGAGACCCTTGCCGAGGTCCGCATCGCCCAGCCGGAGGCCGAAGTCATCCGGCTCTCGGCCCAGGGGTATGAGGCGGGCCAACTGACGATGGCGGCCAGCCCCAGCCTGTTCGGCGAGGCCAAGACCGTCGTGGTCGCCGATGCGGACGAGGGCGGCGAGGCATTCCAGAACGACCTGCTCGCTGTCATCCCCGATACCGAGGACGAGTTGCGGATCATCGTCATCCACAAAGGCGGCAACCGCGGCAAGAAGATCGTCGACACGCTCAAGCATCACAAGGCCCGCGTGATCGACGCTCCGGCCATCAAGACCGACCGCGACAAACAGGACTTCACCGTCAACGAGTTCCGGCGCGCCGGGCGGAAGGCGACCCCGGGGGCCGTCCGGGCACTCATCGAGGCCGTCGGCAACGACATCGCCGAGTTGGCCGCCGCATGCCGGCAGCTGGTCGACGACACGACCGGCACGATCGATGAGCGGGTCGTCCTCACCTATCACGGTGGCAAGGTCGAGGCCACGGGGTTCCGTGTCGCCGACGCGGCCATCGCCGGCGATGCGGGTGAGGCCCTCCGCCTGTTGCGTCACGCTCTCGGCACCGGCCTCGATCCCGTTCCTATCGTCGCCGTCCTCGCCGGCCAGCTGCGCCAACTGGTCCGTGTGGGTTCCGCCGGCTCCGGACGCTCGGGCGACCTGGCGCGGGATCTCGGGATGGCGCCTTGGCAGGTCGATCGCGCGCGCCGTGCCCTCAACGGCTGGGACGGCCCGGCCCTGGGACGCTGCATTCAGGCCGTCGCGGCGGCCGATTTCGAGGTCAAAGGCGGTGGGCGCGACCCGGTGTACGCCGTCGAACGCGCCATCCTGACGATCGCCGGCGAGCGAGCCGGCCGGCGCTGACCCCGGCGGTTTGGGGCCGCCCGCCCGCACTGGTAAATTTGCTCCTTGCGTGCGCGCAAGGTCGTGCGCGCACGAAGCACCACCCAGGCATCCTCACGCAAGGTATCCCCACGCCGGTCCCGAGGAGGCCTGCCGCCCTCAACGGCATACCGACCAACCAGAAAGATAGTTCGTGGCAAATATCAAGTCCCAGATCAAGCGGATCAAGACCAACCGCACCCGGACCGAGCGCAACAAGGCGGTCAAGTCCGAGGTGCGCACCTTCGTCCGCAAGTTCCGCGAGGCTGCGGCCTCGGGCGACGTGGAGGCGGCCAAGACCGCTCTCCAGGCCGCGTCGAGGAAGCTCGACAAGGCTGTCGCCAAGGGCGTCATCCACAAGAACCAGGCCGCCAACAAGAAGTCGGCGATGGCCAAGAAGGCCGCTTCCCTCTGAGGCTTGCCCGTCGTTCGGCGAAGGCCACCCACCCCACGGGGTTGGGTGGCCTTGTGCTTTGCCCCCGTCGGCCGACAACGCGCATGTATCACCGCTGACGCCGTCCTGCTCTCTGACCCTAGAGAGAGACCAACGGGAGGTGCGACATGGCACAACGCGACCTGCTCTGCCCGAGCGCCGCGGCCGAGCCGGGCGTGATCGTCCTGGGCATCCGACGCGCGGATGGGACGATCGGCTATTTGCCCGGCCAACTCACCGCGGACGCGGACTTCGTCGCCGCGGTCCGGGACCGCGCGTCAACCGACTTCCGCTTCGCGGCCCCGTGCGCGCGCGGCGGCTGTGGGCACTGGCGCGCTGACCCGCCACCCGACAGCAGCAGTCCGTCTTCCGACCGGTCATCCGCCGGCCCGCCATCGGGGCAGTGTTCACTCATCGGCCGGCTGCGGGACGTGGTCGCTGATCAGTACCAAGCCGATGAACTGCCCCGATGTGCCATCCGCGCGAGCTGCCGCTGGTTCGCCCAGGACGGGCGCGACGCCTGCCGGATCTGCCCGGTGGTCACCAGAGCGTCCGGGGCACCGGCCTCGGCCGACCCATCACAGGAAGGAACACCACGATGAGTGGCAGCAAATTCACGGTCGACCTCGGCGGTCTGCAGTTGACGCCGATCCTCGAAGAACGCCTCGACGCGCAGATCCGCAGCAGCGTGCTCTCGGCGCTCGCCCAGATGGAAGTCCCGGACCTGCACGGCGCCATCGACTTCAAGGAGCTGGACGGCGAGATCCGCGGGATCTACGCGGTGATCAACGAGGGCCTCCTCCAGGACCTCAACAGCCGGGGCTTCGGCCGCTGACTGTCCCCGCGCGTGCTACGGCACGCCGACACCGATCGAGATGGCCAACACGTCGAGGAGTCGCTCGACTTCTGGCGTGTTGGCCTCGATCGATCCGGGCGCCGGCCCTCTGTCGCGGACGCCCGGTACCGTCCCGACGTATGAATGCTGCCACCGGCCTGAGCGTCCTCTTCTACGGCGGGACGGGAGTGATCAGTTCCGCGTGCGCCCGCGAGGCGGCGCGGGCCGGGTATACGGTCAGCGTCCTCCACCGCGGACAGGCGACGAGCCGTGCCTTGCCCGATGGGGTCGAGGTCATGCACGCCGACGTCCGCGACAGCAACTGGGTGGCCCATGCCTTGGGGGGTCGCCGCTTCGACGTCGTCGCCGACTTCCTCGCCTTCCATCCCGACAATGTGCGTCAGAGCCTCGATCAACTCGCCGGTCGCTGCGGGCACTATGTCTTCATCTCGTCGGCGTCGGCCTATCAGACGCCGCCCTCGCGGCTGCCGGTCACCGAGTCCACACCCCTACGCAATCCGTTGTGGGACTACTCCCGCAACAAGATTGCCTGCGAGGACCTGCTCGTTCAGCGCTATCGCGACGAGGGACTCCCGATGACGATCGTGCGCCCGTCCCACACGTATGACGCGACCAGCCCGCCGCTCTTCGGCGGCTGGACCGCGGTGGAGCGACTGCTGCGCGGGGCACAGGTCGTCGTTCCCGGCGACGGCACCTCCTTGTGGACCGTGACCCACGCGCGTGATTTCGCGCGCGCCTTCACGACCCTGCTGGGGGAGCCAACGGCATACGGGGAGGCGGTGCACATTACCGCCGACACCGCGCTGACCTGGAACGCGCTCTTCACGACACTCGCCGCGGCCGCCGGTGTGGAGGCGCATCTGGTCCCCGTCGCCTCGGAGGCGATCTGCGAGGGCCGGCCGGAACTGACCGGCAGCCTGCTGGGCGACAAGGCGCAGTCGATGGTCTTCGACAACTCTAAGATCCGGACCTTCGCGGCGGGCTGGCACGCGGAGACCACCTTTGCTCAAGGAGCGCGAGAGATCGTCCGCTGGCATCGTGAGCACGACGTATGCCGTGGTGAGCCCGACCTGGACGCCTACTTCGACGAACTCGTCGCGCGCTGGCGTCCCTGACCGAGCGGTGTCGCCGTCAGCGGCCGGACCCGTGAACACCCACGAGCGCGGCGACCAACGCCTCGAACGGCTGCTGCTCCAGGACGGAACCCTCGCGCCGGATCGCGGAGGGGTCCACACGCAGGATCCGGTGCACGCCGACCTCGGAGGCGCGCCCGCGTGCGTCCCACGCGCCGGACCCGATATCCACCCAGATCCGCCCCTGCGCGCGCTCCTGAGCGGCGTCGCGATCGTGGTCCTTGCTGGTCATCGGCAACGCCAACAGCCACGGGCCATCCCACGCGATCAGCAGCACCGGCCGATCCTTGCCGCGCGCGGGGTCCTCCTGGAAAGGCACCCACGCCCACACCACCTCACCGGGGTCGGGACGGCCATCGGGCTTGGGGGAGTAGGTGATGCGCGGCAGGGGACCGGTGAAGTCGGCCAGCGGGGCATTCCCGCCGGAGGGAGGCGACCCTGCGGGGCCGGCGCCCCCCGACGCCGCCTCCGCGCCCCTCGCCCCAACGCGTGCCGGTCCACCCGCCCGTCGACCCGGTCGCGCGGCGGCTGACTCGCCCGCCCGACGCGTCAGGCGCGCTAACAATCGGTGACCGAGGGATGCCAGTGACCCGCGATCGGCCATTTCAGCCGCCGTTTCCCGGAGGCAGGATGGATGCACGCTCCGGCCCAGGCGGGGCCGAGATCATGCCTTTGGGCGCTCGCGGTCGCCACAGCAGCCGGCCCGGGGCCGACCGATCCCGCAGCGCGTGCGCCCGCCACGCCAGCACCGGGTGCGAGGACATCGCGTTGACGGTCCAGACGAAGAAGCCCTTCTCGCTCTCCGCCCGGTCGGCGATCGCGTTGATGTCCACCGTTTCGTTGAGGTACTTCCCGGCAGCCAGGACCGACATCGCGGGCGCGCTGCCGTGCGCGCAATAGGCATACCCGAAGTTGTCCGCGGTGAACTCCTGGCTGCGCGAGAGCGCCGGGCCGATGATCGGCACGATATTGGCGCCGAAGATCCCCAGCCACCGCCAATAACTGGTGTGCCCGGCGGCAATGTGGCCAACTTCGTGGCCGATGATGAAGCGCAGGGCATCGGGATTCTTCAGCCGGCCACCGACCTCGAACAGGTCGCTGTAGATGAAGATGAAGCGGCGGAAGCCGTGGCCCGAGGCCGCCGCATTGATCACGCCATTGCCGAGCACGACATAGGCATCAGGCACCCGCTTCAGGCCGAAGGCGCCGGCGGCGTCCTGCACCATGGCATACGCCTCGGGGTACTGGGTCGGCGTCACCTTGACGCCGTTCAGCCGAAGTTTGGCCATCAGCTGCCCACGCATGAACCACAGCACGAGCGGCGCCAACGCGAACAGCAACACATACGGGTCGGGCGTCTCGCCCCTGCGGAAGGCGCGGATGACCGCGACCAGGCACGAGATCAGGATCACCACGGAGACGAGCACCGCCACGACGAGCGCGAAATTCTCCAACGGGTGCCGCAAGGCCCCTCGGATGGTGCGGCGCCGACCCGCACGCCCGGGATCGTCGGCGACCGGGTCCACGGGCGCGTAGCCCGGCGGCGGGGGCGGGTGGAGCGACATACGTGATCCTTGACTCCTGCGGTGGCGAGGCGGACGGCACGGACGCCATCCCGGTCTCATTGGATCATCCAGCGCCGACAACCGCTGCTGGTCGCGCGTGGGAGACTAGGCAGTCAGTCCCCGCCCGACCACCGAAGGATCACGAGCGCCAGTGTCACCCCGTGCCCGCACCGCGTTGCAGCCGCACGCCACGCCGCCGGAGCTGATCCGCAACTTCTGCATCATCGCCCACATCGACCATGGCAAGTCGACCCTGGCCGACCGGATGCTCCAGCTGACCGGCGTCGTCGACGACCGCTCGATGCGGGCGCAGTATCTCGACCGGATGGACATCGAACGCGAGCGCGGCATCACCATCAAAAGCCAGGCCGTGCGCATGCCGTGGGAGCTCGACGGCACGACCTATGCGCTCAACATGATCGACACGCCCGGTCACGTCGACTTCACCTACGAGGTCTCGCGCAGCCTCGCCGCCTGCGAGGGCGCCGTGCTTCTCGTCGATGCCGCGCAAGGTATCGAGGCGCAGACTCTGGCCAACCTCTATCTTGCGATGGAGAACGACCTGACGATCATCCCGGTCCTCAACAAGATCGACCTGCCCGCGGCGCAGCCGGAGAAGTATGCCGCGGAGCTCGCCGGCCTGATCGGCGTCGACCCGCAGGACTGCCTCAAAGTCAGTGGCAAGACCGGCGAGGGCGTCGAGGCGCTGCTGGAGCAGATCGTCCGGCAACTCCCGCCACCGGTCGGCGACCCCGACGCCCCGGCCCGCGCGATGATCTTCGACTCCGTCTATGACACCTACCGCGGGGTCGTGACCTATGTCCGCGTCATCGATGGCAATCTCAACCCGCGCGAGCGGATCGTGATGATGTCGACCAAGGCGCAGCACGAGCTGCTCGAGATCGGCGTCATCTCACCCGAGCCGGTGCCGAGCAAGGGCCTAGGCGTCGGCGAGGTCGGCTATTTGATCACCGGCGTCAAGGACGTGCGTCAGTCCCGCGTCGGCGATACGGTCACCAACGCCGGCAAGCCCGCCACCAAGGCGCTCGGCGGCTACCGCGACCCGAAGCCGATGGTCTTCTCCGGCCTCTATCCGATCGACGGGTCGGACTATCCCGACCTGCGCGAGGCCCTCGACAAGCTCAAGCTCAACGATGCCGCGCTCGTCTATGAACCGGAGACCTCCGCCGCCCTCGGCTTCGGTTTCCGCTGCGGCTTCCTCGGCCTGTTGCATCTAGAGATCGTCCGGGAACGACTGGAGCGCGAGTTCAACCTCGACCTGATCTCCACCCAGCCCAATGTCGTCTACCAGGTGACCATGGAGGACGACACCGTCGTCACGGTGACCAACCCGAGCGAGTTCCCGCACGGCAAGATCGCGGAGGTCCGCGAGCCCATCGTGCGAGCGACGATCCTCGCGCCGAGTGAGTTCATCGGCGCGATCATGGAGTTGTGCCAGGGGAAGCGCGGCAGCCTGCGCGGCATGGACTACCTCTCCGAAGACCGGGTCGAGATGCGCTACACCCTGCCACTCGCCGAGATCGTCTTCGACTTCTTCGACCAGTTGAAGTCGCGCACCCGCGGCTACGCCTCCCTCGACTACGAGCCCGACGGTGAGCAGGTCGCCGATCTGGTCAAGGTCGACATTCTGCTCCAGGGCGAGCAGGTCGACGCCTTCTCCTCCATCGTGCACAAGGACAAGGCCTACGGCTATGGCGTGATGATGGCCGGCAAGCTGAAGGAACTCATCCCGCGGCAGCAGTTCGAAGTGCCTATCCAAGCCGCCGTCGGCGCGCGCATCATCGCCCGCGAAAATATTCGCGCGATCCGCAAGGATGTGCTCGCCAAGTGTTATGGCGGTGACATCACCCGCAAGCGCAAGCTGCTAGAGAAGCAAAAGGAAGGCAAGAAGCGGATGAAGATGGTCGGTCGTGTGGAGGTCCCGCAGGAGGCCTTCATCGCCGCTCTCTCCTCCGACGACAACGGCGCCAAGGCCAAGAAGTAGCCGCGATGGCGGCGCCGCGCCTGGTTCTCGATCACTGCTCATCCCGGCGCGGCCCTGCTATGGGGGTTGCAGTTCGCCTTCCTCAACCCGACCATCGGTCTGCTCCTGGCGGCGCTCTACGGCGCGACGCCCGGGCAGGTCGGGTGGGCGCGCTGACGGCGTACAACATCTCCGGATTCGTCTCCACCCTGAGCGTCCCCACTCGCGCAGACCGCTCCGGTGACTACGTCCGGCCGATGGTCGTATGCGTCGTGCTCACCGTCCAGCTGGTCACCGCGCTCGCGCTCGTGACACATTGCCGCTCGCGGTGCTCGCGGTGCTCGCGCTGGTCGCGCTCGGTGGTCCGGCCGGGGTCGGGCTGGGGCTGCTCTTTGCCCATCAACGGGCGCTGGGAGCGAGCGTTGCGCAGATCATGCCCACCCGGGAGGTCTTCTCCTTCGCCTGGATCGCGGGCCCCCCGGTCGCGACTGTGATCATGGGCCTGCTCGGCAATCGGTCGATCTTGTGGACCATCGCGATCATCGGGATCGGTTCCATCGCCGTGAGCGTGGCTCCGGCCAAAGCTGCCCGGCTGCCGCCCGGGACGGCCCGGTGTCCCGGAGGGCGGGGGATTGCTCGATGCGATCCGTCGCCGCGAGATCGGACTGCTCGTCGCCGGACTGGTGCTGCTCGGGGCCGCCAATACGGCGGCAGTGTCCGTCACCAATCTCTTCGTCACCGATCGGCTCGATCTGCATGTCCTGTGGGGAGGTGTGGCCCTCGGCGTCGCCGCAGCCCTCGAGATCCCTTCCTGCTCGTGCTCGGCAAGGTGGCCGAACGGGTCGCGCCCAAACGCGTGCTGAAGCTCGGGGCGGTCGCAGCCGTCGCCTACGACGCCGCGATGATGCTCGTCGACGGACCCATTTCCCTCGTGGCCGTCCAGATCTTCAATGCGGCCAGCATCGCCGCCGTTCAGGGCATCGGGCTGACCGTGCTGCAAGACGCTCTACCCGGTCCTGGGCTGGCATCGGGGTTGTTCATGAACTCGATCCGGGTGGGCGCGGTGCTCGCCGGGCCGTTGATCACCCTCGGGGCCGCACCCGAACTGGGCTATGCCGCCGTCGTCCAAGGGGCCGCGGTCATCGGCGACCTCGGCCTGGGAGTGCTGTTCCTCGCCCGTGCGTCACGCCCGGCCGCGCTCGACGTCGCTTGCTGATGTGCGCCGGATTGGCGGCGCTGTTCAAAGGACCCCCTGAGGACACAGATACTTAGCCTCGATCCGTGGATGGATCGGGTTGTTTGGGGTGGGGGCGGCGGGTCTGATCGTGGAATGCCTTCTGTGGCGGGAGAATCGGGGTA
>Ga0075158_10002759_pt1 | contig 12636 bp, 2 predicted proteins | sample JI91814BDNA_FD_70968 | JGI IMG/M metagenome (GOLD analysis project Ga0075158, IMG submission 70968) | Wastewater effluent complex algal communities from Wisconsin, to seasonally profile nutrient transformation and Carbon sequestration -... | ecosystem: Engineered > WWTP > Effluent > Algae... | reverse complement strand
ACCTTCTAGTTTATTTAATGTTATCTCAACATCTATTTTAGATATCTCATCTACTATTTGTATACCTAATTTAGGTGAATTAAATTCATCTATACTTGGATAAATAGTAGCATAAAGAATATTTTGTATTATATTCTTTCTAGTTTGAGATGGTTCATCGTATTCAGTCTTTTTAACGCTCTTAGAAGATAAATCTTGTTGTATTTTTAAAGCTAATGATTCAATTGTTTGTCTTGATTTAGTAACTTCATCTATACTAGTTTCATTACTAATATATTTAGAAGCATCATTACTACCTTTAGATGATGAATCATATTGATAGAAATGTAATTGATCTTCTATTTTTAATGGAGTATCTACATTGTAATCAACTTGTTCTTTACCATATACTGCTATATTATATCTCTTTTGTCTCTCTGTATTTTCTCCAACTGATGCAGGATGTAATACATATTGAGACCATTTAAGATAAGTAGCCACAGCTAATGAATCATCTAAGTTTAAATTCAAATCAAAACCAACTGTTTTAACTGGTTGTAAAGTAGTCAATAAATTAATTACTGACTCATTAGTTGCTGTTCCTTTTAATAGTTCATCATATATAGGATCATGTATAGTAGGATTCCATCTACCAATATTACTCAACATCTCTTTCCAGAAAGGTAAAGTCATTTCAGCAGCTGCATCTGTTTTATCTACTTTAGAATAATCAACAGTTGCTACTTGTTTTTTAATAAAATCATCTGAAGGCATTACATCTAAATTACCTTCTTTAACATGATTTTCAAACTCTCTTTTCCTTATATCAAATAATATATCATTGTTATACTCTTCAGTATAAGTAGATGATGGACCACTATCTGTTTTAACTACAGCATAATTTAAAGGATATTCAGTCTCAAAATAAATACCAGATGATGTTAATGAGTGAGTTCTCTTAGTAATATCTGTTAAATCTTTGTATTGAGATGGATCACCCATAAATACTTTAAAAGTTTCAACTCCACCTATAATACTATTAATAGTATTGTTAGCTATTATTTGATAAAAAGGAGTTTCATCTAAATATTTTTTAGGAAAGAATTGAGCTGGATTACTATCAAATAAGTCAGTATAATAAGTAATCTCTTCTCTAACTAAGCTATCTAATCTATGCTTTACATAATTATTTAAACTAGATTTAATATCTGAAGGAATATCATTTTCATTTATAACACTGCCTTCTAAGTTATAGAAGTATTTGATTAGTTTTTCTTCTATAGCTTTAATAGTAGGTTCTTTTGATAACTCCACATTAGCATCAGGATGAGATAATTGACTGAATATATAGTTCTTTTTATAGTTTTTAGATATATTTTTAAATGATGTAGGATTGTTTTTTACATGTAAATATCTTTCAAATTCATCTAACAAATATCCTTTTACTATATCAACAACTTCTGAATTTATATTTTCATTAGTTGAATCATAAAAAGAATAATGTTTAGGTAAAGTGATAAAAATATTATTCCTTTTGTGTGAGTTAAATGATAATAACCTAGCAAATGGTTTTTTATTGTTTTTACCATTGTTATGAGCTATTAAACTAGCAAATTGATCTTCTATTAATCTAGAGTTATTTAAATCAACTTTGTCTTCTGTTGTAGTTAATACATTTAAATCATTTATAGATGGAGTATAGTTAGGATCTAACATTGCCTTTAATAACACAGATCTTCTATGATATACTCTATTCTTTAAATCATTTAATTTGTTAGTATTTTTTAACTTAACTAGTTGTTGTTGTAAGAAAGATGGTAATGCATATAACCATACTTTTTTATTAGCTACAATAATTACACTTTCAAATAAACTATCATCAAAAAATAATTGAGCATTAGCTAAAGACTTAACTAAAGATTCATTTATTTTAAATGAATGACCATCTTTTGTTTCAAATCTCTCTTTATTATTTAAATAATCATACAAAGACAAACTCTTATCTGAGTTAAAATCATCTTTAACTAATAATAATAAAGAATCATATAAATTATCTAATGCTTTACTTTTATCTTGTTCAGTTGATACTTCATTAATAAAATAATCTACAGCATTTAAATGTAATTTAATTCCTAAAGCCTTAAATATAGTAACTATAGGTAACGTATCAATCTTAGAATAACTTTTTCTACTTAAGTTACCTGATTTAGCTATAGTAATTTTATCAATTAAACTTTCTAATACTTCATTAGTTAATGTTGTATCTAAACTATCAGTTAAAGATTGTTCCCAATTTGATACTAATAAATCTACAGAATCTTTAGATATATCTTGAACAACAACTTCACCATTATTTCTAACTAATACATTACTAAAGTTTAATTTTTCATGTATAACAGATGTAGTAAATTGATGTACTAAATATTTATTTTTAGGATCTTTATTCCATTCAGATAATTTCTTATATAAGAATGAAAACTCAGGTCTATAATTAGATAGTTTAGCAATATCATCTAATATTTGATTTATATCAGCTGCTCCTGTATACTTATTAGCTAAATATCTTAATAAAGTATTAGATATTTTATCATAAGGTATAACATCAGGTAAGAATGTATCATTATTTATTGCTACAGATAGATTATCTTTTTTAACTATTGAACTTAACAAGGCTCTGATTATAGGATATTGATTAGCTTTATAATTATGTTCATAAGAAGCCATGTTAAATTGACCATCTACATCATAACTATCATCCTCTGATTGTTCATCAAACTCATCTTCTGTAGTTTTAACTTCTGTTTTATATAAGCTATTAATCTGTTCAATTATCTCCTCATATATATATCCTTTGTTAAGGATATTATCAGCAATTGAATTAGATACTATATCAAAACTTTCTTTTTCTTCATCATTTTCTAATGTATTATAGTAATCAGTTGTCAAATCATAATAATAATCTGATAATACTTTAGGATCTATGTTTAATGCTGATGATAAGTTTTTACTATTGATTTTAGTAAAATCAAAAAATAAAGGTTTACCATTAGTGTCTACAGCATGAAACAACAACCTTGATAAAGATTTAGCTATTTTTAATACTCTAGCTTCAGTTATAATATTAGGTTTATCAGAAGAGTATTCTTTTAAATTAGTAGGTACATTTAATTGCTTTTTATTTTTAAAATTACCTTTTTCTATATTATCAAATAACTTAGTTATTAGATTTCTATTACCCAAGAAGTAATTAATAAGATCTTTCAAAGCATTGAAGAATCTATTAATTATATTAGTTGATTCTACATACTCATAATTGTTAAATGAATCAGCTAATTGTTCTTTGTAATATTTATCTATAGCTTCTTGACCTTTTATATTGTATAGATCAGATATATCTTTTAACTCTTGTTTAGTTGGAGCAGTAAATTTCTTTTTAGCTTCTGCTAATAACTTAGCTTTATCAGAATCTTTTACATATGAAGCCCATACAGCTTCAAAAGCCTCGTGTCTTATCTGAGATCTATTACTATTTGTAGTAGTATAGTTAGTATAATATATACCATGAGTTGCACCAAAATCATCTAAGATTTCTAATGCAGTCACAAATGCACCTAATGCATTATCATTACCTGCTATATCACCTAAATCAACTTCTAACGTTGGTATTTGAGGTAATACTCTAGATAACCATGAAAGATCTTTCTCTATAACTTGTCTAGATACTTTTCTTTTAAATCTTGAAAAAGAGTAATCAATGTTTCTATTTCTCCTTGTTCTTCTATTAGGTTAATCTTGAATAGGTACATCACCAGGTCTAGTACCAACATCTGGTGTTATATCTAAGTCATCATTAAACAAGTTGTTATCTTGCTCTTCAACTTCAGTTTTCATTTCAGTTGTAGAGTCAGCATTCTTATATATAGATGATTCTATATTAGTTATAGGTCTAAATAATAAGTTATGTTGAAAAGTATTTAAACTATTAAATGGTATTCCACTTACACTATCAATATAGTTTTGATAATTACCCAATGAAGGACCATCAAACAATACTTTGCCATTATATTCTATCTTAACATCAGATATTAGTATGTTACCTTTTTCTGTATCATGAAATATATCAGAATTAACTAATCTTCTTTTTATAACAGGAGCTTTAGCTTTATCAAAGTAAGCATCTAAATACTCTAATAATGTGCTAGTACTTTCTGTAAATGAAACAGGATCTTTTCCAGGTAATTTAACTATTACTTCACCTTTTAATAGCTTAACATAATAATCAAGATTAGTACTATCATTAACAAAAAATCTAACTATTTCTCTAGATCCTATGTCTTTACCTGATACTGTTTTTTGTTTAGTATTACTAAATAAATGATTAGCTATTTGACTATAAATATAAGAACGTAATTCACTAGTTATAGGATCTATCCTAGAAGTTATACTTGCTTCTCTATTATTAGGTAATTTAAATATACGTACAATCTTACCTGAATCAGTCATTATGAAAGGTGATAACTTAGCCCTATCAGATTTAGATAGTTCATCAGTTTTTATCAACTCTCCTTCTTTGTTTTTATCAAGTTGACCATCAGATAAAGTTTCAAGACTTACATTAAATGTATCTAATACATCTAAAGAGTAAGCATTATATAAATCTGTTTTAATAAGATTTATTATATTAGCAAAGTCATCAGTATTTATATTTCTAACTACTCTACCATCAAATAATTGTACATAGTATTCTGCTTGAATACCATCAAGAAAATCTTTTAAATCTTCATTTTTTAAATCATTTATTTTTTTATTTACTATAATATCATTTATTTGATCTAAAGTAAAATTAGTACCAAATAACTCATTGATATTATCTACAGCATATAATAATATATTTAGATTTTTATCTACTGCAGATTTTTCTGGAGTACCTTCATATTTAGATTTAGAAGCATAATAATCTGTATTGTGTAAATAAGTATAATACTGTTGACCATTATTAGCTGTTATAACTAATCTAAATGGTAAATTACCAATCTTAGACTGATTTTTAATAACAACTTTATTATTGACTATGGTAGCATCTCCACTATCCATAAACATTCTAACTAGATCTAAATCTAAGTCAAAAGTAGTAGATGTACTATTCTTTAAGAAATTATCAAATTCTTCTGGTGTTTTTAAATCATTTTTATCAGCTAATGATTTTAACCAAGATATTTTTCTAGCAGATTCTGTTTTTCTAGATTGTAATTTATCTTCAACTAATGTTTTAGCATCTTCTTCATTATAACCATGAGACATTACATTATCTACAAGGTAATCAATGAACTCTTGTGTTTCTTCTATAACATCATTACCTAATGAAGGATCTATATAAGCATCATATAAAGCATCATTAATCCTTTGTTTTATTTGTTTCTCTACTGTCTTTTCTACAGTAGGTTCTATAATTGGATCTTGTATAGGATTAGTTGCATCAGTCTCTGATTTCTCAGAAGTATTGTTAGGATCAAAGTTTAATATAGTTTGATTAGGATTGTCTCGCATATAAGCTGCATCAATACCTTTTCTATTAGTTATTCTTTTACCTGTATCTAAATTATACCAATTACCATCTCTATACTCATATGATTTACCTTTATAATCATACAAATAAGATTGTGTACCAAAACTATCTAAATAGTTTTTCATCTTATCATCTACTTCAGTACCAATCTTTTTGCTAGTGTCATCAGCATGTTTCCATGTACCATCTTCTTCTTTAGCAAATTGACCATGAGGAGTATCTAAAGTTTCTAATAAACCTTCATTTAATTTAGTAATGAATATATCTCTATTAAATTCAGTTTGCTCTTTATTTAATGCTTCCTTTATAGAATCCCCATATAAATCATTTAGTTTAGATTTTATTTTTTGTATGAAATCTTGTTTATCATCAGGAGCTATAAATTTAGATTCATTAACTAACTTTTCTATTTGACCAGCTATTTCATTAACATCTTTAGCTGTCATATTCTCAGCACCTATTCCTTTTATAGTTTTAGATGCTTCTGAAAATATAGTATTACCAATAGATTTATTTATATCAGATATAATCCTATCTTTTTCTTTTAGTATATCTCCTACTTCTTTTTCAGATTTATTATACTTAACAGCTAAATCATTAACATTTAAATTAGGATCATTGATTACATCACTAATAACATTTCTTTCAAGTTGTGCAGCTTCATTTCTTTTATTAATCTCTTCAACTTCTTTAGCAACTTGAGTAGCTTTTGCTTCAGCTTCCATTTTAGCCTCTTCAGCTTTTTTAGCAGCCTCTTCTTTTTTTACATCTAATTCTTTAGCTATATTATTTAGTTCAGATTTAATAGTTTTACTTAATAAATCAACTTTTAATGCTTCTGATATATTTTTTCTTGATGATATATCTTCTACTGCTTCATTAAACTTTTCAAATATCTTATCATAGTTATTAGAATACTCTTTAGTATCAAGAATCTTTTTCTTACCATCTAGATTTAAATCAGATATAAATACAGGAACATCAAATTTATGAGTTAATAAAACATCTAACTCACTTAAATTTCTATCAATATTAGATATGACTCTGCTATTAATAGCTTTAGCCATATCAGTATCTAGATCTTTGTTATTGTGTAAAGCTCTATAAAATGCTTTCTGAGAATAAACCATTTGAAAAGATTTAGATGGTACAAACCCATCTGTTTCTCTAAATACTTTTTTACTTGTCTCTGTAGCTTCTGCAAATACTTTTTTAGCTGTTTCATATTTAGAAGTTAACTCATCACTTTTAGCTTTTTTAACTTCATCAGTAGATTTATCATTTGCTATATTAGCTTGTTCTTCAGCATATATACCATCAAATAATTTATTAAATAACTCAGGATTTTGTAATGAAGCTCTTAATGTATGAGCATTATTATTTTGTGCATTTGATATTATACTAGGACCTGCAGACATAACTAAACCAGTCATAGCACCAACAGCTCCTGCTTCTAACATTTGATGAGCAGAGAATGTAGTATCAAATTTTGTTCTTAATACACTATTTAAGTTTTGGTTTATAGATGGCTCTATTATATCAGCAAGCATCTCTTCAGCTCCTTCAGCAACTCCATTTATACCTATTTCACCAAGAGTCATACCTGCATACTTTACCATTTTACCTAGTAAAGCTTTAGTAGACATTTTAGATGATAAATTAACAAGGTTTCTTATTTGAGAAGCATTTAACTTACTAAATAAGTTACCTGTTATGATTTTACCCTCTATAGGATTAATCATTTCAATTATACCCTCTGTAGATAACTTTAAAGCAGTAGCTCCTAGTATATCAAATGAACTATCTACTCCACCATTTACAACTACATCATCCATTAGCTTCTTAGAGAAACCAGGGAATACACCAGCAAAAGTCATTAATCTTTCACTATCAGCAGCTTTACTTAAAAAGTTAGCAGTTTTAGCAGCATTTTTACTTAATGCTAATGTAGTACCATACTTTAATCCTTTAGATAATATAGCACCACTAGCCATTATAGGAGCCATATCTGTAAGACCATCTAAAGTCATTTCAAACAAAGAAGAGAAACCCATATTCATATAAGATGGATTTGTTTCTTTAGTTGGATTTATTTTTTCTTCTTCATCTTTTAAATCATTAAATTGAACAGAGTTAGGATCATCTGTTATCATATAACCATGATCATCTCTGAATGCTTTTATTTCTCCTTTATCATCATATTCAGCATATACACCTTCTTTAGTTTTATTAGATTGACCTAAGAATGAAAAAGACTCATTACTACCTCTTAAGTTTTCAGATCTATAAGCATCAGATACAGATCCTGAAGCAGTTGATTCACTACCAGTTACACTATCTATAGCTAATCCTCCTAATTGTATAGTACCTTTTACAGCATAACCTAACTTATTAGGAATTAACTCTATATCTCTACCAAGTTTATGTAGCATACTTCTAGTAGCAGAATTATCTAATGATTTTAAATCATTATCATAATCTTTACTGATAGTATTTAAATTAGAATAATATAACTCTGCATATTTTTTACCAGGAGTTTCTTTTTCAAAATCAGAAATAGCTTTATTATAATCACCAACTCTTTTATTATATGTTTGTAATAAAGGATCTGCAAGTATTTCTGCTAATCTAGGATCATTTTCGTTGATCTTTTCTATATCACCATACTTTGCAGTTATTTCTTTAGATATACCTTTTATATCTTCTGATAAAAATTTTACATAATCATTATTTTCAGAAGTTTCATATTTTTGTCTTATCCTAGATGACTTAGATATCTCACCTTGTACATCTATTAAGTATTGATTTAAAGTTCTTTTTTGACCTATTGTTAATTTACTACCATATTCTTTTACATAAGGATGCTCTTTTAACCCCATAATTATATCAGGAGTTAAATAAAGATCTTTGTCTTTAGTAGATAATTTATCATAAGTATCTTTAGCAACAAATTCAGGTAATGAGTTGCTAGATCTACCTGCATTAAAAGTAGCATCAGTAAATGGATTTAAATTAAACAAGTTTTCACCTGCTTCATTTTTAATGACATCATAACCACCAAAAGCAGTCTCAGCTACTTTACCAAGTACACCTTGACCCCAATTACTTTTAGCATCACTTTCAATAGCAGCATCTATTTTTTGAGCAGCTCTTAAATCAAATCTTTTTCTACTTTCATAATCACCATCAAGTATATTTTGTAAATCTTCTTTACTATTAACAAGTGAATTATATTTAGGATTTTGAGCTAATAACTTTACTTTAGCTTCTTTTATATCATCTTCTGTATCAGTAGTACCTGTTACTGCATCATATAAACCATTTTCCCATACATTACTAGCAAATGTTGATAAGAATGATGTGCCAGGACCTGTATTTTTTCTTTTATTAGCATCAATCTCTTTAGCTAATTTAGCAGCTTCTTGTTCAAACTCTAATCTTGTTGGACCTTTTTGTTCTATAGGTTGTACAGGTACTATATTATTAGGTCCTTTATATTTATCTCTACCTCTTAAAATAGCTTTGTTTAATTCTTTATCTGCACTTTCTGTATAACCTTTACCTGATAAATAATCCATAGCACCACCATATCCATGATGATGTTCAACATACATTAATTCATAATCAGAAAGCTCTAATCCTCTTTTTTCAGCAATAGCTCTTAAATTAGGTAAGTGTTTTTGATATTGATTATTAAGTTTAGATTGGTAAGTTTCTTGAGCTTTAGTATTATTAAGATAATCTGGTATACTATCTACACCAGTTAGTTTAGTTATTTCAGGACCATGTATGGACCACATATGTTGATATTTACCTCTAGCAGTTGTAGTAGGATTTGCAGCTTTATAATCACCTTTTCCTTTAGATTCTAAAGTCCATAAGTAATCATTAAAACCACTCATATCAAGTTTAGAAGTAGACACAGGATCTACAGTATACTTAGATACAATAGAATCTACGTATTTATCAGAAGTATCTACTTTGTATTTACCATGCATATCTTGTAACAATTTTTTATTATTGTTACCATAATTGTTCATGATATCATCTACATACTTTTCACTATATTTGTTAGGGTCCTTCTCTTTAATAAAGTTACTAACATAATCTCTTATAGGAGGATACGTCATTAAGTATATATTTTAGGTGCTATTTATTTGAAAAAATTTGCAGGATCTTGTGGATTATTTGGGGTTGGAGTTGGTGTTGGATTAGCTGGAACAGCTGGAGTTGGAGAGGGTAAATTGATTATTTTATCATAATCAGGTAATATTTCATAAACATCATTTTTATCAAACCAAGCATTAGTAGTTAATTTAATTCTAACACCATATTCAGATAACTTATCTGCATCAAGACCAGGAAATGTTTGCTCTAGTTGACTTCTAGTTAATTTAAATTTACCATCAGCATCAGGTTTAACACCAGTTGCTAATTCAATACTCTTCATGTCTATAGTATTACCATATCTAGCTCCTGTTACATTACCATTTTTATCAACTATAGTTGTCTTATTACTTAAATAAGGAGGTGGTAATTCAGCTGGATCATTAGCTTGTGATAATGCTTTAGCTGCTTCAGCTTTATCTTTAGCTATTCTAGCATTTATAATCTCATCAGCTCTACCAGATGCTATAGCATATTCATCTATAGTATTAATCTCAGTTGGTTTAGCAGTATATTTTTCAGGATGAATTATCCTATCTCTATCAACAGCTAATTGTTGTCTTTGCTCAATAGTTGGGTTAGGATATTTAGAATTAAATTCTTTAGTATATAAATCAGCTTGATCAATGGCTTGTGCTAAGTTGTTGGCTTGGTACAACTTTTCTTTAGCTTCAGCTCCTGCCTCAATATTTTGGGCCTCAAGAACAGCTTTTGTGTTATCAATTTGATCTTTGTATGCTTCTGGTTTGATAAACGAATCATTTGAATATGTTCTTAGTCTTTGTAAAGTTTCATCATCAAAATTAAATTGATCTCCATTATATCTAAACTTATCTAATTGAGTTCTAATATTAACTAAATCATCTTTATATTGAACAGCTTTATCTATATCTAAATAAGTTGTTTTAGCTAAAGCATCAAGATTAACTCTTTTTTCTATAGCATCTAACTCTTTTATAGTGTTTAGATATTGATTTTTATTCCTATAACTATTTTTAAAACCACTTAAAAAGACTTTTTTCTTTTGAGTAGCTGCATACATAGCATCACTATCTCTATAATCAATAGATCCAGCTATATAAGCATCATCCATTTGACTTTCTTCAGCTAATTTTTGATACTTTTCTTGATCACTTTCTAAAAACAAATTATCATCAAGTGCTAACAGCTCATTAAATTGCTCTTGATTTTGTTTCATTAAATCATTATAAGCAGATTTCTCCTTTAATTTATATAAGCTTTCATTTAACTGAGCATTTCTTTCTTGCATAGCAAGTTGTTTAGATTGATTAACCATGTTAACTTGGTTACCTATCAATCCTTGCCAAGCTTGACTATTCTGAATCATAGCTTGCTGATCTCTTTGATACCTTGAATAAGGATCAACTTGTCTATTAATTGCGTTACTAATATTAGGGATAACATTCTGTACAGAAGCTCCTATATAATTTGGTAGCATATAACCACCACTTTGTAACTTTATAATTTTAGCCATTATTAATATCTTATTCTATAGTTTTGTAAGTATTTAGCTAAACCCTCTAATGTTTGATCTTGTATTTGAGGTACATTTAATAGAGGAGTTCTACCAATTGGAGCTGACTGAAAAGGTGTTTGAGTTCTTTGTTGATCAAATTGTGAAATACCATTTCGTACTATGTTAGATGCATTAGCATTTATAAGACTCTGACTTTCAGCACCTTGTGACTTATTACCTAAACCAGGGATTGAAATACCACCTGTAGCTATAGCCATACCTACTTGTCCAACACCTTCTAATACATCAGTGATTTCTCTTTTAGGTAAATCTCTAGCTGATTTAGCTAACTCTTTTTGATATTGATCTAACTCAATCATTTGAAATCTTTTTGATGTATCAAAGTTATTTAAATTAGATAGATTATCAGTAACACTTCTACCAACATTAGAAACACCTGCAATATTAGCATTATATAATTGAGTATTTCTATTATTTAATGCATTATTATAAGAATTTCTTGCATCAGTAGTATAAGAGTTTACTTGTTGAGCTTCGTTCAATCTGTTTGATACTAATTGATTAGTTATATTAGCAGACAAATTATTGTTCAATTGTATTTGATTAGCAAGTAATGAAGCTGTAGTAATTCTAGGATTACTACTTATATTATTAAATAAAGATGTAGCTGAACCATTTTGTCCACTATATTTTAAAGCATCTAATTGTTTATTAGCTCCTGAATATGCTGACTTTAATCTTGATATTTCTTCTTGATTATCATTAGTTCTATTTAAAGGAGCATTTAATGAAGCCATATAAGAAGCTAAATTACTAGCTATACCTGCTTGTCCTACTCCTTGTAAACCTTGTCTAGATTCATTATAAGCTTTTTCATACTCTGCTTTTATCCTAGCATTTTCTTCTATTTGTTGATTCTCTTTACGTTTACCTAATAAAGAACCAACCATCCAAGCAGGAGTACCATAATATAATAACTTACCTAATTGAGCATGTACAGGACTACCACCATATTGATAAGTAGCAACTTCTTCTTGTTTACTCAATGGTTTTTTAGCTTCATTTAAAGCTTGTAATACTTGAAAGTATTCAGATCTTTGAATCTTATTTTCATGATTAGCTTTTTCACTAAAGTAATCTAAGTCTTCAGCTAACTTGAATTTATTTTTTATATTCATTGATAATTGAGCAGGAGTTAAATTCTTTTTACCTTTAAAAATATCAGAGAATTTTATATCTTTTGTACCCTTAGTAAATTCATGTTCATCATATTGATATATTTCTTTACCTAATGATATATCATCAATTTTAACACCTCTGACAGTATCATCCTTACTCATTCTCATACGTTTATCATTGCTGAATATATAAGAATTAACAGGTATATGATCTGTAACTTTATCTCTCTTCATATTTTTATGAAGTT
>Ga0075158_10002753_pt1 | contig 12648 bp, 10 predicted proteins | sample JI91814BDNA_FD_70968 | JGI IMG/M metagenome (GOLD analysis project Ga0075158, IMG submission 70968) | Wastewater effluent complex algal communities from Wisconsin, to seasonally profile nutrient transformation and Carbon sequestration -... | ecosystem: Engineered > WWTP > Effluent > Algae... | reverse complement strand
CAGTGGAGTTGAGCGCAATAGCGCACTGCGCTCCTTTATCGAGCAATTGCAAAAGCGCTCAAGCGAGATCTTTAGCGCCAACAAAAAAGATCTGGAGCAAGCACAAAGCGATAATGTCGAAGCCAGCCTGATTAAACGGCTCAAGTTTGATCAAGCCAAACTGAGCGATGTAATAAAGGGCATCGAGACTTTGATTGCTATGGATGACCCTATTGGTAGTATCGATCTCAAAACTGAGCTAGACGACGGACTGATATTAGAGCGTGTCACAGTGCCTATTGGTGTCATTGCTGTGATCTTTGAGTCGAGACCTGACGCTCTGCCTCAAATAGCAGCACTGGCGCTAAAGAGTGCTAATGGTGCCTTGCTCAAAGGTGGGCGTGAAGCCCTCACCACCAATACTGTAATATTTGAAATATTTACCAGTGCCATAGGTAGTGTACTGCCAGCTATGGCACAGTCTTATGGGCTACTTAGTGAGCGCAGTGATGTGGAGCTATTGCTTGGCGCCACTGGCAAAGTGGATTTGATTATCCCTAGAGGCTCAAATAGTTTGGTCAGTTATATCCAGTCCAATACACAGATACCAGTACTAGGTCATGCCGAGGGTATCTGTCATGTTTATGTGGACAAAAGTGCTGACCCTGATAAAGCTTGCAATGTTGTGGTCGATAGCAAAATTACCTATCCGGCTGCCTGCAATGCTGCTGAGACTTTGCTCTGGCACAAAGATTTGAGTGAGACCACAAAAGTCCAACTACTTAAGGCGCTGAGAGATAACGCTGTGGAGCTGAGAGTCTGCCCCCGTACTCTTGAGCTTTGTCTGTCCGCTGGTATAGAGGCTAAGGCAGCTAGTCTTGCAGACTTTGCCACTGAGTATTCGGCCCTTACTATGTCAGTAAAAGAAGTGGATAGCCTGGAAGATGCTATCGATCATATATATAAGTACGGTTCAGACCACACTGACAGTATTGTCACCGAAGACGACAATTGCTGGCAGCGTTTTTTTGCTCAGCTCAAATCCGCCTCTATCTATCTCAATGCCTCTACTCGTTTTGCCGATGGCTTCCGTTATGGCTTTGGCGCCGAAGTCGGTATTAGTACTGGGCATCTAGCGCCACGGGGACCAGTTGGGCTGGAAGGGCTGCTCACATATAAGTACCGCCTTTGCGGTCAGGGTCATGGCGTGGCACCCTATAGCGCCGGTCAGCCTTTTAAGCATCGTCGAATTGTAAAGTGATAACGTTGACAGTATTACAGTAATCGCTGATAATACTGTTATGAAGATTTTGCCTCAATCACTGAGCCTTGAAGAGCTTGCTATGCAAGTAGCTGCTTTGCTGGAAGAAAGTGGTCTGAATCAAAATGACAATCGAGTATCGTCTTTGCCTGATGCTCGGACCACGCGTTATTACTCCACACTGGGTCTGCTTGATAGACCGAGGATGGAGGGCCGTCAGGCCCGCTACAATAAACGTCATGTCTTGCAGCTTTTAGCTATTAAGAGTCTGCAAGCCCTATCGATGCCCTTAGCTCAAATACAGTCCAAGCTATATGGACTGACCGATGATGAGCTGGAAGCCCTGTTTATGTCGGTGGCAAATGGCCTGGCTGCTCGCCGCGCCAGTGCACCGGTCGTCATTAAATGGCGAGAAATCATTGTCGAGCCTGGCTTAAGGCTCATGGTGCAAGAAGGTTTTGACCAGAGCGATATAGCCAGTTTGCTCAAAAAAATCGAAGCCGCTTTGGAATCTCTGGATTAAATTGGGTCTTTGAGACCAGGAGGATTGATGTCAAATTTAGGTGCTGAGCCAGAAATCATAGATCTCACCGAAGTTAGATCCAAAATTAAGTCGCTGGGCGAGATCCTTGTAAAAGGTCAAGGTAATCGCAAACTACCACTGGCAGGCGTTTCCATTCAAGCAAATTGCACAGAAAGAGCGGCTACAGTCAATATCAAACAAAAGTTTGTCAATGATACTGCTCAATTACTTGAAGTCATTTATATCTTCCCGCTCTCGTGCGGTGCCAGTGTCATCAAGTGTGAAATGACTGTGGGCAATCGCAAGATTGCAGGCTTGGTCAAGGAGCGTGAAGAAGCCCGCGCAGATTATGATGCCGCTATCGCTAATCAGCATAGAGCCTCGCTTATTGAGCAAGATCGCGACGATGTGTTTACGATTACTGTGGGCAATATCGAAGCAGGCGAGACTATCGAAATCGACTTTGTCTATGTCGAATATCTGCCTCTTTATAGCGATGGTACCACTGCCTTGCGTCTACCTACCGTTGTAGCACCGCGCTATGTGCCTGGTCACGATGTCACTGGTGCAAATGGTTATGGCGTGGAGATGGACACTAACATAGTGCCCGATGCCTCGCGCATAACGCCACCGAGGCTTTTGGCAGGGTTTGATCCACAAGTAGCACTCTCAATAGAGGTCTCAATTGATACTGCCGGTAAAGAAATTAGCAATCTCTCCTGCAGTCAGCATGCCGTAAAAACCAGTTTTGGCAAAGCGTTAAAAGTATCACTCAGTCATAACAACGAACTCATGGACAGAGATTTTGTCTTAATTTGGCAACTTGGTGCTGTTGATATATCCGGCACTGGACTGGTGCACGACAGTGGTGCTCAGTCCTATGGTCTGGTCTCGATTTATCCACCATCACTGGATGAGAGCGAAATTTATACTCAGCCAAGAGATGTGATTTTTTTGGTGGACCGCTCAGGCTCGATGCATGGCTCCAAGATGGCATCTGCCGCCAAAGCCTGTGCTATTTTGCTCAATACACTGAGCCCCAGAGATAGGTTTGCTATCTGTGCTTTTGACGACAGACGAGAGTGGTTTGATATCAAGCACGCTGTTAGCTCAAACACGACAGCTGGTAACAAAGCTTCTCTCATTGCTGCCGATAATGACGGTATTGCCGGTGGTGAGACCTTCCTCAGGTCAGTTAAGCCTGTCGGTGGCACAGAGATGTTTGATGCACTGGAAGAAGCTACGGCAGTATTTAAGGTGCGCAAAAAAAATACTCAGAGACTGCCTATTATCGTACTGATAACAGACGGTGAAGTAGCCGATGAAGAACGCATCCTCAAGCATGTGCAAACTCAGATAGGCAGTGGACGCATTTTTTGTGTGGGTATTGACACTGCTGTTAATAGCGGGCTTTTGACCCGGCTTGCTGTGCTCGGTGGCGGTACCAGTGCCCTTGTCAGTCCCGGCGATGAGTTGGAGCAGGCCTTAGTCAATATTGGTCGCGAGATTGGTGTACCGCTAGTCACTGGTCTGAGTCTTGATTTGAGCAATCAAGGTCAAGAGATTAGCATCAGCCCCGGACGCCGCCAGGATCTTTTTGAGGGTCGCCCTGCCACATTTATGTTTGCCATAGATAAGCGTGACCAGGCTAAGTCTGAAGTCAAAGTAACAGGATTGTGGGCTGGTGGTAAGCCTTTTGAGCAAAAAGTAGCTCTCACTAAAGTGAGCGATGATGCTCTGGCTAAGCTTTATTGCCGCTCCCGCATATGCGATCTCGAAGACCTGATGCGTTTGTCACCAGGTAAGTTGGATAGTGCCAAAAAGGAGCTTATTGCGCTAGCCGTCAAACATCAGATTTTGACTAAATTTACAAGTTATGTCACTGTCGACAAAGAAGCAACAGTCAGTGGCGGTAACATGCACACTGTTGTACAGCCGGTGCACCAACCAGATCAGTGGCAGGATGTGTACCAGGCACCGCCCGCGCCAACCGGTGCTGGTTGGGGTAGTAGCGCCTATGGTGCCATGCCGGCTCATTATTTGCCAGCACAAGCAGCGGCCCCTGGCTCTGTTTATGCCGCTGGTGACAGGACTGACGGTTCATCCAGGCCCCTAGCTCAGCCTGAGTGCTCTACTGGTAGCTGGGGGGCAGTCCCGCCTCAGCCTTGCGCACCAGATGGTCATAGCGGACGCTCCATACAGTCTAAGAGTGGCTCCGCAGCTCAGTCTGCCATGCCCGGTAGCGGCGGCGGGGATGGTTGGACTCAACTCTCTGGAGCCGGTAGCCTTTTTGAAAAAGTTGGCGGCATGTTTAAAAACAAATCGGCAGATGGAGCCCAGCTCAATTTGCCAGCTCAAGACTTTGCTGGCAGCGGCGAATTGCTCAAGCTGATTGATCAAACAATCGAATTGCTTGAAAAAGCAAAGGCTGGCAACCGTCTCGAACCTCAAGAATTGTCAAGGCTTGTGGAATTGAAAGACAAACTCTTTGCTCAATTGTCCACTACTGACTCAGTCAGTGTGGGTAAATTGCAGGCGTTTTTGCGCGGCTCACTGACAAATATAGTCGAAGCCCTCAGTAAAAATGTCAGTCAAGCCAGGCTGCAACCGCTTCTCCAAAAAGGTTTGATAGAAGCAGGGGAAGCCAAGAGTAAGCTTATGCAATTAAGTTGATAGAGGATAGGTACACCTGGCTTGCTTTTATAGTAAATTAGAGCGTCCTTGCTATGGAAGTATCAAATGCCAGTCGACCTCACAAACCAGCTCACCGACGTAGAAATCGCCGCTAACACAAAACTTAGACCGGTTAAGGATGTGGCAAGTGATCTGGGCTTGACCGAGGATGATTTGGAGAGCTATGGCAAATACAAAGCCAAGATAAGCTATAGCTCTCTCAGTCGCATACTCTCTGACAAAAAATTGAGCCGCGGCAAACTGATACTGGTCACTGCCATCACTCCCACCAAAAGTGGCGAGGGCAAAACCACAGTAACAATTGGATTAACTCAGGCTCTGCGTGAGCGCGGTGTCAAAGCCGCCGCTGCTTTGCGCGAGCCCTCGATGGGACCTGTTTTTGGTCAAAAGGGTGGTGGTACTGGTGGTGGTTACTCTCAGATAGTACCAATGGACGATATCAACCTGCATTTTACAGGTGATCTCCATGCTATTTCGTCAGCCAACAATCTACTGGCTGCATTGATCGATAATCACTTACATTTTGGTAATGTACTCAATATCGATCCCACCACAATCACTTTTAAACGCGCTATCGACATCAATGAGCGCAGTCTGCGCAGCATCATCGAAGGCGTTGGTGGCAAAAGCAATGGAGTTTTGCGAGAGACCGGTTTTGATATCACTGCTGCCTCCGAGATAATGGCGCTCACCTGTCTATCTGATAGTTTTGATGATCTCAAAAAACGACTGGCAGCCATTGTTATTGGTCGCGATACTGCTGGCAAGCCAGTAACAGCTGAGATGCTCGGTGCTCAAGAAGCCATGGCTATTATCCTAAAAGATGCTATCAAGCCTAATCTAGTGCAGACAATTGATGGCACTCCCGCCTTTGTCCACGGTGGACCATTTGCCAATATCGCCCATGGTACATCCAGTGTGCTCTCCTCTCGACTGGCTCTCAAGCTCGCTGATTATGTGGTGACCGAGGCTGGCTTTGGCGCTGATCTTGGCTTTGAAAAGTTTTGCGATATCGTGGCTGCCGCTAGACCAGAGCTCGTGCCTGATGCCGTGGTGCTCGTCGTCACAGTAAAAGCAGTCAAATTGCATGGCGGTATCGACGAAAAATCACTCAAAAATGTCACCCGCGAAAATCAAGCAGCTCATCTGGAAGCAATCGAAAAAGGCTTCGCTAATGCCGAACGTCATGCCTCGGTAATTCAGTCTTTTGGCTTACCTGTGGTCATTGCTGTCAATAGATTTACTACCGATCTAGATAGCGAAGTAGATAAAGTCCTGGATCTCTGCCAGAGTCGTAAACTGACAGCCTGTGCTGTCAATGTCTGGGGTGAAGGGGGCATGGGTGGCTTGCCTCTAGCTGACGCCATCCTGGCCTGTCCGGCTGTGGAGAGTTTTACTCCTGCTTATAATCAAAACGACACTATCGTCGAAAAACTAGATAAAATTGCCCGCACTGTATATGGTGCTTACCGGGTGGTACTGACTGACGAAGCTCTCAAAAAATTGAAGTGGCTCGAAAAAAATGGCTTTGATAAATTGCCAGTCTGTGTTGCTAAAACACAGTATTCTTTTAGTGACGACCCTGCCAAAATTTGCGCTCCCACAGGCTTTACCCTCACCGTACGAGAGTTGAGACTATCTAGTGGTGCAGGATTTGTTGTCGCATTGACTGGCGAGATTATGACCATGCCGGGTCTGCCCAAAGTACCGTCATCCACCAATATGCAAATAGACTCCCAGGGCAAAATTAAGCGGTTTTATTAGTGGGCCAGTTAGCTACCAGGTTTTATCAATCGCTCTTGCTCATGACCCTTTTGCTCGGGGCGGCAGGACCGACTGTGGCCAGAGAAAACCCCAAAGACTTTACTTTGCCCTCCACTCTCGACTATAGCAAGGCCCCTTCTGTCAAAAGTTTTAGCGATCTGTCGCCTAGCGCACTACATGTAGCCAGTCTTCTCAATATCGATAATGACTTAAGGGATCTTGATAGCCAGGCCAAAAGTGCCGACCGCGACCGCCTCAATCTACTTATACTAAAACAAAATCTGACCGAAGCCATTCTCTCTCAGAGCTTTGAAATCCGCGCCACAATTGGCAAAGTCGACACCGAAATTGCTGACGCAGACGATTTGCAAGCACTTTTGGAAGAACGCCGCGACAAAGCCTTGCGGCTCAACTCTATAGCTAACTTTGTCAGTGGCGGTATCACTGGTATTGTGGGGGGCAGTCTTAATCTGGGTGATGTCAACGCCAAAGTCGATGACAGTATGGAGCTGGGCGACGGTATTGTGCAGGCAGGACTGGCTCTTTATGCACTTAAACAACAAAGCGGCGAGAAGCACACAGTAAAAGGTCTGCCTAATATGCTCGGGCGTCTTTTGTCCGACAAGCCAAATGCTGAGTATTCGCCTGTTATTTGGAAATTTATCAACGAAGTACCCACTGGTCAAATTGATACTCAAACCAGACGTGATATCCTCCTTGCCCACTGGCGCAAGCTCGGCCTTATTGATAGAAGCAGGCGAGATATGGCAAGCGAAAAAGAACGCGCCAAAGTTATCGCTGGTATGACTACTCAAGCTAGAGTATCTATAGACCTGCTTGATGCACGCTCGGCAATGTTGCACGACCTCAAAGCCACTGTATCTGAGCTGGATAGTTACCTGCTTGAGCTAATACAGTATTTGCGCTCGGTAAAAATTTAGTGTTTTAATGCCAAGCTTTGCATATAATTTCACTGTCTGTATTTGAGGTATGAAATGACATCGGCTAAAGACCAACAGGACAACGACCCCAAATCAAAAGAGAGCAAGATATCCGAACGTAAAGATCGGATGGAAGCGAAAAAAGAAATCGAGCATACATTCTTTTGTGAGACCAAAGAGTCTGCTCATTCGCTTGGTGCTGAGCTGACTTTGCTTGGCCATCAGGTGGGCGAAATCGAAGAATGTGATGAAGAAGATCAGGAAGGCTTTTATCTCGAAACCACCGAACTTACAACAATGAGTGAAGCTGCTGCAAATGCTGCCAACCTCAATAGTTTGGCTGAAGAATTTGAGTGTGTTTATGACGGCTGGGGCGTCTCCATGGATTAGCGGGTTGTCATTAACTCGAAGTTATTTGTCAAAAGGGTGCTCTATTTGAGGGGACTAAGGTTTCCCCCCTTGCTTGCCGCTACAATGGTAGTTGTGAAGTGGTAAAAAGAGCAGTCATGGCAAAGTCACAAATTAAATACACCCCCAAACAACCTCGACCCAAAATCGAAGCGCCTCAGATGCCTGAGGTGGTAGACAGCAAAAACAATAGCTGTGACCAGATGTTCTGGGGCATCCTTATCGGCGGCGAATTGCTCGCTTGTGCCCTGGTCTATATCGGTGTCAAAAATGTCATGGATGCGCTGCATCCGGTCAATTATCTACAGGTGGGGCTCTCTGCCTTACTGGCTATTTTTGGCTTAATCACAGCCGCCGGCTCACTTAGAGCGGCTTTTGTCATGGCTGTGATGATGGCTGCCCGCACCATGTCTTATGGTGCCTGTGCCAAATATTGCTATCAGGCTGTGCGTTTTAGACAGCTTATCCCCGGTGGTGTGGCCTGGGCTATCCAGACCCTACTCGAGTTTAAAGTCCAGAACGGTGCCTTTGACGAAGTTATCGAAGTCGGCGTCAGAGAATACGACCTGGCTATCGCCCGCAATCCTAAAGAGACCAGCCTCGGTAGTATCTGTGCCTGTATCGGTACAGCCTACAATGTCAAAAACGAAAATCACAAAGCGGTTGAATGGCTCGAAAAGGCTGTTGCTCAGTACAAATTGATGTTTGCAGGACTGGAAAAAAACAACAAAACAGCTAAGATACCTGGTGGTTCGGATAACATCTATCTGCGCTACGCTGAGACTTATCTTGGACTGGCCAGCACTTATCTGTCTATCCAGGACAAGCGCAGCGCCAAAGAGCGGGCATCTCAAGTCTTTGAAATCGCCAAAAAGGTCAAAGACTGCCCCGAAAAAGAAATGATCCTGAAGCGCGCTCTGGAAATAAGTAAGCTCCTCAAACACTGGTAACCATGCGATATTTAGCTCTTGTTCTGGCTGCTCTGACCTCTGCTTTTGCCTCATGTAATTTTGCTTTTGCCGAGACCTTGCAGATTGGTATTGAGCACTCAGACTATCTGGCGCCGGTCAGTCAGATAGATAACATCGCTCCCCAGATGACCAATCGCAATCCCACTATGCTGCCTTCTAATAACAGCCGCTATCAAGCTGGTGTCAGTTATGAGCAGGCTTCACGCCCGCCCCAAAAGATGGTGGAGTGGTTTCAGATACCAAAGTGGATGGCTGGCACCTGGAGCAAACAGGGTGACACTACAATCAGTGCCACTGACCTGCGCTCTGGCTATACCCAGCAAATGAATCAGTGGACCGATAATCGCATGTCTGTCGCTTTTGGCCATCAGCAGGACCGTAGCGGCTCAATCTGGCAGGCTAATATCTTGCCGGCCGAGACCGATAGTATCTCAGGCTCCAAGCAGGTCAAGTTTTTTGCTGTGTCGCGTAAGTGCGAGAGCTTTACTCCAGACAAACTCGTTACCCGGACACACTATGTTGTCACTGAGACTTTGCCCAGCGGTCAGGTTTGTGATCAGTTTCAGCAGGAGTCGCTCAACTCTTACACAATGTTGCCTGATGGAGAGTTAGTCAACAACAGCTCCAACCGTGTCTTTACGGCAGAGGGACGGGCTGTACGCGATGGTGCATTAAACAGTCGTTTTAATCGTATCGGTAATTTTGCTCCCAAAGCTGTGCTTGATGGCGTTGATCTCAATTTGACTTTTAAGAGCTTCCTGGTTGCTCTCGGTCGCCCGGATCTTGTGCCTTAGATTTTTGTGCCTTAGATTCTTTTGCCGTAGACTCTTGTGCCTTAGACACTCGAGCCCTGGGCTCACGTGCGCTGGACTCTCGGGTCTCTCTCTGTCTACCTCTTGCTTGATTGTCCGATAAAGCAAATGGTCAAAAATATTTTGCCAATTTTTGAAGTCTCAAAAGCCGCGTAAACTTTGCGTTATATGGACCTCTATTGTTGTCAATAATTTGGCCGCTGGTAAATCTTTGCGCTAGGATATTTTTAGAGGGGGGTCCCCCTATCTTATCCACGAAGCTCTTGTTTAAAAACAGACTTTTAGGGATTGTCCCCTCACCAACTCGCTAGAAAGCAAAAATGAAAGTAATACTCTGGACTCTGAGCCTGGCTGTGGTCACTCTCGCTAGTTTGAGCGTACTGGTTGATACCGATAATGATGCCAGTGCTACCAATGCACAGCTCACTTATGGTGGTGGCAAGGTCTCACATAACCTATAATTGTCAGGTCGGTGAGGGGTAGTTGATGCACAGTCTCCAAATGAAAGAGCTTGATGTCAGACGATTGCTCTATCAAACCGAGATCAAAAGAGTCCTCACCGCCAATCCCAAAAATCGTGTAGTCGATGAGCTGGAGCTGGTGCGTGGCGAAGTGCGCATAGATGTGGCTGTGATAGGCGACATCATGCATGGCTACGAAATCAAAAGTGCCAAAGACAATCTTTTGCGCCTGCCCAATCAACAGCTGCACTATGGCAAAGTCTTTGAAAAAATGACTCTGGTGGCCGACGAGCGTCACGTGGATGAGGCTGTTAAAATCGTCCCTCGCAACTGGGGTTTGATTGCTGTCGGTATGCGTGACGGCGCTCCCTACGCTGACGAAATCTGGCCTGCTACCTTAAACTTCAATCTTGAGCCTCTAGCACTGGCTCAACTGCTCTGGCGCGAAGAAGCTCTTGAGCTGATGGAATACTTTGACCTCGATCACGGACTCAAGAGTAAGCCGCGCAAAGTGCTCTGGCAAACCCTGGCAAAAAATCTAACGATGGAGCAGCTCAAGACTTTTGTCTGCTTTAAGCTGCGCTCGCGCAAGGGCTGGAAAAAACGCAAGCGCTCACGGATTTAACCGTAGCGCTTGCCTTTGAACTATTTTAAATCTGCTATTTGGCTTTTGGCGAGCGGATTGCCCCTACAAACAAATTGGCTCCTGATTTTGTGTCGGCTATAGTTAGCAAAAATGGATGGTCTACGATCATTTCCACTGGCTTAGCTGGGTCATATCGGCAGGATGTTTCAGTCATGGCAATGACAGTTGCTGCGGCAGCTTCAGTACCGTCTTCATCTACTTGCAAAAATGTCTTGTGCAAGGCTTTGCTGATAAAGAGCTTTTTGTCTGAGCTTTTGTCGATCATTTTGCCAAAGTCAGCTGCGCCCTCGATAAAGGCTTGCTTCATACCAAGCTCTTTGAGGCTTACTATGAGATCCTGTTTGTCTTCAATGACAAATTTGGGCAGGCTCAAATTGACTGTTTGTGGTTTGGGGTTAAAGCTCAGTTTGCCACTCTCCAGGTCTTTAGCCAGAGCCTCTGGTGTGGAGCCTTTTGGCAAATAGATAAACATGGCTAGAGAGCTATTGCGATAAGGCAATTTAATAATCTGGCAGCTTGAGGTTTCGTCGTATTCAAAACTGGCGGAGTGATGCATCATTTTGACGCGCATCTTGGTTGCGCCCTTAAAAGTGTCATCGCTAGTGGCTTCTGGCTTAAAGGGTACGACCCATTTATCTTTAAAATAAACAGCATTGATTAGATAAAGGGCATCGAGGGGCGAGACTTTTTCGATCATGTTTTTGATGCGATTGTGCGTCTTGTTTTCGATAAAGCCGTTCATCTGTGCTTTGCCAGCATCGTTAAAATCAATCATGTTGGCTTCGCCATAGGCTTTTGTGCTGGCTAAATAGGATTTTGCCACCGGGAAGTTTTTGCGAATATAAATGGCATTAGCTACATCAACACTGGCTGGACCTTGAGTTTTTAAGTCGTCATTGAGCTTTTTGACATCGGCTGATATATCGTCTTTTGTCGCCATGACAGTATTCATTTCGCTCAGTGTGGTGCCCTGGGCTCCTTCCCTAGCGAGACAGAGCGCCTCAAATATACTCAGTGGCGAGATAACAACGTTATCGGTTTTACTCATTTGGGAGAGCATGTGATAGCCCAGCTGGTTGACTGATTTGGCTGTCTTATTGGGCATGGTTTCGCTCTTTGCGCCTGCGTCTTTGGCGCCCACCTGACTGAGCCAGGGCAGACTGAGTAAACTGAGAGTAATGGCGATTTTAGTGAGTTTCACTTTTGTCCTCTTATTTTTGTTTGGGATCGTATACCAGACCAACAAATAAATTGGTGTTATTCTGGCGGTCGCGGATAGTTAAGACAAACGGTCTGTCGACGACCATCTCCACTGGTTTTGTCGGTGATGGTGCTGCCCCACCCGGCATGCTTATTACAGTGACCGCGGCTGCTTCGGTGCCAGCTTCGTCCACTTCCAAAAAAGTCTTATGCAAAATTTGACCGATATACAGTGGCTCTTTGCTTTTGGATTGTGCTTTTGCTCCTGTCATTTGGCTAAAGTCTGCCTGGTCTGCTAAAAAGGCTTTTTTAAGACCAAGCTGCGGTAGCTTTTGTTCGAGGTTTTCACTGCCTTCGATGACAAATTTAGGCAGGGTCAAATTGACCTTTTGTTGCTCAAGAGCAATTGTTTGATTTGCTTCCAGTTTGCCCAGCAAATTGATTGGGTCGGAGTTGCGCGGCAGATAGATACGCATCTCGCAGTTGCCTTGATAGGGCAGGCTTATCACCTGCATTTGACTGTCCTGGTAGTAGTCATAAAAGCCTGTGTGATGCATCATCTTTACTGGTATTTTGCTTACACCATTAAAAACGCCTGCATTAGTCGCTTCTGGCGCAAAAGGCAACTGCCATTTGTTTTTAAAATAGACTGCATTGACGATAAATAGGCGGTCGGAGCTGCGCACTTGAGCCACCACTTTTTTGATGCGCTCATTGGTTTTACTTGCCACATAGCTATTTATAATCGCTGCTGCTTTGTCGTCAAACACGATTGAGCGCACTGCACCCAGCTGTTTGATACTGTCGATATAGGCTGCTTGCAGCACAAATTGTTTTTTTGCAAAAATGGCATTGGCAATATCTAGTTTGGCACTGCCTCCGGATAGCTCGCAATTGAGGGCAGTGAGTTCAGATACCGGGCTTGTCTTGAGATGCATACACTGATCAAATTCTTTGAGAGTGTCGCCGCTTGCTCCTTCTCTTGCCA
>Ga0075158_10002750_pt1 | contig 12656 bp, 13 predicted proteins | sample JI91814BDNA_FD_70968 | JGI IMG/M metagenome (GOLD analysis project Ga0075158, IMG submission 70968) | Wastewater effluent complex algal communities from Wisconsin, to seasonally profile nutrient transformation and Carbon sequestration -... | ecosystem: Engineered > WWTP > Effluent > Algae... | reverse complement strand
TGCTGTCGGCCATCGAGCGGGCGGGCTACTATCCCGCGCTGGTCGCCGACGTCGTGGCGGAGGCGCTGAGCAATGCACCGGTTCTCTCGCACCTCGTCCACCAGGAGACGACCTTCGACCACGACACGATCCGGCGGCATGTCACGGTGCTCGTGCTGACCGACGCCCGCCTGATCATCGTGCACGCGGACGACCATACGGATGACCCGATGGGCGGGGAGGATCTCGCGACCGCGACGAGCGAAACGATCCCGCTGCGGGTTGTGCGAGCGGTCATGCTCACCCATGTGGTGCCGAACCCGCGCAACTATGTGCCCGGGAGCCTCGGGCGCGAGGTCACCTTGACGCTCGGCTGGGGGACGGTCAGCCGGGTCGACCTGGCGCCGGCCACCTGTGGCGATCCTTCGTGCGATGGCGATCATGGGTATGAAGGGAGCATCGCCTCCGATGATTTGGTCCTGCGAATCTCGGCCGACGCCGATGGGGCCCGATCGCTCGCCCAGGCCAAGGACTTCGCCGCAGCGCTCTCGGCCAAGATCGGCCTGTGACCTTGGCGGCCGGAGGCCAGGGCGCGCCCCGGCTCCATCCGCCGAGCTATCGGCATACGAGCCTCCCGCAGGTGTTGCCCGCGATCGCCGAGTCCTTGGGGGAGTCCCTCGGGCCCGGGCGAGCCGGCGATATCGCCTTGCCTCCTGCCCAGAGCGCCGTCGTCGTCCTCCTCGACGGGCTCGGCCTGGAACTGCTGAAGCGGCGGGCGGGCCACGCGCCATATTTGCGTTCGCTGCTGCCCAGCGCCACGGAGCTGACCTGCGGCTTCCCGTCGACGACTGCGACCTCGCTCGCGTCCTTGGGGACCGGGCTGGCGCCGGGTGTGCATGGGCTGCTCGGCTATGAGCTGCGGCGGCCCGACACCGGCGCCATTTTCGACCATCTGTCGTGGGAGGGCGGGCCGGATCCGCTGGTGTGGCAGCCGAACCAGACCGCCTTCGAGGAGTTGGCTCGCTGCGGGCTGGATGTGGTCCGGATCGGACTGGCGCGCTTCGACGGCTCGGGGTTGACCGTCGCCGCGCAACGCGGGGGCCGCTTCCGCGGGGCGGGATCGCTGAGCGCCGGGGTTCGCGAGGCCGTCCGTGCGGTGCGCGCGATGAAGCGCGGCGTGGTCTACCTCTACTGGGGCGATATCGACCGCGCCGGTCATATGTCCGGCCTGTCCTCGCCGCAGTGGGTGGCGGCGCTCGAGGAGGCGGATGCCGCCTTGCGCGCGCTCGCGGAGCAGGTGCCACGGCATACGTCCGTGACCATCACCGCTGATCACGGCATGGTCGATGTGCCCTTTGCCGACCGGATCGACCTGGCCACCGACCCGGAACTCGCCGCCGGCGTGCACGCGATCACCCACGAGCCGCGCGCCCCCCATGTCTATTGCGAACCCGGCGCCGTCGCCTCGGTGGCTGCGACCTGGACGACCCGGCTGGCGGGGGCCGCGAGCGTGCTGACTCGGGAGCAGGCCATCGATGAGGCCTGGTTCGGCCCCATGAGCGCCGCGAATGCCCCCCGGATCGGCGACCTCATGGTCGTGATGGGACCGACGGGCGCGATCGAGGATTCCCGCACCTCCAAGCCGATCCTGCTGCAATTGATCGGTTTGCATGGGTCGGTCACCCAGGACGAGATCGCCGTCCCCCTGCTGCATCAGCCCGCCGTCGCGCCATAAGGTATGCCGTCGTGGCCGAACTCGTGTTCTTCTCCGGGACGATGGACTGCGGGAAGTCGACCCTTGCGCTCCAGATGGACCACAACCACCGGGCCCGCGGCCGGGAAGGCTTGATCCTGACCCGCCTGGACCGGGCCGGCACCTCGGTGCTCTCCTCGCGGCTGGGCCTGTCGACGCAGGCGGTCGAGGTGGCGGACGGCTTGGACCTCTGGGAGGTCGTGGTCACGAACCTGACCGGCGGCCGGCGCGTGGACTTCATCATCGGCGACGAGGCGCAGTTCTATGCGCCGGAGCAGATCGAGCAACTGGCCCGGGTGGTGGACGAGCTCGACATTGACGTCTTCGCCTTCGGCATCACCTCCGACTTCCGCACGCAACTCTTCCCCGGGTCGCGTCGGCTCATCGAACTCGCCGACCGGGTGCAGGTCCTGCAGGTGGAGGCGCTGTGCTGGTGCGGCCGGCGGGCCACCCACAATGCCCGGATCGTCGACGGCGCGATGGTCGTCGAGGGCGAGCAGGTGGTGGTCGGCGACACCGATGGTGCCGCTCCCGGGCTCGTGGAGTATGAAGTGCTCTGCCGCCGCCACTACATGCGCCGGATGAACTCCACGGCCGCGCACGCTGCGGCGCTATCGGCAGACGTGCTGCCACTGGAATTGGACGCTTGCCCCATCCCGCCCGCCTGAAATGCTGGTTTGGGAGAAGGTCTGACGCAGCGGGAACGCTGCCGGACGCGGCTGACCCTCAATCGGCGTCGGTGCCGCCGCGGGGTGGGCCGAACATCACGTCATTCCAACTAGGCACGCCAACCCGGCCCTTGCGCTTGGCCGGCGGCGCGGGCTTGGGCGATGGCTTCGGATCGTCGGCCGCGGCGGGCTCTGGCTCGGGCGAGGGCATGGCTTCGCCAGACTCGGTCACCGACGCTGGTTCAGCGGCGCGGTCCCGTGTGATATCTCGGGGGTGGGTGCCGCGCGCTGGGGGTGGGATCTCGTCGCTGGCCGCGAAGTCGACCCCATCACCGATCAAGGCACCCGCTTGTTCGGCCGCCGCCTCGGCAGCGGCACGCCGGGAGGCGCGGGTCTCGACGGGCGGTTCCGCGGAGCCCGCGTTCACGTCGGCCGGCGCCGAGCGGGCTGGCGTTGCCGTGGCCGGCGCGCCGGATTGGGCGGCCTGCTCGGCGGCCAGCAGCGCTGCCTGGGCCTGCGTGAACTTCTCGGCCGCACTCAACGTCGCGCCGGTGGGGCTCGCATAGCTCGGCCGCTCCGGGCCAGGTGCCGGGTCCACTGGCGGTATGGCGGGCGCGTCGCCGGCACGTGCCGCGGGCTGGGCCTCCTCCGAGGCAGATTCTGCCGTCTCGTCGTCGAACTCGGCAAAGGGCAGTTCGTCGGCGCCGTGCAGTCGTCGCTCGGCCGTCCCGGCCGGCTCCGTCGCAATCTGGCCATCTGGTGCCGTGGCCTCTGCGAGCACTGCGTCGGGGGAGGCTGCGTCGGAGTCGGCGTCGTTGGAGTCGGCAGGGTTGGGATCGGCGGGGTTGGGATCCTCTGCGGTGGAGTCGGCAGGGTTGGAGTCGGCTGCGTCGGCATCCACTGCGTCGGGGGCTGCATCAGGGACCACGGGCTCGGCATCAGCGCCCTCGGGAGAAGCGGCCTGGGCAGCAGGGGTGTGCGCATCGGGTGCCGGAGCGTCGGCGTTGGGCACAGCAGCGGGCGACGCGGGGGCGTCCACCAAGGTCGGGTCGCTGGTATCGGCGCGGCGCCGACGACGATTGCTGCGGCCACCGGCCCGGCCGCCGCGTTCACCAGCGTGGCTGTGCGCGCGGATCGCGGTCATCAGGGCATCGGTCTGATCGCTGCGAGCGGGCGGTTCCGGGACGGAGATGATCCCGACCTGCTCGCCCTCGCCCGAGAGCACGCCACCGGTCTTTTCGACATCGAAGACCTGCTCGCCGCCGAAGCGGTGCGGCTGCACCCGGGTCGTGCGATCGTCCTCCTCCGTCAACCACCGGGCCTCGTCGTCGAGCGGCTGCACATGCTCAGAAAGTGGGTCGAATCGCCATCCCGCCCGGCGCTCGCGGCCACCGGCGACAAAATCGATGTGCACCTGCCAGGCACCGGTGTCATCGCGCCCGGAGTCCCACTCGACGTCCTCGGCGTGCACGCCACGCCCCTCCAAACGCCGCTCGACCCGGGTCGAGAGCCGCTCACTGTCGCCGCCCTCGGTGCGCAGCCGCACGGCCGCGGCGCGGCCCGCAACATGGCGCCGCTCGGCGAGCACCGGGGCGGCAAAGACCGTGACCTTCGAGATCGGCCATCCGGCGCGCTCGGCAACCTCCTCGACCGAGAGCCCGGTGCGAATCAGTGCCTGGACCTCGCGCGCGGACGAGGGTGCGGGCCCGCTCGTGCCGGGGCCGCTGCGGCGCCCCCGTGCGGCGACGCGCAGATCGTCATCGAGCGCGACCCGAAAACGCGTGCCGTCGGCCGCGGACAGCAAGAGATAGCGGCCGTCCTCGTGGACGCCGACAAGGCGAAGTTCTTGCATTGCTGATTGCCTCTCGCGCGAAGAGTTCGAAGCCAGGTGGTCGACTACCGACCGATGCTGTCATGCCAACGGCCCCCGTGGCGGGCAGGGCACGCCGCCGCGGGTACCGTGGCCTCCGTGCCAGATCCGTTCGACAGCATCGTCCTGCTCTCCTTCGGCGGGCCCGAAGCCCCCGATGAGGTCATGCCCTTCCTGCGCCGGGTGACGGCCGGCCGGGGTATCCCCGATGATCGCCTGGCCGAGGTCGCCGAGCACTATTTCCACTTCGGCGGGATCAGCCCCATCAACGGGCAAAATCGCGCTCTCGTGGCGGCCTTGCAGGACGAGCTCGCGGGCCGCGGCGTCACCGTCCCCGTGCGCCTGGCCAATCGCAATAGCCCGCCCTATGTCGTGGACGTCCTTGCCGACCTCGCCCCCGGCCCGGTCCTGGTGCTGCTGACCAGCCCCTATCAGTCCTATTCCTCCTGCCGGCAATATCGAGAGGACCTCGGCACCGCCGCCGCAGACCTCGCCCGCAGCGGCGCGACCATCACTCTCGCCAAGGTGCCCCCGTATGCCGCCCACCCCGCCTTCCGCGCCACTGTCACCCGCCGGACGCTGGCCACGATCGACGAAGCCCTCGCCGAAGCCCCGGTCGGCAAGCTCGCCCTGGTGAGCGTGGCCCACTCCATACCCATGACGGCCGATGCCGCCTCGGGACCGGCGAGCGCCGGTGGCCAGGCCTATTCCGGCGCGTTGCGCACGCTGGCGAACGAGATCGCGGGGGCGGCCACGCAGCATACGGGCCGGGACCTCGCGGGCGACCTCGCGTGGTGCTCACGCTCGGGCCCCCCGCAGATCCCCTGGCTCGAACCCGACATCGGCGACCGCCTCGAGGAGTTGGCGCGGGCCGGGGTCGACACGGTCGTGATGGCCCCGATCGGCTTTGTCTCCGACCATATGGAAGTGCAATTCGACCTGGACACCGAGGCCCGCCAGCGCGCCGACGACCTCGGCATCCGCCTTTATCGCGCCCCGACGGTCGGCACCGATCCACAATTCGTGGCGGGGCTCGCCGATCTGCTCCTGGACCGGGCCGCCGAAGCGCGCGGGGAGCCGGCGCCCGCCCTGGTGGGCCTGCCGCCGGCCGACTGTGCCCCCGACTGCTGCCGCACTCCCCGTTCCACCCGCCCCACCGCCTGCCCCGCCGAGGAGACCTCCGATGTCGCCTGAACCACTGCCCGACGCACTTCTCGGGGACCTCGAACGGTTGGCCCTGCGGGTCGCGAGCGAGGCGGGGCTGCTGATCGCCGACCGCTCCGCGGCCGCTGTGTCGGCGACCAAGTCCTCCGCGACCGATGTCGTGACCGAGATGGACCGGCGCAGCCAGGAGTTGCTGGCCGGGCTGCTGCACCAGGCTCGCCCGCAGGATGGCTTCTATGGCGAGGAGGACGGCGATCGCGCGGCGAATTCCGAGATCACATGGGTGGTCGACCCCATCGACGGCACCGTCAACTACGTCTACGACATCCCCGCCTTCTCGGTCTCCGTCGCCGCGGTGCAGGGCGACCCGCGCGTGCCAGGAGCCTGGCGACCCATCGCCGGAGCCATCGTCAACCCGATCTCGGGGGAGCGCTTCTGGGCGCGCGCCGGCGGCGGCGCGTGGCGGCAGCGCGGACGGCATACGGCGGCTCGGATCCGGGTCAGCGACCAGGGCGACCTGGCCCTGGCCCTGGTCGGCACCGGCTTTGCGTATGACGCACCCACCCGGTCCGAGCAGGCGCAGGTCTTGCTGGAGGTGCTGCCGCGGGTGCGCGACATCCGCCGGTTCGGCAGCGCGGCCCTCGATCTGTGCCACGTCGCCGACGGCACGCTGGACGCCTTCTATGAGCGCAATCTCAACCCCTGGGATCTGGCGGCCGGGTGGTTGCTGGTCACCGAGGCCGGCGGCCGCGTGAGCAATCTGCGCGGAGAGGATCCCGACCGCGGTGTGACGATTGCCGGCGGGGCGGCCTTTTCCGAGCTCGCGCAGGTGCTCAAGACGGCCATGGGCGAGCCTGTCGGGAGCTGATCCGCGCAGCTTCGGGAATCAATGCGTGACTTTCGGACGTTACTGCGGCACAATGCCCCGTCGCGGGATCACACGACAAGGGCGTACGGGCGATCCTCACCGGCCTTCCCGCTGGGATGTGGGAAGTGCCGCCGAAGATGGCCGCTGGAACGGAACGGGAGTGAACAACAGGCATGGCAACTGACTACGACGCACCACGCAAGACCGATGACGAACTCAACGAAGACTCCATCGAGGAGTTGAAGTCCCGCCGGGTCGACAAGAGCACATCAAGTGTCGATGTCGATGAGACCGAGCAGGCCGAAGGCTTCGAACTGCCGGGCGCCGACCTGTCTGGCGAGGAACTCTCCGTGCGGGTCATCCCGCGCCAGGCCGATGAGTTCACGTGCTCACGGTGCTTCCTTGTGCACCACCGCAGCCAACTCGCCTCCGACCGGGGCGGCGTGATGGTCTGCAATGAGTGCGCGGCCTGAGGCACAGCACTCACCGGACACGCCGGACGTGGCACGCCCCCGCGTGCTCGTCCGGCGTCTCCATGCTGCGGCGACGCTGCCGGCCTATGCGTTGCCGGGGGACGCTGGCGCCGACCTGAGCTGCGTCGAGGATGTGCTGCTCGCCCCCGGCGAGCGCGCGCTCGTCGCGACCGGCGTGGCCCTGGCCATCCCGGACGGCTGGGTCGGGCTGGTGCATCCACGCTCCGGCCTCGCCGCCCGGCACGGCCTCAGCATCGTCAACGCTCCGGGCACCATCGACTCCGGCTATCGGGGTGAGATCCTGATCAACCTGATCAACACCGACGCGACCACGCCGGTGCACCTGCGCGCTGGGGATCGGATCGCGCAATTGCTGCTCCAGCAGGTGGGCGCTGCGCATTTTGCCGAGGTCGATTCGCTTCCGGAGAGCACTCGGGGCGAGACTGGTCATGGATCAACCGGCGGGTTCGGTGCAACCTCACCCGCATCCGCCACGCCATCGACGAAGGACCCATCGTGAGCATTTTCCGCCGCCGCCCCACCACTTCGGAGGTCCCGGACGCCGAGACCGAGCTCGAGCCGACCGCGGCAGTGGAGGTCGAGACCCCGCCGGCCGAGGATGCGCCCTCCGATCGGGCCGAGGGCCCGTTCGATGTCAGCGAGGTGGACGGGCTCGGCGACCGCGTCGACCTCGGCGCCGTCTGGATCGCCCCGGTCACCGGGGCCGAGTTGCGCCTGGAGGTGGACCAGAGCACCGAAACCGTCTCGGCGTTGCAGTTGGTGATCGGCGAGTCCGCCGCCCAGGTTCAGGTCTTCGCCGCGCCCCGCTCCGGGGGCGTCTGGCGCGAGGTCCGTGACGAACTCGCCACCGCGATCACTGGTGGCGGCGGCACCGTCGAGGAGGTCGACGGCGTCTTCGGTCCCGAGCTGCACGTGCGCATGCCGCAGCAAGGCCAAGGCGGTCGCACCGTCTTTGCCCCCGCCCGCTTCGTCGGCATTGACGGCCCCCGGTGGTTCCTGCGCGCGGTGCTGTCCGGCCAGGCGGCCATCTCCGATGAGGCGGCAGCCACCCTGACGCAGGGGTTGCGCGCCATCGTGGTCAACCGGGGCGCGACGCCGATGGCGCCGCGGGAGATGTTGGCGATGACCTTGCCGGCTCAACCCGAGCCGGCCCCGCAGGCCGCCGAGGACGACGACGAGGACGAGCAGCCCTATCGGCGCCCCGACCTCAATCCCTTCGAGCGCGGCCCCGAGATCACCGAGGTGCGCTGAGGCATGACCAGTCTGTTGCGCCGGGTCGGAGAGCGGCTGACCCGCTCCGAGAGCCAGCACGACGCCGAACAATTGCTGGAGCAAGCCCGCTCCAGTGGCGCCAGGACGATCGGCGAGCTCGCGGACCGCGAGATCGCCACCGTCTCCGGCACCATCCGGGCGGTCACCTTGCGCCCGCGCAGCAACACTCCGGCGCTGGTTGTCGAGGTCTATGACGGCAGCCAGAGTCTCAACCTCGTCTGGCTCGGCCGCCGCCAGATCCGTGGCATCGAACCCGGTGCCTATCTGCGCGCGACCGGCCGGGTCTGCCTGCGCGAGGGCGTGCCGACGATTTTCAACCCGGCATACGAACTGCGGCCGCGACCCAACTTGTGAGCCCCCGACCCGAGAGGGATGAGCCGATGAGCGCTCCATACCCCGACGCCGAGGACCGCGTCATCGCCGAAGAGCGGGCCAGCACGGTCGAAGAGATCATCCGGCAACGCCTCTCCGCCGCCCTCGGCGGCTGGCGCGGCTCGCTGGAAGCGGCCCTGCCGACGATCGCCTTCGTCATCACGTGGACGGTCACCAAGGAGTTGCGCCCGAGCATCATCGCGGCGGGCGCGATGGTGGTGCTGCTCGGCCTGGTGCGGGTGGTGCAGCGCTCAAGCTTGCAGTATGTCGCGACCGCCGCCTTCGCCACGGCGATCGCCGCCTTCTTCGCCGCCCGCTCCGGGCGCGCCGAGGATGCCTTTCTGCCCGGCATCATCACCAATGCCGCGTATGCCGTGCTCAGCCTGGTCTCGGTGCTCGGCAAGTGGCCGATGGTCGGCTTCCTCGTCGGCGCCGGGGACCCGCGCGCCAAAGAGGATCCGATGCGCTGGCGTCGCGACCGCGCCCTCGTCGCCGTCTGCAACCGGCTGACGCTGGTGATGACGGCGATGTTCGCGCTGCGGGTCGCGATCATGTATCCGCTCTATCTCGCGGGCAATGTCGCGGCCCTCGGCACCGCCAAGGTGCTGCTCGGCTGGCCGCTGTGGGTGGCGGCGCTGGCCGTGATGGGGGCGATGCTCGTGCGGGGGAGCACACCGCATACGGACTCGGCGGGCTGAGCCGCCGCGCCGCTCAGGCGAGGTCGCGGGGGCGCTTGATCCGCTGACCGGGACTGAGCAGGCTCTCCAGGTCATCCTCGGCGTCCGGGGTGGTCAAGAAGAGCAGTTCGTCGTGGGCTTCGAGACTGTCGTCGGGGCTGGGCGCGATCGGGATCTGATCGCGGATGATGCCGACGAGCACCGTGTCTCCGGGGAAGTCGGTGTCGCCGACGCGGCCCCCGACGAGCGGGGAATCACCGGGCAGAGTCATCTCGACCATCGTCGCGGAGCCCTTGCGGAACTCGAAGATCCGCACGAGGTCACCGACCGTGACCGCTTCCTCGACCAGGGCCGTCATCAGGCGGGGTGTGGAGACCGCGACATCGACGCCCCAGGCCTCATCGAACATCCACTCGTTCTTGGGGTTGTTGACGCGGGCCACGGTGCGCGGCACCCCGAACTCAGTCTTGGCCAGCAGGGAGACCACGAGGTTGACCTTGTCATCGCCGGTGGCGGCCACGACGACATCGCAGTCGGCGAGGCCGGCCTCGTTGAGGGCATCGATCTCGCAGGCGTCGGCGACTAGCCAGTTCGCTTCGGGGACGCGGCGGATGGAGGTTTCGTCCGCGCCCTTGTCGATGAGCAGCACGGTGTGGTTGTTGTAGAGCAGTTCGCGGGCGATGGAGCGCCCGACGGAGCCGGCGCCGGCAATGACAACACGCATGAGGAATCCTTCCCGCGGTCAGTCGGTCTGGACGGGGGCGGTGTCGAGGATGCGCTCGACGTCGGCCAGCGCGTCCCGGGCAATCGCGAGGTGGATGAGGTCGCCCTCCTGGAAGATCGTGTCCGGGGCCGGGAGGGTGCCCTCCCCGAGCCGGGTGAAAAAGGCGACGCGGGCTCCGGTGGCCTCCTCGATGCCCACCAGCGGCGTCCCGATCCAGGCCGGCGCGACCGCCACTTCGGCGATCAAGATCTTGCCCGATGGGTCGGTGTATTCGGGCAGGTGGCCCTGCGGCAGCAGCCGGCGCAACATCTGATCCGAGGTCCACTTCACGGTCGCGACGGTGGGTATGCCGAGGCGCTGATAGATCTCCGCGCGGCCGGGGTCATAGATGCGGGCCACGACATTCTCGACGCCGAAGGTCTCGCGGGCGACCCGGGCGGCGAGGATATTGGAGTTGTCGCCGCTGGAGACCGCGGCAAAGGCGAAGGCCTCCTCGATGCCGGCCTCGAGGAGGGTGTCGCGGTCGAAGCCGATGCCGGTGACGGTCCGCCCCTCGAAGGTGGGGCCGAGGCGGGTGAAGGAGGTCTCGTCCTGGTCGATGACGGCGACATCATGGCCGCGTCGCTCCAACCCCCGGGCCAGCGCCGATCCCACACGTCCGCAACCCATGATGACGAAGTGCACGGCATGACGCTACACCGGCTGGTTGGGGCTGCCGGAGAGAGGCGAGCGCAGGCGGGCGCGCGGAGGTCTAGAGTTGTCGCCCGTGGCCACTGGGCGCGTGCTCAAACGCATACTTCTCGGCCGGGCGATGCGCAGCGACAAGTTGCACGAGACCCTGCTCCCCAAACGTATCGCCCTCCCCGTCTTCGCCAGCGATGCCTTGTCGTCGGTGGCGTATGCGCCGGATGAGATCCTCCTGACGCTCGGGATGGCGGGTGGCGCCTTGGCGCTGACGCACTCCTGGCAGATTGCGCTCGGGGTGGTCTTCGTGATGGCCGTGGTGGTCACGAGCTATCGGCAAAATGTGCACGCCTATCCCTCCGGTGGCGGCGACTATGAGGTGGCCAGCGTCAATCTCGGCCCGCGCGCCGGGTTGACCGTGGCCAGCGCGCTGCTCGTCGACTATGTCCTCACCGTGGCCGTCTCGGTCAGCTCCGGGGTCCAGAACGCGGCCACGGCCTTCGGTTTCATGCGCGGGCATGAGGCGACGATCGCCGTGGCCATCGTCGCTCTGCTGACCGCGATGAACCTGCGCGGGGTGCGCGAGTCGGGGGCGGCCTTCGCCATCCCGACCTATCTCTTCATGGTCGCCGTGCTCGGCATGGCCGTGGTCGGCTTCGTTCGCTCGCTCACGGGGCATCTGCCCGAGGCGGAGAGCGCCGATCTCACGCTTGCCCCCGAGCCTGGCTATGAAGCCCTCGGCAGCCTGGCACTGGCCTTCTTGTTGCTGCGCGCCTTCTCCTCCGGGTGTGCCGCCTTGACCGGCGTCGAGGCGATCAGCAATGGCGTTCCCGCCTTCCAAAAGCCCAAATCGCGCAATGCGGCCACCACCTTGCTGCTCATGGGCGTGATCGCGATCACGATGCTCTTCTCGATGGTCGCCCTGGCCCGGATGACCGGGGTGAAATTCGCCGAGGACCCGGCGCGGCAATTGCTGCGCGATGGCGTGCCGGTGGGCGAGGGCTATGTGCAGCACACCGTCATGGGTCAGGTGGCCAGCTCCGTCTTCGACGGCTTCCACCCCGGCGTCGTGCTTGTCTCGATCGTCACCGGGCTCATCTTGATCCTCGCCGCCAATACCGCCTTCAACGGCTTCCCGGTGCTCGGCTCGATCCTGGCGCGTGATGGCTATCTGCCGCGCCAACTGCATACGCGTGGGGACCGGCTTGCCTTCTCCAATGGCATCCTGATCCTCGCCGGCGCGGCGTGCGTGCTGATCATCGCTTATGACGCCGAGGTCACCCGTCTCATTCAGCTCTATATCGTCGGGGTCTTCGTCTCCTTCACCCTCAGCCAGGCCGGCATGGTGCGGCACTGGAACCGGTTGTTGCGCACCGAACGGGACGCGAGCGAGCGGGCCCGGATGCGCCGGATCCGCGTGATCAACTTCGTCGGCGGCGTGATCTGCGGACTGGTCCTGGTCGTGGTGCTGCTGACCAAGTTCGTCCACGGCGCCGGCTATGCCGTGCTCGCGATGATGGTCCTCTTCTGGGTGATGACCCGCATCCACCGCCACTACGAGCACGTCAGCGCCGAACTCGAAGTCAGCGAGGCCGAGCACGACCACAACCGCCTGCCCTCGCGGGTGCACGCGATCGTGCTCATCTCCAAGCTGCACAAGCCCGCGCTGCGTGCCCTGTCGTATGCCCGGGCCAGCCGCCCCAGCCGCTTGGAGGCGATCACGGTCAATGTCGATGACGCCGACACCGCGACCTTGCAGCGCGACTGGGAGGCCCGCGGCATCCCCGTTCCCTTGAAAGCACTCGACAGCCCCTATCGCGAGATCACTCGACCGATCGTCGACTACATCAAATCGCTGCGCACTGACAACCCTCGCGATGTCGTCGTGGTCTATGTCCCCGAATATGTCGTCGGCAGTTGGTGGGAGCAGATCTTGCACAACCAGAGCGCGCTGCGGCTGAAGACCCGGCTGCGCTTCATCCCCGGCGTGATGGTGGCGAGCGTGCCCTGGCAGTTGCGGTCCTCCGCAGGCCAGGAGCCGGTGCTCAGCGGCCCGGCGCCGGGCGATGTGCGGCGGGGGGAGTGATGGCGATGACTGCCGGGCTGCAGGTCGGTGACCGGGTCGAGGTCG
>Ga0075158_10002749_pt1 | contig 12660 bp, 11 predicted proteins | sample JI91814BDNA_FD_70968 | JGI IMG/M metagenome (GOLD analysis project Ga0075158, IMG submission 70968) | Wastewater effluent complex algal communities from Wisconsin, to seasonally profile nutrient transformation and Carbon sequestration -... | ecosystem: Engineered > WWTP > Effluent > Algae... | reverse complement strand
GCGAGGACATCGACACGACCCAGTCGATCCTCTCTCAGCGCAGCGACCCGGACACCTATCCCGAGATCACCGCGCTCGCCAAGGCCCTCGGCAACATCCGGATCTACCGCAACTGGTCGTTCGGCCCCGACGCACCGATCCGCGCGAGCTGCCGCGCCGACGTGCCGACCAACGCGCTGTCCGAGGACTTCGACAACCTGCCCGCCCGGCTGGCCGTGCTCCGGCGCGAACCGCTGGTCAAGAAGCGGTTGATCGAGCAGCTCGCGGACCTCTCGCCGGGCTTCGACGACTACGAGGTCGTCCCGGAGGGCGGCTACCTGCAGCTCTACGTGACCGAGGGTTCGCACACCACGCCAGCCCGCCGTCTGTCCGACGGCACGCTCCGCTTCCTCGCGCTGCTGGCGATCCTCCTCGACCCCTCCCCGCCCCCCCTCATTGTGATCGAGGAGCCAGAGCTCGGCCTCCACCCCGATACGTTGCCGGTGATCCGCGACCTCCTCCTCGACGCCAGCACCCGCACACAGCTCGTCGTGACGACCCACTCGCCGACCCTCGTCGACAGCTTCACGGACCACCCCGAGGCCATCCTCACCTGCGACAAGCAGGACGGCACGAGCCGGATCGTCCGCCTCGATCCCGCGCAGATCGCCGCCTGAGCGCGACCAGTTTCCAGCATGTCGCAAGGGACATGTCCGTGGGACCTGGTTGCGCCCTCAGGGCCGGGGAGGGTCCGGCTCTCGGCCCGCCGACATCACCGTCCTTTAGCCAGGGTCTCGAAGGACAGGGGTCCGGCGAGCGGGCCAACCGAGTCTAGAGTGATGTGGGGCGTCGAAGACGGCCCCACATCATCCTCGCCCTGTTTGAGGGCGGACCGCTCGCCGGACCCCTGGCCCCGCGACGATGTGCGGGCGCCCAGCCGGACCCACCCCGGCCCGTGCGACGGCGCCCGCGTCGATCGGTCACGCTCCCCGTGCCGAGACGGGCTACCTGAGAATCGGTGATCATACCATCCGGCACATTCATGACACCGAGCAGTGGGCGGGCGCTGGGCGGGCGCTGGGCGGGCGCCCAGCGAGGCGCTGCGATCAATAATTAAAAGCTGTGGAGGTGTGATCTTTATCGGCGCAAACAGCTTTTGGTCGGTGTACACAACGGCGACCGTGATGCATCCGAGTTTGACTCGGGCGGTCCCCACATTCTGACGATCGAGGCCCCATGACAATTTGTTCACTGTCGAAGTCCACGCCCGCGCTGGCCGCGGGATTGTTCGTGTTCATGACGGCTGGCCTCGCCAGCGCGGCGGTGCCGACGGCGGAGAAGGCCCCGGCGAACGCGCCTCCGCCGGTGCCGGCCGGGATGAAGGTGACGTGCACGCCGGGCCCGGACAAGCTCAACGCGGCGACCGACTGCCCGGTGCTGCGCTGGAACGGGTACACGTACTGGGCCTACAGCTACAACGACAACCGCGTCGGCATGGGCATCGTCGCCTACGACCCGGGCGGCAAGCTGGCGGCCACGTGGGAGCGGTCGGGGGCGCGTTACGTCAACGCGATCACGGTCGACCCCGCCAAGCGCACGGTCGCGTTCGTCGGCCAGTCGAGCATGAAGATCTCGATGACGTTCGACGAGCTGTTCCCGCCGCCGGTCGTCAACCAGATGCCGGTCGCCACGCCGCTGGCGCTCCCGCCCGGGACCAAGGTGACGTGCACCAAGGGGCCGAACACCGGCGAGTCGGCGGCGACCTGCCCGGTCCTGCGCTGGGGCGGTTACACGTACTGGGCGCTCAGCTACGACGACAACCGCGTCAGCATGGCGATCGCCGCGTACGACAGCAAGGGAGCGCTGGTCAAGGTGTGGGACAAGCCCGGCGCGCGCTACGTGTATGGCATCACCGTGAACAAGACCAACCGCACGGTGGTGTTCGCCGGCCAGTCCGACAGCAAGATCTCGATGACGTGGAGCGAGCTGCTCCCGCCAGGCAACCGCTGGGAGCGGGTCGCCGGACCCGCGGGCGCGACGGTCAAGCAGGTCTCGGTCGGCAACGCCGGCTACGTGTGGGTGCTCGACACCGCGGGCACGCCGTGGCGGTGGACCGGGGCGGGCTGGACGAAGCACGCGTGCTGCGTGACGACCATCGCGGCCGCCGCGGACAACTCGCTGTGGGCCACCAACCCGCCCGACGCGCTGCGCGTGCTGCGGTACGACCTGACCCAGGCCAAGTGGACCTACGACCTGCCGACCGGCATGACGACGGTGACGGCGATCGGGGCCACCAAGGCGTGGGGGCTCGACAATAGCGGCTCGCACTTCGAGCTGGTCGGTAACTCGTGGGTCAAGAAGGGCTGCTGCGTCACGCAGATCGAGGTCGGCTCGGACGGCGAGCTGTGGGCCACGCACCCGCCCGACGGCAACCGCGTGCTCCGCTGGGGCGGGGCCGCGTGGACCTACACGACCGCCGGCAACATACCGCTGCCGACCGGGATGACGCAGGTGGCCGTCGGCGACGCCAAGATCATCTGGGCGTTGAACGCCGTGGGTGAGGTGTTCCGCTGGAACGGCACCGCCTGGCAGCTCATGCCCGGCAACCTCAAGAGCATCTCGGTCGCCGCCGACGGCATGGTGTGGGGCGTCAACGCCGAGGGCACGATCTGGCAGTGGATCCCCTGATCGGGAGAACGCGCGCCCGAAGCCTCCGCACGGCCGCGCCGATGCGCGCCTGTGCGGGGCGTCTCTCTTCATCCCGGATCGATCCAGCTATGTTCGCGGGATGTCACCCGGCGATGTGTTGCGGCGGCAGGCCGCGGCGACGCTCCTGGCCTGCGCGCTGGTGCCCGGCTGCGCGCGCAGCTTCTGGACCACGGACATCGAGCTGCAGGAGGCCGAGCGGCTCGTCGTCACGAACCCCGCGGACACCGTCGCGCTGCCGGTCAGCAGCCGCCCCGGACCGACGAAGGAGGCGACGACGGAGCCGACGTACCTCCGCTACTCGATGCTCACAGTCTTGCGGCCGACGGTGCGTCCGCCCGGCGCGCCCGTCGAGGTGAGGACCCCCAACAAGCGCCGCAAGTACATCGCCGGGCTCGTGCTGCTCAGCATCGGCACTGGCCTGGTCGTCGGCGGCATCGCCCAGGTCGCCTACGGCGTGCGCACCGACGACCTGGGCATCATCGCCGGGCTCGCCGGGCTGCCGCTGGTCATCGGCACGAGCCTCGTCATCCCCGGCGCCCTCCTCGTCAAGCGCAACCTGCCGCCCTTCGACATCCTGCGGCGCGGCGCCCCGGGCATGCTCCGCGTCGCCGTGCCCGCGCCGCCGAAGTAGCGCCGCTATTCGCCGTCGGCGATGCGGTCGAGCAATTCCTCGAGCAGGTGCCGCTCACCGCCGGTCAGCACGGATGTCCGGTCCAGGCAGGCCCGCAGCGCCATGGCCGCTCCGCCCGGCCCCGGCTGCGCGGGTGGGGCCGCCGCCCCGGTGATGGCGGCCACGACCGCCTCGCGCGCGGCCTCCGACAGCCCGGGATCGCGGCGCTCCTCCGGCTGGCTGAGCAGTCCCAGCACCGTCCCGGTGCCCACGGCGTGCAGCAGAGCGACCGCCCGCCGCTCGCTGACCCGCAGGCGACCCGCGAGCGCGATCCTCCGGACCCGCCGCCGCAGCACGTCCAGCCCCGCCGCCACCGCGGCCGACGGCTGCGCCGGACCGCCGCTCATGATCGCGAACAGCCCTGGATGCGCCAGGCCGAACGCGATGTGCGTGTCCCAGCCGTCTCGCAGGTCCTGCACCGGGTCCGGATGCGGCGCCCGCTGGGCCTTCGCCGCGATGTACGCGGCCATCTCGTACTCGGCGACCGCGTCGAGCAGCCCGCGCTTGTCGCCGAACAGCCGGTAGATGGTCGGCGCCTGCACCCGCGCCGCCGCGGCGACCGCACGCGTGGTCGCCGCGTCCTGCCCGCCGGCGGCGATCAGCGCCGCCGCGGCCGCGACGATGCGCGCACGCGCGTCGTCCGCCGGCAGCGCGTCCTCAGCGATCGGCTTCAGTTCGGCCATCCTGGGCAATATACCGCAAGTCGTTCCAGCGCTAGCCGCTCCTTGTTAGCGGTGATAATCAGTGATATCTTCGCGTTGTTATCACTGATAACGCCAGTCAACCCGCAACCGAGGAGCCGTCCATGATCATCGTCACCGGAGCCACCGGCCAGCTCGGCCGCGCGATCGTCGAGCAGCTGGTCCGGCGCGTGCCCGCCGACCAGATCGGCGTCAGCGTCCGAGATCCAGCCAGAGCCGCCGACCTGGAGGCGCTGGGCGTCCGGGTCCGCCGCGGCGACTTCACCGATCCAGCCAGCCTGCGCCACGCCTTCGAGGCGGCCAGACAGGTGCTGGTCGTCTCCTCCAACGCGCGGGCGTCCGGGGGCGACACGCTCGCCCAGCACCGCGCCGCGATCGAGGCGGCCCGCGCCGTCGGCGTCGAGCGGATCGTCTACACCAGCCAGGTCGCGTCGAGCCCCACCTCGAAGTTTCCGCCGGCGCTCGACCACGCCGCGACCGAGGCGCTGCTGCGCGACTCGGGGCTGCAGTGGACCGCGCTGCGCCACGGGTTCTACGGCGCGAGCGCCCTCATGATGATCGGCGAGGGCCTGAAGGCGGGCGTGATCGCGGCGCCGCAGGACGGCAAGGTCGCGTGGACGGCCCACGCCGACCTCGCCGAGGCCGACGCGATCTTCCTGACGAATGGCGCACGTCACGACGGCCCGACGCCGCCGCTCACCGCATCGGAGGCGCACGACCTCGCCGACCTCGCCGCCATCGCGTCGGACTTGCTGGGTCGCTCCGTCGCGCGCGAGATCCTCCCGGACGACCAGATGCGGGCGACGATGACGGCCCGCGGCGCACCGCCCCGCGCCGTCGATCTGGTGATGGGCCTCTACCTCGCCAGCCGTGCGGGCGAGTTCGCGACCGTCGACCCGACGCTCGAGCGAATGCTCGGTCGTCGACCCGTCGGCATACGGACCCTGATGGCGAACAATCTCGGCAGTTGACGAACTCGCGTGCACGGAGCTGTGCGCCGCAGCATCGCGCGCGCGGCCCGTGATGGTCAGCCCCGCCGCCAGCCAGTACCCTGGCCCGATGAAATTCGACGAGCTGTACGCGGGTGGCAAGCAGGACTGGGCGGACGCGGGAGGGATGGAGCTGCCGGTGTTCGTGTTCGCGGTCAAGGACATCGCGGCGGCCGAGCGCCTGCTCCGCGGGATGTACATCGAGCTCGACGTGCGGTTCGACCGCGCCGGCGCGCTCGCGTATCACCTCTCGGTCCCGGACGTGGTCGGTGCGCCGTGGGCCATCCCGCTAAACCCGGCGCAGATCCCCCGCATCGAGGAGGCGGCCAGGCTGCTCAACATCTGCATGACGATGATCCTGCAGCCGGGCAAGCCGCCGATCCAGCTCACCGAGTTCTTCGAGGACCTCACGCACGACTGGAGCGGCGCCTACGCCCGGGGCCACCAGGCGTTCATGGCGGGTGACCTCGCCGCCGCCGAGGCAGCCCTCGCGCCGCTCGCCGCGGATCAGCCCGACTCGATCCCGGCCGCCCACCACCTGCTCGGCCGCTGTCACCGCGGGCGCAACGACTTCACCGCGGCGATCGAACACTACACGCGGGCCGCCCGGGCCGCGACGCACACGCAGGGCCACTTCCTCCCGCGCGCCTCGTCGATCCTCTCGGACATGGGCGTGTCGTACAAGAAGCTCGGCCAGGAGGCGAAGGCCGCGTACTGCCTCGCCCACTCGCTGCGGCTGCGGCCCAACCACCCCGCCGCGCTCGGGACCTACTTCACCCTGTTCGGCGCGTGGGAGGCCGGCTTCACCCACGTGCTCGCGCGCATCGCCGCGATCGGCTCCGAGCCCGCGCTGCTCAAGCAGCTCGCGCAGGCGGCCGCCGGTGCGCTCGGCCAGAGCCCGGACGAACTGCTGCACCGCGCCGAGGCGGAGGGCCGACGCATCGACCTGGCCCGCTCCCCGCTCGGCTCGCCCGCGAAGATCCCCGCCGACGAATTCTTCGCCGGCCTCGCGGCGGCTGAAGGTGAGGCGCCGCGGCCGACGCTGACACCATTTTCACCGCGTGCGTCCAGCGACGATGCGCCCTCGACGAGCGCCCAGGACACCACGCCCGACGACGAGGATCGGCCCGCCAAGAAGCCGTGGTGGAAGTTCTGGTGAGCGCCGAACACCTTCGGACCACCGTCGACAACGGTGGACTTCGCGGCGACGATCTCCGCGCGCGTGAGACCGACGCCGGGCAGCAGGCCGGCGACTCCGCATCGCAGTCGCGGCGAGGGCGATGCGTGTTCGCCGTGACGAACACGTACGCGTCGACTGCGAACCCCATGGTGCAGCGTGACCCCGTGAACACCGCCGCGCGTCCGCCTGTGGTACTGCTGCCGATCTGACAAAGGACTTGGACACCATGTGGACCCGCTGCCTGTCGCTCACCCTCGTCTCGTTCGCGCTCGCGTGCACCGTGGAGTCCGGTGACACCACCGACACCTCCACGACGGTGACCGAGTCGACCCCCGGGACATCCACCCAGCCGACGACGGCGCCCGCGACCGAGACCGGCACCGACGATACGAGCACGGCCGACACGGGCACCACCGATACGGGTGCCGCCGACACGAGCACCGCGGACACGAGCACCGCCGACACGGGCACCGAGGATACGGGCCCCGAGAACACGAGCGCCGGCGGGCTGAGCTTCGCGGCCGACGTGTACGAGCCGATCATCTCGATCAAGTGCGGCTGTCACATGGTCGGCGCCGGCGGGATGGTGATGGGCGCCGACGCCACCAGCGCCTACGCCGTGCTGGTCGGCGTGCCCTCGGAGGACGTGCCGGCGCTCAGCCGCGTCGAGCCGGGCGACCCGACCATCAGCTACATGTTCCACAAGATCAGCGGCACCCAGCTCGACGTCGGCGGGATGGGCTCCAAGATGCCGCTCGGCGACATGCTCACGCCCGACCAGGTGGCGGTCATCGAGCAGTGGATCCTCGATGGCGCCCAGCCGTGAGCCCTACTCGAGCCGGTCCGCCCGCCACAGCGCCGGGAACATCCGGATCCACGCCCCCGTCACCGCGAGCGCCAGGACCCCGCCGACCAGCACCGCCAGCACCGGCCCGACCAGGCGCGCCGCGAGCCCGGCCCGGAACTCGCCGAGCTCGTTCGACGCGCCGATGAACAGCGTCGAGACCGCCGCGACCCGCCCGCGCATCGGATCCGGCGTCACCAGCTGCACGAGCGTCTGGCGCACGTACACCGATAACATGTCGGCCGCGCCGAGCAGCGCGAGCAGCCCCACCGACACCCACCAGATGCGCGACGCCCCGAACCCGATCGTCGCCGCGGCGAACACCGCGACCCCCGCGAACATGATCCGCCCCGCGTGCGCCTTGATCGGGTTGGCCGCCAGCACCAGCGCCACGCCGGTCGCCCCGACCGCCGGCGCCGCGCGCAGCATCCCGAACCCCTCGGGCCCGACGTGCAGGATGTCGCGCGCGAACACCGGCAGCATCGCCGTGGCCCCGGCGAGCAGCACCGCCGCGAGGTCCAGCGAGATCGCCCCGAACACGATCTTGTTGGTCCACACGTAGCGCAGCCCCTCCTGCATCAGCGCCCAGCGCGACCCCGGCTGGACCTGCGGCTGCGTGCTCGTCCGGATCAGCGCGACGCACACCGCCGCCGTCGCGTACAGCGCGAGCGCCACCCCGTAACCCAGCGCCGGCGAGATCGCGACCAGCACCCCGCCGAGCGCGGGCCCGACGATCGCCGAGCTCTGCCACGCCAGCGAGTTCCAGGCGATCGCCCGCGGCAGCAGCTCGCGCGGGACCAGCATCGGCCCCATCGCCGTGTTGGCCGGCGCGAAGAAGGCCCGCGCACACCCGAACAGCGCCGCCATCACCAGCAGGATCGGCACCGTCGCCCCGCCCGTGATCGCCAGCCCGCACAGCGCCGCCACCGTCGTCATCTCCGCCGTGAGGCACAGCAGCAGCACGCGGCGACGATCGTGGCGATCCGCCGACTCGCCCGCCGGCAGCGCCAGCCCGAGCACCGGCAAGAACGACACCAGCCCGACCATGCCGAGCATGAGGCTCGCCTCGGCGACCGTCATCGTCACCCGCGCGACCTCGTAGACCTGCCAGCCGATCGTCACGCTCTGGATCAGCCCGCCCATCCCGCCGGTCCAGCGCGACGCCCAGAACAGCATGTAATCCCGCTGCCGCAGCAGCGTGAAGGCGGAGGTTCGCTCGTCGGTCACGCGGCGAGTTGTGACACGGGTCGGCCGGTCACGCCGCCGGGCGCTCGCCGGTGTTGCGGGTCCTGCTCCACCGCAGCACGCAGTTGCGGCCCGAGCGCTTGCAGCGGTACAGCGCCTGATCGGCGCGCTCGATGAGCTCGCTCGGGTCGCGCGAGTCCTGCGGGTACTCGGCCACGCCCATCGAGATCGTGACCTGGAACGGCCCCTGCTCCGCCGTCATCGTCTGGGCCGCGACCTCCTCGCGCAGCTTGCTGGCGAACAGCTCCGCCCCCTCGCCGTCCGTGTCCGGCAGCACCAGCACGAACTCCTCGCCGCCGTAACGGGCCACCACGTCGACCTTGCGCGCCCGCCCCGCGAACACCGCCGCGACCCGTTTAAGAACTGCGTCGCCGACCGGGTGCCCGTACGTGTCGTTGACCTTCTTGAAATGGTCGATGTCCGTGAGGATCACCGCGAACTTCTGCCCGGTGCGCTCGGCCAGCGCGTGCAGGTGGCCCAGGCGCTCGCGGAACGCCCGGTGATTGGTCAACCCGGTGAGCCCGTCGGTGGTCGCCCGCTCCTCCATCGCCCGGTACATGCGCGCGTTCTGCAGGCTCACGCTGACCTGATGCGAGATCACCCGCAGCATCTCGCGGGTCGCCCGCGGGAACCGCCGCTCGCGCGCCGACGCCAGAGTGATCGCCCCGAGCACCTGGTCCCCGCGGACCAGCGGCAGCACCAGCAGGCTCTGGGCCCGGCGCAGCCGCGTGTGCAGCGTGAACACCACCGTCTCGGGCTCCATCCGCTCGTCGTCCGCCGGCATGTGGTGGCGGTTCTTCACCGCCATCGCGACCAGCCCGGCCCCGTCGTCGAACACCAGGTCGGTCAGCGCCGCCGCCACACCGCGCCAGTCCTCGCCGTTGTCGCGGTCCTCGCCGCCCGGCACGTCGATCGCCAGCACCCGGTGCGTCATCCCGTGCGGGTCGAACCCCGTGACCACCGCGAGGTCGTAGTCCGCGATCGCCCGGATCGCCTGGAAGCTCTTCGCATACACCGCGTCGAGCCCCAGCGCCCCGCTCAGCAATTCGCTGGCCCTGTAGAACTGCTCCTGCTCGTACTTGCTGCGCTCGATCGCCGAGAACACGCGCTCGTGCTCGACGATCCGCTGGACGTGCTGGGCCGCCGCCGCGACGCGCCACTGCTCCTCCTGCGTGAACGGCCGCTCGCCGGTGCGGTCGGCGCAGACCACCCCCAGCAGCGCCCCGCGGCGCAGCAGCGGCACCGCGCACAGGTCGGTCACCGCCGGACCGCGCCGGCCCTCGGCGTAGTACGGCGGCAGCCGCTTGTCCGACATCTTCGTCAGCACCAGCGGCTTCGGGTCGCGCATCACGCTGGCGAGCACCCCGGGCCCGACCATCTGCGGCCCGTCGATCAGCTCCGGCGCCGGCCCGACCACCTCCTTGATCACCAGCTCCTCCTCGGACAGCCACAGCAGCGCCGCGCTGTGCAGCCCGAGCGCGTCGCGCAGCAGCCCGAGGTTGAACGCGACCTGCTCGTGGATCCCATGCACCGCCCCCTGCGCGAGCTGCAGCTCGTCCACCTCGCGCCGACGTCCGCCCGCCTGCGACGCGATCAGCCGGAAGTCCTGGGCCTCGTGGCGCATCCGCTGGATCTCCCCCTCGACCCGCGCCGCGTGCTCGCTGTGCAGCCGGCGCACCAGCCCGCCGAGCACCAACAAATTCCCGGCCGCGAAGAACGCGATGAAGCTCAGGTGGTACAGCACCTCGCGCCCCGCCCCGAGCCCGAGCACCAGCTCGAGCCCCGCGATCGCCGCGAGCCACGCCATCCCGACCCAGCGCGTGCGGTGAACGATCAGCAGGAACGACACCAGCGCGTAGACCAGCGGGTGCGCCGGGCTGTGCAGCCCGCCCGTCAGCCCGAGCAGCAGGTACACCCCGGTGATCACCAAAAGCCCGAGCTCGAGCTCCTCGCGCGCGCTGCGGGCGGCTGTCTCGGGGGACAGCTCACGCCACACCGCGCGCGCCAGCACGGCGGCGTAGGCCGTCAGCCCCGCCATCAGCGCCAGGCTCCCGTGGCTGAACGCCGCCGCCGCCTGGCCCGACGCGAGCAGGATCCACGCGACGGCGAGCGCGACGAGGCCGCTGCGGGCGCGGCCCAGGAGATCGAGGACGGAGCGTGCCTTGGTGGTCATGGGGCCTTCGGCTGGGGGCGGTGGACTTCGAACACGAGCTCGCCCGGGCGGATGAGGTTGAGGTCTTCACGGGCGATGCGGGCGACCTCGGCCGGGTCGCGCTTGAGCGCCGCGACCTCCGCCTGCAGCGCCGCGATCTCGCCGCGCAGCCGCTCGTTGCGCTGCTGCAGCGCCTCGTGCTCGCCCTCGACGCGGGCGAGGTCGTCGGCGCTGGCGCCCGTGGTCAGCCGCTGCGGCAGGTAGGCCACGGCGAACACGAGGAGCAGCGCGAGCAAGAAGCGGTTGACCCACACCATGAAGAGATCGGCCGAGGCAGTCGAGGAGCCGCGAAACTACCCACCACGCGCCGCGGCGCAACATTTCGGCAGGGCGCCGCAGCACCTTCGCGCACCGTGGGCGACTCGCGACTTTCTTGATCTCGCCGCGGGCCGCATCGCGCGGCGACAGGTGCTCACCCGTTCACCGGTTTCGCCCGCGGGGCACGCGGACCCCGCGCGGACGACTGACCGGGAACCTTGCCTGCGTCGCTCCCCCCGGGAGATCCTCGAGCTCCATGATCTTCGCCGTCGAGACCTGGTACCTGCGGCCCGAGCACGTCGACCACGTCCTGCGGATCATGCAGGAGATGGACGACTTCGTCGGCCCGAACGCCCACGCCCACCCCGGCTGGCGAGCGCACGCCCGCTACTTCCAGTCCCACGCCGACCCGACCGCCGTGATGCTCGTCTACCCGTGGGCCGACGTCGAGGCGCACGCCGACCTGCTCGCGCAGGAGGTCCCGCTGATCGCCGAGTTCGAGGCGCGCTACTTCCGGGCCCCGCGCACGATCGCCTATCTCCGCGAGCTCGACGTCTGGGTCGAGTGACCCGCCGCCCCGGCGACCCTCAGGGCGTCGATCGTGGTCCTCGCGTCGAACCGACCGGGAGCGCTCGCGGATCGCCCGCGCGAACAGGACCGCAGGCCCGCGGGAAAGGTGGTTGCCAGGGTGGTCCACATCTCCGACGATGGCGGGATGCATCCGCCGCCGGATGGCCCCGCCCTCCCGAACGCCCCGCTGGACGCGGTCAAGCCGGCGTTCAAGCTGCGCGACATCCCGGCGGCCCCCGCCCGCCCGGCGGCGCCTGCGGCCGAGCCGGAGCCCGCAACCGCCGTCGAGCCCCGCGGGCCCGAGCCCGACGACGGCCCACGCGCCCTCCCGGCGGCCCGCGAGCGCTTCGGCCACTACATCGTCCTCGATCAGCTCGGCGAGGGCGCCATGGGCGTCGTCCTCGCCGCGTACGACCAGCACCTCGACCGTAAGGTCGCCCTCAAGCTGCTGCGCGCCGACATCGACGACAGCAACGAGGGCGTCCACCACCGCATGCGCCGCGAGGCCCAGGCGATGGCCCGACTGTCCCACCCGAACGTCGCCCAGGTCTACGAGGCAGGCGAGGTCGACGGCCACCTGTTCCTCGCCATGGAGTTCATCCAGGGCGTGACGCTCCGCGCCTGGACGCTCCAGCACCCAAGGCCCTGGCGCGACGTCCTGGCGGTGTTCCTGCAAGCCGGCGCCGGCCTGGCCGCGGCCCACGCCGCCGGCCTGACCCATCGCGATTTTAAACCGGAAGCCGTATTGAAGGCGTGGCTGCCGTTATAGCCGCGAATTGGCGGCTAGTTGCCCGGCGTTGCCGAGCGGTTGCCATCGAAGGTGCGGGCGGCCTTGTTCACCAGCCGCTGCTTGGACTGGTGGAGGTACCCCTGGGTCGTCTGCAGCCGCGCGTGGCGAGCGAACGCCTGCACGGTGTAGATGTCCTCGCCGCGGTCGGCGAGGTACGTGATCCCGCTGTGGCGCAGGATGTGGGCGCCCGTGCGGTCGAACTTGACCTCACGCTGGAGGCGATTGAGTGCCGCCCTGATGCTCGCCTCGGAGTGCTGGGCGTACCGGCCGCCGGTGTGTTGCGAGCGCCGGTAGACCACCCGCGGCCCACGCCGTTCGAGGCGACCGATGGCGTCGAACAGGGCATCGGTGACGCCGACATCGGCGATGGTGCCCTTGGCCGGTCCCTCCTGGCCGCGGAAGATGGTCCGCGACACCTTGATGAGCCGCTTGCTGAAGTTGATGTCGCTCCAGTTCAGCGCCGCGATCTCGCCGGTCCGCATCCCGCACTCGAAGCCGAGGATGAACACCACG
>Ga0075158_10002748_pt1 | contig 12660 bp, 10 predicted proteins | sample JI91814BDNA_FD_70968 | JGI IMG/M metagenome (GOLD analysis project Ga0075158, IMG submission 70968) | Wastewater effluent complex algal communities from Wisconsin, to seasonally profile nutrient transformation and Carbon sequestration -... | ecosystem: Engineered > WWTP > Effluent > Algae... | reverse complement strand
GGCGAGGCGACCGAGCCGCAGTCGAGGTGGTCGCGGCCGATGACGATCGGCGCCTTGACCTTGCCGGTGCGCACGAGCTCGTTGAACAGCAGGCCGGCGCGGTCGCGTTCGCCGTAGCCGAGCCAGCAGATGCGGCAGGGGAGGCCCTGGAACTTGATCTGCTTGGTCGCGAGGTCGATCCAGCGGCGCAGGGCCTCCTTCTCGGGGAACAGCTCGAGGATCGCGCGGTCGGTGGTGTAGATGTCCTGCGGGTCGCCCGACAGCGCGGCCCAGCGGAACGGGCCCTGGCCCTCGCAGAACAGCGGGCGGATGTAGAGCGGGATGAAGCCTTTGATCTCGAAGGCGTCGGCGACCCCGGCCTTCACGGCCTGGGCGCGGATGTTGTTGCCGTAGTCGAAGGCGACGGCGCCGCGGTTCTGCAGCTCGCGCATGGCGGCGACGTGCTTGCCCATCGCGTCGACGCTGCGGTGGATGTACTCGGCGGGGTCGTCACGGCGCAGCTGGGCGGCCTCGGCGAGGGTCATGCCGTCGGGGACGTAGCCGTTGAGTTCGTCGTGGGCGCTGGTCTGGTCGGTGACGATGTCGGGGGTGATGTCGCGGCGCACGAGCTCGGGCAGGACCTCGGCGCAGTTGCCGAGCAGGCCGACGCTGAGCGGCTCACCGGCGCGGCGGGCGGCATCGAGGAGGCGCAGGGCCTCGTCGAGGTCGTCGGTCTTCTGCATGAGGTAGCCGGTGGTGATGCGGCGCTCGATGCGGGCGGGGTCGACCTCGATGCAGAGGATCGTGCCGCCGTTCATGGTGGCGGCCAGAGGCTGGGCGCCGCCCATGCCGCCGAGGCCACCGGTGACGACGAGGCGGCCCTTGAGGTCGCCGCCGAAGTGCTTGCGGGCGCACGCGGCGAAGGTCTCGTAGGTGCCCTGCACGATGCCCTGGGTGCCGATGTAGATCCACGAGCCGGCGGTCATCTGGCCGTACATCGTCAGGCCGAGGGCCTCGAGGCGCTGGTGCTCGGCGAGCGTGGCCCACTTCGGGACGAGCAGGCTGTTGGCGAGCAGCACGCGCGGGGCGTCCTCGTGGGTCTTAAAAATTCCCTGGGCGCGGCCGCTCTGGACGAGCAGGGTCTCGTCGTCGCCGAGGTCGCGGAGGCTGGCGACGATGCGGTGGTAGTCGGGCCACGAGCGAGCGGCCTTGCCCGTGCCGCCGTAGACGACGAGGTTCGCGGGGTCCTCGGCCACGTCGGGGTCGAGGTTGTTCATCAACATGCGGAGGGCGGCCTCTTGCGGCCAACCCTTGCAGGACATGGAGGAGCCGCGGGGCGCGCGGACCGTCGGGGCGTGCATGGCCGCGGAGGCTAACACGGGCGGGTCAGGGGCCCGGGAGCAGGCCGGCGCCGCGGAGGAGGCGGCAGACGGTGAGGAGCGGGAGGCCGATGATGCCGGTGAAGTCGGCGCAGTCGATGCGATCGAACAGGGTGATGCCGGCGTCCTCGATGCGGAAGCTGCCGGCGCAGTCGAGGGGGAGGTGGCGGGTCACGTAGGCCTCGGCCTCGGCGCGGCCGTAGGGGCGGAGGACCAGGTTCTGGCGGTCGACGGCCTCGTGGGAGATCCCCGTGGCGGCGTCGAGGAGGGCGACGCCGGTGACCAGGTGGAGGGTCTGGCCGGACATTTTCATCAGTTGTTCGACCGCGGCCTCGGGGGTCCCGGGCTTGTGCAAGAGGTCACATGGGGGCAGGACGGCGATCTGATCGGCCCCGAGGATCCACGCGGTGGGGTGGGCGGCGCGCAGGCTGCGGGCCTTGCCGCGGCCCAGATGCAGGGCAAACGCGTCGGCGCCGAGCTCCGGCCACAGGTGATCCTCGGCCCGTTCGTCGTAGTCCGGAGCCACGGCGAGGAACGGCAGGTCGAGCTGGGCCAGCAACTTGTGCCGGTAACGCGAGGACGAGGCGAGCACGAGGGGGCGGGACATCCAGCGACGTTACCGGATGTTCGCTATCATCGCTCCGCTTGCCCGGTGGGCGAGCAGACGCAGAAAACGCGCTTTTTGGTTCCCCAATTCCCCCGCAGCCCGTACTATGTCCAGCCAAAGCGGAGCCGTATCAGTGGCCGAAACTTCGTCCGATTGGACCTTCCTGACCAATCACTCGCACGTGCTGTTCTGTTTGGCGATGGATCCGGAGATCCGGCTGAGGGATGTCGCCGACCGCGTCGGCATCACCGAGCGCGCGGTCCAGCGGATCGTCACGGAGCTCGAGGACAGCGGGTACATCAAGCGGCAGCGGCAGGGGCGGCGCAACACCTACGAGGTGCATCAGCACCAGCCGCTGCGTCACCCGATCGAGAGCCACCGCAGCGTGGCGGATCTGCTGAAGTTGATCCTCGATTTCACGAAGGATTCGAAGCCGACGACGCCGACGTGAGCGGCGGCGTCGGCGTCGTGGGGCGCCGCTGCTACATGGCGATGCAGTAGTAGCGGGCCTCGACCTTGCCGGTCTTCTTGAGCTGGGTGCAGGCCTCGCCGCACAGCTGGATCTCGGTGTGGGGGTTGGTCCACATCCAGCCGTCGTCGGCGCAGTCGGCGACGGCGGGGAACTGCTGGTCGTCGATCCACACCTCGAACAGGTCGGGCTGGGTCGGCTCGGGGTCGACGGCGATCGTGCAGCTGAGGGTGTCGTCGACGATCTGCTGGAGGGCGTCCTCGAGCTCGATCTGGTTCTGCGTCGAGTAGTAGGGGAAGGGGCCGTTCATGTTCGGCTTGCCGCCGCCGTCGGCGAGGGTGGTCAGCTGCATCTTGCTGTTGGGGTCGTCGATCGCGATGCCGACGACGTAGGTGGCGATGCCGTGGTCCTGCCAGGCGCTCTCGACGTAGTAGAAGGCCTCGAAGAAGTCCTGGTCCTCGCAGGTCTTGCTGATGTCGCCGTCGGCGATCATCAGGATGAAGCGCTGGTCGTTGGGGTCGAGCGCGGTGAGATAATTAAAGGCCTCCTTGATGCCGCCCTCCATCGGGGTGCCGCCGAGCACGTCGAAGTCGGCGGGCGGGATGCCGGCGAGCACGTTGGCGCCGTTGAGCGGGGCGGCCTCGACCTCGACGCCGGGGTCGACGTCGCAGGCGCCGGTCATCTTGTAGGGGGTCGCGTCGATCTTCGGGTAGAGCTTCGCGCCGAAGTTCACGGTCTTGTTGAACTTGGTGACCATCGACTCGACGACGGCGTGCAGGCTCGACCAGCGGGTGACCTTGGGCGTCTGCTCGTTGTTGTCGTGGTCCCACAGGTACTCGGGCAGGTCGCCCATGCTGCCCGACTTGTCGAGCAGGAACAGGACGGTCGGCGGGACCGGGAGGACCTCGGTGGTCTCGACCTGGCAGGGCATCGGATCGTCGCTGCCGACGGTCGAGGCCTCGCCGCGCGAGGTGTCGTCCGGGGCGCTCGAGCTCGCGGGTGAGGTGTGGTCCTCGGTGGTCGCGTCGCTGGTCGCGGTGTTCGCAGAGGTCGCGGCGGAGGTGTCGTCCGGGTGGCCGCTGCTGCCGTCGTGCGAGGCGCCGCCGGTGAGGTTCGAGGTGTCGTCGGCGCTGGCGGAGCTGGTGGCCTGACCCGGCGTGGTGGCGCTGGCCGACGTGATGCTTGTGCCGGTGCTGGTGCCGCTCGCAGAGGCGCTGTCCTCGGCGCCGACACCGTTGCCACAGGCGAGCAGGAAGGCGCAGGACATGGCGGAGAGGCGAGGGGCGAGTTGGGGCGTCATGGGGTGATCTCCCGGAGGGCCCATGATGCGCGAAGGTGCGAGACGACGCCACAACCAGGCTTGGGGGCGCCACTCGCGTTGGGTGCGCACACCCACGTGTGCGGGAAAACGCGCTCCCCGGCGCAGGCGTCCCCCTGCTACTGTCGGCGCATGCTTCGTGTGTCGCTCCGCCGGGCCCTGTGGGCCCTGGGTCTGGTCATGGTCGTGGTCCCCGGGTGTGGGGACGACGGGGTCATCAGCAGCGCGTCGGAGAGCGGCAGCAGCGGGACGACCGGCGACCCGACGACCACGCAGTCGCCGGACTCGGGGGTGATGACCGAGGAGACCAACCAGGTGCCGACGACCAGCGACGGCACGGGGGAGGCCGAGACGAGCGGGACGACGACCCGGCCGGATACGACGACCGGCGAGGAGTCGACCGGACCGGCGACGACGGGCGAGCCGAACGTCGACCCGGTGGCGCTGCTCGACAAGTACGTGGCCAAGGCGAAGCAGCCGCTCAACGTGCAGGCCGGCGCGGGGCTGCTGCAGAACGACCACGACGACAACGGCGACGCGCTCGAGGTGGTCTCGGGCGACCCGCTGACGGTGGGCGGGGCGCAGGTGATGGTCCAGAAGGACGGGTCGTTCATGTACCTGCCGCCGCCGGAGCTGTGGGGGGACGACGCGTTCGGCTACAAGATCTGGGACGGGCACGACGGGTTCGCGACGGCGATGGCGCGGGTGTTCGTGACGCCGACGTCGATCCCGCTGTGGGCCGTGGTCGACGGCAAGGGCGGGTTCGCGATCGACGGCGAGGCCACGGACGACACGTCGGGCCAGACGGTCCACCACGTCGGCGACGTCAACGGCGACGGCCTCGGCGATGTCGTGGTCGGGGCGGTCGGCGCGGCGGCCTCGGCGGGCAAGGTCTACGTCGTGTACGGCAAGACGACCGGCGGGAAGGTCTCGCTGTCGAAGCTCGAGGACGACGGCGCGGGCTTCGTGATCTTCGGCTCGGAGGGCGAGTCGGCGGGCACGAGCGTCGGCGCGGCGGGCGACGTGAACGGCGACGGGCTGCCCGACCTGATCATCGGGGCGCCGAAGGCGGGGCCGTTCGGCACCTCGTCGGGCTCGGCGTACGTGGTGTTCGGCAAGGACACGACGGACAGCGTGCACCTCGAGGCGGTGGCGCTCGGGTCGGGCGGGTTCGCGATCCACGGGGCCAAGTCGAGCGACTTCGCCGGGACGAGCGCGCGCGGGGCGGGCGACGTGAACGGCGACGGGCTGGCCGACCTCGTGGTCGGGGCGTTCGGGGCCGACCCGCACGGGGGGCTGTCGGGCGACACGTTCGTGGTGTTCGGGCGCGGCGCGGGCAAGCCGGTCAACCTGGCGGACGTGGGTCTCGGGCTCGGCGGCGGGTTCGCGATCCACGGCGAGGCGGCGACCGACTTCTCGGGCTCGGCGGTCGCGGGCGCGGGCGACGTGAACGGCGACGGGCTGGCCGACGTGATCGTCGGGGCGTACGGGTCGGACATCTCGGGCGAGACGAGCGGGCGGGCGTACGTAGTGTTCGGCAAGCCGAACATCACGGCGGTCGAGCTGAGCGCGGTGGCCGGGGGCCAGGGCGGGTTCGCGATCGACGGCGAGAAGGCGACGGACCGGGTCGCGGGCGCGGTGTCGGGCGCGGGCGACATGAACGGCGACGGGCTGGCGGACGTGCTCGTCGGCAGCGCGCGCATCGACGCGGTCGGCGAGGACTCGGGGCGGGCGTACGTCGTGTGGGGGAAGAAAGATACCGGGGTGGTCAAGCTGACCTCGCTGCTGCAGGGGGTCGGCGGGTTCGTGATCGACGGGCAGCAGGTCCGCGACTACGCCGGCTTCACGCTCGACGCGGCGGGGGACGTCAACGGCGACGGGCTCGACGACGTGATCGTCGGGGCGTACGGGGCCAACCCCGCGGGGGATGTGTCGGGGCGGGCGTACGTGGTGTTCGGGCGGACGGCGTCGACGAAGGTCAGCCTCGGCGACGTGATGTACGGCGACGGCGGGTTCGCGCTCGACGGCGAGGCGAAGGGCGACTACTCGGCCTTCGCGGTCGGCGCGGCGGGCGACGTGAACGGCGACGGGCTGGCGGATGTCATCGACGGGGCGTTCGGCAGCGAGACCCAGGGCAAGGACTCGGGGCGCAGCTACGTGGTGTTCGGCGGCGACTTCAGCGTGATCGCCCGGACGGTCGGCGGCCCGGGGCCGGACAACCTGGCGGGCACGGCCGAGGCCGAGGTGTTCGTCGGCGGCCGCGGCAGCGACACGATCTCCGGGCTCGGCGGGGCCGACATTTTTTACACCGGCGAGGGCGACGACGAGATCCGCGTCGAGGACGTGGCGTTCCGCCGCGTGCACGCGGGCACCGGCGAGGACACGCTGGCGCTGACCGGCGACGGCCTGGTGCTCGACCTGACGGCGCGCGCCGACATCGACATCGCGGGCGTCGAGATCCTCGACCTCGGGCCCGGCGGGAGCACCCTGGTGCTGGCGCGCCGCGACCTGCTGGCCATGGCCCAGACGACCCACCTGCTCACCGTCGTCGGCGACACCGGGATCGTCGAGGTGGACCTCGGCGGCGGCGGCTTCATGAGCAAGGGCGTGATCGACGGGTTCAAGGTGTACTCCGATGGGATCACCACGCTGCGCATCGCCCAGGGCCTGATGGCCAACGTGACGCTTTAATAATTGGGTATGCTCGCGACGATGGCGAGCAGCCTCGAGATCCTCGGCTCGCGCGGGTTGCCCGGCTGGCTCGCCAGCCAGGCGGTGAGCCTCGCGTTCACCACGTACCAGGCCGGCAAGCTGTTCCTCGTCGGGCTGCAACCGGGGGGGCGACTGGCGCTGTTCGAGCGCACGTTCAATCGGTGCATGGGGCTGTGCGCCCACGGCGACACGCTGTGGATGAGCACGCTGTACCAGCTGTGGCGGTTCGAGAACGTGCTGCCGGCCGGGCAGGAGCACGAGGGGCACGACCGGCTGTACGTGCCGATGGCGAGCCACACGACCGGGGACATCGACGTGCACGACGTCGCGGTGCTGGACGACGGGCGGGTGGTGTTCGTCAACACGCTCTTTAGTTGTCTGGCGACGGTGAGCCCGCGCGCCAGCTTCGCGCCGCTGTGGCGGCCGGGGTTCGTGTCGCGGCTCGCGGCGGAGGACCGCTGTCATTTGAACGGGCTGTGCCTCGAAGGCGGTGCGCCGGCGTATGTGACGCTGGTCGGGCGCAGCGACGTGGCCGACGGGTGGCGCGAGCACCGGCGCGGCGGCGGGTGCGTGATGGACGTGCGCACCGGCGAGGTCGTGGCCGCGGGGCTGAGCATGCCGCACTCGCCGCGGCTGCACGGGTCGCGGCTGTGGTTGCTCGAGGCGGGGTCGGGGTTCCTCGGGTATGTCGAGGGCGGGAGGTTCGAGCGGGTCGCGTTCTGCCCGGGGTACGCGCGCGGGCTGTGCATCGTCGGCGACTACGCGGTGATCGGGCTGTCGAAGCTGCGGCGCAGCCGCACGTTCGCCGACCTCGAGCTCGGCGAGCAGCTGGCGTCCCGCAACGCCGAACCCCGCTGCGGACTTTTAATAATTGATCTGCGCAGCGGCGACGCGGTGCACTGGCTGCGGCTCGACGGGGTGGTCGAGGAGCTGTACGACGTCGCGGCGCTGCCAGGGGTGCGGCGGCCGATGGCGCTCGGGTTTCAGTCCGAGGAGATCCTCCGGACGATCACGATCGGGGAGCCGGGATGATGCGGTGGACGTGGCTGGCGAGCTTGCTGGCCTGCGCGCCGGCGGTGCAGGAGGCGCCGGTGGTGGCGGAGCCTGCGACGGCGGCGGGGCCGGTCGCGGTGGTCTCGCCGGTGGTGGAACCTGTCCCGGTGGACAGGTCGGAGCAGGTTGCGCCGGTGGTGGCACCTGTCCCGGTGGACAGCTCGGTGATCGCGCGGGAGACGGCGAGCGTCAAGCCGGGGATCAACGCGCCGTACAGCGGCGTCGGGGCGGCGCGGCGGTGGGCCAAGCGGTTCGAACGCGACGGGCGCGAGGTCCACGATCGCCGCGCCGACATCCTGAAGGCGCTGGGGCTGCGGCGCGGGGCGGCGATCGCGGACGTCGGGGCGGGCACGGGGCTGTTCACGCTGGCGTTCGCGGACGCGGTCGGGCCCGAGGGCACGGTCTACGCGGTCGACGTGATGCCGAACTTCCTCGAGCACATCCGCGTGAAGGTCGAGAAGGCGGGGCTGAAGCAGGTCCGGCTGGTCCAGGCGACGGATCGCAGCAGCGAGCTGGCGCCGGGCAGCGTCGACGCGATCTTCATGAGCGACGCGTACCACCACCTCGAGTATCCGCAGCACACGCTGGCGACGTTGAGGGCGGCGCTGCGGCCCGGCGGGGCGCTGTGGCTCATCGACTTCATCCGCGAGGACGGCAGCGACGCGTGGATCAAGGGCCACGTGCGGGCGGGCAAGGCGGTGGTGCTCGAGGAATTGGCGGCGGCGGGGTTCGTGCTGGTCGAGGAGCTGCCGCTGATGCGGGAGAACTATTTCTTGAAGCTGCAGCCGCGAGGGCCGTGAACGGAGTGAGTCCGAGTTGCGCTTGACCGAAGTCGCGCCCTGGGTTAGCTACTGAACACCAATTCAGAACATGCCCAAGACGCACGTTGAAATGAGCCACACGACCTCCACCACGACGGCACAGCCGTCGCAGTCCGACGCGCTGCCGCCGGCGCTGCGCGAGTTGCTCGGCATCTTCGCGCAGGAGCTCGCCGGGGTCAGCTTCCCCAACGTCGACCACAAGGTCCTCGTCGAACTGGCCGAGCAGGTCGAGGTCGAGGCCCAGCGCGTCGAGGAGCTGCGCGCGCAGCTCGACACGGCCCACGCCGGGCTGATCGACATCAAGGCCCGCCTGCAGCGGGCGGCCGAGCAGGGCCTCGCGTACGCGCGGGTGTACGCGGCCGGCGACGCCGACCTGGCGGCGCGGCTGGCCGAGGTGAACCTCGGGGGCGAGGCGCCGCGCCGGCGCAAGCTCGAGGTCGCGGCCGCGGCCGACCCGGGTGACGGGACGACGCCGATCAAGCTGCCTGCGAAGCGCGGCCGCAAGCCGAAGCAGCAGCCGGTCGTCGAGGAAGAGACCGGGAGCTGAGCGAGCTCGGCTCGTCTGTCACGGCCGGGGGCTGACCGCTCACCGGCCGTCGCCAATTATTAAAAGTTCTTCGGGTCGGGCGCCGCGGCGGCGAATGCGATAGACCGTCGCCATGCGTCGGACCTACGCCGAGTACCGCGAGCGCCTGCGTGGCGAGCCATTGCCGCTGGGCTTCGTCGACGTCGAGCTGTTGATGGCGAACGCGGCCAGCCTGGTCGCGCGCGCCGGGGGGCGGCCGATCCGGCTGGCGTCGAAGTCGATCCGCTGCCGCGAGGTGCTGCGGCGGGTCATGGACTCGAGCCCGATCTTTAAAGGGGTGCTGTGCTTCTCGGCGGACGAGGCGGCGCACCTGGCGGGGCACGGGTTCGAAGATCTGGTGGTGGCGTATCCGACGGTCGATCCGTTCGGGATCGCGGCGGTGTGCCGGAGGATCTCCGAGGGGGCGCAGATCACCTTGATGATCGACGAGGTCGGGCAGCTGCCGCCGATCACGGCGGCCGCGGCGGCGCACGGGGTCGAGGTGCCGGTGGCGATCGACCTCGACATGTCGACGAGGTTCCCGGGGCTGCACTTCGGGGTGCGGCGCTCGCCGGTGTGGGACGTCGCGGGGGCGCTGGCGCTGGCCGAGGTGGTGGCCCGCACGCCGCGGGTGCGGCTCGACGGAGTGATGGGTTACGAGGCGCAGATCGCAGGGCTACGCGATCGCACGCCGGGGCAGGCGGCCAGGAGCGCGGTGGTGCGGGCGCTGAAGCGGCGCTCGGATCGCGAGCTGCGCTCGCGTCGCGCGGCGATCGTCGCGGCGCTGCGGGAGCGCGGGCACGTGCTGCGGTTCGTCAACGGCGGCGGGACGGGCAGCGTCGAGACGACCCGGGACGATGCATCGGTGACCGAGCTGGCGGCGGGCTCGGGGCTGTACGGGCCGGTGCTGTTCGACGGGTACGACGCGTTCGCGTGCTTGCCAGCGGCGGGCTTCGCGTTGCCGGTGGTGCGGCGGCCGCTCGCTGGTATCTACACGTGTTACGCGGGCGGGTGGATCGCCTCGGGCGCGGCGGGGCCGGACCGGTTGCCGCGGCCGTACTTGCCGGAGGACGCGCGCCTGCTGCCGACGGAGGGCGCGGGCGAGGTGCAGACGCCGGTCGCGTGCGACACGGTGCTCGGGCTCGGCGACCCGGTGTTCTTCCGTCACGCGAAGGCCGGTGAGTTGTGTGAGCACGTGCGAGAACTCGTGCTGCTCACGCCGGACGGCGGACGCGTGCGAGTGCCGACGTACCGCGGCGACGGCTTCTGCTTCGCGTGAGCGCCTGATACCATCGGCGCCGTGTTCGGACGCAAGCCGAGTTGGACGAATTGGTCGGGCGAGGTGCGCTGTACGCCGCAGCGGATCTCGCGGCCGACCAGCATCGACGCGCTCGTCGGCCTGGTCCATGAGACAGCCTCGCGCGGCGGCAAGCTGCGGGTCGCCGGCAGCGGTCACTCGTTCTCGCCGGTGGTCGCGACCGACCAGACTCTTGTGTCGCTGGGCGGGCTGACCGGGGTGACCGAGGTGGACGTGGCGGCGCGCCAGGCCACGGCGATGGCGGGCACGTCGATCCACGCGCTCGGCGATCTGCTGGCTGTCCACGGGCTGGCGCTGTCGAACCAGGGCGACGTCGACGCGCAGGCGATCGCCGGGGCGGTGTCGACGGGCACGCACGGGACGGGCATCGGCTACGGCTCGCTGTCGACGCAGGCGATCGGGCTGACGCTGATCGCGGCGAGCGGCGAGCGGCTCGACCTGTCGCCGAGCGGCGACCCCGAATTATTTAAAGCGGCGCAGGTGTCGCTCGGCACGCTGGGCGTGCTGGCGCGGGTGCGGCTGCAGCTCGAGCGGTCGTACGTCTTAAAAGATGTCCGCAGGAACATGGCGTTCGAGACAGCGCTCGTGAGCTTCGAGGACAACTGCCGGCAGCACCGGCACTACGAGTTCTGGTGGTTCCCGTACAGCGACCTGGTGGCGACCAAGGCGCTCGACGTGGTGCCGGACATGGAGGCGAGGCCGCGGGGATTCTTGAAGCGGGTGCTGGTCGACAAGGTGCTCGAGACGGGGGTGTTCTGGGCGATCTCCGAGACGGTCAAGAGGGTGCCGTCGGCGTCGGCGCCGATCGCCCGGTTCTCGTCGAAGATGATGGCGGAGGGGGAGTTCGCGGACGTCAGCTACCGGGTGTTCCCGAGCCCGCGCGACGTGCGGTTCAACGAGATGGAGTACGCGGTGCCGGTCGAGCGCGGGGTGGATTGCCTGCGCGAGCTGCGGGCGTTCATCGAGGGCAGGAAGATCCGCGTGCACTTCCCGATCGAGTACCGGGTGGTCGCGGCCGACGACATCTGGCTGAGCCCGTTCTACCAGCGCGACTCGGCGGTCATCTCGGTGCACATGTACGTGGGGATGCCTTACAAGGCGTACTTCGACGGGTGCGAGGCGATCTTCCGCAACCACCACGGGCGGCCGCACTGGGGGAAGATGCACGGGCTGACGGCCCGCGACTTCCGCGACATGTACCCGATGTGGGACCGCTTTCACGCGGTGCGCCGGCAGCTCGACCCGAAGCGGGTCTTCATGAGTGACTACCTGGCGCGGATCTTCGGGGATTAACCAGGGTCAGACGGCCTCGCGGCACAGGCCGTTCGAGCAGTAGTAGAGGCACTCCTCGAAGTCGCCGCAGCAGTCGAAGTCGGTCTCGCACTGGTTGTAGAAGCAGGCGCCGGTCTGCGGGTCGCACTCCTGGTGGGGCTCGCTGCAGTCTTTGGGGTCGTCGGGGTCGCAGTCGACCTCGCACAGGAAGGCCTCGCAGGCGCAAACGTTGGTGGGGACGCGGATGTTGGCGCAGTGGAAGCCGTCCGGGCACTCGGGGCCGCTGGTGTCGGTGTCGACCGGGGCGTCGCACTCGAACTCGATCTCGCCGCAGAAGTCGACGCAGTTGTCGACGTCGTTGGTGGTGGTCGGGACCATCGTGGTCAGCTCGGTCGAGCCGCCGTCGGTGATCGTGGATTCGGTGGTGCCGCTGGTGCTGGCGCTCGCGTCGGTGGTGCCCTCGCTGCCGGTGTCTTTGACTGAGCAGCCGAGCGCGAGGAGGGAGAGGGCGAGGATATGGGTAATTATGCGCATCGGTAGATCTTAGCGTCACGAGCCGCGGCGGACGAATCTCGCGAGCAGCTGGCGCTGGGTGTCGGCGAAGTCGATCGTCAGCTTCGCGTGGTCGCCGGCGCCGTCGCGTGCGAGCACCACGCCGGGGCCGAACTTGGCGTGGGTGACGGTGTCACCGACGGCGTAGTCGGTGGACACGGCGACGGCGACGGCGGACTGCGGGAGCAGGCCGAGCAGCTCGAGGCTCTCGCTGCGCATCTCTTGCCAGATGTCGCGGGCGCGCTCGTGCGGGGTCTTGTTGTGGGCGTCGCGGACGAGGGGGTCGGCGCCGCGGGCGAGGAGGGCGCGGACGACGGCGACGGCGCCGGCCTGGGCGGCGCGGTGGAGGGGATAGAGGCCGTCCTGGTTCTGGAGGGTGAGGTCGATGAGGGGGACGAGGCGGAGGGCGAGGGCGTGGAGCTTGCCGGCGAGGGCTTGCACGAACGCGAGGTCGGGGGCGGCGCCGCGGATCAGGAGGTGCTCGACGAGGGCGTCGTGGGGCGGAGATTCCTGCTTCCAGGTGTGCATGCGGGCGAGCTCGTGGACGACGCCGGCGAGCTTGAGGGCGGGCATCTCGGGGCCGGCGGCGGCGAGCAGGCGGTCGACCGCGGGGAT
>Ga0075158_10002744_pt1 | contig 12668 bp, 9 predicted proteins | sample JI91814BDNA_FD_70968 | JGI IMG/M metagenome (GOLD analysis project Ga0075158, IMG submission 70968) | Wastewater effluent complex algal communities from Wisconsin, to seasonally profile nutrient transformation and Carbon sequestration -... | ecosystem: Engineered > WWTP > Effluent > Algae... | reverse complement strand
ATATGAGACAAACAATTTCAGTCAAGTTTTTCGCACGAAGAGATCGTGCAACAGATGATGGTTTAGCACCAGTTTTCATGAGGGTTGGTGTTGATGGTAAACGCCTAAACATCTCAACCAAAATCTATGTAAAGCCAATTGAATGGTCCGTTCAAAACTGCAAACTAAAAACCAATAATGAAGAAGCTCGCAGAGTAAACAAGTTGCTTGAAGGCTTCAAGTTCAAGGCATTCGACTACCAGCGAGAACTGATGGCCGAAGGAAAAGAAATTACTTTGGACAGCATCAAAGCAAAATGGTACGGAACTCCAACCGAACGTCCTAGAATGTTAATGGAGGTTTTCAAAAAACACAATGAGCAAATGAAAGCTCTTGTGAACAGCGAGTTCTCACCTTTAACGCTTGAGCGATACGAAACTTCCTTCCGCCATACCCAAGCATATATGAAATGGAAGTTCAAAGTCGATGACATCGACATAAAGAAACTCAACTACGAGTTCATCTCTGACTATGAATTCTGGTTGAAATCAAAACGCAAATGCGATCATAACACCTCCGTGAAGTACTTGTCCAACTTCAAAAAGATCGTTCACATCTGTATCAAGAACGGTTGGCTCGAACGTGACCCGTTTGTAGGATTTAAAATGACAAAACGCGAAGTAGAGCGTCCATTCCTTGTTCAGGAAGAACTAAAACGGATTATCGATAAGCAATTCGTTGCGCCTCGCATGAACCAAGTGAAGGATATTTTCATCTTCTGCTGCTACACAGGATTAGCCTATGCTGATGTTGAGAAACTAACTCGCGAAGAAATAACAACGGGAATAGATAGTGAAAAATGGATTTGGACAAGCCGACAGAAAACGGATACTGCAACCAGAATTCCTCTCCTTTCCCAGGCACTTGAAATCCTGGACCGCTATAAGGATGATCCTCAGTGTGCAATCAAAGGGAGGTTGTTACCAGTCCTCAGCAATCAAAAGATGAATACCTATCTGAAAGAGATTGCAGATGCTTGTGACATCACCAAGAAAATGACCTTCCATACAGCACGACACACTTTTGCGACAACGGTAACACTCTCAAATGGAGTTCCAATAGAAACAGTAGGTAAAATGCTAGGGCACCGGAACTTAAAGACTACGCAGCATTATGCTAGAATTCTGGACTTGAAGGTTAGCGAGGATATGATGACCCTCCGGCACAAGCTCAATAAAAAATCAGAAAGTCCTATCGATTCTCAAGAACCCAAACTTTAAACTAAATCACAATGAATAAAATTGTCACTTACCTCGAAAGCAAAGAAGTTGTTTTCCACGGAGCACTTCTACTAATCCTACTTTACGTGCCACACGCTGGCCATCTATTCAAACAACTTGAGCATCTGGACATGAGCCTATTTGGATTTACGTTCATGAATTGGCTTTATGCCATTGCCCTTGCGGGTATTATTGAGCTTCTAATTCTGATCTTCATAATCAATGGTTATCAAAAAACTGGAAAAGCTTATGCTCTTCTCAGCTTTTTGATTAATGCTTTGTACTATGACTATTGGTTCATTGCGATCAATGAACCGAATATTTTGAATTTGAAATTAATGGGAGCAAGTTTCCTTATTTGCCTCTTGCATTCAGTATCCATCTGGCAACTAAGCGAACTATTTTATAGACGCTTAATAGCAGATAAGGAGAAAGTAATAGAGTATTGGTGTCCTGAATGTGAAGCTGGACCCTTTCCAAATAAAAGATCAATGGAGGGCCACATATCAAAAGCTCATAAATACTACAAAAGGATTTTGGAAAACGGTAAGGATTCCAAAACCCATTTGAATGGTATCAATCTTTGATTCGGATTTTCACAAACGCTGAGATGGTTGTATCTCAGCGTTTCCTTTTCTTAACATTATAAAGCACTGGCCCCAGGTTCTCACTGATCTTCTCAAGAGATCGACCTGCCACATAACCTCCAACTCCCAAATCCATCATCGTCCAGATGTGATCATCCAGTGTTGTTACTGGTAAATGAAAATATGGCACAAGCACATAGTTGTTAAACACTATGAACATGCAGATGCACATGAGTACAGGTCGCCAGTTTCTCTGAAGCCAACTCTCACCCTTTGTTTCAGATTCAATGATTTTTGTCTTGCTCTCCAGGAGCTTGCTTTCATAATCAATACAAGCTCCCTCCATATTCAGGAGAAGTTCTTTGTACTTCAATTGAAGTTCAAGCTTCTCATCCGACTTATCGATCTTGTCGATTGCGTTTCCTATGGAATCGACTGTCTCTTTAACTCCAGCTCCGAGAACTTTAGACAAAAATCCTCCTATGCCTGCCTTCGTACCAACTTCACTTGCCTCCATGTCTGTCTGTTTAAATTGTTAATAATTCTTTTTATTTGTTTTAACTCTTGCTTTGTGATTCCTGCCATTGGATTCCAAATTGTCTGAAGAAATCCAGTGTGCTTTTAGGTGCATATCGGTTTTTAGTTACCGTCACCACGCCTTTATTAACTTCACCAGCTATCTCGGCAATGTGCTCCCAGTCTTTTCCACCTTTGAAGTCTCCCGCTTTTGTATGTTGAAGTATGAAGATGAAAGCCGTATCCGGATGTTCCTTTCGCATCTCCTTGTACTCATTGATCTTTAACCCCAAATCATTCACTGAATCAAGGATGATGAACTGATAATCCGAAAGATTAGGGTCTTGAAGGTTCTCAGCAAAATGGAGTCGTGCAGGTAATGGATTTAAAAACTCATTTACCTTTTTAGTCATCGTTGGCGATGCAAACTCCTCGGATGACACATAAAGAACATCTCCAAAATTTTCAGCCAGGTATTGAGCGAGCTTCAAAAGGAAAATGGTTTTTCCATTATGTGGCTCTCCATGGAACATCATCGTAAAGTTCTTGGCTGGATTTCCGAATAGGGATTGCCAGAATGAAAAGAAGCTAAGCAGATCAAGTTTTCGATTGGCCATTTCCTCGGCAGTAAGCACTCCGCTCAATCCCTTGTTGTGCGAGCAAGCTCCTCGACTTGCATCCGAATACGTCTTCCTTTTGCATGGTCTAAGTTTCTTACCTCCTGTATCGTAAATCCTTCCAACGTCATCTTTGCATCCACATGCTTTTACAATTCCTTCCAGGCCATTTAACTCCGCTTTGGAAATTGAAATCTTGCTACTTGTTCTTTGCTTAAGGCTCTTGTAGATGGCATTGACCTTATCCGCATAGGGATCATCTTTCAAGATATCCTTTTTGGCAACCAGGTTCTCCAGTTGTTTGAGGAAGCTATTTATTTTTTTCTCATCGTCTTGTCCCTGTAATCCAATAAACCGCTTGATGACCATAATGGAGGGATAAACCTTTTCACCTCCAGCAATGGCGACCAGGTGATTCAGGTCTTTGTCATTTATGGCGAAAGATTCTTCTCCCTTCATCTTGTTGTACGCCTGAACAAGCTTGTTCTGAATCATTTCTATTTCCTCCGCCAACGGTGAGGTTTTACGGATTAGCTTTTGAACGATGGACCGCTGCAAGGCCTTGATGAATGAAAGGATGGCATTAGGGGATTTTACCTTGTTGTGCAATCCAACATACCTTTTGATGAATTTCACCTCTTCTCGGATATGCTCAACATGCTTTACGTGCTTTGGCTCTTTCTTCTCCTTTACTTTTTTAGGTGAACCCTTGCGCTCTTTGCTTTTTTCGGTTGCCGGTTTCTTCTTTGGTTCCGAGGTAGTCTTAGCTTTAGTTGGCTGAGCTTCCTTTGGTTTTAAAGTTGAGGCGAAGTCGTTCAGTTTTTGAAAGTACAGGTCAATGACCTTTTTGATGCCTTCACTACTTTGATAGGTAGCCCAATTCGCTCCATTGGATGTACTCTTCACTACCAGGTCATGACCTTTCTGTAGCGTTTCCGGCAACGTGTTAACCCCGATTCGCTCCACTTCAATAAAATAATTACTAGCCGTTATCATTACGCTGCAAAGTTTAATAGTTCTAATTCGAGTTCCAGAGCAAGGGCTTCAAGTTCCAGTTGCTCCATTTGTGATTGTGATTGTTTGGGTAGGACGACCATGATAGGTTTTGCCCTGCTTTCTCTCTTAGGGATTTCTCCCTTAATCAGTTCGTATTGCGGAGGACTTAGCGAAACGCTGTCATTAAATTTCTCCTGCAATACCTGGACAAACTCATCTATTCTATTTTCATCCACGGAAGCAGTCATCCGATCCGAAATCTTTTCAAAGTTGTTTCGATCAACAATGTTCAAAAGATCCGGATCAAGGTAGGTGTCACCACCTTTCGACCTGGCAGCGGAGACCACTAATTTGAATTTGTCTGGTTGCCTGAAAATGGAAACTCCATTTTTCGTGGTGATGCTTGATCCAATCGTTAATGAGCGAATGATTTTCATTGCCCTGGAAATAGGAACCACGGTCTTTTGTTGCACATCATTTTTTGGCTCCCAATATTCTGGCATAAGAATGCCTTTCTTGATTCCACCATCAATGGTCGTGTAGCTCACCAGTTTTCCTTTAAAGGCACTGAATGCCTGAAGCACATTTCCGGTAATGATGTGTCGAATCTTTCTATCTACCGTACTCTCTTTGATCGAAGCTTCCCACTTGGCTAATAGTGATTCCTTATCCAGGTGTGGTAATCCCACACTAGCTCCAATAATGGCGCGAACATCTTGCGCGTAGCTTGCAGGAATCGCGATGTACTTGTTACTGCTTGCAATGGCAAAGCGCAATCGCATCGCGCTTGGTGCATAGGGATTCTTCTTTTTCTTGTCGATGATAAATCCCAGGAATACCGCAGGTGCTAACTCTTGACCACCATCATAGCTATTGAGCGGATAGTTAAGATTTCGTCCTACATAGAATGAGCTGAAAATTGATTCCAGGTATTGTCTCCGGTTATTGAAAGACCGTTTAATCTTTTCTTCGAAATCAGCCATTGCTTTGCGAAACTCGCTTGTCCTGGCTTTTATAACTTCCTGTGCTTCGGCTGAAGTACTCTTTTCAAGAAGCTTTTGAATCTTCTTCTCTTGCGGAATCTTTTGGATCAGGTCTTCATAGTAGGAAACGTTCTCAGCGATTTCACGATTAAGCTGTTCCTCCATATAACCCTCATACTCCAGCTTCACTTCCTTTTGCAATTCTCTTCCATCTTTACCTTGAAGTGATTCGACCAGGAGATTGTTTAACTCCTGACGTGAGAATGGTTTCTTTAAAACGTTCGCCATGACCGTCTCCAAAATGCTGTCATCGCCAAACTCACTTGTTCCACCTTTGCCCACGATAACAGCCCTGGAAGATTGGGTTTCCGTTTGGAGATCCATTGCTTCTACTTCAAGGTCATACTCACCGATCTGTTTGAGATACTCTACATACTCATTGTATCGGTTGGATATTTCATTGTAAAAATCTTGCTGCATGGCTGTTGAAAGCACCGCTACTCTTCCTGAAACTCGATGGGCTGCATCCTCCAGTTCTGCTCCATCTACTTCTCGCGTTGCCAGACCCAATGGATCATCCAATAAAGTGTTGACTTCCAAATTCTCTTTTAAATACTCCGCGACAATGCGGTCTCCATACTTGTTAAGAAAATCAGGAACGTCCAGAATCTTTGTCGATGATTTCTGATTGGACGTGGTATTCGCGTCCAGCGATTTCAGTTTCTTCTGAAGCATCATCATCAAACGTTTCTCAGCAGGGATCGCAGAGTTTACATAATCGTAGATCGGCTTGTAAATCTGTCCGGTGCGGTTTATCCGGCCTCGTTTCTGAACCTCTGTATTAATGTCAAGCTCGGCTTGCAACACAATCATGACTCGTTGTTTCACTTTTTCTTTGACAACCTTTGGAGTGATGATCGCGTGTGCCGAGGCTCCGGTACTTCCTGACTGGTTGATGAGCAGAACATCTACCTCGTTATTATTGAACTGACGAAAGGCATCATTGGTATTTACTCGCTTACGATTCATGATGAGAGCCTTGTTGGTCTTCGGATTGATTTGAAGCTCGTACTTGCGACCTGTAACCTCGGCCACTTTGTATCCGGCTTCCGTAATCTTTCGGACAATCACATCAATGGGAGAAATAGTAATTCCGGTTGAAGCTTCTCTGATTCGATCACCTATTCTTAGATACTCAGCTTGTGCTTCCAGGGAGAAATCGGAGATTTCAAATTTTTTGAAAATCTTCTCACCATCGGTGTCTGTCTCCGTATAGCGCAGGACTCCATCAAGACCTTTTTGAAGTACCAGTGAAAAGTCGGCATTGATCGTGTCACCATCAGTAACAGCCAGCCCGGCATCATTTTCCATTTGTTCAATGAAGCTTCCCATCGTACTGGCGAAAGCGATAACCGGTTTCTTGCCTTCCTTCAATCGGGCAATGGCTCGTTCAGCTACCGCTTCTGCCTTAATGCTGAAAAGCATCTGATTAATCACGTTAAAGACCTTGGAGAAGTATGGCAGGTTATCGACTCCCGCTTGTGAAGTGCCTTCCCGAATTTCCACTTGTTTTCCTTCAGCCACTGCGATGTCATCCAACTCATCAACTATCTCATCCACATAGGTTGTCTGAAATTTGATGATGTCGCGAATAATCGAAGTGACATTATCGGCAATGGCTCTATGCTCTTGCTCTTTTTGTTCTAGTGTGATGTAGTTCACTTCAACGCCTTCGAACGAACGCTCTCTTCGAACCATCTGACCTTCGGCTACAAGCTGACTTGCCAGGATTTCTTGCAAAGCCACTCCACCTTTGGTGATCGCTTCAATCAAAGCATCCCTGGTCATGCTCGCATCACGAATGGAAGTCTTCATCGCATAGATAGGCATGTTATCAGGACGCTTGGCGAAGGTTGCTGAAAGGAATACTACGCCTCTCGTTTTGGACAACGCGGATTGCATGAAGTTCCCAGTATTGCCAGAGCCGGATGAATTGTGAGCTTCATCCATGATGACGATGTTATCTTCTGCTATCGCATTTAAGAATGCAGGTTTTGTTGGCTTCTTCTCCGGGGAGTTGAACTGCGAGTACGTGGCTACCACAAAATGAAAGTTTCGTGGTACACGTTGTCCTTCAAAAATTCTGTTTTGGTCTGCGGCTGGAAGTGCCTGGTAAATTATGTTACCATCCTCATCTTTGATGTCGGTTTTACTCTCACGGCCATTGACAATAAAAGGGACAAGGTGAGAAGAGCCAATCGCTGATAAATCACGGTAAATGTCAGAGAATAAGTTAGCTTTCTCGGTAATGAAGATAGGCTGAACTCCTTGTTCCACGGCATAACGGATGATAGAGGCTGCAATGCGTCCTTTACCAATTCCGGTTTGGTCTCCAATGATCATTCCAACGCCTCGTTCTTCGATGTTGTAAACTGACATAGCGACCGCGTCAATCTGTTCGGCTGATAAAGCTTTACATAGTTCGAAATTACTTCGATAGTTTAGCTTGATTCGCACATACTCGTCAATATCTCCTCCAACAGCTTCCTTTATTCGTTGTAAAGCACTGTGGGTTTCGAAGCCCATCGAATCGGGCACAACTGTATTGAGTACAAAGCAACTACTTGATGCGGGTACGTAGGGCATACCAAGCTCATCAAAGCTCATCAGTTCAAGTTCCAGGGCAAGAGCCTGGGCTTCTAATTCTAGTCTTGTCATTTTAAAATCTTGTCTTGGTGATGTTACACTCATGATGCGCTCATACAGTTCTTCAAAGGAATCCACAACCTTATCTCGCTCTTCGTCTTTTAATGGAGCTGCGCCAGAGGGTTGTGACTTGCGGCCATCAATGAGCATCAATCGTGTATCAAAGGAAGTTCCTTGTCTGGAATAGAGTTTTTTACCATCAATGGGAATGATGTCAACTACATGGTATCGGCTAAAGAGATAATTAAAGAAGAAGCGGTTCTTACCTTTTTGAACTCTTCCTTTTTTATCATAGCGTGTATGTCCTCCAATAATTATGGCGGCTTTGCCATTATCCTTCATGCAATCCAGCGCACGTAAGGCCATGAGATGATCAAGCACTTCGATATTGAAGGTCTCGTATTTTACTTCCCGATCTAACAGCCCGAAAGGAGGATTCGTTAAGATGGCATCAAACTTCTTCTCAAATCCTTTGAAGGGCAGTGTGGCATCTTGCTTTAATACTTGACGATAGCCTTGATCAAGAAGATTCGATCTTCGTAAATCATCAATCTCATTGACAATAACCCTGGAAGAATGTGCCGCTACGGTAAGAAGGCCATTTCCAGCAGAGGGTTCAAAGACCGAAATATTTTGGTCTGCATTGGTAAAGATTCCTGCAAGAAAAGAAATTGGAGTTGGAGTACTGTATTGTTGCAATAACATACTCTGACTTGTGCGATGTGAAATGTTTACCTGGCTTCGGTAAAGCTCAACAATGCTCCAATACTTCTCTTCAACAGATAATGATGAAAGTGAGATGCTTTTTGCTTTCAGAACGATAGCAAGTTCAGTGTATTCTTTTACTTCAGATTTATCAGTAATGCCATAGGATGAAGCAATGCGCTCAATAGATTTTCTATTGTGCTTATTCTTTGCCTCCAGCTCGCTGCGAACGTGACGAAGAAATTTTGCTTTTATGATTGCTCTATCCTCCATTTTCCAATACACTGCTCAAATGTAGAGCGATGTATGAAGCATGGTAAAGGATTGTTAACGACAATTAATGATTATGCAGGAATCATTATGATTCCTTTCGATTCTATAGATATTTATTTCTGAATCATCATCGAAGCTTTTTCCTTAAGGTTGAATACAATTTCGGGATAATCATTACCAACCTTTTGCTTTATGCCATCAAAAAGAATCCACCTCAGCCTGTTGACAAATCTTGGCAAAGTACCATTTAGGGTAATAAGTGACTTCTCATTCGCAAAACCTCGATGGATTATTGAGTTTCTTTGTGCATACGCTTCCAAAAGAATCACTTCGTAGAAATGCTTTCTGTTCAATAAGTCCTGTTTGTGCAATTTGCTAAGAAATTCTCCTACTAAGTACTTTAGAAATGGGTGATTGATTTCATCTTTTAAATCTCTCCAATTTATTAAGTCAGGACGGTTAATAATTTCTAGTTGCCTAGAAGTTGATATGCCAAGATGAGCTGCGCTGATACTAAGTGGACTTAATGCTCCTATTATATAGCTCCTTAATCTGTTCTTATAGTGTGTTTCTGCGTTCAAGAGCAATAAATTTGAGACGCTGTGAATTACTTGTTTCTCGTCATGCTTTGTAGCTGGAATTATTGTTTCGAGGTATTGCCAATAGGTCGAAATGTTTCTATTCATCAGAGCGTCAACAAAAATAGGCTCATACTTGAGTAAATCTTCCTTAAGCCGTTTGGGACTTTTCTTAAGGAAGTTATATGGATTGTCTTTCAATAATTCAGTTTCTTTCGTAATAATTCTATGACCTTTGTCCTTTGCGTTCATCTGCCAACCTATACTCACAAAATCGGGCGTCAACAAGTATGAAAATTTTTCTAAATAGCAATTAGCGGAAAAGACTTTATTGATGAATTGTAATTCTCGGTTAATGATTTCCACTGCATTGCTAGTTGCTATATCAATACTCCCATATTCGGCCCTAACTACTGCGAGTAGAAGATACTCATCGTTCTCCAAAAAATCGTTTAGAAATTTTTCGCCTTTTATTTTTTTATTTATCTCCTGAAGCTTTTCGTGCTTTGGATTGTAAAAAGTGACGCGATTGTAAACAAAAGTGAACTGATCAAAAGATTTGAGACCATATACTCTGAATATGAAATAGTTTGCACTTAATTTCTCTTTAAGAATATTATAGATTCCATCAAATTGTTGTTGAAAATTTCTATTCTTAATGAAATTCTCTTTTTCCTCAGGACTCTTTAATGATTTCGAAAAGGGAAATTTACCAATCTCTCTTGTGATTATTCTTTCAAAAATCATGGCAATGTCATTTTTTGATCGGTCATTCAGAACCAATTCGCTTACAATGATATTTGTTTGATTTATCAGGTCTTCCTTGTGCGTCTCAATTTCATGTACACACCGCAGATAACTTATAATCTCCCGAAGAGCTTTTTTGAACATTATTTTTTTTAAATCACGCTTGAAAATATTTAGTGTCTGTAGGAACTCCGGATTTGATTGCAACCAAGTTATTTTAAGCCCTTGTTTTTTGTTTGCTTTATATTCTATAATTAGATTCTTTAGCCTTTTATAACTTTTGAATTCTTTATAATTCTCCCACTCTAGAAAGGAAAAGTAATTGAGATAGCCATCTACGTAAGGTATACAACGATTAGGGTTATGAGTGACTTGAAAAATAATCTTATCAACCAGAGATAGGGGGTTCTCAATTGGGACAATGTCATTCGTCCCAATTGTCTCCGCTGCGAAGGCAAAATAGTCAGCAAAGAAGTTTACTTTTCGCTCGACTAGTTGATCATCGTGAGTTATGCGGTGTATTTTCGGCATAAGAGATAGCTATCTAAAAGATCGCTTGGCATTATTCACAAGTTAAGCTGCCTTAAACATTTCCTCAACTTCCGAAATCGAAACCCTAAACCGTTTAGGCATACCAAACACCTTGAAGATAATAAGGACTTGGTTAATACTATAGAAGTGCCCGGTCTTCTTTCCGATTTCCTCTTCGTGTCTTTTTACCCACCTCTGAAACGTTAACCAACATACACCATAGAAGTCGGCCAGTTGTTTGTGATTGTAGGGTCTCAAAACAAAAATTTCTGGTTTGTTTCCGGTTTCCTCGGTTTTTGTGATTTCGCGTTTCATATACATCTCTTTATAATTTTCTCAGCTAGTTTGCAATGTTAAGTATTGCTTACTAATATTGTCAAGTTTTACTAAACAAATATATTTATGGTAACAAAAGAGGTTGTTGGTAATCAGATAAAGGCTCTTAGGCTTGAAAAAGGCCTCTCTCAAGAGGAATTTGGCACTCCTGTGAATCTGAGCCGATCGGCCATATCTCAAATTGAAAGCGGTCAAATGTACCCCTCCCTGGAGTCAATTGACAAGATAGTTAAGTATTACTCAACAAGTTGGGACAGCCTGGTTGGCAATCCAAAAAGGCAAAAACCTTTCGAAACCGTAGCTCCTCCAGTTAGGACGTTGGTCACTACGATCGACAAATCTGGTAAGGATAACATAGTGTTAGTTCCCATCAAGGCTCAGGCTGGTTATCTACAGGGCGCGCAACAACCAGAATATATTGAACGCCTCCCAACCTTTTGGCTTCCAGGATTAAATAATGGAACATTTCGTGCTTTTGAAGTGAGCGGTTACAGCATGCTGGCAGACCGTGCCGGATTTTACCCTGGTGATATTGTGGTGGGCGAATATGTTGAACGATTAGAAGATATTAAAGATGGCTTTGTCTATATCCTTGTTAACAATGCTCAAGAGGTTGATAACATAGTTTTGAAACGTTGTCTCAACTACTTGGATAAAGGTGGTTTGATCATTTGTAAATCCGACAATAAAGATCCTCAGTATCCAACGTTTCCACTACCCGTTGAAAGCATTAAAGAGGTTTGGAAATTTAAAATCAAACTAACACGTCAGGCGCCAGAACCATCTGGATTGTACGAGAGGATTAATGCGTTGGAGGGTGATATGGTATTACTGAAAGAGCAATTGAAAAAAGTTTAGCTGTTAAACAGCTCCTCTACTTCGTTGACTGTCACATTGATTTTCTGTGGTATTCCAAAGAGCTTAAAGATAGTACGTACCTGAGGCACGTGATAAAAATGACCTGTCTTCTTACCAACCTCCTGTTCTACCTTCTTTATCCAATTCTGGAATGTTATCCAGCTTACTCCATACATCTCTGCCAGTTGTTTATGATTGAGAGGTCTCAGAACAAAGACCTCATTTTTTATTGCGCCATTCTCTTTCATATTATTCCGTATAATCGAAGTCAATAATACGACCTGCGAAAAACCCGACTTAAGGGTTATGAAGGATTGTGAAATATTTTTAACGATTATGAATGGAATTCAAAATTCATTGTCTTCTGTCTTTACCTTAGACACAAATTGGAATAAAGTTGAAGTTGAGTTGAAAATGGTTAAAAGAAGATGAAGAGAGTTGAATTATTTAACACTTCCCGTCTATGCATGAAGGTATCATCTTCTCAAACTCGCAATTATCAGCTTTACATTTCGCAAGAGAAGTGGTGAGCTTATTTTTTATCTCCTGTAGAAGTTTAATCTGTTCATCGACACGGTTGATCTTGTCGGTTAAGTGGCTGGTAAGATTACTGCACGAGGCATCCTCATTTCCCCATCCCTGAATGAATTCATCCGTTTCATTGAGCGTGAAGCCAAGAGCCTTAACAGTTTTGATTAACATGAGTCGTTCATAAACAGCTTCCGGATACTCTTTATAATTATTGTCACGTCTTTCCTTTCGGTTAACTACGATCAATCCCTTCTTTTCATAAAAACGGATGGTATCATGTGAAAAGCCGGTGCGTTTTGAAAGTTCTCCGATCAACATATTTTAAAGTTTTTGAAGATTTCCCTTGACCGTGGACTATAGTCCATGTCGTATCATTGAAATATAAACGAAAACACAAAGAAAACGAATATGGAAACTGCATCAAAAAAGCCTGGAAAAATGGCTA
>Ga0075158_10002743_pt1 | contig 12669 bp, 12 predicted proteins | sample JI91814BDNA_FD_70968 | JGI IMG/M metagenome (GOLD analysis project Ga0075158, IMG submission 70968) | Wastewater effluent complex algal communities from Wisconsin, to seasonally profile nutrient transformation and Carbon sequestration -... | ecosystem: Engineered > WWTP > Effluent > Algae... | reverse complement strand
AATGCAATGATTGTTGTGGAATATTGAAAAAAAACAAGATGAAAAAATTCGGATAATTTTGGACAATTTTGTATTTTTGTATGTTTGCTGAAATCATATATGTCACAAGAAATAAACCCAACCTACTCCGAAGATAATATCAGAACCCTTGATTGGCAGGAACACATCCGTCTGCGCCCCGGTATGTACATCGGGAAGCTCGGTGATGGTTCTTCCGCTGATGATGGTATCTATATCCTGTTAAAAGAAATTCTTGACAACTCTATTGATGAGTTCAGGATGAGATCAGGGAAAAGAATTGAAATAAAACTGGACGACGGCAAAGTTACCATCCGTGACTTTGGGCGTGGAATTCCGCTGGGGAAAGTGGTAGACGCTGTTTCCAAAATGAATACCGGAGGTAAGTACGACAGTAAAGCGTTTAAAAAATCTGTAGGATTGAACGGAGTCGGTACCAAAGCGGTAAATGCCCTTTCAGACTACTTCAGAGTTCGTTCCTTTCGTGACGGAAAAATGAAAGTTGCTGAATTCTCCCGTGGGATGATTACAGAAAACTTTGATGAGAAAGAAACCTCAGACAGAAACGGTACTGAAATTTCTTTTATTCCTGATGGAGAAATCTTCCTGCATTTCAAATACAGAAAAGAGTATATCGAAAGAATGCTCCGTAATTATGCTTACCTGAATCCGGGACTTAAAATTCTTTTCAACGGAGAAACCTATTATTCTGAAAACGGTCTTAAAGACTTACTGGAAGAAGAACTGGAAAGCGATATCCTTTATCCGATTGTTCATTTGAAGGATGATGATATTGAGGTAGCCATTACCCATTCGGACAAATCACAGACAGAAACCTATTTCTCATTCGTGAACGGACAGAATACCACGCAGGGAGGAACACACCTTAATGCATTCCGTGAAGCGTATGTGAAAACAGTTCGTGAATTTTTCAATAAAAATTTTGATGCTTCTGATATCAGAAAGTCAATCATTGCTGCCATCTCGATCAACGTAGAAGAACCGGTTTTTGAATCCCAGACCAAAACAAAATTAGGATCTAATGACATGGGACCGAACGGGCCTACCGTAAGAACATTCATTATTGATTTCCTAAAGAGTAAACTGGACAATTTCTTACACAAAAATCCGGAAATAGCAGAGGCAATCCAGAGAAAAATACTAATTTCCGAAAGAGAAAGAAAAGAACTTTCCGGAATTCAGAAACTGGCCAGAGAAAGAGCAAAAAAAGTATCTCTTCACAATAAAAAGCTTCGTGACTGCAGACAGCATTATAACGATCAGAAAGCCGAAAGAAAAGGAGATACCCAGATCTTCATTACCGAAGGAGATTCTGCATCCGGATCTATCACAAAATCCAGAGATGTAGAAACACAGGCCGTATTTTCATTAAAGGGTAAACCCCTGAACTGCTATGGTCTTACCAAGAAAGTGGTGTATGAAAATGAAGAATTTAACCTTCTTCAGGCAGCTTTAAATATTGAAGAAAGTCTGGAAGACCTGAGATACAACCAGGTAATTATTGCTACCGATGCCGATGTTGACGGGATGCACATCCGTCTGCTGATGATTACGTTCTTCCTGCAATTCTTCCCGGATCTTATTAAAAACGGACACCTTTATATCCTTCAGACTCCGTTATTCAGAGTAAGAAACAAAAAAGAAACAAGATACTGTTATACAGAAACAGAAAGAATAAAAGCATTAAACGAACTGGGGAAAAATCCTGAAATTACCCGATTTAAAGGATTAGGAGAAATTTCTCCGGATGAATTTAAGCACTTCATTGGTAAAGATATCCGTTTAGAACCTGTAGTAATAGGAAAAGACCAGACGATTGATCAACTTCTGGAATTCTATATGGGGAAAAATACTCCCGACAGACAGACCTTTATTCTTGAAAACCTTGTGGTAGAAGATGATACAGATATTGATAAAAAAGAAATGCTGGATGAAGTAGAAAATTAAAAAAAAACTTATAACTTAAAAAACTAGTTGTAAAGACCATTGCAGACTGAAAAAAGCACAACTTTGGATGAAGTAGGGAATTATACAACTTACACAGCCAAAAAAATAAAATGAGACTAAGTAACCGTAATAAAGCATCAATTTATAATTCTTTAAGTACACTGCTTTTGATGATAGCAGCGTTTGGTATAACTGTATTCGCGGCTAATGAATACAGATTTCATGCAATGGGTAAAGAAAGTTATTTGTTGATTATAATTCCTGTTTTGCTGCTGACTATCTTTTATATCAGAGGAAGACAGATTTTTGAATATGACAGTGATGGGGAAGCGTTGAATTTTAAAAACAGGAATGTTATTCCTTTTTTAAATAAGCCTCTTCATGACGAATTTCCAAAATACAAACTGATAAAATATGATGTGGTTAGTATCCTGTTTTTCAAAAGACTATACATTACCGTTTCCAGTAAAAATAATGGTTCTACCATACTCAAATACCAGATCTCTTATTTGGGAAACAAAGAAGTAAACGATTTAAAACTCTCTCTGAACAAAGTAGTGAAAGCTAATAAAGAGAAAAAAGATAAAATAGATGATGACAGAAGAATATTCGCATGAGGGTGAAAGCTTAAAAAAAGTTTCCGGGCTGTACAAAGACTGGTTTCTTGATTATGCTTCCTATGTAATTCTGGATAGAGCTATCCCTTCAATATATGACGGTTTAAAACCCGTTCAACGAAGAATTATGCACTCCATGCGGGAGCTGGAAGATGGTCGTTACAATAAAGTGGCCAATATTGTGGGTAATACCATGAAATATCACCCACACGGTGATGCTTCCATTACAGATGCCATGGTGCAGATCGGGCAGAAAGAGCTGCTAATAGATACACAGGGAAACTGGGGTAATATTTATACAGGAGACTCTGCAGCGGCAGCAAGATATATTGAAGCAAGACTGACGCCTTTTGCCCTGGAAGTAGTCTTTAATCCCAAAACGACAGATTGGACAAAGTCTTATGACGGAAGAAATAATGAACCTATTGATTTACCGGTAAAATTCCCATTGCTTCTTGCACAGGGAGTGGAAGGTATTGGAGTAGGACTTTCAACAAAAATACTTCCTCACAACTTCAATGAACTTATTAATGCCTCTGTAGCTTACTTAAAAGGCAAGAAATTTGAGCTGTATCCGGACTTTTTAACAGCCGGTTATCTTGACGTTTCCGAATATAATGATGGTCACAGAGGAGGAAAAGTAAGAGCAAGGGCCAAAATAACCCAGACGGATAAGCATACATTGGTCATTTCTGAACTTCCTTACTCCAAAACAACAACGGATCTTATTGACTCTATTCTAAAAGCCAATGAGAAAGGAAAGATCAAAATCAAAAAAATTGAGGACAATACTTCAGATAAAGTAGAAATCCTGATTCATATTCATAATGATGTTTCACCGGATAAGACTATTGATGCTCTTTATGCATTCACAGACTGTCAGGTGACCATCTCTCCGAATGCCTGTGTGATTGTAGGAGATAAGCCTATGTTTCTGAATGTATCCGATATTCTGAAAACGAATACAGATCATACCGTTTCATTACTGAAGAAAGAACTTGAAATAGAACTTCATGAACTTCAGGAAAGCTGGCACTTCTCTTCATTGGAAAGAATTTTCATTGAAAACAGAATTTACCACGATATTGAAGAGGTAAAAACCTGGGAAGATGTATTGAAAACCATTGATGCAGGATTAAAACCTCATACTAAACATCTTTTAAGAGCCGTTACAGAAGAGGATATCTTAAAACTGACAGAGATCAGAATCAAGAGAATTTCAAGATTCGATTTAGATAAATTTAAAGAAAATATTGCATCGCTGGAAGATAAAATAGAACAGGTGAAATACAACCTGGCTAACCTGATCGCCTATGCTATCGATTACTATTTGAATATTCAGAAAAAATACGGTAAAGACAAACAAAGAAAGACTGAACTTAGAATCTTTGACACCATCGATGCTACAAAAGTTGCCGTAGCCAATGAAAAATTCTATGCCAATTTCGAAGAAGGCTTCATTGGAACATCTCTGAAAAAAGATCAGTATTTGTTCGACTGTTCTGATATTGATGATATCATCACATTCAGAAAAGACGGAAGTATGAAGGTTGTAAAAGTGGAAGCCAAAACTTTCATCGGTAAAGATATTCTTCATGTTGCAATATGGAAGAAAAACGATAAGAGAACAGTCTATAATATGATCTATCGTGAAGGTAGGGAAGGACCTTATTATATGAAACGTTTTTCTGTAACCGGAGTAACAAGAAATACAGATTATCCGTTAGCTTCTGATAAAAAAGGTTCTGAAACACTCTATTTCTCCGCCAATCCTAATGGTGAGGCAGAAACGGTAACCGTGCTTTTAAAACCAAATCCTAGAATCAGAAAGAACAAAATGGAGATCAATTTCTCCGACCTTGCCATCAAAGGGCGTGATTCCAAAGGAAATCTGGTGACTAAGTATGCCGTAAAGAAAGTAGATATGAAGGAAGAAGGAGTTTCTACGCTGGCTCCTAGAAAAATCTGGTTTGACGATACGGTGAGAAGACTGAATGCCGATGCAAGAGGAACGTTATTGGGTAGCTTCAAAGGAGATGACAAAATTTTGACCATCAATACAAACGGGGAAGTAAAACTGGTGTCTTTTGACTTGGGTAACCGTTTTGATGATGAATATCTGGTATTGGAAAAATGGAGACCTGCACAACCGATCACCTGTATCTATTATGACGGTGAAAAAGATATCTATTTCATTAAGAGATTCTTACTGGAAAATACTGTCAATGTACAGACTTTTATGCCTTCTGAACATCCGAAATCATTCATCGAAAATGTAATTGTTGCCAACGATGTGACTGCAGAAATCATCTTCGCGAAAGATAAAGGAAAAGAACGTGAGCCGGAAACAGTCAATATTGATGAATTCATAGCTGTAAAAGGGATAAAAGCCATTGGAAATCAGTTTACGAAATTCAAAGTAAAAGCAATCAATATTACCATTCCTGAACCTGTAGAAGAAGAGCCTGAGGTATATGAAGATCCTGAACCTAAAGGAGAAATGGATGAAGACGGTGGAATGATAGGAGATCTGTTCCAGGATGATGGGAATAATGAAAATGAATAGGCTCAAATCAATAGGTCTGTTCAGATATAAAATAAAAAAATATAATGGATATAGTTGTTATCATTATCATTGCAGCCACGTGTATATTTAGTTACATGGGGTTAAATAATACAGCATTATTTGAAAAATATAAATTCAATGTCGGAGCGATTGCGAATCGCAAAGAATATGTAAGGCTCATCAGTTCTGCATTTTTGCACGCAGACTTTATGCACTTGTTTTTTAATATGCTTTCCCTGTATTTTTTCCAGGGAGTCGTTATTAGTTTCTTTGGAGAAATAGGATTTTTAATTCTTTATTTCGGTTCTATGATCCTTGGGAATTTATTCAGTCTGCAAATTTATAAAAACCAGCCGTGGTATTCTGCAATCGGCGCATCAGGTGCCGTTTCCGGAATTATTTTTGCTTCTATAGCAATGGCTCCGAATGAGATCAGTGTCAACTTCTTGCCGGGATGGTTATTTGGAACACTCTATTTCGGATACTCAGTATACATGATGCTGAATCCAAAGCAGTGGGATAATCTGGGACATGCTGCTCACCTTGGAGGAGCATTTTTCGGGTTGGTTTACTCTATTGTAATGCATCCGCAGCTGGCCATGAGCAATATTCTATTCTTAGGAATCATGTCACTTCCGCTCATCTATTTAGGATATGAAATTTTTGTAAGAAAACGAATAGGATAAAAGACTATTTTTAATCAAAATATCAAAACCAATGAACACATCAGAGTTAAACAGTTTCATCGTGATACTTATCTATGGTTCATTGGTTTTGCTTTCTCTGCTAAAGCTAAGCTGGCCAATCCTTACAATTAAATCATAAGGCAAGGCTGTTGAAAACGGAAGAACCGGAGAAAAATATCTCTTAGCTAAGAAAATGTAAGCTACAGAGGTTTTTTTAAGAAAGTAAACCGGATTACCAACCAAAATCCAGTCATGATCGCCATTCCCAACAAGCTTTGAGTTTCCTGGGATGGATGGGTGATGGTTTGAGAAAATTTAAAATATAAACAAACCTCAGTGCCCCCAATATGAAAGCTCTGCAAATGTGTAACTATTATTCTAATCAGAAATCAGTAGAGGAGTTGGGAGTTCAATATCAGCCGATTGATAAAGCAATCGAAGATGCTGTTCATATTTCATTGAAAATCCTGTTAAAAATAATAAAACCAGCTCTTAAAAGCTGGTTTTATCAAGTTATCTTATGATTTTCTGAGTTACATTTTTATTGGAAATAACACAGGCTTTGCTGCAGTTATTGGCACTCGAAATATTAACCTGTACCAATGCCGGCAATGATCTGTATTCTTCCTTGTTATAAGGCGCTTCAGTACCATTGCTTCCACCTCCTTTAATATCATATTGTACCTGGGCTACTCCTGTAAAACCGGTCGCAGGCTTGAAAGAAAGCGCTCCGGTAGTTGGGAAATAGGTCCATGTTCCCTGACTGTTGGTATAAACACCACCTGTTATATTGGGAATCACCGCTCCGTTGTTATCCAGAAAACGGAATGAATTAAAATCGAGGTTGTTGTACGATAGGGTTGGTGGGTTTTGGCCACTTGCTGACGAATAAGCTGCATCATTAAGCAAAGGGTAGTAGATTGACTTTATCCCGGGACAACCTGCAAACAAATCATCTGTTACTTCAGCAGCATAAGGTCTTGTAACCCCTAAGTTTTTCAGTAAATGTATATTTTTGGCAGCTCCGGTAGAAGCGGCAAATCCAATTCTGAAAGTAGAAGGAGCTGAAGTATCCAGAGTTCTTACCGTACTGTTGGATATGGTAGTTTCAGTGTATTTCAGAGATGTTGGATAATAATAATTATCAATCACCTTTTCTTTCACCGTTCCGTGCTGTATTTCCAAGGTTATATTGTAACCTCCGGCCGGATTGGGAACTAATGTAATATATGCCTTACGGAATCTTGCATCATTTTCATTTTGAGGAATTGTCGTTCCGCCACTTTCAATACTGAATTGTTGAAGAGTCGTATTTTTAATGCCAATATATTTTCCTGTTGCCGTGTCCAGATAAGCAGATCTGTTGCTGCTGGAAGGGGATGCATTGGTGGCAATACTGTAAAGCAATGGATAGCCATTATATCCTGCAGGCTCAGCTGAAGACAAATACTGGTTCCCACGCTTTCCTCTTAAAGAAACATTGCTTCGTGCATTGGCTAATCCCACTCCAAATATTCCATTTCTAACCCTTTCGCCCTGGTTAAAGCTTGTTTTAAAATTTCCAAACTCATCCAGACCTATTCCCAGATAGGCTCCTCTCAGTCCTTCCGTAGATTCTCCTCCACGTACAAAGCTATATCCTAATCCTCCACCAAAATATCCGAGATTAAGCTGGTTTTTAGGAATAGATCCGTCAACTAAGAATATAGAAATTCCGTCTCCTCCGTTGGTATTACCTCCATAAATAGCGAATTCAAACTCGAACTTGATTCCCTGATCACTTTTGAATATTTTATCAGCAAGTATCACTCCTCCCGAAATATTATTGACACTTCGGGTAAGCCTTAGTCCATCAGTTGTAAAGGTTGCATCATTCTGAACACCGCTGGTCGCTACCTTGTAAGCTTCCTGAGGCTGCAGGCCTTGGGTAAAGTTTACAAAATACGGATAGCCGGTTCCCTGTTCATTCTGTGCCTGAATATTTTGAGAAAAAATAAACAAGGAAAATGTAAACAGAAATCTTTTGTATCGTAAAATTGAGCTGCTTTTTATCATAACTCAATTATTTAACAACGAAAACAATATTAATAAAAGAACAGTCTGTTGCTGCAGCTTTTACATCGTAGGTCATTACTCCGTCATCAGAAATAGAAATATTACTGAATACATTAGGATCAGCGTCTGTTACATAATAGTAAAGATCTTTACTGGACGGGAAAAAAGGAATGGCAGCAGGAGCACTGGTGCTTTTTGCTTTTGGTGAGCCAAACTGGGTTTTATACAAGGTATATAAATCTTTAGTTCGGCCATTGGCTGTGGTGGAAGTATCAAAAGAAACACTAGGCATGTAAAACATTTTTACGGCATTACTGCTTATACAAAGCCAATCAGGCTTGATAGGTGTTCCCACATTCTGGCTTAAACATTTCTTATCAGTATCATAAATAAGAAGTGAAGTGGCTGGATTGGTAATAGCATCTCTTTTTGCCGTGGTAAGTCTGGGTATCAGCATTCCTTTATTTTGGCTATAAACATCCAGAATAGCGCTTTCGTCAGGCGTGGACGTTTTAATCCCAACTTGTGCGAAGGAAAGTGAACTTGCTAAAACGATTGGTAGAAATAATTTTTTAATCATGATGTCTTAATAATTTTTTATCTGTGTATTGTATGTTTTTTTAGGAAGAAATATTCATCAGGTTTAATTCCATAAAGGAAATGACAATCACCAACAAGTTCATTGAAGCAATGAATTGTTCAGCTTAAAGAATGGTATAACGAGACCTGTTCTTTCAAAAGCTCACAACAGATATAGCAAGTATGTTTCATCAAGAAAGATTCTATGCCTACCTGAGTAGTCGAAAAAGTAAATTGAATTATGTAGCCGTATAAGCTCTTAAATAAGTAAGATTCATATTCCCTCGTGTTTTTTGCAAATATACAAAGAAATATTCAGACGTTGGTATTTATAGAATTAATTCTAAACTTCTCTTAATAATTAACTCATTTTGGTTTAAAATTTTACATAATTTACAAATCAATAAGATTGTTTTTATTATGCAAATCTTTCTATTATGTTAAGAAATCTTAAAAAAAACTGATAATATTGAGATGTTGATACTTGAAAATGAAGGGAAAAATTACTTTTTTTAATACAAAGAATTGAAAAAGAGCCTATTTTGAAAAATTATTCAATGCATCATCCAGAGTGCTTACAAAATTGACATGTCTGGTTTTATTACTTTCAAAAATAAAATCCTTCATGCTTTTGCTTTCATATTTGCTGAAATCTCCTACAATAGCCAATCCTATACGATAGTTTGAGAACTTCTGAAGAATCTCTCCTGCAATTTTTGTTTTTAAATCAAAGAATTCAGAGGTAATGTTTTTTTCGTGAAGAATAACTTTATCAAAACCCTGATAATAGATATCTTCCATAAGATCCAGCCCGTCCTGTGCGGATTGGATAATGATATCATCAGAAATAATTTCTGCAATTTTTATAGTGTTGATTTCGTGTGATTTGATGAACATGGCATTAGTAATTACTATTTCCTTCCATAAATAAACCGGTCGTTTTCAGATAAATCCTTTAATAATTGGGCATCAGAAAAATCCTGATACAATTCCAGCGTTTCAGGACCCAGTTTCTGGTTGATTTCTAAAAATAAAAGCCCGTCCTCATTCAAATATCTTTTAGCATCTTCCGCAATTTTTCTGTAAAAGATCAAAGCATCTGAAGTAGGCGAGAAAAGCGCCATTGTAGGCTCAAATTCTTTCACAGAATCAGCAATTTCTATCTCCTCTTCAATCCCGATGTACGGAGGATTTGAAATAATGATGTCATAGTTTTCAGCCAGTTCGGAATTGAGATAATCAGCATGGATGAATTGAATCTCCAATTGATGATATTCTGCATTTTTTTTGGCTGTTTTCAAGGCTTTTTCAGAAAAATCAATAGAGGAGACTTTCGCTTCCGGAAAATGTTTTTTTAAAACTAAAGGAATAACTCCGCTTCCGGTTCCTATATCCAAAATCTTTAAATCCTGAATTTTAAACTTAGAATCTTTAATCTCTCTGATAGCAATTTCCAGCAGTTCTTCCGTCTCAGGTCGGGGAATCAGTACATTTTCATCTACAAAGAATTTCATTCCGTAAAATTCTGTTTCTCCCAATATCTGCTGATAGGGTCTTCCGGTTTTAAGTTCTGAAACGAGAAGACACAATTTTTCTTCATCATCAGTCAGAAGTTCCTGCTCAGAGGATCTTCTTTGCTGAAATGGATCAAAACCTACGATCTGCTGAATGAACAAAGAAGATAAAAACATACTTTCCGACTCTGTATAAAGACCGGAAAGTTCTGTTTTGAAATATTTTTTAAAGGCTGAAATTGTCATTTATCTTGTAAAAACCAGTTTTGTATCTGTAGACTTCTCTTCATCAATTCTGTACCCTTCATAGTTGAATGCCTTTACATCCTCTAATGTTTTGGCATTGGTTTCTGCACAGAATCTTACCACCAGACCTCTGGCATGTTTTGTATACACCACAATGGTTTTCAGTTTTCCATCTTTTAATTCATAAAAATCAAAATCAATTACGGTATGGTTCAGTTTCTTTCTGTCGATTACTTTTCCATATTCATTGCTGGCAAGATGAAGGAGGATTTCTCCTTTTTTCATTTCAGAATTCAACTGTTCTGTAATTTTTTCTCTCCAGAATTCATACAGGTTTTTGTACTGCTCGAATTCAAAAGGGCGGCCCATTTCAAGCCTGTAAAGCATCACTTTATCAGATGGTTTCAGTAAACCATAAAGCCCGGAAAGTATTCTGTAGTTTTTCTGCAGGTAATCCACAGCATTTTTATCCAGCGTTTTAGCATCCAGCCCTCTGTAAACCTCTCCTGTAAAGGCAAACATCGCGGGAGCAGATTCTTTGGCTGTGGGTTTGGATTTCCATTTTTGGTTTCTTTCCCAGTTTTCATCAGCTAGCTTAGGCGATATTTCCATCAGCTCGGAAAGATATTTAGGCGATTTTTCTTTTAAATAAGATTGTATCAAGGCTGCATCTTCAATGAATTTTGGTGTAGAAGTTTTCAATAAATCTGTTGAATTTTCTACGTTCATTAATTTGGCAGGTGATGTTATAATTTTCATAATGTTAAAATACAGATAAGTGTTTAATATCAATAAAATTCATCATCATCATGGCGATAAAATCAATCATAAAATGACAGATGATCAGAATTTTAATATTTGAATAGCGTTTATAAAATACAGCAAACACGATTCCGATAAAGAAAGGTCCGAGAACCTGGCCTATGGTACCGTAAGTACTATGTAAAATTCCAAATAGGACCGATGAAATAATAATTCCTATCGTCGGATTGTTATAAATTTTTTCAATCCTGGTCTGTATATAGCCCCGCATCAGGAACTCCTCTACAATAGCAGCTGTAAGGCATGTAAAAATAACTAAAAAATAATTATTTCTAAAAACAGTAACAAGGTTGAGAAGTTTACCGCTTATTTTTTCCTGTATAAAAAATAGGATGACGGCATTCAGAATTCCTCCACCAATCAAACAGATAAAGTATAAGCTCAGAACAGCTTTGATATAAAATACAGCAGAATATTTTTTCTGTTCTTTTTGTAAAAAAGTATTTTTTTCAATAAAGATGCTGTATAGAAATACAATGATAAGAATGATCCAAAGTACAATTCTGCTGAGAAAAAAATTGAGTTCTGTGATCCCTTGTATTCCGGTTATCATCGTAACAGCTGGAAAAGAATACAGCATTGCAGCAGCCAAGACCGTAAAAGTGAGTAAAACTCCTACAGCATATTTCCCGGTAAGACTCATAATTCAGTACCCTAAACCTTGAACTTTAAACTTTGAATCAAATGATCCCTTTTCCCTGGCGGATGATCTCCGGTTCTCCTGAAGTAAGATCTACAATAGTAGAAGCCACATTGTCTCCATATCCTGAATCAATAACGATATCTACCAGATGATCATATTTTTCTGCAATAAGTTCAGGATCGGTAGAATATTCGATAATTTCATCATCATCTTTAATGGAAGTAGATGCAATGGGGTGGCCCAGTTTTTCTACAATAAGCTGTGGAATCGGATGATCAGGAACACGGATACCAATTGTTTTGTGACCTTTGTAAGCTAAAGGTAAACTTTTATTCGCTTCAAGGATAAAGGTAAATGGTCCCGGAAGATGACTTTTCAGAAATCTGAAAACTGACGTGTCGATAGGTCTTGTAAAGTCCGAAAGATGGCTAAGATCATTACAGATAATAGAGAATTTAGACTTCTCAAGCTTCATTTTTTTGAGCTGAGCCAGTTTTTCCATGGCTTTTATATCAAAAATATTACAGCCTAGAGCATAAATTGTATCAGAAGGATAGATAATCAGCCCGCCATTGTTTAAAGTTTTAATAACCTCATTCACAAGATTTTCCTGTGGGTTGTCTGGATAAATTTTTAATATCTTTGCCATAAAACAAAGATACAAATAATAAAATAGTTTTCATAAAAGTCCTTTATTTAAAAGAAAAATTAGGATTTGTGAAAAATATTCGTACCTTTGCAATCCAATATCGCGGGATGGAGCAGTAGGTAGCTCGTCGGGCTCATAACCCGAAGGTCATCGGTTCGAGTCCGGTTCCCGCTACTAAGCAAGTGCTTTCGGTAAGCACTCTAAAAATACACCGCGGGATGGAGCAGTAGGTAGCTCGTCGGGCTCATAACCCGAAGGTCATCGGTTCGAGTCCGGTTCCCGCTACTAAGCAAGTGTTTTCGGTAA